>Ga0209536_100003894_pt1 | contig 23749 bp, 14 predicted proteins | sample DeeMarSeWOR28_12_FD_187461 | JGI IMG/M metagenome (GOLD analysis project Ga0209536, IMG submission 187461) | Marine sediment microbial communities from White Oak River estuary, North Carolina - WOR-2-8_12 (SPAdes) (version 2) | ecosystem: Environmental > Aquatic > Marine > Intertidal zone >...
GAAGGACCGCTGGCTTCCGGAGCTGGCGTCCGGGCGCGCCATCGGCTGCTTCGGCCTCACCGAGCCGGACGCCGGCAGCCACGTGGGCGCATTGCGGACCCGGGCGGTTCGCCACGGTGACGGCTGGCGCCTCTCCGGCACGAAGCGCTGGATCACGAACGGCAGCCTGGCTGACGTCTCGGTGGTCTGGGCGAAGACCGACGAAGGCGTCGCGGGCTTCCTGATCGAGAAGGATCGCCCGGGCTTCGAGGCGCGCGACATCAAGGGGAAGTTCTCCCTGCGCGGCTCCGTCACGTCCGAGCTCTTCCTGCAGGACGTGGAGCTCCCCGACGAGAACCGCCTGCCCGGCGCGAAGAGCCTGCGCGCCCCGCTCTCCTGCCTCACCCAGGCGCGCTACGGCATCGCCTGGGGCGTGATCGGCGCCGCCATGGCCTGCTACGACGAGGCGCGCCAGTACACCCTGGACCGCGAGGTCCAGGGCGGGGTGCTGGCCGCGAAGCAGATCACGCAGGAGAAGCTGGTCTACATGCTCACCGAGATCACGAAGGCGCAGCTGCTGGCACTGCGCGTCGGTCGCATCAAGGACGCCGGCCAGCTCGAGCCGGTGATGGTCTCGATGATCAAGCGCAACAACGTCGACGTGGCCCTCGAGATCGCCCGCAAGGCCCGCGATCTGCTGGGCGCAAACGGCATCGTCGACGACTACCAGTCGATGCGCCACATGATGAATCTCGAGACCGTGCGCACCTACGAGGGAACCCACGACGTGCACACCCTGATCCTGGGCGAGCACATCACGGGACATCGGGCGCTCTGAGCCCACGCGATCTCGAGGTCCGACGCTAGACGGCCCCGTTCGAGCGACTGAGCGCCTCCTGAGCGCGACGGCTCGCGAGGGCCACGTCGCCCTCGCAGGCCTCCAGCAGCGTCGCTGCCCGCTCGCGGTCGAGCCGCCCCAGGGTCATCAGGATGCGGACCGCCCGATCGCGGAGCTTCTCCGAGGCGGGGCGGAGATTCGCCATCAGGTTCCCGGAGACGTAGCCCAGGCGGATCATCACGCTGGTCGAGAGCAGGTGGAGCACCATCTTCTGGGCCAGTCCGCCCTTCATGCGAGTCGAGCCTGCGAGGACCTCGGGGCCGACGCGGAGCACCACCGCCAGCTCCGACGCCTCGGCCAGGGGCGATTCCGGATTGCAGGTGATCCCCACGGTGCGCGCGCCCACCTCGTGGGCGGCGTCCAGGCTCCCCAGGGTGAAGGGCGTGGTGCCGCTGGCCGAGATCGCGACCACGACGTCGCCGGCGGCGAGTCCTCGCTCGAAGAGCTCGTGGGCGGCCCTCTCCGGGTGGTCCTCCGCCCCCTCGACTGCGCGAACCAGGGCGGCCTCCCCACCCGCGATCACCGCCTGCACGCGATTCGGGGGGAGACCGAAGGTCGGAGGGATCTCGGCCGCGTCCAGGGCACCGATGCGACCACTCGTCCCGGCACCGACGTTGAACCAGCGTCCTCCACCCCCGAGCGCCGTGGCGATCACCTCCGCCGCGGCCGTGATGTCGTCGAGAGCAGCCGAAACGGCGGCGTAGGCGTTCCGATCCTCCTCGTGGATCGTGCGCACGATCCGGTCGAGGCTCCAGCGATCGATGTCGCGGGTGGACTCGAGGACTGCTTCGGTGGGAGGACGACTTGCCATTGCGATTCGTTTCGGCGTGCAGGCCACAGAGCGAAGCACATTCTCTCACGTCGCGCGCAGAGCGAGTCACCTAAGATTGCGGCGTGACCTTCAGCGTTGCGCAGAAGACCCTGGAACGGCTGGAATGGGCGGACGTTCTGGCACGCCTGGAGAAGTTCGTCCGGACGCCGATCGCGCGGTCGCGACTCGCTGCCGCAGAAGGCGAATCGATCTCGTCGTCGCTCTTCGAGCCGAGCGAGTCCGGCGTGCGGGCGCGCCTGGCCGAGACCGCCGAGGCGCGGGTCCTGCTCGAATCGGGCAACGCACTGCCGCTGGGCTCGATCGACGTGCTCGACGCCGCCTTCGACCGGGCGCGGAAGGGAGGCGCCCTCCTTCCGAGGGAGCTCGCGGAGGTGGGCGTCGCCCTCGCCGGGCTGCGCGAGGTGGCGCGCTTCCTGGCGTCGCGGGCCGAGGACGCGCCGGAGCTGGCGGATCACGCCGGTCGCCTCACGCCCCGACCCGATCTGGAGCGGGAGCTGTCCCGATGCTTCGCTGCCTCGGGCGAGGTGCTGGACGCGGCGTCCCCGGCGCTGGCCGCCGCCCGGCGCGCCGTCCGGGAGCACGCCGCGGAGATCACCGCGCGACTCGACCGCATCCTCAGGAACCCGGACGTCGCCGACGCGCTCTCCGACCGCTACTTCACCGTCCGAAACGACCGCTACGTGCTGCCGGTTCGCGCCGACGCGCGCAGCCAGGTGCGCGGAATCGTCCACGACGCCTCGGGATCCGGCACCACTCTCTACGTGGAGCCCGAGGCGCTGGTCGAGCTCAACAACCGCCACAAGCAGGCGGAGATCGACGTGGTCCGCGAGATCGAGCGCGTGCTGCAGCGCCTCTCCAGCCGGGTCGCCGAGATCGCCGACGACCTCGAGGTGGAGCTCGAGGCCCTCGCCGTGATCGACCTCGCCTTCGCCCGAGCCGCGTTGGCGCGGGAGATGAACGCGACGCCTCCCGAGGTCCGACGCGAGGGAGTGCTGGTGCTGCCCCAGCTCCGCCATCCCTCGATCCCGCTCGAGGAGTCCGTGCCCAACGACGTCCGCCTGGGCGAGGGATTCCACGTCCTGGTCGTCTCGGGACCGAACGCGGGCGGGAAGACCGTGGCGATGAAGGCGACGGCACTGGCGGTGCTGTGCGTGAGAGCGGGCCTCCACGTCGCCGCGGCACCCGGAGCCCGCGTGGACCTCTTCGATGCGCTGCTCGCGGATATCGGCGACGAGCAGAGCATCGGTCAGAGCCTGTCGACGTTCTCGGCGCACATGGCCAATCTCGCGCGCATCGTTCACGAGGCCGACGAGCGCACCCTGGTCGTACTCGACGAGATCGGAGTCGGGACCGATCCCGGCGAGGGCGCGGCTCTCGCCCAGGCCGTGCTCGAGCGACTCGCCGACGCGGGCGCCCGCGTGATGGTGACGACACACTACGGCCTCCTCAAGGAAATGGCCGACACGGATCCCCGTTTCGAGAATGCCAGTGTGGAGTTCGATCCGGAGACGCTCGCGCCGACCTACCGCCTGCACCTCGGCACCCCCGGCAGCTCCTCCGCCGCCGCGGTGGCTGCGCGAATGGGCATGCCCCGCAGCGTGCTCGACCGCGCCCACGAGTTCCTCTCCCGCGAGGACCGCCAGCTCGACCGGATGCTCGCCGAGCTCGCCACCAGCCGTGCCGCCCTGGACGGCGAGCGGCGCCAGGCCGAGCGGCTTCGGGAGGAGACCGAGAGCGCCCGGGACGAGTACCGGCGCAAGCTCGCTGCCCTCCAGGAGCGACGCGAGAAGCTCTACCGGGCACTGCGCGAAGACCTCGACCGCAGCTTCAAGGACGCGCGGTCCCAGATCGCAGGGGTCATCCGCGATCTCCAGCGAGGGGGGAAGGCGCAGGATGCGGAGCGGGCCCGCACCCGCCTCGAGGGGATCGCCGCCGAGGCAGAGCGGATCGAGCGCGAGACCGGGGTCTCTCCCTCACCCACGGAGACGCTCGAGCCGATCGACTGGCGCAAAGTGCGACCGGGCGATCCGGTGCGCGTCGCCGGCGGCGGCGCCGGCGTGCTACGAAGCCTGCCCGATCGCCGGGGACGCGTGGCGGTGGGAATCGGCAGCGCGAGGGTCCTGGTGCCCATCGAACGGTTGGGACGCGCGAGCGCCGAGGCTCTGCCCCGGCCCGTTCGTGCGCCAGCACCGGCGGTTCCGACCGCTGACGACGGCGAGGGCGACGACCCGGGTCGCTGCGATCTCCGCGGACTGCGCGTGGACGAGGCCCTCGATCGCCTGGAGGCCGCGCTGGACCGGGTGGTGAGCCTGCGGCGCCCGGAGCTCCTGGTCGTTCACGGCATCGGCACCGGAGCGCTGCGCCGGGCGGTGCGGGAGATGCTCTCGTCCTCCCGCTACGTGGCTCGCGTCGAGAACGCGCCCGGCAATCGCGGCGGCGACGGCGCGACCCTCGCCATTCTCGACTGAGCCCCGACGGGATCGGGGTGCGCCGGGATCAGCGGGGGCGGGGGATGCCGACGACGCGACGGAACTCGCGGATCACCGGGAGCTCCTCGATCCAGGGAGAAGCATCGGACCGGGAGGGATCCACATCGCTGGGAGCCCCCACGAAGCCCTCGGGGATCTGGCTGTAGAGCTGCGGCGGATCCTCGCTCTCGTCCATGAAGTGGTACTCGTAGCCCGGCACGCAGAGATCCTCGGCCGCCTCCACGTCCACCGTGCGCACGCCGTAGCTCGTGATCTCCGTGGTGAGGGTCTGGGGCGGGATGATCCAGGCCTGCCGAGGCGCCGCCACGAACTGGTACTGGATGATCCGGTTCTTCGACAGGATCCGGAGCTTCCGGACCTGGCCGCCGTAGATGCGACTCATGAGTATGCTCGTCTCGATGATGCCCCGTCGGAAGTCGGGCTCGAAGCCCGGCTCGAATCGGAGCGACCGCGGGTCGTTCGCGCGCTCGAACCAGGCGACCTCCCGGCCGCGGTTCACGAGGTTGCGCGGATCCGACATGGCGCGTCGCCGCGGCCCGCTCCAGTCCTCGTAGGGCTCGTAGCGATCGTCGGGCGCGTTGCGCAGGATCAACGCCACGATCCGCTCGTCACGACGGACCTGCCCGCCGCGGCGGCTCAGCTCGTCGAGGGTCGTCTGGATCTCCAGGGGGAGGTTGGTGGTCTCCTCCGCGCTGGACCAGATCTCCTCGCCGTCGATCCGCTGCGCCTTCAACGCCCCCTTGCCGATCCAGTTCTCGCCCTCGGAGCGGATGCAATGGCTCGGCGAGCGCCAGACCAGCGACTGGTCCTTGTATAAGATCCGCGGGTAGAACGCGCCGCGGCGCGGGTGAGTGCGACCGTCGCCGGGCAGGTGCACGAAGGCGACGAAGAAGCGGAAGTCCTGATCGACGCGGAGGTTCGAGAGATAGAAGGTCGCGTCGAAGAGCTGGAAGCGATACCGCGGGGTGTAGCCCATGGACAGCAAACGCTCCGGCTTCCTGCGCACGGGACCGGCCGCCTCGATCGGCACGCCGGCATCGAGCTGTCGGCGAAACTCGTAGGCGATCTGTCGGGGCGTTCTCTCGGCTGGCTCGACCCTGGCGACGATCTCCGTCTCGAGCTTCTCCCGACGCCTCGCGCTCATCGATCCTCCCGCACTCCGCGCGGGGGTCGACCAGGAGGGTCGGGACCGATCCGAACGGGTCGGCGAGAATAGATCAGACGCCGCAGGCTGCCCGCCCGGGAACCTACCCGCGCCACGAGCGTCGATCCGCCGGTCCGTCAGCGACGGCGGGCGGCCAGCACGAGCAGTCCGGCGGCGACGAGCAGCACCGTAGCCGGCTCGGGTACGACGCGTACGTCGATCGGCGCGCCGAAGGACACGGCTTCGAAGGCTCCGATCTCCAGCAACGCGAATCCCTCGGTGGGATCTCCCGCCGTGAGGGCGAGGCTCAGTCTCGTCGCGCCGGTGGCGAGCGCCGTGTAGGCGAGGTCCGCGAGAACCACGTCCCGACCGGAGATCCCGGGCGGCGATGCCAGCCCCGCCAGTCCATCGCCGTCCGCCGCCGACACGGGGATCCAGGCGGCGCCGACGACCACGGCGTCGAGCCCGAGCCGCAGCGGGTCCGTCTCCAGATCGAAGCCCCAGCCCACGATGGGCAGATCGAGGTCCGCCACCACCCGGACGAGCAGGCTGTCGCCGGGTCGCAGCTCGACGACGCCCCCGACGAGGTTCGCGTCGTCCGCCAGCTCGAGGCGCAGGGACGCCAGGGCCCGGGCCTCCGAGCCGACGGCCAGCGACGCGACGGCGACGCAGCCGACCAGCCACGCCCGCAGGCTCCACGGCGGTACCCGCAGACGCGCTCGCCGTCTGGCTGCACGCGCCAGCCCCAGCGCGAGAAAGGGCTCGATTCCGAGCAGGCCACACGCGGGCGGGGGGGTTGCCGCGAAGGCCGCCTCGGCGGCGAGCCAGCGCTGGTAGTCGACCAGACCGATCAGACCGTCCGGAGCGTCCGGCGGGTCGAGGTCCGCCGCCAGCGTGTAGCCCGGCTGTCCCGGCGCGCGGCCGAAGGCACCGAAGAAGCGCTGGCGATCCCGGTCGCCCACCGCGCCGTCTCCATCGAGGTCACCCAGCACCTCCGAGTCGTCGCCTGCGGCGACACAGCCGTCGTCGGCCATGTCGATCTCTCCATCCAGGTCGTTGTCCACGCCGTCGTCGCACGCGGCGCAGCCGCGAGTGCCCGAGACGCATAGGGCGGTCAGGTTCGAGGGGATGCGGGAGGCGACATCGCTGAGGCTGCTCCCGGTCCGGGTGCGGGTCCCGATGCCGGCCCCGACCAGCAGCGTACCGTCCACGAAGATCGGGGTGGAGCCGATCCCGAAGTTCTCGAGATCGAACCCGGGCCGTGCGAGGCCGGTGGGGGCGAAGTAGGGACGGAGCACCGCGCCGACGGAGGTGCCCGCGACCACGACGCCCGGGATCGCGCTCACCGACGAGAAGCTGGCCTGCTGGGGCACCTCTCCGACGTTCTGCCAGATCACCGAGCCGTCGTCCATCGCGAGCGTGTGGACCGTGGGCAGCTGGGGAGGACCCGGCGGGGCATTCACCGAGCCTTCGCCGGGAGCCGTGCTGAAGTGGATGCGCCGGTTCACGTCGTCGACGGCGGCGGTAGCGATGATGCCGCCGATGTCCCCTCCCTCGACGACCCGGGTCTGCCAGTAGGGCAGATCCGCTGGCAGGTGGCTCTCCGGGTGCTCGTCCCAGCTGGCGCCGGTTCGCCGGTTCCAACCGTCGCGATCGAGCACGTAGTAGATGCCGTCCTTCGATCCGACACCGACGACATCGACGGAGGTCGGCGTTCCCTCCACGTCCACAGTGATCTCGAAGAGGTTCGGCGCACCGCCGAAGGCGAGATCGTCGTTGTCGTACTCGCGCGGTCGCCACACCCATCGCACCTGGCCGTCGTAGCCGAGGGAGAAGATCGCCTCCTCGAAGGGCGGCATGGGCAGGGGCGTGGACGTCGTCGGATCGACGGCCGTGTCGCAGTTGCTCGAAGCGACGAAGATCGCGCTCCGCTCCGGGTCCACCGCCGGCGACGACCAGACGTTTCCGCAGCCGTTTCGCGTGCGGGGATGGTCGCAGCCCGTGCGTGTCGCGAAGAAGCCGGCGGGCAGGCCGAGCTCGGACTCGCTGTGGTAGGGGTCGTAGCGACGGATGTCGTCACCTGGATCCGGGCGACACGTCATGCCGCTCTCCAGGTCGAAGAACCACACGAGACGGCCGTCGAAGGCGTCGAGGGCGTAGAACCCGCCCTTTCCCGTCGCCACGTCGTTGACGTCCATCCCGAAGAAGACCTTGCCATCGGCGACGTAGGCCGACGACTCGATCTCGTTGCGCTCGCCGGAGAAACCGCAGAGCCCCGGCTCGGTTCCCGTGTCGTACCCACAGCCGGTACCGGCCGTGAAGCGCCAGATCTCCTCTCCGGTCACCGCGTCGAGGGAGTAGAAGTTGTGGCCCTGACCCACGAAGATCCGGTCGCGACCGGCGAGCTTCGCCACGTGGACGGACGCGGTGCTCGGGAACGAGCTGCCCGGCTGGTCTTCCGTCTCGAAACGCCACAGCACGGCGCCGTCGGCGACGCGGGCGGCGTAGATCGACAGATCCCAGGACTGGAAGTAGACGACCTGGGTGAGGCCCTCTCCGGGCAGGTCGACAGCCGCGACGCTGGGCGAGCCCGTGATCACCTGCCCAGCGGGCACCTGCCAGCGGATCGTCAGCTGGCCGACGTTCACCGCCGTGATGATGGACTCGTCGCGGTTGTAGAACTGCCGCTTTGCTCCCCCTGCGAATGTCAGCCACTCGGTCTGCTCCAGGTCGCCAGGGAACACGGCGACCCCGTCGGGAAAGGACAGGCCCTCCCGCACGATCTCCGGGGTCAGCGGGTCGCCGGAGGCGTCGAAGCGCACCCGCCACACCTTGCCGTTGGGTCCGGGGCCGATCGAGCCCGGGTCGGCGATGGAGCCGCGCAGATCGAGGTCGGCGTAGTAGAGAGTGCCGTCGCCGCCCACGGCGATGCCCTGGGGATTGCCGAAGGGCGTGGGCAGCGAGAAGGGTCCGGGCCGCTGCACGATCGGCCGCAGCAGGGCCCCGGTCTCCAGGTCGTACTCGTTGATCACCCCGGTGAGCACGCTGCCCGCGTAGAGGGTGCCCACCGGCGACAGCGCCAGCCCGGCCGGGGTGAGCATGTCCGCCCCTCCCTCGAGAAGACCGTCCTCGCGGAAGGGCGTCTCGCCTTCGGGTCGCTCGGTGAGGCTCGCGTCGACCATTGGCGAGCCCTGGGGATCGAGGGCGCCGCACCCGCCCGCCGCATCCGGACCGGTGGGGAACGGGGGGTTGAAGCGGTGGACCGAGAGTCCGCCAGAGGCGGCGACGAGCACGCGACCGTCCGGGTCGACCAGGACGCTCCCGGCGGTTCCCAGATCGATCGCCAGCTTGCAGAAGTTGTCGCTGGTGGGATCGAGGTCCGGGTAGTCGCCGGGCGCCCCCGGAAATCCTTCGAAGGGAGGGAACCACATGATGAGCTGCCCGCTGGAGGAGCCGAATCCCTGCTCGCCGACGGAGCTGGTGAACAGGACTCCCGAGTTCCGATCGAAGGCACAGCCGAAGGGCTCCGCACCAGCGACCTGATAGGTCGCCGTGAGCTTGCCGATCTGCGACCCATCGGCGGCGAAGATTCCCCAGCCCGCTCGGGGATTGGGCTGACCCGTGTCCTCTCCGGCGAGGAAGCGCCCCGTCCCGTCACGGAAGCGGCAGACCTGGCCGTTGATGTCGCGTCCCGGTCCGGAGGGGCTGGCGAACTCTCCTGCACTGGCTCGCTCGATCAACACCTCCTCGACGAGCCGATCCGTGCCGATCGTGTCCACGTCGTAGCGCCGCAGGCGATTGCCCTCGGTGCCGTACACGAGCTCGTTCGGGGCGGCAGCCGCGGCCAGTCCCGGAGCTCCCAGCACCGCCAGCAGGACGACGGTCCAGGCGAGCCCCAGGGTCGGCAGGCGCCGGTTGCCGTCGAGGAGTGTGCCCCTTCGCATCTTTCACTCCCGCACTGCGCTGGCCACGCCCGGACGAGCGAGGCTCCGTCGGCAACACCCCTTCAGTGGTGTGCAACTCGACCGACGTGTCAGAGGCGGAGGCCCCGCGGGGCCAGCCGGGCGAGGGGCTAGAAGCGCTCCTCGAGCCAGCCGCCGCCGGACCGCTTGAATACCAACAGCCGCTGGGACGTGCGCACCGTGATCGTGACGGCGCTGGTGCTCAACGACTCGAAGGCCTCCTGCACGAAGAAGCGCCGCTCTGCCGTGCGCGTGGCGTCGGAGGAGAAGCCGAGGACCCGCCGCCCCGTGACCACCGAGCCCACGTGCTCGTTCAGGTCGGAGGCCACCACCTGCTCGCTGGGGAACATCGCGGTCTCCGCCAGCAGTCCCGGTCCGGCCGCAAAGTGGACGATCCGCTTCGGCGTCAGGCACAGGGCCAGATTCGCGCCCAGGCGAACCACGGGCTCCCCGTCCTCCCGCGCGAAGCGGAACTCCTGCCAGCCGGAGCCGGTCGACGAGAGCGCCAGGAAGCGCCGGTCCGTGAGCGCGATCGCAACGGTTCCCCGCGCCTCCATCCAGCGCAGCCGCTCCCGCTTCAGCAGGCGGATCCTCACCGAGGACGCGCCGCTGCGAACCCCCACCAGCTCGCGGTCGATCAGCTGGACGTCGATCGAGTCGAGAGTGGCCGTAGCGCCTGCGGCCCCCTGGGATCCGAGGCCGAACAGGGCGACCAGGAGCGCCGCGGCCAGCCGCATTGCCCGCCCCCCGCGATGGAGGGGCAGAGGCGAGGAGGTCTGCGCCATCTGCCGAGGGTAGCGGCGACCGGGACCCGAGCCGCGGAAGGCTCGACGGGCTCGGATCAGTGGGTGGACGCGACGGCCACCGCCGGAGGAACCAGGTGGCCCGCCACCACCGAGGCCACGAGGATCACCGTCATGCCCATCAGGATCCGGCGCTGCCGCCGGACCCGCGGACACTGGTGGGGCCCGGAGATCCGCCACCAGGAGATGGCGAGGGCGCCGAAGGCGATGGGAAGCGTCCAGTGGGCCCATGCGGTCCAGCGAGCCGCCCAGGGCGCCAGGACGCCGCTGGCTCCGAAGACGAGCACGGCGAGGGGCAGCGCGCAGCACGGGACGTGGATGGCGCTCAACGCGACGGCGCCTGCGATGGACCGGTGGGGGCTCGGCACTCGGATTCGGGTAGCACATTCCCCTGGGACCGGCCGACGCCCTGCGGGTGCTTGCCTTTCCGAACTCCGCTCGGGGGGACCCTCGCTGCGGGCGCTTGCGGGCGCTTGCCTAGCTTGCGAGGTCGTGCGCGACGGCGTCGGCCGCCTCTTCTGCGGAGGCAAGCGCTCCCTCGAAGGACGGGTCCACCAGGTAGTCCCCGGCGAAGTAGAAGCGCCGTCCCGCCGCCCGGCGGTCGCATTGGACGCGCTGGAAACGCGCCAACGCGCGGTAGCGACCCACGTCGAAGCGCGGAGCCCCCAGAGGAACGCGGAGCGCGCGGCTCCAGTCCGTGGCCCTCTCGATGCCGGGTCGCAGCGCCTCCAGCGCGCCGAGCAGCTCCTTCGCAACGGCCTCGTCCGGTGCATCCCGATTCGCAGACGCGAAGTCGCTTCGGGCCCGAACGAGCACCAGCCCACGCCCTTCGGGGACCCGCGACGACGGAAGCCCGGGCTCGATCGTGGCCGACTCGATGGGGGAGGCCTCGGGACGCGACACCAGCACCTGCTGCGGCCGGGACGCCAGAGGGCGACACAGCGCCGCGGCGACGGTCAGGATCGGGGCATAGGCCACGGACTCCAGGCCACTGCGGTCGGCCGGAGACAGGAGCGGGTCGGCGAGAGCCAGCGCCTGGTGCGCCGGCACCGCCAGCACCGCGGCGTCGGCGGTGATCGCGCGGCCGTCGCCCAGTCTCACCCGCGGACGACCGTCCTCGGAGTGCTCGAGCGATGACGCCTCCACGCCGCACCGCACGGAAAGCCGCGCGCCGGCACGCTCCGCCACTTCCGACAGGGAGGCCCTGGGCAGCCCGGGACGACTCGTACCGCGGCGCCGGTAGTCCAGCAGGAACTGGACGCGGCTCATCTCGGCCGGATCGCCCAGCGCCGCGCTGGTGGTGAGTGGCGCCATCCAGCGATCGAGAACGCTTCGACCGAAGTAGAGCGTGCAGAAATCCGCCAGGCTGCGGTCGTCGAGGTCCGCCGCGTCGGCGGGTCGGTCTGGCACGATGCGTGACCCGTAGCGGGCGAGGAGCCGGGGCAGACGGACCAGGCGCAGGGCCTCGCGCAGGCGCACTCCCGGAATCCGTCGCACGTCCGCGAGACCTCGCAGCTCGACGTCTCGAAGCCCCCCCCCGTGAGCGAATGAGCGGATCAGGGGCCTCAGCGGGAGCACGTCGTCTCGCAGCCCGACCTCGTCGATGAATCCGAGGAGACGACGGTCGGCGGCTGAGACCACGGGGGGCACCGCCTCGATGCGGAAGCCGTCGAGACGCTCCGCCGCCAGCCGCCCACCCGGTATCGACGCGCGCTCCAGCACCGCCACGCGGAAGCCGCGCCGCACCAGCCGCCAGGCGGTCCCCAGCCCGGCCAGCCCGGCGCCTACTACGATCACGTTCCTGCGCTCTCGACTCACGGCGGCCGACCTTACGACTCCCGAGCGGGTGCCGCTACCGGGCGTGGCCCAAGGGCGAGCGGGGCGCTGCCAGGAGACGCTCGAGCACCGGCAACACGTCCCGCAGGGTCTCGAAGGGCTCGAACGGGGCCCCACGACGCTCGAGCTCGACGGCCAGGGAGTCCTTCGCGAAGGCGACGTCGGCCGCCAGGGCGCCGCAGGTGTCGGAGACGCGGCCGTTTCCGATGTGGACGGTCGTGGTGTCCGGGTGATCGGCCCGGTAGAGACCGATCGCGCGCGCCTTGCAGGTCCCGGTACCGCAGCCGCAGCTGGGATCCGGGCCACCCGGGCGGATGCGCCAGCGGCCCCGCTCGTAGCCCAGATGATTGGCCGAGTAGGCGAAGGAGACGCGATGGATCGCCTGAAGCCGGTTCAGGTTCCAGTCGAAGCCGTCGGACAGGACGCGGAAGGGGACCTCTCGCGCTCGGCACCAGCCGAGCAGATCCCGGGCGCCCGGGTCCAGCGCGACACCGCGCAGGAACTCCTCCAGGTCCTCGACCGACACGGGGAGTCCATCCAGGATCTCCATGTTGTAGCCCCAGGCCTCGAGCTCTCCGCGCTCGAAGCGCTCCCAGGCGGCAGGGCGTCGCTCCGGCGCGTAGCGCCCTGCCAGGGTCGCGCCCACGTCCTGTACCGAGAAGGTCCCGTCGAAGTCGCAGAAGATCGCGAGAGGCGCGAGTCGGATCCGACGCGAAAGAGAGGCGCCGTGGCTGGCGAGGGACAGGCGCGAATCCCGGGGCGTCGGACCGATGCACGCGCGAACGAGCCCGTCGCCAGGGCTCTCGACCTCCGTCGCCGCGTCGGCGAAGAGCGCGGTGAAGCGATCCCCTCCGGCCTCGGCGGTCACCTGCGTGGGCGCCTCGGACGTCAGCAGATCCGTCACCCGTGCCACGCCGGGAACACCAAGGCCATCGATCTCCCGTGCATGCGCGAGGGTCGCGCCCAGGAGCGTCCGATCTTCCCTGGAGAGCTGGGGAAGGTCGTCGGAGGACACACAGGAGCCGCCGGTCACGGCGATCGCGGTGGCCAGCGCCTCGCGCTCCGGCGTCGTCAGCTCGGTGCTCCGCGAGCGGGCCAGCAGGCAGTCCGGGTCGTTCAGCCACAGGCGCCGATGCATCCACGCCCGCGCGAGGATGCTGCGCACGGCGCCCCGCAGCGATGGAAGGGTGTCCTCGATCCCGGGAACGGCCTGGGCCGGATCGGGCTCCCAGCGAGGTGCCACGTCCGGGCCGATGCGCATCCCGTCCACGACGCCGACGGCCGCCCCCAGCGGACAGCCGCAGCCCAGCAGGAAGGCCTCCTCCCCCGCGCCGGCACGGATCGCGTCGAGGCCGCGCCGCAGCCGCGCCGCGCGTCCCAGGCCGGGGTCCGCGGAGTCGGCGGCATGGGCCGCGACGAAGAGGAAGTCGAGCTTCTGGTAGTGGAAACCCATCTCCACCAGCTCGCGGAAGAGCGTCCGGAGGTGCTGCTCGACCTCGGGACGGCTCGCATCCAGGGCGAAGACCCTCCCATCGGAGCTCCACTCGGGGTGGACCATCGCGACGAAGGGCTCCCCCCCGGCGCCGAGCAGCCACTCGGGCCGCTTCTCGAACAGAGCGCTCTCGCGCGAGACACAGAACGGCGCCGTCCACAGGCCGGGGACGAAGCCCGCGGCCCGGATCTCGCTCGCCAGCGGCGCGAGGCCCCGCGGAAACTTCTCGTTGGTCTCCCGCCAGTCACCGACGGCGCGCTGGTAGCCGTCGTCGAGCTGCACGACCTCGATCGGGAAGTCCTCGCGCCCCGCCACGAGCGCATCGAGGTTGCGTCGCAGGTCGTCCTCACGGAACTCGTGGAAGGCGAAGTACCAGCTGCACCAGCCGGAGACGAACGGCCGTGCAACCCGCGCTCCCGCGCGCCGGCCGTAGTCCTCCGCGTAGTCCTCGAGGAGCGCGCTGGCTTCGGTCCCGAGCCCGATGCGAACCGTCTCGACTTCGCTCTCCGCCCCCGGGTCGAGCTCCGCATCGATCCGGAGCTCGACCTCCAGCTCCACGGCGTCATCGCATCGTCGGGCGTAGACCAGGCCGAAGGCGCTACCCCGCTCGATCACTCCGGCCAGGCATGCCGCCCCGCCCTCGCCACGGCCCACGACCGTCACCAGCTCGGACTCGTGCCAGCCATTCCGATCCGGGGGTGGAGAGCCCAGCGCGTGGTGGAAGGCGCGCAGCCAGGGGCCCGAGGGAAACGAGGGGGCGCCGTCCGCATCGAGGGGGCGAACCCCCGTGTAGGACCAGGACTGCCAGCCGTGTCGCAGGTAGCGCAGCGCCTCTTTTCCGCGACCGGGGTCCTCCCAGCGCAGGCCGACCACCATCGCGCCCAGCCGGACCGGCGCTCGGCCCGGGTTGCGGGCCCGCAGATGGAGCCAGGCGCTCGCGCCGCGCGTCTCCATCGCCACCTCGATCTCGACGTCGGCCAGTCGCGTCGCCCCAGGCACGAAGGGGCTCCTGACGAGAGGCGCCTCTTTCTCTGCGGTAGCTTCGGAAGCGCGGAGACCGATCCAGACCGGCTCGACGCACCCCGCGCCTGCTTGGGAGAGGACGGCGGCGGAACCGGTCATGCGCGCGGGAGTATACCGGCCGGTGGAGAACCGGGGTGCAGAGCTGCTCGACCGAATCCGATCCGGAGCGCCGCTGCTCCTCGACGGCGCGACGGGCACAGAGCTCGAGCGCCGGGGCGTGCCCACTCCCCTTCCGCTGTGGTCGGCACCGGCCCTCTTCGACGATCCCGAGATCGTGGAGGCCGTCCACCTCGACTACGCGCTGGCCGGGGTGGATGCGCTCACGGCCAACACGTTCCGGACCCAGCGGCGCACCCTGGCCCGGGGCGGCTGGGGGGATCGCGCAGGGGACGCGACCCGGCGAGCGGTGGAGATCGCGCGACGCGCCGCGGCGCGCGCGCCGGGCACCCCGCCCTTCGTCCTGGGCTCGGCTCCCCCGCTCCAGGACTGCTACCGGCCGGATCTCGTGCCGGACGACGCCAGCCTGGCACGCGAGCACGCCGAGCACGCGGCGCACCTGGCCGCGGCCGGAGTCGATGCGGTGCTGATCGAGACCATGAACACGCTGCGGGAGGCGGTCGCCGCCCTGCGCGCCGCGGCTGCGGCGGGGATCCCGGCTCTGGTGAGCTTCGTGTGCTGGGAAGGCGCAACGCTCCTCTCGGGGGAGGCGCTTCGCGACGCCGCGGAGGTCGCCGTCCACGAGGGAGCGAGCGCCCTGATGGTCAACTGCCTGCCACCGAGGAACGTCGGGGCGTGCCTTCCCGCCCTCGCCGGTCGCGCGGTGCCCTTCGGCGTCTACGCCAACCTCGGCGCCCCGGACGATGCGTCCGGCTTCCGGCGCAGCGACGATTGCACACCCGAGGTCTTCGCAGACCAGGCCCTGCGCTGGCATGGCGCCGGTGCTCGAATCCTGGGTGGCTGCTGCGGCACCACTCCCGAGCATCTGCGCGTCATCGCACGCCGTCTCTCGGAAGTGTGACGGAGATCTCACCTTCGAGCCCCAGGTGACGCAAATTGTGTCACCCGCTGCGTTGCCGCTGCCGATGCGCTGCGACCGGGCTGCCGCGCCGCCGAATGCGTCGTAGCTCGGATCCCACACCGATTCCGGGCAGTTGCAGAGGACGAGCGCACGTGCGCCCCGCGCATGGCACGTCGCTTGCTCTCTACGGGCGACAGTCAGAGTCCGCTGAGGCCCGGGCCGGCTGCCCCTCCCGTCGCACGATCGTGTGACGAGCCGGCCCGGGCTTTTCCTTCCGGTGCGGCATTCGCCGCCCCGGCCCGATCCGGACCGACGGTGCACCGGCGCTCAGCGCACGCGCGGCTCGCGAACGCTGACGACCACGATGCCCAGCGCAATCGCCTGGGAGGCGACCGCGACGAAGAAGACCGCCTCCAGGGAGACGGTCATCGCGAGCAGTCCTCCGGCGACCGCCCCGATCGCAGCCACCAGCTCCGAGGCCGAGTTCGCCACTGCGATGCGAAGCGGCAGGTTGTGGCGCGACCCGAACTCGAGCACCAGGCTCTGCGCGGACAGCTGGAAGCCGCCGAGCCCGGTGCCGAGCCCCGCGAACACCAGCAGCAGCCCGGAGTAGGTCGTGGTCTGGAGAAGCAGGAGTGCCGAGAGCATCCAGAGCCCCAGGGAAGCGAGGAACACGACCCGGAACCCGCGGCGATCCGCCGCGGCACCCCAGAAGAGGTTTCCAACGCTCTGCGCCAGCACGAAGGCGGCCGTGAGCTCCCCGAGCCGGCTCCCCGACATCTCCATGCGGCTCTGGGCATAGATCCAGTAGAAGGGCACTGCCATCCGTCCCATGACGGCGAGTGCGCGCGCCAGGAAGTAACGGGTGAACTGGCGATCCGAACGGAGCAGCGCGGGCAGGTCGCGCAGCCGGTCGCTCACGCGCGAGACGGCCCGCACCCGTGGCGACTCCGGCTCCCGCACGAAAGCGATCATGGCGAGGCCGCAGCTGGTCAGGACGAATGCCAGCAGAAAGGTGGCCGCGTAGCCGTTGCCGAGGGCGTCGTGCTCGACGAGCACGCGGCCCGCGTAGATGGCGACTCCCGCTGCCGTCAGCCCCGAGAGCGCATTGCGCAGGCCCATCAGCACGCCGCGACGCTCGACGGGAATCACCTTCGCCACGAGGAAGTTGAACGCCACCCCCTGGACTCCCAGGAACGCGCCGAAGAGCCCGAGGAAGAGACAGGTCGCGACCAGCGCGGCGGGCGGGGCCAGCAGCAGCCCGCACAGGGCGAGACCGAGGATCTGCACGCGCATCAGGGCCCCCACCCAGAGCGCTACCGGCACGACCCGGCGTCGGTGCTCGATCACCGTCGCCCCGACGACGGGCGAGAGGAACATCCCCAGGTACTGGACTCCGCGGGCGATTCCCACGGCGAGCTCCGAGCCGGAGAGCGCGAAGACGTAGGCGGGAATGAAGGTGGGAGCGTTGATCAGGCGCATCCCCGTCTGCCCCAGCAGACCGTGGCAGAGGTGCGCGGTGAAGTTCCGGCGCAGCGACACCCGGACCTGTTCCTCGAAGCTGGCCTCGGCCGTCGCCTCAGTCCGGGACACGGTCGCCCCGAGGTCGGGTCACGGCCACGCGCCCCGCCGCATCACCCTCGGCGAGCACGCTGCGGGCGATGCCCGCCAGGTAGACCGATCCGGTGGCGCAGAGCGCCGCGCCCGGCCCCGTCGCCTCCCTTGCCGCACGCAGCGCGAGGTGCGGGTTCGGAACCACCTTCAGCTCCACCCCCGGCGCCAGGCCCGCCACGATCCGCGCGATCTCCGCGGGCTCGAGCGAGCGCGTCGGCTCGGCGCGAGTCAGCGTGATCCGGCGCGCGAGCGGAAGCAGGGGTTGAAGCAGCCCCTCCGCGTCCTTGTCCGACGAGATCGAGATCACGAAGTCGATGGGCATCGCGAGTCCTGCCAGCACCCGCGCCAGGGCCGCGACCGAGGCCCGTGTGTGAGCGGCGTCCACCAGGACCCAGGGCTCCCGCTCCAACACCTCGATGCGACCCGGCAGTCGCGCACGAGCCATGGACGCCCGGACCCAGGCTGCGGCGTCTTCCGGAGGCTCGACCAGGCGAATCACGCAGGCGATGGCCATAGCCGCATTCAGGGGAGCCGCAGGGCCGAGCAGGGGAAGATCGAAGGTGACGTTCAGGCGGCCGTCCACCACGCGCACCCGCGCCCCGTCGAGACCGCGCTCCTCCGCCTCGTAGCGGAACTCGCGGCCGAGAGCGAAGAGGGGTGCGCCCACCTCCGCCGCTCTCGCCTCCACCACCCGGCGCGCGGGCTCGGGCAGCGCGCCCATCACCACCGGCACGCCGGACTCGAGGATGCCCGCCTTCTCCGCCGCGATGGCCTCGAGAGTCGTGCCGAGTCGATCCGTGTGCTCGAGCTCGATGCTCGTCACGCAGGTCACGCTAGGTAGACAGACGTTCGTGGAGTCGAGCCGGCCTCCCAGTCCGACCTCGAGGACGGCGTGGTCCACCTCCGCCTCGCGGAAGAGCAGCAGCGCGACTGCCGTCGTGGCGTCGAAGAAGGTGGGAGCGCGCTCCGGGTCCTCCGCCCGCATGGCGTCCACGTGGGGACGCACGCGGTCCACCGCCTCGGCCAGCCGCGCACCCGCCACCTCTTCGCCGTCGATCCGGAAGCGCTCCGTCCAACGTACCAGGTGCGGCGAGAGGAACGCTCCGGTGGACAGACCGCGGCCGCGCAGGAGCGCCTCGGCGAGCAATGCCGTGGAGCCCTTCCCCTTCGATCCGGCAATGTGCAGGATCGAGAGCCCGCGGTCCGGGTTCCCCAGGCGTTCGAGCAGTGCACGCGCGGGCTCCAGCGAGAAGCGGCGGTACGGCCAGTCCGGACGCTTCTCGACGTTGATCAGGCCTTCGAGGTAGGCCGTGGCCTCCTCGAGACTCGGAGACGACGTGGGGGGCGACAAGGCGCGCTCCGTTCGCGAACGACTTTGGGGCGGATCCCCGAACGAAACGAGGCGGCCGCTGGGGCCGCCTCGTCAGTCAGCTCGAGAGCTCGAGAGCCGACGGTGGGTCACTGCGCCATGTAGCGCTTCCACTGGCGGTATTCCTTCACCGCCGTGCTCGTCGAGCCGGCCGCCGGGAAGTAGAACTTCACGGCGTGGCCGCACTCGGTGCAGATCTTGTAGCAGAACTTGAACCCGTCGATCTCCCGGACGCTCCCCACCATCTCGCGGTTCTCGTCCAGACAGCAGTCCGAGGGATTCACCGGTGACACGATCTTCTTCGGATAGTCGTTCCGCGGCTTCTCGCTGTCTGTATAACGGATGATGTTGCGGACGATTCGATTCGTCTTCGCATCCGAATTCTGCTTACGAATATTGCTGCCGATACGTCTCAACTGATCTTCCTCAGGCTGTTCCCGCTGTCCGTCTCGAACCGAGGCCGAGCTCGACCAGAAGGGGAGTGAAATCGTCGTACCCGCGGGCGCAGGGCGCGCCTCCCGCGTAGAAGAGGCTCCGCTCGGACTCGCCGAGACACAGCAGGGTGGAGCTTCGGGTTCCGTATCCCCCGGCGTGGACACAGGTCGGCTCGAGGGGGCCCTCGCCGGAGTGGCTGCGGCAGATTCCCGCGAGATCGTCGAGGATGCGATCGGAGTCGAGACAGCGGTCCACCTCGGCGCGGAGCCGGGCAATCTTCGGAGAGCCCTCCCCATCCGGGTGCACGTTCCCCACCACATGGGCCCCCGGCGCCAGGTCGATCCTCTCCGGACCCGCCACGTAGGAGAAGGCGTGCGCCGTCACGCCGTCGGCAACGACCAGGTTGAACGGGTTGTACGTATCGTGGGGCAATCGCTGAATCTCGTCCGCCGCCTCGCGAGCACTCCTGAAACCGAGCGCATCGAGAACGATGAGACCCCGCGACCGACGATTCGGGTCCGGGGCGTCGCTGCGGCGGTTGGTCACCGCCGCGAAGAGTCCGTATTCGTTCAGACCGAGCCAGGTCCCTCCGGCGCGCTGATCGCGCGGCGCGAGCACTCTGCCAGTTGGCGTGTCGCGCAGCGCCGGCCCCTCCGCTGGCCGATCGAAGTACTCGTCCCGATTCGCCGCCACCACGAGCGGTGTCGAGTCGACACAACTGTGGAGCACGATCAGGGTGCACATCCGACGTCGTCCGGTACCACTGCGAGGCGATCCCGCTTGGGCCCGGTCGCAGAACAGGCCTTGGAACCTACCGTAGTCGGCACGTTTTTGCCAGTCCGGTCGATTCGTTGACGTCCTGGTGCGGCGGGAATGCGAGGCCCGCTCGCTCCGCGCACTCAGGCAGACCGGGCGCGACCTAGGCGCCGACCAGTCGAAGCGGGCGCGCTTCGGGCTCGTGCTCCGGATCCGGGTCCGGATCGCCCCGCCAGCCCTGGGCGACGCGCGCTCGGGCGGCGCGTCGTCGCGCCGCCGTCCGGTCGAGCTTCAGCCCGTAGCGGTTGAACACCGTCTGGAGCTGGTCGTAGTTCTGCTCGACGGTCGTGCGGACCGATTCGAAGCCGTGCTCGACCGCCTCGGCCCGCTTCCAGAAGGCGAGCGGGTTGGTCGCGAAGTAGTTCGCATCCCGCTCCCGCGGCTCCAGCAGTACGATGTCGCCCTGGAAGCGGTCGTCGGCGAGGTAGCGCTGGATCCCCAGCTTCAATCTCGAGTGGAGCAGCGTCCGGAAGACCTGGTTGATGACGACCTTCAAGCCCCGGTCCGAGAGGTAGCGCCCTTCCGCGAAGTAGGAGGCGTTACCATCGTCGGCGTCGATCCGGTTGAGGAAGGGGCGGAAGGGGTTGTAACAGATGATGAGGTCCGCGCCCTTCTCGATCGCGATGTCGATGTTCGCGGTGTGGCGCACCCCGCCGTCCACGTAGTCGACGCCGTTGATCCGGGCCGGCCGGTAGAAGAGCGGCAGGGCGGTGGACGCCTGGACGGCCTGAGAGATCGTGAGCTCGGCGCACTCGTCGGCGCCGAAGATGGCACGCTCTGCGGTGTCGAGATCGCAGGCCGTGACGTAGAGCTTCGAGTGGCGCTTGCGCTCGAACGCGCGGAAGTCGTTCGGCATCTTGATGCGCTCGAGGCTCCTCCGCAGCCAGCGCTCGAGGCTTCCGTTGTCGAAGAGACCGCTCGGGATGTGGTTCGTGAGCGCCGGGATCTCCCGCTTCGGCGAAACGTGGTCGAGCAGCGCCATGGTGAGCGTCTCGAAGCGCGTGTACGTCGGCTGACGCACGAAATCGCGGAGCGACGGGCCGACCGCCTCGGGCAGGCCAGGAACGCCGCGTGCGAAGTCCGCAGCGATGCTCGGCAGATACGCAGCCAGGTCGTAGCTGAACTTCGCCGGGCGGGCGGCGAACTCCTCCCAGTTGGGGTTGTAGAAATCGAAGGGCCTGAGCTGATCGAGCCGTGTACTCGTTCCGTCCAGGACCTTGATCATCTCGTCCGGCGTGACGCCGGCGGCGAGCGACGAGCCGAGGATCGCCCCTGCCGAGAGGCCGACATAGATGTCCATGTCGGTGATCTTCCGCTCGACCAGGAAGTCGTTCAGGGCCTTCAGCCCACCGACCTTGAAGGCGCCGCCGGAGACCGCGCCTCCAGCCAGCACGAGTGCGATCTTGGGGTTGGCGATGGGCTCGGTGGCATCGCTCTTCCGGATCAATGTGAGGCCCATACACTGCCCCCAACGGTCGGACGACCGTGCGTCCGATGAGTTCATCGGCCGATGACGGAGACGCGTGAAGTGCGCGAGACCCAAGGACGGCGGCCTCGACGCGCCTCCTTGTGCACTGCGTTAGCGCATCTGTGGCGTCGGCGCGAGCCGGGCGACCGGATCCGCACGGCCGCCCCCGGATCGCTTCCGAATGGATATCTTTTTGAATCAAACTGGTTACCGGTGGAGCTGCGGGTTGCTGAAGCCCCGGCGAGCCGGCTCGAGAGGCTCCGAAGATGTCGCAGCGCGTCACCCATGATGTAGCGCTTTGGACCCGCTTGCCGGGATCGGCGAGCGGGGCGCGCTACGCTCCGGCCCGCGTCATGTCCAGCACGACAGCCGTCAGCGCCCTCCTGATGGCGATCGGCCTGGCGGTGTCTCCCCTCGCTGCGGGAGCCGACCCGGGCTCGATCGCCGACGATCCCGCCCTGGCCCGGGAGGCCGAGCGCGGCATGGAGCTGGAATCCGAGATCGAGGCCGAGCTCCGCCGCCAGGAAGAGCTCATGCAGCGGATGGAGGCGGAGGCCCAGGATTCCACGCGCCAGGGCGCAGAGCGCCCCAGTGACGAGAGCCTGGCCGAGCGCGCCGATCCGCGCACCGCGCCCCGGGCACCGAAGGAGCGCGACCTCCCGCTGGCGATCTTCGACCGCGAGACGGAGACGATCCCTCGAGGCGCCTGGGGAGACAACCAGCGCGAGCTGCGGGTCATCACGCGCAGTCTGGATGCGGATCAGGACGGGAAGCCCGAGCAGATCCGCTACTTCGACGAGGCGACCGGCGCCCTGCTGCGCAAGGTGCAGGACCGCAACTACGACGGCGAGATCGACACCTGGGCCTCCTACACCGAAGGAGAGCTCGCCTCCCGCGCCCTCGACGCCAATGGCGACGCGAAGCCGGATGCCTGGGAGGAGTACGCGAACGACCGCATGACCTCCCGACAGGTCGACCGCGACCAGGACGGCACCCGCGACGCGTTCTACACCTACGAGGGCGACTCGCTCGTCGAGGAGAAGCACGACGCCGACAACGACGGCGCCTTCGACCTGATCGTCACCTACCGCGACCGGCTCCGAACCAAGGTCGTAGAGGATCGCAACTACGACGGGCGCGCCGACAGCTGGACGCTCTACCACGAGGGCGAGGAGATCGTCGCGCGCATCGAGCGGGACACCGACGGGAGCGGAAGGCCCGACGTCTTCGAGACCTACGCCATCCTGGACGGGGAGCCCGTGCTCACGAAGCGGGAAGAGGACAAGAACCAGGACGGCACGATCGACATCACCTCGATCTACGAGAACGGCAAGCTCGTGAGGCGCGAGATCTCGGACCCGTCGCTGATGCCCCTCTAGGGGGTGCAAGCCCGCCCTACTCGCCCAGCGCCTCTTCTCCCACGCCCAGCTCGAGCTGCTTGCGCTGCCGCTCGCGGAAGCGCTGGATGCGTTCGCGCTCGATCAGCAGCATGAGCTGCTTGTTGCGCTCGCGCACGCGCTCCAGCTCGAGCGCCAGCTCGCGCTCGGTGAGACCCGAGGTCTCGAAGTCGAGATCGATGTCCACGCTGCCGCTCACTCCGGACGACGTGAGCGCGGTCACCCGCACCCGGTTGCGCCCCTCCCGCACCGGAACGAAGCCGGAGAAGCTGCCGTCCGGCGAGAGATCGACGTCGTAGGACACTTCTTTCGTGGTGAGGTTCGTGAGGATGACGTCGTCCACGTTCGCGAACGAGACGCCCTGGAGGAAGGAGACGATGTTTCCGGGACTGCGAACGGGCAGGAAGTTGCCCAGGGTGATCCGCGCGATCTCGGTAGCGGCCAGGGGGTTCGTCAGCGCATTCGGGCCCAGCGCGTAGGTGTGGACGGTGACCCCCGCCTTGTGGGCGAGCCGCGCAGCCGTGAGGGCGGCCTCGGTATCGCCAGCATCCTCCTCCGAGCCGGAGCCGATCGGGAAGGTGGGGACCCCGTCGGTCAGGAAGAGGACGACCTTCTTCGAGTCGGGGCGGGGCACGCTGCGCGCCCCGGAGAGACCGACGAGCTCGGTCACGGCGACGCGCAGCCCCGCGGCGAAGTCGGTCCCTCCGTAGGGACCGCGGGCCAGGATCGCAGGCAGGCGGGCGCGTACCGCGGCGAAATCGTGGGTGAGAGGCACCTCGACCCAGGCGTCCTGCTGGTCGTAGCTCTTGCGCCGGCCGGTGTCGGGATTCATCTCACCGGAGAAGCTGATGATCCCGACGCGAATCCGACCACCGCTCTCCAGGCTGGAGACGAGCGCGTCGGCGGCGGCCACCTCCGCCGCGAGCACCGAGTCGCCCGGGTCGGTGTTCTTCAGGCCCTCGGGATACATCCCGGCCGGGAGGAGCTCCAGGTGGGGATTGATACCGATCTCACCATCTCCATCCACGTCCACCCCGCTCGGATGCTCGGTGGAGCCGGAGATGTCGATCACGACCATCACGTCGAAGGTCGCCGGCCGCTCGCCTTCGGCGATCGCGTTCCCGCGGATGGGTGCCTGGTGCACCTTGTTGCGCACCGGCTCTCCGGGCGCCGG
>Ga0209536_100003895_pt1 | contig 23749 bp, 20 predicted proteins | sample DeeMarSeWOR28_12_FD_187461 | JGI IMG/M metagenome (GOLD analysis project Ga0209536, IMG submission 187461) | Marine sediment microbial communities from White Oak River estuary, North Carolina - WOR-2-8_12 (SPAdes) (version 2) | ecosystem: Environmental > Aquatic > Marine > Intertidal zone >...
CGTCAGCACCAATTTCACCACCAGTGCGAAGCTCCTCGAAAAAGGCCTCGAGCTGCTCGCGTTCCTCAAAGAGGACTCCGAAAAGCTCGCCGCTCCCGATCATCACGAGCTCATGCGCTGCTGGGAAAACATCCACCGCCTTTGGCAGGCCGAATCACATATGCGAACCATGCTGTTCCGCGAGGAAACCCGCTGGCCGGGATACTATTTCAGGAGTGATTTTCCAGGAATGTCGGGTGATTGGAAATGCTTTGCCAACTGCAGGTGGGATCCCGTAACCGGGCAGTGGGAAATGCTGAAAAAGGAGGTCATCGACCTGGTCTGAACATGCCTGTACCAGCAGAAAATAAAAGTGTGCTGATCGTGGGCGGAGGCATCAGCGGGATCACGGCCGCAGTGGAAGCCGCCGAAATGGTGACGGCTTATGCGGACAATCTTATTGCTTTGTTTGAAAGCGAGATGCCGCCCGGCGAGTCATGCTGATTCAAGCCTGAGGTCGGCTTGATAGAAAAAGCCCCGCCCCGTGCGGGGTTTTTTGTGGGCAGATGTAGGTTGGTCTGAATGACCGCTATTGGCCGATTGCTGCCCGATGTCAGCAGTAAATCCAAAACAAATTTATGGCTCCTAAACAACCGTTAGCGTACGGTCGCGCCACTAGTTCCGCGCATACGCAGCATCAGCGGAGACGATTTAAAACCAGTAAAAACATTTAGGTGCCACGATAGGGATCCCTGGATGTTTGGTAGTGATCGGTGGACTTGAACCCGCGGCGCGCAGCTTTGCCGGATCAAAGGGAAAAACCAAAGTGCGCCGCGCGACAACATCTCTCCAACTGAGAGTTGAGCGCTCGCCGGTGGCAGTCCACTAGCGCTATAAACATTTAGGGGTCCCGATAGGGACCCCTGGATGTTTGGTAGTGATGGGTGGACTTGAACCACCGACCTCGGCATTATGAGTGCCGCGCTCTAACCAGCTGAGCTACATCACCACGGTTTGAACTATTCCCGATCGGTTCGCGACGGCCGACAGGGCTGCGAATTGTCCGTATCGGGCCTTCGGCTGTCAACCGCGCAGCGCGCTAAATAGCTGGTTTTCGGGCCAATTCCTCAGTTTAGCTTTGCCTCGAGTGCCGCAATGTCCTTTTGGGTCCGCAGCATCTGCGCTTCCAGCTTTTTCTTCTTCAGGCTGAGCGGCTGCCGTTCGTCTCCCGGACCCGCATCCTTGAGTTCCTGCTCGATCGTGATGAGGTCCTGGCTCATCGTTGTGTACTCCTTTTTCAACTTGCTCAGGGCTTCGGCCTGGGCAGCCTTGTCGAAGACCACGGCATCGGGGTCCGACTTATCGTCATCCGGCTGCGCCGCCACCTGTTCGCTGGGTGCCGCACGCGCGCCCGCACTGAGCGCCCGGGTATTCATATAGGTAGGCGAGACGATCTCGATGCCGGCCGCATGCAGCGCGTCGAGCACCGCCGCTCGCAGCTTCCTGCGCGTGCCGATCAGGTGCTCTATCTGGGTCAGCATTCCGGACACCTGGTAACTGACGGAAAAGTCGTTGAGTGACAATATCTGCACGAAAGGTTTTTCGAGGCCGGTGGCTTCTGCGGCCGCCAACATGGCCGCTTCGATGCGCTGGCGGGGAATTTCATAACCGAGCGACACGGCAACATGCAAAATCGTGCCGGATGAACGCAGGACCCTGACGGGGTTGGTGACGAGGTAAAGATTCGGCAGGGCCGTCAGGTCGCGGTCTTCGGTTTGAATTTCCACGTGCAGCAAATCCATATTGGAGACACGGCCAAAATGCTCCCCGACGAATATGTAATCCCCCGGGCGAATGTTACGCAGTGACTTGATCATCAGACCGGCCATCGCATTGCCGACGAGCGTGGTACTGGACAGCGCGATGGTCGCACTCAACAGAATCCCCAGGAAACTCAGCAACTGACCCTGGGTCAGGTCACTGACCGGCATCAGGATAATCGCCAGAATGGCGATAGCGATCCAAATGCAGACCATGACCAGCTGGCGATAATGCTGCTGACCCGGCTTGTCCGAATAAAACGCCAGCAACCGACGGTGCACAAAATAGACGACGATGCCGAGCCCGGCCAGCACGCCAGCCGAAAGCCCGAAGGTCGTAAGCTCGCTGATCAGACTGTCTGTCGTTTCCACACGGAATCCCCTTTGTGTGCTTTATAACAGATTAGACCGGTTCGTTTGGCGCCGTTGCTGACCGCATGGGCGTAGTTAGTGACGAGCGGCCTCAGCCTTGCGCAGTGGGTGCGGCCCCGGCAATAGCCCGACCGGCAAGCGCTAGGGTTAGTGCACCCTGACGCTAGACGTTAAAGCGGAAGTGCAGCACGTCGCCTTCCTGCACGATGTATTCCTTGCCTTCGAGCCGGAGGCGCCCCGCTTCCTTGGCGCCGTGCTCACCTTGGTGGGCAATAAAGTCATCAAAGGACACTGTTTCGGCGCGGATAAACCCTTTCTCGAAATCGGTATGGATAACGCCCGCCGCTTGGGGCGCCGTGGCTCCCTTGCGGAAAGTCCAGGCACGCACTTCCTTTTCGCCGGCGGTGAAATAAGTCTGCAGCCCGAGCAACTCGTAACCGGCCCGAATCACCCGGTTAAGGCCGGGCTCGTCCAGCCCGAGATCGTCCAGAAAAGCCTGTTTGTCCTCGTCATCGAGTTCGGCGATTTCGCTTTCCATGGCGGCACAAACCACGACGACGCTGGCCCCCTCGGCCTGCGCCAGCGCCCGGACCTGCTCCACGTAGTCATTGCCGCCGATGCCGCTCTCGTCCACATTCGCGATGTACATGACCGGTTTGGCCGTGATCAGGTGCAACTCATTCAGCGATTTAAGTTCTTCCGGCGTTGCCGACAGTGTCCTCACGGGCTGGCCGCTGTCCAGGTGCTCGGACAGCCTTTTCAGCAAATCGCGCCATGCAATGGCCGACTTGTCGCCGGTCTTCGCAGCCCGCTCTGCCCGGTCCAGCGTTTTGGCGACGGTCTCCAGATCCGCCAGCATCAGCTCGGTATTGATGACCTCGATATCTCGCACCGGATCGATACTGGTCGACACATGCGTAATGTCGTCGTTCTCGAAACAGCGCACCACGTGCGCAATGGCATGGGTTTCGCGAATGTTACCCAGAAATTTGTTGCCGAGCCCTTCGCCCTTGGACGCGCCCGCAACCAGCCCTGCAATATCGACGAACTCGACGGTAGCCGGCAGCACCCGCTGCGGCTTCACGATGTCGGCCAACTGCTGCAGCCGCGGGTCAGGCACCGTGACGACGCCGACATTGGGGTCGATCGTGCAGAACGGATAATTTTCCGCGGCAATGCCTGCAGCGGTGAGCGCATTGAACAGGGTGGACTTACCGACGTTCGGTAAACCGACGATGCCGCATTGTATGGCCATAATTGACTTGGGCTGGGCCCGCACGACTGTTAACAGGGCGCGCATTCTATCTAATCGCCGCGGGAAATGGGGTATTAATAGCGGGGCAGCCGTGGCGGGCGTCCGGGCTAATACCTCCATGTCCGACAAACGGGTTCCTGGCAGATTTTTGCGGCCGACAAAACGCAGCCCTGCTAGCATCGACAAATTAACCAGCACTTTAGCGGAGATCAGCATGTTCGAAACCACCATCGCAGGCAGCCTGCCAAGACCCGAATGGCTAGCGGAGCCCGAAAAACTCAAGGGCGGCTGGAAACTCAGCGGCCAGGAGCTGCAAGAAGGCAAGCAACGCGCCTGCGCGGAGTGGATCAAACACCAGGAAGAAGCCGGCATCGACATCCTGACGGATGGCGAAGTCTTCCGTACCCATTTCGTCCACAGTTTCCTGGAAAAAATCGACGGCATCGACCAGAACAAAAAGACCCTGATGGGCATACGAGACAATCGCTACAACCTCGAAGTACCGACAGTCACCGGCAAAGTGTCGCGCCCTGCTCCCGTATTCCTCGACGACTTCAAGTACACGCGCGGGCTCACCAAGCACAAACTGAAAATCACCCTGCCGGGGCCGATGACGATCTGCGACACGATTGCGGATGCGCATTACGGTAGCCGCCCGGAAATGGCGATGGCCTTTGCGGAATTGCTGAACGAAGAAGCGAAAGAGCTGGAAGCGGCAGGCGCCGATGTCGTTCAGTTCGATGAGCCGGCGTTCAATGTGTTCATGGACGACGTCAAAGAATGGGGCATAGACACACTGAACAGGGCAGTCGAAGGCCTGCAGTGCGCCAAAGCGGTGCACATCTGTTACGGCTATGGCATCGAGGAAAATATCCGGTGGAAAGAAACGCTGGGTGAGGAGTGGCGCCAGTACGATGAAATTTTTCCCGCGCTGAACAAGAGTAACGTCGACCAGGTATCGCTTGAGTGCGCCAGTTCGCATGTGCCGCTGTCTGTCATGCGCCACCTCAGCGACAAGCAACTGATGGTGGGCTGCGTCGCCGTCACGCCGGATCATATCGAGACACCGGAGGAAGTCGCGGCCACAATCAAGGAAGCCATGAAGTACGTCGATGCGGAACGCATCCTGCCGTGCACCAACTGCGGCATGACGCCTATTGCTTACGATATAGCGCTGGCCAAGCTCAGGTCGCTGGCGGCCGGAGCGGCTCTGGCTCGCAAGCGGCTGTAAAAGCCGGGTGCCGCGGGCGGCTGTGTACCGCGTGACCGCTGCTGGGTTATGCTCTTCAGGCTCTGAATTTACGAGCAGGGAGAAGTCGCATGTATAAAAAGAATCTGATGCTGCTGGCAACGGCTTTTATCACGGCGTTCATTAGCATTCCTGCCGGCGCGCAGAATCTCAGCTTTCTGCGCGAGTCGCCTATTGCCTGGCTCGACGACAACGACGAGGCCATTCTTCGCGCGACGATAGATGCTGTCCTCCAAGCGCCGGATGGCACCACAACTGACTGGCAGAATCCGGAAACCGGGGCCAATGGCAGGGTTCAGGTCCTCGACACGGAAGAAGCCTTCGGCACGACATGCCGGCGCATAAAAATGCGTAACGAAGCCAAAGGCCGAAAAGGCGGTGGAACTTACCGACTGTGCCTGGCGGACGACGGGCGCTGGAAATTTGCGCCCAACGATGATCCGGCACCCGCCGCGCAAAACTAAAACCAGCTGAATTCATGCCGCAAAAGAAAGAGCGATTCGGATATCTGCTGGTCGGCCTGATCGCCTACCTGGTGCTGGGCCCGATAGCACGCGAAATATTGGGCGATATGGACGGCCTGATCCTTCTGATAACACTATGCTCGGTTCTGGTCATCGGCATTTTCAGCCTGCAAGAATCGCGCCTCTTGTTCACCGTCGGCATATCCATGGCAATAGTCGCCATCCTGCTCGTCGTGCTCGATTCATTCCAGGACAACCATATTCTAAAACTGCTGGCACTCGCTGATATTTTCCTGTTCTTCGCCATGAGCATCTGGCTGGCATTTCGCCACCTTTTCGACGCCGGCCCGATCGACATTCACAAATTAACGGGGGGAGTCTGTATCTACCTGCTGTTGGGACTGTGCTGGAGCATTTTATATATGTACCTTATTTGGTGGCAGCCCGAAGCCTTCACAGGAATAATGCCCGACAAACCCGACAACCCCATCTACTGGGACATGGTCTATTTCAGCTTTGTAACGCTAACGACGCTGGGCTACGGCGACATCACGCCAGCCACGACGATTGCACGGGCACTGGCATATACTGAAGCCGTAACGGGCCAACTCTACATCGCAATATTGATCGGCACTTTGGTAGGCAATATTGCCGGCCGGTTACGTCGCTGAAACACTGGGCGCAACGAGAAATGGGCGCGAACAAACGGCCGCCCGGAAGAACACGACAAGTCTCAATTTTACAAACCAGACAATGTAAGGACACAAGCAATGCGAAATTTTTACAAAGGTTTTTTAGCGGCAGCACTGGGCGCGTTCATTTCGCTCAACGCCAGCGCACAAGTCAACGAACAGATGTCGGACTTCACAACCGAAATCGAAGCGCTGCGCACGGTGGTGCAGACGGAAATGAAGGTCCTGATCATGCGCGAAATGGTGCTTACCGATGAAGAGGCACAAAATTTCTGGCCTTTGTACGATGAATACAGTGCGGCTGTTAAGGAAGTCGGCAATCTGCGCGTCAAAGTGATCACAGATTACGCAGCGAATTACGAAAACATGACTGACGAAATTGCGCGGCAGTTGCTAGACGATGCGGTCAAGTACGAAGAGCAAAAAACCAAGCTCAAAAAGAAATACATCAAGAAGTTCCGAAAAATTCTGCCGGACGTGAAAGTTACCCGCTTTTTTCAGCTCGAAAACAAACTGAATGCCGTGGTCGACTTCGATCTGGCAGCAGAAATCCCGTTGATGGAATAGCCCGCTTAAGGCGAGCCCATGCGTTTGAGAAAGCCGCGCCACTGTCAGTGGCGCGGCTTTTTTACACATGCCCCAGTTGCCGCGTCATGTAATCCAGCTTTTATGACTATTAAGTATTAAACTAACTGCGGGTCATCCGGACAAGGAAATTGCAGCCGAATAACAACAATTCAGACGGCACCGCGAACACGGGTTCTGGCAAAATCCGCCCGGGTCGCATAGCGCTGGTGATTGCGGCAACGATTATCCTGGTAATCGGCGCCACCATTACATGGTTCATCAACGACACCGACCGTATCAGGCGGCTAGCCGAAGGGCTCGTCACCAACCTGACTGATCGCCCCTTTCATATACGCGGTGACTTCGACTTCCACCTTGGTAGCGAGATCACGATCTACGCAACCGATGTTGAATGGATAAATGCGCCGTGGAGCTCCCAGCCAACCATGCTATCGGTGAGCCGGGCTGAAGCATCGGTCAACGTGCGAAGTTTAATTTTCCCGCCAATCATTATCAGCAACGCTATCGCCAGCGATGCAAGGCTGGATTTCGAATGGAATCAGGATGGGGTCTCGAACTGGCTGCTGGTGGATCCAAACAGGCCGCCACGCGAGGAGCCACTGCATCCGTTGCCGCTGCTACTGGACAAAGCAGATCTGAAAAACGTCGAAATTCACTTCAAGCACCCCGGGCTTACAAACGAGCTGATTGTTCTCGTTAATAATGCGACTCAGCAGCAGGATGAGGGTAACCGGCTCGTTCTTAGCATTGACTCGACCGTCGAAGATCGCAATTTCACAATCGACGGGAGAATCGGGCCGTTCCCGGAACTGGTGATAGCGGGCGCAGTCGACTTCGATCTGGCGGCCGTGGGACCCAACGCGACTCTCAATGCAGCCGGCTCGGTGGGCAATCTCGCCGGACTAAAGGACCTTTCGCTGGACGCTGATTTTTCCGCGCCGGAGATTGCAGCTGTCCTCGATACTTTGAACCTGCCAGAGGTGACGCGCGGAAAGGCGGCGCTAAGCGGCAAGCTAACGACCGGTGAAGATTCAGCCGCAGGCGAACTAACCGGCAGCGTTGGCGAATTCGATGTGGACGGCCAATTCCAGGTCACGAGCCTGCAAACTCTCGACGGCATTACCGCGAAACTGCTCTCGAAAGGGCCCAGTGCCAATGCGGCCTTCAACATTGTTGGCCTCACCGGCATGCCACGCGAACCCTACCGCATCGAAATAGATCTCGAGGATAAGGATGCGGGGCTGCGGATAGACTCGCTCGCCTTTGAGTCGGCCGGCGCAACTGTCACGGGTTCGGGCCTTATCAAGGATTTCCCTGCGCTGCGAAACATTGACCTTGAAGTACAGATTCAAGCCGAGAATATCGCCCGCTACAAGGATTTATTGCCCACAAAAACGGTGCCGAATGTCCCGCTTAACCTGAATGCCAGTATAGAAAGCAACGTCGAAGGCTCCAAAGACAAGGTCGTCGCCGAAACGCGCCTTGGCCGGCTGACCGCCAGTACAACCGGCATACTGACCGAGGAAGCCGGTTTCGCAGGCTCGACTTTTGATTTCACACTCGCCATTCCCGATGCGACCGATGCGGCTGGTTTGTTGGGTGTAACGCTCTCACGTCCCGAAAATATTGAGGCTTCGGGAACGGCGGCGATTCAGACTGATGCCATCAAGCTCGATATCCAGCGCGGCCTTATCGGCACGCACAATTTTACGGCGCAGGGCCAAATTCCCTTGGGTGACGGGCAGCAAGGCATCGACTTCGCAACAACGGCCCAGGGCAAAAGCCTTGCCAACCTGGTGCAATTGTTTGCCAGTGCAGAACGCATACCGGCAATGCCCTACGATCTTCGCGGCAATGTCAGCCTGGCGGGCAACAAACTCGTACTCAGCCCACTTGGCGGAAGGATTGGCACTAATAATATTCGGGTGTCAGGTGATCTTCGCTTCGGCCAGGCTACTCCGGATCTTGATTTGTCGATTGACCTGGACGGCACGGATCTCGGCGCCGTGCTGCTTACGCAGGGGATCGAGGGTGGCCCGGCTGAGCAATACTCACTAAGCACCTTGCTCAACTATTCGAATGGAACCGCAAGCCTGTCGGGCATCGAATTTAAAACCAGTGATGATTTTTTGGGGGGTGCGCTAAAGATCGGCAATGAGGATGGCGCCCTACTGGCAGATTTCGATCTGGAAGCATCGGGGGATGATCTGCGGTCGCTGACACCTGAAATCCCGTTCTATAAACCAGCTGCCGCTCCCTTCGAAATCCGGGCCAAAGGTCAGCTCAACAAGAAAAAGGTAGATATCTCGGAACTGAATGCGAATATAGGTGCGGCAAAACTGCGGCTTGGCGGAGAGCTCACTTTCCCCCCTGAGCTCAAAGCAAACAACGTCAAATTTGCCGCAAGCGGGCCTTCGTTAAGAGATTTGGGCACCATCGCGGGCTGGGAGTTTCGCAGCTTACCCTTCAAAGTTTCCGCGACTATGCAAGGTAGCAATAACGCGCTTTCGATCAGTGATTTTACGGCGACCGCGGACCGGAGCGACCTGAGGGGCCGGTTTAACCTTGTCACGGGCGAAAAACCGGCCATCGACGTGCAACTGGATTCGCGCTTACTTGATTTTCGAGACCTTGAGGCTCGAATAGAAGATATCGAAACCGCCGCTGGCGAAGCTAAACCGGAGGCAAAAGAAAAAGCCAGGGAGGAAAAAGGCAAGGACTCCCGCCTCATACCCGACCAGGTCATTCCCGTGGAATGGCTTAACGCACTCGACGCCAATGTAAAACTGGATATCGTCGAATTTGTTACCAACCGCTTGGATCTGGGCACGGTGAACGTCGAGGCGAAGCTGCGTGATGGCACGCTGGACATTGAAAGATTTGCAGCGAACACCAAAAAGGGCAGGCTGCGAGGCACGGTTCGCATCGACCAGGCTGAAGGCATTCCGGCTGTCGAGGCGAATGCAACGGCTAAAAACCTGGTGATTGCGCTGGGCGAGCTGAATGAAGCACTGCGCGAGACCAATCCCGGCCAAAATATCGACCTGCACCTGCGCGGCAAGGGCAAGACCTATCGTGATTTGGCAGCCAGCCTGAACGGCTATATCTGGCTGCGCGGTGACAAAAGGAAAATCGAGAAATCGGAAATCGATTTTTTGTTCGGCGACTTTTTAACGGAAGTATTCACAACACTTAACCCTTTCGCGAAAAAGGACCCTTACCAGACGCTCGAATGCGATGCCCTGCTGTTCGAAGTCACTGACGGACTCGTGCAAACGGCCCCCGCAATACTGCTGCGCACGGATAAACTGAACATGACGGCGGTTGGCGGCGTAAACCTGGCAAATGAAAAGATTGACTTCGGAATAGAGGCGACACCGCGCTCGGGCATCGGACTGAGCGCCGGTGATCTGGTTAATCCGTTCGTAAAGATTACCGGCACACTGGCTAAACCGGGGCTGGGAATAGACCCGCAGGGCACGCTGATTGAAGGCGGTGCCGCAGTCGCGACGATGGGACTCACCATCGTTGCAAAAAGTATGTATAAACGATGGCTTAGCCCGAAACAGACATGCCAGACGCTGACCGAAGAAGCCCGCAAAATCCGTCTGGCACGTGATCCCGAACACGTTCCTTTAGACTAGCGCCACAATCATAAGCGGTCTATTCTGTGGCAGCAGCAACCGAAACAATTACACTCAGGAGACAGTCATGCAGTTAACGCGGTTTTTTCGATCAATAATCAGCCTGATGGCAGTCTTGATCGCGGCGACATTCCTCTATGCGTGCTCGTCAGGCCCGAAGATCTTCGTGAACCAGAATCCTGAAGCAGACTTTGCCAACTACAGAACCTATAACTATCAGGAGCCTTTGGGTACGGATGAGAAGTCCGGGTATCGCTCAATTGTCAGCGGCTATTTGATCAGTGCCGTTGACCGGGAGATGCAGGGCCGCGGTTTCAGCCGCTCAGACAACCCGGATCTCGTTATCAATTTTTTCGTTAATTCGAAAGAAAAGATTCGCACCAGTCAGACACCGACGATGGGCGGTTATTACGGCTATCGCGGGGGCTATTATGGCGCCTACGGTGGCTATGAAACGACCGTCACCCAGTACACCGAAGGCACCCTGAATATCGACATGGTGGACAGAGGCACTCGCACATTGGTCTGGGAAGGCGTCGCGGTAGGGCGAGTCACCGACGAGGTGCGCGAGAATCTTCAGGCCGCAGCGAATGCTGCCGTCGGCGAGATCATGGCCGAATTCGACCATTTCGCACCGGGCTACGTGCCGCCGCCAGCAGACTAAACCGGCCAATAACCGGCGCGCGCCGGACGATTTCATAATCGCGGGCCAATTTCAGCGGCTCACCCAGGTTCGCGCCGCTGCCTGATGAGTGCTGAGATTAGCGCTCCTTATCGGTCGGTATGCAGGAAATGCATGGCTTTCTCGGGCCCGTCGGCCAGCAGCACAGCGATTGCCTGCTCAGCGTCCGGCAATGCCGCTTCGATCAATTGCTGCTCCGCCTTGCCGGGCGGCTTAAGCACGAAATTGGTCACCTGCGATTTGTCGCCCGGATGGCCGATGCCGATGCGCAGGCGCATGAAGTCTTTACCGCAATGGGCAATGATGTCGCGCAATCCGTTGTGCCCGCCATGACCGCCGCCTTTTTTTAGCCTGATCGTACCGGGCGGCAGATCAAGCTCATCGTGCATAACCAGTAACTGCTCGGGCCCGAGTTTGTAGAAATCCAGCATCGCACGGACCGACTGGCCGCTCTGGTTCATGTAGGTAGCGGGCCGCAGCAAACGGACGTTGGTGTGGCCGATCGCCGCCTGGGCAACATAGCCCAACATTTTTTTGTCGGCGTTTAGCATCACACCTGCATTGGCCGCCAGGCGTTCCAGCATCCAGACCCCGACATTGTGACGGGTGGCCGCGTACTTTTCGCCAGGGTTTCCCAGGCCCGCGATTACAGCAATGCTCATATAAGCGCACCCAAACTCATCATGGCCTGAAGTATGCAAAAAAAAAGCCGCGCTGTGCGCGGCTTTTTTCGTGCGAGTCAGTACTAATCTTCCTTGCCCTCTGCCTCGCCGACATCCTTTGCCTTTTCTTCCTCGGCGGCTTCCTCGACCTCTTCAGGTTCGGCAGCAGCCCGCAAGACATGCACACTGATGATCGGCTCGTCATGCGGCGGCTCGGAAACCAGTTCGATGATTTCAACGCCCTCCGGCAACTTGATATCCGACAGGTGCAGAATGTCATCCAACTCCAGATCTGCAATATCGACTGACAGGTATTCCGGCAAGAAGCGCGGGAAACAGCTGATTTCGACTTCGGTGCGGGTCTTCTGCACCGTACCGCCGGCCTTGACGCCCTTACAGGTCTCTTCATTGATGTAATGAATCGGCACGTGCATGCGGATTTCTTCGTCTTCCACAACACGCTGAAGGTCGACGTGCAAAATTTGTCGCTTCGCAGGGTGCACCTGGATGTCTTTCAGGATGGACGCGCGCACGTTATCCCCAACCTTGACGTTCAGGATGCTCGAGAAAAATGACTCTTCCTCGGCGGCCTTCAGCAGCGCGTTGTGATCAAAGGTTAGTGCGCGCGGCTCACGCCCACCACCGTAAATAATTGCGGGTACTTTCCCGGCACGACGCAGGCGGCGGCTCGAACCTTTCCCTGTGTCTGTCCGGAACTCCGCAATCAGGTCTAATTCTTCTGCCATGATTGCTCTCCGTAGATTGTGACCCGGGCTGTCTTTCGACCCGATCAACCCGGTACCCGAAGCCTTGATTGGCTGCGGGGCGCGCGACTATAGCAGGAAACCCGGCCCTGTACACCCCGCGGCCGGATTTATATTGCAACTCAGCGACTTAGCTACCGCCCAACTGACTCGAGCTCGCCATACTAGCTGATTCGGCCGCAATCGAAGCGGGGGTCGACGGCTGCCCCTCGGGCCGTTCGCGAGGACATCCCTGTCCTCGCTCTCTGAATGGTCGGCTGCACTATGCTGTCCGTGCATCGTTTGCCTCCCATACCCACTCGGTGGCAGCCGTCGACCCCCGCTTCGATTGCTACTGTGCTGGGATAACTGCCTGTCGATCCGACGTTCCAGCTTAGGCACTCGCAGCCGGTTGCCACGCCTCGGGTTATATGAGGCGAGCGATGCACGGAAAGCATAGCGAGCCGATTATTAAGAGAGGGAAGACAGGGATGTCTGACCGAACGGCCCGAGGCGTGTCAACCGGCTGCGAGTGCCGACCCAAAACAGAGGGACATGACGACGTGCCAGGATAAGCAGCGCGTGACAAACCAGCCCGACGGATTCCGGGCCGCGCAAGTAATCTAATCGACGTACAGACTCGAAACCGACTCGTTGAGCGCGATACGCCGCATCGTCTCCCCCATCAGTTCCGCCACACTCAGCTGCCGAATCTTGGGCGATTTCTTGCCCGCTTTGGTCAGCGGTATCGTATCGGTGACTACGAGTTCATCCAGCTGCGAGGCATTGATCCGCTCTATAGCCGGGCCCGACAGAACCGGGTGCGTGATGTAGGCGGATACGTGTTTGGCGCCCTCCTTTTTCACGAAATCGGCCGCCTGGGTCAGCGTGCCGGCCGTGTCGACCATGTCATCGATCATGATGCAGTTCTTACCTTCTACGTCACCGATGATATTCATGATCTTGAGCTCGTTCGCTCGCGGTCGACGTTTATCGATGATGGCCAGCTCGGCGTCGTCCAGGCGTTTGGCGAGCGCGCGCGCACGAACCACGCCGCCCACATCCGGCGATACGACAACCATGTTGTCTCTGTTCTGTTTCCACGCGTCACCCAGCAGCACGGGCGAGGCATAAACATTGTCGACCGGAATCGGGAAAAAGCCCTGAATCTGGTCTGCATGCAGATCGATGGTCAGCACGCGGTCGATCCCGGCGGCGCCGATCATGCTCGCCACCAACTGCGCCGTAATCGGCACCCGGGCCGCACGGGGACGGCGGTCCTGCCGTGCGTAGCCGAAATAAGGAATCACAGCCGTGATGCTGGCCGCAGATGCCCGGCGGCTCGCGTCTGCCAGGATCAGCATCTCCATCAAATTGTCGTTTACCGGCGGACAAGTAGACTGGATGATGAACACATCGCGACCGCGCATGTTTTCCAGAATTTCGACGTTGATCTCGCCGTCACTAAAACGACCGACGTAGGCATTGCCGAGAGGCACGCCCATTTTGCGGGCTATCTTGCGACTCAGATCCGGGTTGGCATTACCCGAAAGGATGGAAACATTGGACAGTCCGTCCTGGGTTTGCGTATTCACTAAATTGGCTGCACTTAAATATTTAAAGAATGGCTGGGGCGGCAGGACTCGAACCTGCGAATGACGGGATCAAAACCCGTTGCCTTACCACTTGGCTACGCCCCAGCAAAACCTGCATGGCCCGCTGCTCTCACCGGGACACAGCGACGGCCTGGTCAGGGGCGGGTATTGTGCGCAGGCGTGGCGGGGGTGTCAAACGAGCGGGCCGGCCTAGTCGCCGGGCGGCTCCAGCCGCCAGCTGCTGATGACCATCCGCACCCTTGCATCGCCGTTCTGCATTTCGAGCCGGGCTGGCAGATCATAGCCCTCGTAGTTGGCGAAGCGATCGAAACTTATTTGCCAACCGGACTGGGTGATAACCGCGGGCAAGCCTGCGGCATCGAAAGTCATGCTGCTGGCGCTGGAAGGATCGGGCAAACCCATAACCCAATAGCGAGTGCTGCCTGCGGGAAATGACCAACCGAGTTGCTCGCGCAGAAAGCTTTCAGCCGCTTCCGCGCCGCGGTATTCCAGTGACTGCCCGCCGCTGCCACCCGTCACAGTGACAAGGCCGGGCTCCCACAAAAGCTCGTAGGCACCGGCCCCGAAAGGCCCGCTAAACCGTATTTGGCTCCGGTCGCCCGATTGCCGCCAGTTAATCTTCGCCTGACCGCCCTCCTCGGAGTCCTTAACGGCGACGCGGCCACGCAATTCCCAAGCCTCCAGCGCGAGCAGGCCGGCAACCTGCTCTTTTCGCGCCGGTGTTCCGGTCGGTTGCACGACGGTGCAACCTGCGGCACTCATGAGCACAGCCAGCAGCGCAACACGGAAACAATGACGGAGCGACATGCGCATGGTCTTACCTGGTGAAACGGTCAATGGTTTGCATCAATGCCCGACTATCGGGAAATTCCTGCAAGGCAGCCGACCAGATTTCCATGGCCCCCTCCTCATCGCCATCGACCCACAGCACTTCGCCGAGATGCGCGGCGAGCTCGGGATCGGAGAGCAGGCCATAGGCCTTCTCCAGCCAGGCAAGCGCCTCATCTCGATCACCCTGCTTGTAGAGCACCCAGCCCATGCTGTCCATGATGGCCGCATTATCGGGTTCCAGCGCTATCGCCCGACTCACGTACTCGTAAGCCTCAGCATAGTCACGCGTCGCTATCGTGAGGGTATAGCCGAGTGCGTTGAGCGCGGTCGCGCTATCAGGCGCCAGCTCGACCGCCCGGCGAAACGCCTTGATTGCCTCCGCGTAGTCACCCGTGTTCTCGTAAATGCCGCCACGATACAACCACAACTCCGGGTCCCACGGCCTGTATTCGAGCGCGACCGCCATTGTGGCGAGCGCTTCATCCACCTGGTTCATGCTGAGCAGGATTTCCGCCTGCGGCTGCAGCGTCTCAAATGCTTGCTTGGGATAATTTGCCGCGAAATCCCGTTGCACACGCAATGCGCTATCGGCATCCCCGAGTCCGAGGTAGGCCTGAGTAATACCCAGCTTCGCCGGTACCAGCCACCCGCCCGAACTCACCCGCTCGAAATAGCGGATAGCCTGCAAATATTCGCCCTGCTGGAATGCAATCTGACCCAGGTACCAGAAACATTCGTTGACGAAATAAGCGCTCGCCACGAGTTCGGCGAAATCGTCCTGGGCACGCTCGAGATCCTCAGTCTGGAGATAGATGATCGCGCGGGTACGAAGCAACTCCGGGCTGTCAGGGAAGCGCGTGTCCAGTCGCGCAAGCCGTTCCAGCGCATCGTCATACGCTCCGGCTGCGGCGACCAGCTCAATAAACTCGAGTTCAAGCTCCAGGCCCGGCTCCATTTCCAGGGCGAATGCCATTTGCTCGAAGGCGCTGGACCGCTGGCCATTAGCCAGCAGCAATCGGGCCAACCAGATTCGGGCACCAGTCCACTCCGGCGCCAGCACCACGGTTTCCCGGGCTGCGCTTACAGCCGCGTCCAGATCACCGGCCTCGGCCGCCAGCGTGGCGATAGACGCGGTAATGCCGGCAACCTCCGGGTTCTCATCCTTGAAGCGCTGAAACAAGCTCAGCCCGCGCCGCGGATCCGCACCCTCGGAAAGGTCGCCCGATAAAACCATATAGTCCATGTCGGTTCGCTGATCAGCCGGCCCGAGCGCGATGTTCAGGCTGTTCCAGGCTTTGTCCAAACGGTTGCGCCGGACGTAGAGGCGCCCAAGATAGGCATGGGCAACGGCCTCATCGGGCGCGAGTTGCACCCATCTTTCGGCGCTGGCCAGCGCGTAGGCATCGAAGCCATAGTCGTAAGCAAGTTCGGTCGCCCGCTGCGCGAATTCCGGGTCGCGGGATTCCTGCGCCAGCTTGAGGTATTGCTGCGCCGACACCAGGTAGTCGCCCCGCTGCAGGGCGATCTCCGCCATCAACTGATATTCGATCGGGCTGCGCGTGTAGTCAGGAACAGGGCTCGGAGATGCACAACCTGCCAGCAGCAGAACGAGCAGGTTCAGATTCTTCCGGAATAGACGGCCAGTAAAGCTGTTAGCACAACGATGCATAGACTAAGATAATACGCGAGATATATAAGACCTTACCCATAAATTTCCCACTTGAATGAAAGATTCGCTGCTTAATAACCTGCAGCAGCTGGTGTCCCGTCACGAGGAGATCAGCGGGCTGCTCTCCGACCCGGATATCATCGGCAACCAGAATCGCTTCCGCGACTTGTCGCGTGAGTACTCTCGCCTGGAACCGGTCGCGAAACTTTTTGCTCGCTTCGAACGTGCGCAGGCAGACGTTCGTGCGGCCGAGGAAATGGCAGAAGACAGCGACGCCGAGATTCGCGATCTTGGCGAGGAAGAACTGTCGGCAGCAACCGACCAGCTCGAATCGCTGGAAATTGAATTGATGAAGCACCTGGTGCCGAGTGACCCGCATGACGAGAACAATATTTTTCTCGAAATACGCGCAGGCACCGGCGGCGACGAAGCAGCTATTTTTTCCGGCGACCTGTTCCGCATGTACCAGCGTTACGCCGAACAGCAGGGGTGGCAGCTGGAGATACTGGCCCAGCGCGAGGGCGAACACGGTGGCTTCAAGGAAATCATCAGCCGTATCATCGGCGACGGCGCCTACTCCAGACTGAAGTTCGAATCGGGGGCGCATCGCGTCCAGCGAGTACCCGAGACAGAGTCACAGGGTCGCATTCATACATCCGCTTGCACCGTCGCGGTTCTGCCTGAAGTAGAGGCTATAGAAGAAATCGATATCAACCCGGCCGATCTGCGTGTGGACACCTACCGTGCATCCGGTGCCGGCGGGCAGCACGTTAACAAGACCGACTCGGCTATTCGACTGACGCATCTGCCTAGCGGCATCGTTGTGGAATGTCAGGACGAACGATCGCAGCACAAGAACCGTGCCCGTGCGATGTCACTGCTGCAGGCCAAGTTGCTCGATGAGCAGCAACGGGCGCAAATTTCGGAACAGGCGGCTCAGCGCAAAAGCCTGGTCGGGTCGGGTGACCGATCAGAGCGCATCCGCACTTATAATTACCCGCAAGGCAGGGTAACCGATCACAGGATCAACCTGACGCTGTACAAACTCGATGAGATAATGGCTGGCGACCTCGCGCAGGTCATCGAGCCACTTATGGCAGAACATCAAGCCGACCTGCTGGCCGCATTGGACAGTTAAGCAGGCACCCACTTACCAACAAGAAAGCAAGCAGCATGAGCAAGACAAACTTCCCTGGCCTGACCGACAGGATCGGCCATACACCATTAATCCGGCTCAACCACCTGTCTGATGCGACGGGCTGCGAGATACTCGGCAAGGCTGAATTCATGAACCCGGGCGGGTCCGTCAAAGACCGCGCCGCACTCGGCATCGTGCGCGATGCGGAGGCTAAAGGCCTGTTGCGGCCCGGCGGAACTATCGTCGAAGGCACGGCAGGCAATACCGGCATAGGGCTGACAGTCGTCGGCAACTCGCTGGGTTACCCGACCATCATCGTCATGCCGGACAACCAGAGCCGGGACAAAGTCGACACCCTGCTGGCCTACGGAGCCGACGTGCGGCTGGTCCCCGCCTGCCCGTTCAAGGATCCCGGGCATTTCGTGCACCAGTCGCGGCGCATAGCAGAAGAACTGAACGAACAGGATCCGGGCAGCGCGTTGTGGGCCAACCAGTTCGATAACATCGCCAACCGCGAATTTCACGAGCAAACCACCGGGGCCGAAATCTGGGACGAGACCCATGGTGAGGTCGATGGTTTCGTTTGCGCCGTCGGCACGGGTGGCACACTGGCCGGGGTGTCGCGTGCGCTCAAGGCGCGCAACGAGAAGATTGCCATCGGCCTTTCGGACCCGACTGGTTCCGCCCTGTACAACTATTTTACGACCGGCGAACTCAGGGCTGAAGGCGGCTCCATAAGCGAAGGCATCGGCACAAGCCGTATTACGGAGAACTTCAAGGACACTGTCGTTGACGCGCCCTTCCAGATACCCGACAGCGAGTCGATACCACTGGTCTTCGACCTCATTAGACAGGAAGGCTTGTGCTGCGGCGGATCCACCGGCGTCAATGTGGCCGGCGCCGTGCGGCTGGCGAAGGAACTGGGGCCGGGCCACGTTATTGCTACCATTCTATGTGACTCGGGGCTGCGCTATCGCGAACGCCTGTTCAACAGGAAATTCCTCAAATCGAAAGGACTCGAGCTGCCGGACTGGCTAAACCTTTAAACGAAAAGCCGTCAGCACCCGAAAAACCCCGCAACTGTAACTGTGCTGAAACATACAATGCCTATTATTTTTTGAGGCGGAGGAAGCCCCCCGGTAAAACCTCGGAGACCGGCCGGACAGGCATAACAAGAAGCAGATCAGAACAAGACCAAGCTAGCTGCCGCAGGTAAACTCCGACTCAATCCGCCTTATCGTCCCCGGCCGCTGCACGGCCAGGTTACAGGCCTTGTCCTCCCCCGGCGAGGCCTTTCTTTTGGCAGCGAATAAAAATCGCAGAAGAACGACGGATCGAAAAAAACCGGCCCTGTGATACAGGGCCAGTTTTTAATTTTCACAGCGTCGGTTACGGTTATTAGTTAGCCGAACCAAAATTGAAAAATACGAAACAGGGCAGGAAGCCGTTCTTCGCGCAATTCAGCAATCCAATCTGCAAACCTTCAAGTTGGTCGGTGATATTCACCGCCGAGAACTGAAAATTGGATTTCTTGGAGATATTCAGGAAACCCACGTCGGCTACCGTATAGCCGGAAGAAATGTTCGCAAAACTCCAGTTCAGCCCGTTTACATTATTGGTAATGTTGACCGCATTCAGGTTGACGCCCGTCGACTGGCCTTCCTGAACTGTGAACACACCCAAAGTAACGCCGGTCATATCACCGCGCACACGGTTAGCACTGACCAGGAACGGTGAGAAACTGACACCCTTCATGCTTGCCGTGTCGGAAAATGCCAGCAGCGGCCACTCCCACCCGGTTACGTTGCCCGTCTTGCCGTAGATAGTCGACAAATGCACGCCTACGACATCGCCTTCAGGAGCGTTGACGTTAAAGAACGAGAACTGGAACGGAGTAGTGCCATCATCTGCTGCATATGCCGAGAATGGCAGGGCGGCAACAAGCAAAGCAGCCAGCATTCGAATAGTAGTGCGTTTCATAAATCACCTTTTTACTGCTGTGTGGAAAAACAGGGCCCTTGCGATCGCAAGACGTCCGTATTGAAAAGCATTATGCCAGCAGAACTAACATTCACAGGGAATTATTCACAGGGAATTCAAAGAATAATTCGCCCGAAACTATTCAACATTTTTGATTCGCGTACAGGAAGAAGCACCATCACAACGCCTGATCGAGATCGGCGATCAGGTCATCAACGTGCTCGATGCCAACCGAAAGCCTTACCAGGCCCTCGACTAGGCCCAGATCGTCTTTCTGATCCTCCGGGACCCGCGAATGACTCATCGTGCGCGGATGGCCGACCAGTGACTCGACGCCGCCCAGGCCTTCGGCGATCGCAAAGAGCCGCAATTTATTCATGAACGCGGCGACTTCCGCCTGTCCACCGCCAAGTTCGAAGGCGACAACGGCGCCAAACCCTGAGTCCATCTGCCGGCTGGCAAGCTCATGGCCCGGATGCGTGACAAGCCCGGGATAGATGACGCGTTTAATCCGCGTATCCGTTTCCAGCCACTCGGCGATCTGCAGCGCATTCGACTGATGCCGCTCCATGCGCAACGCCAGCGTCTTGATGCCGCGGAAAGTCAGGTAGGAGTCGAAAGGCCCGGCCACGCCGCCCGTCACGGCCGTCACGCCGGCCAGCCGCTCGGCGAGCTCAGGATCATTGACAATATTCAGACCGCCCAGCACATCGGAATGACCGCCGAAGTATTTCGTCGTCGAGTGCATGACGATGTCGCAGCCGAGTTCCAGCGGCCGCTGGTTGAGCGGGGTCGCGAAGGTATTGTCGACGGCCACCATGGCGCCATGCTCATGCGCGATCTCCGCGATGTCTGCAATATCCAGGATGCTCAGCAACGGGTTGGTGGGCGTCTCGAACCACACCAGCGCCGTATTGGCCTTACACGCTGCCGCCACCTGGCCGGGGGCGGTGAAATCCACGAAGGACACCTCCAGCCCGGCAGACTTGGCACGCACATCCGTCATCAGCCGGAAAGTGCCGCCATAGACTTCATCCGGCACGATCACGTGCGAATTGACGGGCAGCAGGTCGAGCACCGCTGCAGTCGCTGCCATGCCCGAGGCATAAGCGAATGCATGCGTGCCGCCCTCGAGTTCCGCGGCACATCGTTCCAGCGCTGCCCGAGTCGGGTTGCCGCCACGAGAGTAGACGTACTCGCGCGGCTCGCCGAACGCGGCATTCTCAAAAGTCGAACTGGTATATATCGCCGGCATGACCGCCCCCGTCACCTGGTCGACGGTATCGCCGGCATGGATACATCGGGTTTCGGGGTGCTTGCTTTTGCGGCTCATGATTCGCGATCCTGCTATTAATTCAATACATCACGTCAGCGTTTTCTGCCGCAATATAGTGTCTCGGGACGCTACTATAAGAGTTAAGCGTCCGCCAGACAAAAACTTAACCGCAGAACCGGCTCTATTAATCGACTAACTAGCATGACCACCACACTGGATAAACTGCTGCAGCAGGGACGGGACAGGCTTGCGACAACCAGCGCTTCGCCGGGCCTCGATGCCGAGATCCTGCTCGGGCATGTCCTCAAGGTCAATCGCGCGCACCTCTATGCCAATCCCGACAGGGAGTTGCAAGCCGACATAGCGACCGAATACCTGGCACTGGTCGGGCTCCGGTCTGATGGGCAGCCGATCGCGCACCTGACCGGTGAGCGCGAGTTCTGGTCATTGTCGCTGCAGGTCAGTCCCGACGTGCTGGTGCCGCGACCTGAAACGGAATTACTCGTCGAACGCGCGCTCGCCTGTATACCCGATGATGCCGATTGCCGGGTGCTCGACCTCGGCTGCGGCAGTGGCGCCATCGCGATTGCGCTGGCTAGCGAACGACCCATGTGTCGATTCGTTGCAACCGACGCGAGCGAAGCGGCGCTGGCGATCGCCCGCCTGAATGCCGAACGGCACCACACCGACCGCATCGAATTCGTGGCCGGCAGGTGGTTCGAGCCGCTCGCCGGGCAGCGCTTCGACGTGATCGTGAGTAACCCGCCCTACGTCGCCACCGGCCGGCCAGACCTGACCGACCGCGAACTCGATTTCGAACCCGCCGAGGCTTTATACAGCGGCGCGGATGGCCTGGATGACATACGCCGAATCATTGCCGGGGCGCCGGAACACCTGCAGTCCGGCGGCTGGCTGTTGCTGGAGCACGGCTTCGATCAATCGGCTAGCATTGGCGCATTGCTGCAGCAGGCCGGATTCGGTGCCGTTACGACCTGCGATGACCTGGCCGGGCTGCCGCGTGTGACCGCCGCACAACTAAAACGCTGAGCCCGCCTGCCCAAACCGACTGACCGAGCGAACGAGACCATTGCCGTGATCGACCACGATATCCGCTACAGCCGCCAACTCACCCTGCCCTCGATCGGCAAGGCAGGGCAGGCACGGCTGGGCGATGCCAGTGTATTGATTGTCGGTGCGGGCGGCCTTGGCGTACCCGCGGCGACCTACCTCACCTCGTCCGGCGTGGGGCAAATCCTGATCAACGACTTCGACAGTATCGATGCGAGCAACCTGCCGCGCCAGGTGCTTTACCGCGAAGCCGACACGGGTTCGTTCAAGGCGCGCGTCGCCGCAGAAAGGCTGCGCGAACTGAATCCCGCCGTCGACGTGGTTGCGCTCGACGAACGCATGGAACGCGACACCCTGAAGGAGTGCGTCGGCAGCGTCGATGCCGTGCTCGACTGCACCGATAACTTCACGACCCGCTGGCTGATCAACGAAGTCTGCCAAGCAAATCGCAAGCCATTCGTGAGCGGGGCCGCCATTCGCTGGGAGGGTCAGCTCGCGGTGTTTCGCTTCGACACACACCGCAGACCCTGCTACCGCTGTCTTTATAGCGAAGAAGACGAAAACCTGAACGATTGCGCCGGCCAGGGGATCGTCGCACCGGTCGCGGGCACGGTTGGGACCATGATGGCAACGGAAACGATCAAACTGCTGCTCGGCATCGAGTCCGATCTGCAGGGACGGCTGTGGACTTATGACGCGCTGGCAGGCTCCAGCAGAAATATCAAAGTTCCTGCCAGCCCAGACTGCCCGGTTTGCGGCAACGGATAATCAGGAGGACTGGGGTCAACGCTCCAGGTAATCGTTCAACGCCAAACCAATCCCGATCCGCTGGATGCGGTAGTCGTAATCGATCAGGCTTTCGCCGTAGCCGTTCCAGTACTGCGCATAAACGCGCCAGGTGCGTGACAGGGGGCGGCTCCAGGTCAGCTCCACGGCGGTACCCTCGCTTGCCGGCTGTAACTTGAGGGTGTAGGTGTTGCGGCTGGGCGTCCAGACGGCACGAAGATCGCCGTAGCCCGTGTAGTCTTCGATATTCGGGTTGTCGTCGCTCGAACCGCTTTCCGGTATTCGATACCAGGCGCGCAGCAGCACGGCGACATCGTTGAGGTCGAGCACGGTTCGGCCGATGATCCGGTTCCAGCTGCGCGACAGGTCGCCGGCCCGGCCGTTGGACTCGTGCGTGAAGCCGGCATCCCAGCCGGTGAACTTCAGCCCGAACACACGGCGCGCTTTCAAATTGCGCAGAAACAGCTCAGGCTCGTAGTTCGTCTCGCGAAAAGGATTGGAAATGTCCTGATTGCCGAGCTGCCACCAGGACGTCGACGTAAACCCGAAGTACAGATCGCTGCCCCAGCCGAATGGCTCGCGCCAGACCGGCGCCTTGATGCTGATCTGAAATTTCACCTCTTCGTTATTCAGCGGGCGCGGGCTACCCAGCTCTTCCTGAAAAGGCACCTGGTTAGGGCTGCCGACGTAGGTTCCGAGGATGTAAGTTGGTTCGTAGGCCGTCAATATAAAATCGCGGTCCATCGCGAGGTCTTCCTTGGCAGCACGATCGTCGACGGGCGTCAGCCCATCGACAGGGCCGACTGCGACCGTATCGTCCTGCAGGCCGGCGAGCGAATGCTGGCAAAGCATCCTGATCTCGCCGACGGTCACGTCGGCCTCCGCTAACGCCAGCTGCTCCCGGAGGCAGGCCTCGAAGGCATCGGCGACCGTGCTTGGCGCGCCATCGAAAACGCTCGTGTCTTCCGTACCTTCGGCACCTGCTTCATCCGCGGCACCTGCAACACCGGCCGCCACCAGCAGCCAGGCGGACAGCGTTCGCGCCGCGAGGTTTTCAGGCCGCGCGTTCATCGTATCCGAGCACAGAAGCAAGCCAACGCTCTACTCTCTGGACGGGCATGCCCTTGCGCGCGGCATAGTCCTCGATCTGGTCACGCCCGACCTTACCGACGGCAAAGTAGGACGACTCCGGATGCGAATAATAGAAACCGCTCACCGCAGCCGTCGGAAACATT
>Ga0209536_100003896_pt1 | contig 23749 bp, 28 predicted proteins | sample DeeMarSeWOR28_12_FD_187461 | JGI IMG/M metagenome (GOLD analysis project Ga0209536, IMG submission 187461) | Marine sediment microbial communities from White Oak River estuary, North Carolina - WOR-2-8_12 (SPAdes) (version 2) | ecosystem: Environmental > Aquatic > Marine > Intertidal zone >...
GGGCAGACAGGAAAAACGGTCAACCCAAAACTGTATATTGCCTGCGGCATTTCAGGGGCTATCCAGCATGTGGTTGGAATGCAGTCCTCCGAGACCATTGTTGCAATAAACAAGGATCCCCATGCCCCTATTTTTGATGTTGCCACCTATGGCATAGTGGGGGACCTGTATGAGGTAGTGCCGAAATTGATAGAAAAGATCAAGGAGAAAAAGGGATAATGAGTCTGGCTGGAAAAGTAGCAGTTGTTACCGGCGGCAGCCGAGGAATTGGCCGTGCCATTTGTCTGCGCCTTGCCAAAATGGGAGCCAAGGTGATAATAAACTATGTCAGCCGGCCGGAAGCAGCCGAAGAAACCAAGGCGCAGGTCGAAGCCCTTGGTTCCGAATGTCTCGCGCTTAAGTTTGATGTGGCCGACACTTCTGAAGTACAGGAGGCCTTTAAGCAGATAACAGCCGAATGCGGCAGGCTGGATATCCTGGTCTGCAATGCCGGGATCACCAGGGATGGCCTTCTGGCAACAATGAAGGAAGAGGACTGGGATCAGGTCATGGCCGTCAACCTGAAGGGGGCATTCAACTGCATCAAGGCCGGCTGTCGGCCCATGATGAAACAGCGGTGGGGACGCATAATCATCATCACTTCTGTTGTCGGTTTTGCAGGAAATGCCGGCCAAGCGAACTATTCGGCCGCCAAGGCCGGGCTGGTAGGACTTACCCGTTCAAGTGCCCGGGAACTGGCATCACGCGCCATTACAGTAAACTGCGTGGCACCCGGATACATTGATACTGATATGACCAGTGATCTGCCGGAAACGGTTAAGGAGAAAATACTTGCTGAAATTCCCTTAGGCGTCCTGGGTGAGCCTGAGGATATTGCTGGAGCAGTAGCCTATCTGGTCTCCGAAGATGCCAGATATGTTAGCGGTCAGGCCATCCATGTCAACGGAGGAATGTTTATGGGATGATTTAGGCTCATGCAAATTCTTTTCTGAAATTATTCCAAGATTCATTTAGTTATTTGACTAAATATGCTTTATATATAATCACTAACGAGACAACAATTACTTAAGGAGATTAAACATGTCGGCAGAAGAAAAAGTTATTGATATCATTGTTGAGCAGTTGAGCGTTGATAAGGATAAGGTAGTGCCGGGCGCTTCTTTTGTTGATGATCTTGGTGCAGATTCTTTGGACCTTGTGGAGCTTATCATGGCAATGGAAGAAGCATTTGGCATTGAAATTCCTGATGAAGTGGCTGAGAAAATTACCACAGTTCAGGATGCCGTTGATCACGTGAAAAAAGTTTCATAAGCCCCCTCTATGATAATCGCCTGAGGACTTTGACTGTACTGGCAGGACGGTCGTTGTTCCAGTCCCTTTTTTCATGCAGCCGGTCCTGGACGATACGCGGAATTCATGAAATATTCTGATGGGTGAATACAATGAAACGTAGGGTAGTAGTAACAGGCGTAGGCCTGATTACCCCCCTGGGAACCGGGACGGAAAAAAGCTGGCGCAACCTGTGTGACGGCAAAAGCGGCATCGGTCTTATTACTCGTTTTGACACCAGTGATTTTGGCGTCAGGATTGCAGCTGAGGTAAAGGATTTTATTGCCGAGGATTATATTGACCCCAAACTGGCGCGGCATCTTGATCTCTTTGTGCAGTATGCGGTAGCAGCAGCAGGCATGGCTCTGCAGGAGTCCGGCCTGATCATTGACGCTGCCAATGCTACTCGCATCGGTGTCTTTTCCGGGAATGGCATCGGCGGTCTCACAACCATTGAGAAGTACCATCAGATTCTGCTGGAGCGTGGCCCCCGCAAGGTCACGCCTTTTTTCATTCCCATGGTCATTTCAAATTTGAGCGCGGGTCAGATTTCCATCGTCCATGGCATTAAGGGACCAAATCTTTCTGTAACCACAGCTTGTGCTGCAGGAACCCATGCTGTGGGGGAGGCCTTCCGGTCCATAAGCCGCGGGGATTGTGATGCTGCTATTACCGGAGGCAGTGAATCAACCATCTGCCCTTTGGCTATCGCTGGGTTTAATGCAATGAAAGCCCTGTCCAGGCAAAATGAAAGTCCGGAAAAGGCATGCAGGCCCTTTGACAGGGACAGGAATGGTTTCATCATTTCCGAAGGTGGCGGTATGATGGTCCTGGAAGAGCTGGAGTTGGCCCGCCAGAGGGGAGCTGATATACTTGCTGAGGTTGTTGGCTTCGGTTTATCCGGGGACGGATTTCACATGGCAGCTCCGCCCGATGATGGTGACGGGGCGGCCCGGTGCATGCAGATGGCCCTAGATGATGCAGGACTTGATCCGGAGGATATTGATTATATAAATGCCCATGGCACATCAACGCCTTTGAACGATGTGGTGGAAACCCGGGCTATAAAGACCGTATTCGGCGAGCATGCGTATAAACTGGCTGTCAGTTCCACTAAATCCATGACCGGCCATATGCTGGGCGGGGCTGGTGGTATTGAGTCGGTTTTTCTGGCCTTATCCATCAGGAACCAGATTATTCCCCCCACAATTAACTTGGAAAACCCCGACCCGGAGTGTGATTTAGATTATGTGCCCAACATGGCAAGGAAGACCGTGATCCGGGCAGCTATTTCTAATTCTTTTGGGTTTGGCGGCACGAATGCGGTCCTCGCCATGAAGAAATTCGAAGAGTAAAATGTTTTTTATTGTTGAGGTGACACCGTGAAGGTAGCCATTGGTTGTGATCATGGCGGGATTGATTTGAAAAATACACTGGTATCGGTACTTAAGGAATTGGGTCATGAGATTGACGACCAGGGCTGCAATTCTACCGATTCAGTTGATTATCCAAATTTTGCCAAGTCGGTTGGAGCACTGGTGCAAGAGGGTAAATGCCAGTGCGGCATCCTTATTTGCGGCACCGGCATCGGCATGTCCATGGCTGCAAACCGTATTCCAGGAATCAGGGCAGCACTATGCAATGAAATGTTTTCCGCCAAGATGAGCCGGGAACATAATAATGCAAATATTCTCTGCCTGGGGGCAAGGGTAATCGGCCCGGGCCTGGCAGCGGAAATTGTGCGAACCTGGATGTCCTCTGATTTTGCTGGCGGCAGGCATCAGCGCCGGATTGATATGTTTTAAAGGGTATCAATACCATTAATTATCTTATACTGCCTGTGAATCTATAACAGCCATGTCAACTCTTAAGAACCAAGATATCGAAGTTTATACCGCCATAAAAAACGAACTGGAGCGCCAGCGCTTCCATCTGGAACTCATTGCCTCGGAAAATATTGTCAGTGAAGCGGTACTTGAGGCCCAGGGCTCAATTTTTACCAATAAGTATGCCGAGGGCTATCCCAGCAAGCGCTATTATGGCGGCTGTGATTATGCTGACGCCATAGAAAACCTTGCCATTACAAGGGCCAAGGAACTTTTCCAGGCCGAATACGCTAATGTCCAGGCCCATTCCGGCAGCCAGGCGAACATGGCTGTGTACTTTGCGGCATTAAACCCCGGTGACAAGGTTTTGGGTATGGATCTCGCCCATGGCGGACACCTGACCCATGGCAGTCCGGTAAACTTTTCAGGACAGCTCTTCAACTTTATCTCCTACGGGGTTGACAAGGAAACAGGCATGATCAGTATGGCTGAAGTTGAGCGCGTTGCCCATGAACACCGGCCGAAAATGATTGTGGCAGGCGCCAGTGCCTATCCTCGTCTCATTGATTTTGAGGCCTTCAGGGCAATCGCCGATCAGATTGATGCCCTCTTCATGGTGGATATGGCTCATATTGCCGGTCTGGTGGCCGCGGGTGTACATCCTTCTCCCGTACCCTACGCGGATTTTGTCACCACCACGACCCATAAAACCATGCGGGGACCCAGGGGCGGCCTGATCCTGGCTAAGGAGGAGTACGGCAAAAGTTTGAACTCCAAGATTTTTCCCGGCATACAGGGTGGCCCCCTGATGCATGTTATTGCTGCCAAGGCAGTGAGCTTCAAGGAGGCAATGTCCAATGAATTTGTACTCTACCAGCAACAGGTGGTAAAAAATTCACAGGCCCTTGGTGCGGCCCTGGTCAATTTTGGCTTCAAACTGGTGTCGGGTGGCTCTGACAACCATCTGCTGCTGGTGGATCTGACCAATAAGGATATTACCGGCAAGGAAGCCGAAGCAGTCCTGGAGTTGGGGGGTCTGACAGTCAATAAGAATGCCGTGCCATTTGACATGCAAAGCCGTTTTGTCACCGGCGGTATCAGAGTCGGGACCCCGGCTGTAACGAGCCGCGGTCTGAAAGAACGTGAAATGGGGCAGATTGCGGAATGGATGAACCGGGCAATATTGAACCGCAGAGATGAGCAGGAAATCAACCGGATTCGTGCAGAGGTGAGGGAATTGTGCGAACGGTTTCCGCTTTATCCCCATCTGTACACTGAGGCTGAATAGGCTGTTTTTATCATAGAATCCGGTTATTGTAATGCCCCGAATCTCACTTGGTACTGCCCTGAACAGTTTATATTTTTTAACATAAAGCCATGGGAAACGTCACACGCCCATCCTGGGAAGAATATTTTATGGGCATTACCGAGCTGGTTGCCCAGCGCTCAACCTGCCTGAGACGGCTTGTCGGCGCTATTCTTGTCAGGGATAAGCGAATAATTACCACCGGGTACAACGGAGCACCGGCAAGAATAAAGCATTGCCTGGATGTTGGCTGTCTGCGGGAACAGATGGGCATACCTTCAGGCGAACGCCATGAGTTGTGCCGGGGCCTGCATGCCGAACAGAATGCCATTATTCAGGCCGCCATCCACGGCGTTACTATCAAGGGGTCAACACTTTACTGCACCAACATGCCCTGCTCGATCTGCACCAAGATGTTAATAAATGCCGGCATTGTTGAAATTTACTACAAGGAAGGTTACTCCGACTCCCTAGCCTCTGATATGCTTGCGGAAGCAGGTATTACCCCGAAAAAACTTGGTTAAACCGCTCCTGCAGGTTATGCTGAAATCTGATACGTCCTCAAAAAGTCTCATGATCATCAGCAGGGCCAGGCAATAGCAATATATTACGGGCATAATACCTGTCAGCATCGTGCTTTTGACGATACAGGCTATTTTTTGAGACAACTATAGGCTTTTGGTAGTAAGAGAAATTTTCTGTCCTATATATACAAACCGTCGGAGATCATACTGGGGAAGAATGTCATGAAATGCCCATACTGCGGTCATCTTGAAAACAAGGTAGTCGATTCCAGGCTGAACAAGGAAAACACCATTATACGCCGGCGCCGTTCCTGTGAATCATGTGGACAGCGGTTTACCACCTATGAACGCTTGGAGGTCATGATGCCCATGCTGATTAAGAAAGACGGGCGGCGGGAGGCCTATGACCGCTTTAAGGTTGTAGCAGGTTTGAAAAAAGCCTGTGAGAAACGGCCTGTAAGCATTGAGGATATTGACGAATTTGTCGATTCTCTGGAACGGGAGCTCCAGGACATGGGAGAACGCGAGGTACCGACACAATGGATCGGTGAAAAAATGATGGAGGGGTTGGCGAAACTTGACGAGGTTGCCTATGTCAGGTTTGCTTCTGTCTACCGGCAGTTTAAGGATATCAATGAGTTCATGGATGAACTGAAAGGATTGCTGGATACCAGGAAGGAAAAGAGTGGTTGATACTGACCCCCATTACATGCGTTTGGCCTTGCAGGAGGCAAAGAAGGGCATTGGCAGAACCTCGCCGAATCCCTGCGTCGGAGCAGTTGTGGTCAGAAACGGCAAGGTGGTGGGCAAGGGATACCATAAAAAAGCCGGCACCCCCCATGCAGAAATTCATGCCATCCAGGCTGCGGGCAGCAAAGCTAAAGACGCGACCCTCTATGTAACCCTTGAACCCTGCAACCATACCGGCCGCACTCCTCCCTGCACCGAGGCGGTACTGCAGGCCGGAATTTCCCGTGTGGTGATCGGCATGCTGGACCCCAACCCGAAGGTTGCCGGCGGCGGTGCAGATAAACTTTTATCGCATGGGGTCGCAGTATCTTGCGGAGTATTGGAGCAGGAGTCCCGGGAGATAAACCTGCCCTTTATCAAACATTCGATTACGGGCCTTCCCTGGGTGATAATGAAGGCCGGCATGAGTATTGACGGCAGGATTGCAGCACTGCCCGGACAGGCAACCATGATAACCGGTGAACAGTCGCTGCAGCGGGTGCATGTTCTGCGGAATAAGGTTGATGCGATACTGGTTGGAATCGGTACCGCAGTAACAGATGATCCATCACTTACCACCCGCATGCATGGATCCCGATCAGGGCGTGATCCGCTGCGGGTGCTTCTTGATACGGAGCTGCGGTTAGCCTCATCGGCCAGGATGTTGCAGCAGGACTCGACAGCCGGGACCTGGATATTCTGCAGGCGGGGGACTGATAAAAAAAAACGATGTCAGCTTGAGGCATCCGGTGCTGTTGTAAAAACAGTTCCTGTTGCATCCGATGGCTTCCTGAGCCTGCGAGCAGTGTTGACCGTTCTGGGACAGGCCCAGGTGACAAGCCTCCTGGTGGAAGGGGGTAGTAGGGTGCACGGTTCCTTCCTGGAGTCGGGTCTGGTGGACCAGCTTTTATTGTTTGTGGCGCCGATATTTATCGGGGAGCAGGGAGTGCCTCTGACAACTTTTTCCGGCAGAAAAAAGGGAAAAAATCTGCCGCAGTTAAAAATAATCAAAACCAGCCGCTGCGGAGATGATGTTCTCATTGAAGCCAGGTTTATTAATGAAAAAAATATAAGTCAGCCATGATAAAACAAGATAAAGACTCAGCCGCTGCAAATTTTATTGCAGCCGTAATTTCTGCTGATATCAAGGCCAATAAAAATGAAGGCAGGGTGATGACCAGGTTTCCACCAGAGCCGAACGGCTACCTTCATATTGGCCATGCCAAATCCATCTGCCTTAACTTCGGTTTGGCAGAAGAATTTAACGGGGTATGCAACCTGCGCTTTGACGACACGAATCCCACCAAGGAAGAACAGGAGTACATTGACTCGATCATGGAGGATGTGCGCTGGCTCGGATTCGACTGGGAAGACAGGCTTTACTTTGCGTCGGATTATTTTGAAAAATTTTACGATTTTGCCGTTTTCCTGATCAAAAAAGGCAGGGCCTATGTAGACAGCTTAAGCGCTGATGAGATAAGGGAATTTAGAGGCACTTTGACCCAGGCGGGCAGGGAAAGTCCGTATCGCAATAGAAGCGTGGCAGAAAACCTTGATCTTTTTGAGCGCATGAAGGCAGGCGAGTTCCCCGATGGGACCCATGTCCTGCGAGCAAAAATTGATATGGCCTCGGGGAATCTCAATATGCGCGATCCGGTAATGTACCGCATTCTGCATGCCAGCCATCACAGGACCGGTGGGACCTGGTGCATTTACCCCATGTATGACTTTGCCCATGGCCAGTCCGACTCCATTGAGGGGATCACCCACTCTATCTGTACATTGGAATTCGAGGACCATCGGCCGCTTTACGACTGGTTCATTGATGAACTGGAACTCGCCTGTCATCCGCAGCAGATTGAATTTGCCCGCCTGAATCTCACGTATACCATTATGAGCAAGCGGAAACTGGTACGTCTTGTATCAGAAGGATATGTGAAGGGTTGGGATGACCCCAGGATGCCGACCATATCCGGGCTGAGACGCCGCGGCTTTACACCGGAGTCAATCCGGAATTTTTGTGATCGGATTGGCGTGGCTAAGAAAGAAAGTACGGTGGATATGGCGCTGCTGGAGCATTGTTTGCGGGAAAATCTCAATAAGACCGCGCCCAGGGTTATGGTTGTTTTAAAACCGCTTAAAGTTGTTCTGGAAAATTATCCAGCAGAGCAGGTGGAAGGGCTTGATGCGGTGAACAATCCTGAAGATCCTGCTGCCGGCAGCCGCAAGGTTCCCTTTGCCAGGGAACTTTATATAGAGCAGGATGATTTTATGGAGGATCCCCCCAAGAAATTTTTCCGCCTGGCCCCGGGCCGTGAGGTGCGCCTGCGTTACGGATATTTTATCACATGCACGGACGTGATAAAGGATGATGCGACCGGGGAGATTCTGGAGCTCAGATGCACCTATGACCCCGAAACCCGCGGCGGGAATGCTCCTGACGGCCGCAAAGTCAAGGCCACCCTGCACTGGGTTGCGTTGCACCATTCACTGCCATCTGAGGTAAGGCTCTACACGCATCTTTTTACCAGGGAAAACCCAGCTGATGCGGAACATGGTGAAGACTTCACTGCGCATATTAATCCTGAATCGCTCGAGGTACTGACGGGCTGCAGAGCTGAGCCCAGCCTGGCGGATGCGGAGCCTGAAAGCAAGTATCAGTTCGAACGCCTGGGATATTTTTGCGCGGACAGGCATGACTGTACAAAAGGAAAGCTCGTGTTCAACAGAACAGTGACCCTCCGTGATAGCTGGGCTAAAATCCGGGCAAAAGCATAGGGAGAAGCGTCCATGAAAGCTCTTTCATATATCCTGGCAATATCTTTTTGTTTTACACTGTCAACACTTGCCAATGCGGCTGTAGACGGAAATGAATTACTTCAGAAATGCGAACCGATAGAGAAACTGTATGATGATCCGGCCTCGTTGAGCAGTAAAGAAGGCTCAGGGGTTGTTTATTGCCTGGGCTACATTGACGGCTTTATGGAAACTTTTTCTTTCCAGCTTCAAGCGCAAATAGTGCCGGGGGTGCCCTATTGTCTTCCTGAAGAGACCTTGTCTAAAAAAGAGATTGTCATGTCTGTAGTTGATTACCTCAAAAACCATCCTGAAGAACTTGCTAATCCTGCCGGGTATCATTTGTTTATGGCCCTGCGGCAAGCATATCCCTGCCGCCAAGAAGAAAAGGAAGAAGCGGGGGAAAATAAAAGCGCAGCTGAAGAGTTGGAATCCGGCAGTGAGTTGAACGAACAATAAAAATACAGGACTGGCGTTTGCTGATGAGTGCTTGAAAACACTCTGCCTGATGAAAAAGATTAAGTTATCTGAAAAAGATGCTATTAATGAAGCCTTAGATTGTCAGGCTGCCAGTCAATATCCAGAGGAGGCGTTTCCATGCGGATAAAGTTTTTATTATACTTAGGTGTGACTATCTACAAGGTTTTCCCTGTGATATTGCTAATGGCACTGCTGGTTCCCTCTCCTTTGTTAGCGGATGACAATAATAATGGAGAGGGACTTTTGAAAAGATGCAAAAGTGTTGAGAAGATAGGGAAACAGGGGGTTGTATTAGATAAAACTGAGACGAATAATTTAATGTACTGCCTGGGATATTTCAGCGGCTTGAAAGATGTCTATTATCATACTGTCATGCTGGATAATTTTAAAGACAAACCATATTGCCTCCCCCAGGGTGCTAACTGGAAACCGCTGGCGCGAATCGTTGTGGATTTCCTGGAAAAACATCCCGAGCTGCTGCACCAGCCCCAGGAAACCTTAACAGCCATGGCATTGAGTGAAGCATTTCCCTGCAGCAGGGAAATGCCAAAGTAGCTGAATTACTGATCAGCAATCGCCGGGCGCTATGAGCCAATCTCCGATGGTTCGGCCCTTACTATCCTTGTATATGTATCTTGAGGAGATGCCCCGGCTGAGCATTTCTTTTTTGATACCCGGGCAAACCTGGATTTTCAGGTAAGCTGCTATTTTGCTTTTCACCTTTTTGTTTTCTGTTGCATCCGGCTCATAGTTCACCAGTTCATATTCGGAGACAAGCTCAAGGTCCCTCGTGTAAACATTGACAAGCATGGTATCGCGGTCCAGCATTTTGGGCAGCTCCGCCCTCATATTCTGGGCTATTTGCTCGATTTTGTCCTGTGCTGCCTGAGGGCTGTTGGAGCATGCCGTTAAAAGCAAGCCGACAAGCAAAAGACCGGGAAGGAGGAAGGGGATTTTGTTGTAGAGCATTAAGGGAATCCTTTGATAGAGTTTTAATGTGGCAGACAACATATAATTAACAAAAATGTTTGACACATTCAAATTTGAGCTGACAATTACTTCATCAACGATCTGGCTCTGTCATCTACCGGGCTTACCTCGCCGGAGTCAGAGACTTTCCATTTGTAGCGGAGTGTTTTTGAATTGTTTATCAATATTGACCGCTCAACTTCGTAACCATCCTCAATGGTATAGACCTTCCAGCCAAGATCTTCAGCCATTGGTATTCGTGTCATATTCGTCAAGTATGAATCAATGGTGTCTCCATGTTTGGAGGGAAGCATTTTAACTTTTTGCTCGGCAAGATATTCTTTGCGGATACCGGTATGTTCTGAATTGTCCGCAACAGGGACTTCTTCTTTGCCGGTTTGCTGCACTGCGTGATTACTGGAGTCAGCTAGAATTAAAGAGCAGAAAAAAAGGGAATAAAGCATCAGAAGCAGGTGAATAAATTTTTTCATTGGAAATTCTCCAGGTGATTATCGAGTTCAAATAAAATTGAGGAGCCAGAGATAATCTGTATCCGCTGGTGCGACATTGCGCCGGTGCAGCTTTGCTGATTCAGGCAGAAAAACCACCATGGCCAGATCCTTTCGCAGCGATATCTGCCTTGGGATCCCCGGTTTCCAGGAGTGCCCGTCTCCCGCCAGGACAATTATCTTCGTTTCCGGGTTTTTTCCCTGGAATTTCAGAAGATTTATGGCCATGACGGTGTCCCAAAGGACCTGTGCTTCACAAAAGTTGGTGAATGACTTGTTTTTTTTGCCGTGCCATCCGAATACCCGCTTGATGAAGCTTTCGTATTTGGGAGTGACATCGCAGGTAACACCACTTGGAAGTTCCGACATATCGGCGGTTGTCAGGGCATCAAATCCATTTTGTGCAACTTTCCGCACCACTCTTCTGGGAACATTCAAGCCGATGAGCGGAATCTGATGTTCCCTGGCATAGAGGAAAATATCACGGTACAGGACCCAGGCCTGGTCCCAGTTTTCATAGTAAATTCTGACAAAATCATCTAAAGCAAGAGTGCCGGCAACCCATTGGTCGAGCTGCTTCTGGTATCCGGTTTCAAACATCTCAAGGCCAATGGCCAGGGGTTTTTCCGCCTTCTCATGCATTTCTCTAATCACCGCCAGTTGGTTCGCATGGTGGTGCGGGTTATCGTGGTGTTCTCCGACGAAAAACATCTGGGCGTCAATGTTTTCAAACACGGCGTCGGCCAATGACTTAAATGACCTGTCAGACACCTTGAAAAGATCTCCGCCAGGATCCTTTGCAAAGCCTGTCAGCAAGAAGAAAGCTGCCAGGGGGAGGATTAAACAAAGTAAGGCTCTGCGCGAAAAGTGAAAAGAAGGAAAAGATTTGCGAGTAAAACTGGTACCAAGCACAAAAAGGTTTTTCATAATTTTTTTTCAGAGATAATATTAACGTTTGCCGCCAAAAATTGATCCGAGGACCCCCCGGATTATCTGGCGTCCGACATAGCTGCCTATGGACCTGGCAGCACTTTTCATAAAGGCATCACCAACACCCTGTCCCTTTCTGGTCTTTTGGGGTTTTGTCTGTTGTTCAGCCTTGAGCCGCGTTTCTTCATCCTGTTTGGCCTGCATCTCAGCAGCACGCTTCTTGAGCAGTTCGTAAGCCGATTCACGGTCAACTACTTTATCGTAGCGGCCTCTGAATGGGGATTTACCCAGGTGCGCCTTTCTTTCATCTTCTGAGAGGGGGCCTATCCGGGATTCTGGCGGCCGGATCAGTGTTTTTTGTACAGGTTTGGGAATACCCTTGGCATCAAGGCTTGAGACCAGCGCCTCACCGATGCCAAGTTCGGTGAGGATGGTTTCTGTATCAAATTCTTTGTTGTTTCGGAATGACAGCGCCACACTCTTAATGACCTGTCTGTCTCTGGGGGTGAATGCACGCAGGGCATGCTGGATTTTCAAGCCGAGTTGGCCCAGGATTTCTTCAGGTATATCGAGCGGACTTTGGGTAATAAAATATATACCTACCCCCTTTGAGCGTATAAGCCGGACTACCTGTTCAATTTTCTCAATCAAGGGTTTCGGAGCCTGGTCAAACAGTATGTGTGCCTCATCAAAGAAAAACACGAGTTTGGGTTTTTCCGGGTCCCCGACCTCAGGAAGCTGTTCGAAAAGTTCCGATAGCAGCCACAAGAGGAAAGTTGCATAAACACGGGGGGACTTTGCAACTAATGTGGCAACATCCATAACGCTGATAACACCGTTGCCGGAAAAATCAGTCTGCATAAGGTCAGAGAGCTGTACCGCCGGTTCGCTGAAAAAATATTCCGCGCCCTGCTCTTCCAGCATCAGGAGTTTGCGCTGGATGGCCCCGATGCTTGCGCCGGAGATATTACCGTACTCGCCGCGCAATTCATTTGCATGCTCGCTCATCCAGGCCAGCAGTGAACGCAGGTCTTTGAGGTCAAGGAGCAGCAGTCCGTCGTCATCCGCGATTTTGAAACAGCTGTATATAAGTCCTGATTGTGTATCATTCAAATCAAGAAGATTAGTCAGCAGCAGCGGGCCCATTTCCGAAATAGTCGAGCGTATGGGATGACCCTTTTGCCCGAAGATGTCCCAGAAAACTACGGGGTAGGGGCGCTGGACATAGTCGGCAAGGGGAATTTTCAGAAGCCTGGCCTCGATTTTCGGATGGGGCTTGCCAGCAGCGGCAATCCCCGAGAGATCGCCTTTGATGTCAGCAGCAAAGACAGGCACACCAAGTCGGGAAAAACTCTCTGCCAGGATTTGCAGGGTGATTGTTTTGCCGGTTCCTGTAGCTCCCGCTATAAGGCCATGTCGGTTGCTCATGCCGGCCAACTGTTCAACCGGAATGTTGTCGGCCGCCCCGATAACAAAACGTAATTGTTCGTCCATGCTGGTCTCTCTTCATGCCGGACTTTATTCAGACCGGCATGGCGTCATTGCCTGCTGAAATATTATTGAAGGCTTATGAAGCAAAATTAACTGAACCGCTTCATTCCAATATCCTTACATAATAATACATTCAAGTTATTATTGCAGGATTTTAAGAAGAATTGCCATTTGGGCGAAGCAGAAAAAAGCCTCCCGGCAGACTGCAAAATACCGGGAGGCTTAGGGTATGTGGTATGGATGAATACTACCGGTAAATTTCAAAGTCAAAGCCGCCATTTTCGCTGCTTTTTACCAGGATGTTGGCTGCTGATTCAGGATAATCGGCACTGCCATAATAATCCGATGGCAGGGGAATTTCATACGTCCTGACAAGCAGACCTGCTTCTATCTGCAGAGTTGCAACTTCAGGGCCGTCGCCTTTGAAATAATCAAGGGCCACATGATAGACGCCCTGTTCAAGTGTTTCACATGAAGGCACAGTATAGTGTTCCGGCCCATAGCCTGAGCGGTCATCACGGTCAAGGGCGCCGGAATAACCATGGAGGTTGTACCAGAAAACCTGCATGCCGTTTGGCTCAAAAACGTGCAGATCGACATCGGGTTCGGAGCCCCAGGTAAGGGAAACAGTAACAACCCCTGGCTCGACGACCTGAGGCGGTGTGGCAAGAGAGTCAAGGGCCGCGACAAGCTGCTGTGTGATCTTTGCTGCACTGTTGCTGCCCCCTTCCATGTATGACTGGATAAAAGAATGGCCGAGATAATCTGCAGATTCTCCAAGGTTTTCTGTGTTTGGTGTCATCGGTTTGGAAGGAAGCCCTGCCTGGGCAGCAATGAGCGCCCATATAACCTTGTCGCTCTGCAGGGAAGTATACGGGGAGTCTGAACCAAGAACGTTGTTGTCCACGTTGGCTACTGACACCATGCCGAAGCTTTGCTGTTCGCGGCTGTTCAGCAGGCTGTATGCCTGGTTGCCGAACAGATTGCCCTGTGAGTGGGCGACAAGGAGAACTTTCTTGCCTTCAGCGATCTTTGTCTTATAGGTACTGACATGATCCTTCAAGCTGTCCGTGGTCACCAGACTGCTCCTGTCAAGGGCTGATGCAAGAAGGACAAGTTTGTCTGCAAACCAGTCAGGCATTATCTCGAGCCCCCAGAAATAGCGCCAGAACCTGCTCGTATTACCGGTCAGGAGCTGTATGGTGGATTCAAGCAGGTCAAGGGGAAGGCCATGGGTCTCATTGTATGCCAGATCAAATGCAATGCTCTCAAATTCCTCCGGGGGTAATGAGGTTTTGAGTCTTTGTTTTATTGTTTTTTGGGCGTCATAAGCATTTTTCTTAAGCGATTTTATACCATTACCGAAAAATACTATCGTTTCCTTGGTATCACAGATTGAGGCTGCACAGCTATCAGCGAGTAGTAAGCCGCCAATAAGGCAAGAAAGTATAATAAATAAACAGTTTTTCATTAGTAGTCCTCCATCAGGTCGGGGTCAAAGGTGCAGGATGTTTTATATGTATCCAGATCTTTACTGCCAAAAACATGCCCACCTAACTTTGAATCATACTCGAGGTAAGCCCGACTTCTCTCCAAAGTGTTTAAATATTCAGCCATTAATAGGTTTGATATAATAATGGCATCCTCGGAATGGATATACCACAAACATTCGCCTGCCCGGGCTTCAAGTTCAGTATTACTGAGGGCACTCTCTTCATCCGGACTTTCTAAAATTGCCCTGTGCAGTGCCAAGGTAAACTGTTTGAGTGCGGCCCTGGTTTTTCGGGAATCAGGGTAGGTCAGGGCTATATAACGTTGGATGTCATCACGGATGCCATCCCCGTCCGAATCAATACCGGCAAGAGTGGCCTTGCCGGCTTCCCCCGGGTCGGGAGGCAGAGTAGAGTTACCAGGGTTGTCCGGCGGAGGTTCGGTCTGGCAGTCAGGATCAATGGCCAGATATTCTGGATGGCAGCAGCCGTCAGCCGATGAACTGCATTCTCCCTGGTAGAGGCTTTCTTTGCACAACGTAACGCATTCCTTGGCCCGGAAGTCAGCAGCCATGAATTCATCAGCCCCTGAATCGGCCAGGGACGGGTTGTACGCCTGTACACACTGCCGAACGCAAGGGCCCAGCTTTGCCTTTTCCCCGCCCCAGCCATTGGTTCCTGGCAGCAGCAATACTGCTGCAAGTATTAATAATTTTTTTTGTGTTTTCATTAAATTTCCTCCGTTCGTGCTCCTAAGCTTAGCAGTGTTTTTCATTCCCTCAGAGAATAGTTTTGTGCACACGTGTATGTAACCTTGTAATGCATATAACTATTTATTTTCAATGGAAAAAAATGATAGAATTGTACCAGGAAAAACTGGGGATAGAGGTGTGGGATGCAGAGCGGGAATGGGGGTGAAGTGGCTAAAAATGCCAGTCAGGGAACCTCATGAATCAATTATTCTGGAGAAAATAGCCCAGGCCAAAAAATTCCCTGGAGGGACTGGTCAAGCAGCAGGAAGCTTTTACAGGTCTTAAGCGGTGAATGGCTTAAGTGGTATATACATCATGATATTGCGCTATTATAAATAAAGAGACGGTCATGCCCCTTGGGGTTATAAAGCAGGGCAGTACCGAATCTGCCCTGCAAAAAAACAAGACCGGACATAAAAAAAGGCAGGGCCTTTGTGACCCTGCCTTTAATCGGATGTTAGAGTCTGCTATTCATAGCAGCTGTTAATCGACCTTTTCGAAATATTCCTTTTCAGCCCCGCATTTGGGGCAGACCCAATCCTCGGGAAGGTCTTCGAAAGGGGTACCCGGCTCAACTCCATTTTCGTAATCACCTTCAGCCGGATCGTAAACATAGCCACAGGGACATTCATATTTTGCCATAATTTCCTCCAGTTGATGTTGTTATAAGAAAAAGGTTATATGCTTCTGAGAATTATTATCAATAAAGCCAAAATTTAATTATCGATTTTGTTTTGTCAACCGTAAAACGGATACCTGTCCATTAAATTCCTTTTTTTCTTCGGCAAATCCAAGAGCGGTGTAGCAGTATAATATTGTTCGGCTGTCCTGCCAGCAGTCGGCAAGTGAACCCTGTTTCAGGCAGAGCCGCGAAAGGAACCCGCCGGGATCCGGGATATCTTCCCGCACCTTGAAGTTCTATTGAAAAAGTACCTGTTATTATGGCTTCCTGCAGATTAAATTATTATAATAATAAAAAAGAATTGTTGATACAGGATGAAAAGAAATGCTGTTCAGGAAAAATAAGCCGACTGATATTCAGCAGGTCTACAGGGCTTCGGCCTGGCTGGGTGTAAGTGAGTTCCAGGTTTTTTGCGATGCCTATCAGGCCTGGTACGATGCCAAACCATTGGAGAAGTGGATAGAGCCTTATTTTGTCAATTTTCTCGGCCAGGATGTCGTCCCCTTCTGGGTGCGCAATTATGTCCGCATAATCCTCAACAGGAAGGATCTGCTCGCATTAGAGAAAAAACGGTTAATTATAGGGAGACTGACCTATTTTATCCCGCTTCTCATCTTCTTTATTTTGATAATGCGGACCCTTTTAAGCAGGGGATAGTTATATGGATGCCCCGTCGATGCTTTTTTTATTCAATTTGAGATAAACCACCCAGAATGTGCCCGGCACGAGGAATACAAGGGCAAGCAGCAGGGCAAGCAGGCGTGGGTCAAGACCATGGTCGAGCCCCAGGCCGGTGAAATACGTAGAAAGGCTTAAGATCAGGGTAAGCAGGGCCATCTCTGCCGCAAAGACGCGGCCCCGGAACTGGTCAGGTACAATCTGCTGCAGCAGTGTGGTCGAGAATACCCACTGGATGGATCCGCCGATATGACCAAGAAGGACGAAAGGCACTGCCCAAAGCAGTGTTGGGGCCTGGGAGAACAGGATATAGGCAAAGGAGGAGATAAAAAAAGCGAGGCTGATTGAGCGGTACATGTCTTTTCTTGTTTCTCCGAAGTAATGCCAGGCCAATATTGGTCCTATGGCTGCGCCCAGCCCCCTCACTGAGTAAAGAATACCGCTTTTCCCACCCTGCCCGCCCGTAGCGAATACCTGTTCCCCGAAGACGGTCAGCAATACCAAAATGCCTCCTGAAAGAGCCCAACCGCTTTTCACCAGCAGGAGGGTGGCAACTTCCCTGTGCCGGGATACATATTTTAAACCTTCCCGCAGATCGGTAATGCCGGTAAAATCGTGCCATGCGGGCTTCTCTTTTTTTGCCGGTGCTATATGGGGCAGGTCCAGCCCTGCAAGCATCAGGGCCGATACCAGAAAGGTCGAGGCATCAATGATGATGGCTGTCTCCCAACCATAGAGAAAGGTGACGAATCCCCCCAGTGCTGCGCCGAAAGCAAGCATGATCGACCAGGTGGCACCGCTCAGGGCATTGGCCAGAATAAGCTCCTCCTTGCTGCAGAGATTGGGAACCGAGGCCTTTCGCGCCGGATCGTAAAATGTCCAGATTGACTCCTGCACCAGGGCCAGGATATATACCAGCCACACATGTTCAGGCCTGCGGACCAGAAGGAAACCGAGTACGATAAACACCCTGAGCAGATCTGAAACGACCATGATGGTCTTGCGGGACAGGCGGTCCGCAATTACGCCGGCGGCAGGACCCAGGAAGGTTGTCGGGATAAACTTGGCAATCAGGAACCAGCTGACTGCGCCGCCGGAGCCTGTCAGCTTGGTGAGTAGCACAAAAATAGCAATATAGTTGAACCAGTTGCCAAGGTGACTGATTACGCCGGCGAGCCAGAATCTCCTGAACCTGCGATTTGTGGTAAAAAGTACTTTATAGGACTGGAACCGTCCGACAGCCAGAAAGGGTTTAATTTCTTGCTCAGGGTTTGAAATCTTTCCTGTTTTCATTATCTATATGTCCAACTTCCGGCTTAGCCGGCCGCACCAGCTGTGCTGTGCAGGTGGGTTGGTGATAAATCAAAAGGAGAACAGATATAGTTCCGCATAATATTTTACCTGTATTTTGTTCATTTTTATTGTCGAACATTCACTAATGCCGACGATTATGTTTAAAGTACCCGGCGACAGGTATTTGGGGAAAGACCACCTGATAGTATAAGGCATGTTGATGTCAGCGGCACAATTTACAATTGCACCATGTTTTATTCCTTAATATTATTTATCCTGATACATTTTTATTGTATCCTTATTTGTTCAGGAAAATCTTTAAAAAAGGAGATTATATCATGCACAGGCCTCTAGGAATCACCGTCAGCAGACACATCATGGACTTGCAGCGCATGCATCCTGAAGCCACCGGCGATCTATCAGGGTTGCTGAATGAATTGATCGTGGCGGCCAAGACCATTTCTGCAGAAGTGAACATGGCAGGTCTGGCCGATGTTCTCGGCATGTCGGGAAAAACCAATATACAGGGTGAAGAGGTCCAGAAGCTGGATGAATTTTCCAATAATACCATTAAAAGAAGAATGGCCCGCTGCGGCTATATCTGTGTCATGACCTCGGAGGAGGAGGAAGATATTATTCCGGTGTCAGAAGGTTATGAGGGCAAATACAGTCTTGCCTTTGATCCGCTTGACGGATCATCAAACATCGATGTTAATGTAAGCATCGGGACAATATTTTCTATTCATCGCCGGAAATCTGAGCAGGGCGCACCCCCGTTCGGCCGACGGGTCACGGATACAGGAGAGGAATGGCAGCCTGCCAGGGGCAACCCGGGATCTGCTGAAGATCTCCTGCAGAAGGGCCGCAAGCAGGTGGCGGCAGGTTATATCATCTATGGCTCCAGCACCATGCTTGTTTTTACAACAGGTGAAGGGGTGCACGGCTTTACGCTTGATCCAAGTGTCGGCGAGTTTTACCTTTCTCATCCTAATATAAAAATACCGGAGAAGAGCACGTATTTCAGCGTAAACGAAGGAAATTACTCTTACTGGGATGAGAACATGCGCCGTTATATTGACCATCTCAAAGAGCAGGACAAGGAGAGCGGCAGGCCGTACAGTTCCAGATATATAGGTTCCCTTGTGGCTGATTTTCACCGTAATCTCATTTCTGGCGGCATATTCCTTTATCCAAAGGATAACAAGAACCCGGCCAAGCCCAGCGGTAAACTGAGATTGCTCTATGAGGCTGCCCCGCTGGCCTTTGTTGTTGAACAGGCAGGCGGCCGGGCCATCACCGGTGACGGCCGGGATATATTGGATATTGACCCTCAGGAACTGCATCAGCGAGTTCCGCTGATTATAGGCTGCCGGTATGATATTGATGAAGCCGAGGCCTTTTTGAGTGGCAAAAGGTAGCCAGAAGGCCGCGATGAGGTTTAGTCTTTTTGAGCCGCAATTCCTTAGGATTACATTTTTCTTCTCTTTCCTGGCCTTATATCGTGCTGGAAAGTCCAACACATGTTTCCATGCGCTGGGCTATTACATCACTATGTATTCACATCTTCTGGTTTGTGGTCTTTTATTTTATCTTACTTCCTTTCAGCATCCTCAGAACAGTATAAAACAATGACCGGCAGCCATTTTAGAAAATAAGAGTGATGGATTCAGAGGAAGTTAAAATACAATGGCTGCTGCAGAACGAAAAGATCTGCATCTGTAAGGGAATTCCAAGAAAACGGGTTATGGAGGCCATAAAAAAAGGTGCTGCTTCACTGCAGGAAATAAACAGGATCGTAGGCTCAGGCAGCGGTGACTGCAAAGGTGAACGCTGTGGTCCGAAAATTGAGAGACTGCTCGCCGCATATCTAGCGCAAAACAAAACCGGATGATCAGAGATTCCTTTGCGTTACACCATGCGTGCGCTGGCGTTGCTAACGTGATATACTTGATGCCGGGTATATTTTTGGTGATACAGTTGGGCAAAACAGTTTTTTATCGAAGAGGAGTCTAAATGACAAACATATTGAGCCTGTTTGAGCAGAGCAGAAAATATAAGGCCGGTGAGGTCATCATTCATGAGGGTGAGGTGAACAGGGACCTGTATATTCTTTCAGCAGGGATACTTGAGGTGTCAGTTTCGAGTGAAGGCAAAAAGATTGTGGTCAGCGAGATGACAGCACCGGAAATTTTGGGCGAGATATCCTTTTTGAATGGAAGTCCAAGAACAGCAACCGTTTCAGCCAAAACAGATGTTGAGATTTTTGTTTTAAGCTACGATAAAGTGCAACAGGAGATTTCTGATATACCAACCTGGTTCAGAATGGTGCTGTTGGCTTTTACCAATCGCATGAAATCCTGTGATGCGAAAATCAAGGAATATGACCAAAAGATAAAAGAGCTTGAAGCGGAAGTTGCCCGGCTTAAGAAAAGCTGATATTTTTAGAGGGGGCGGCATTTCTTGTCTGTTGTTGGCAGCGGATTTGTGCACCGGTCCCAAATTGCTAATTTACCCTGGAGCACCTTCGACAGCCTCCCTATCCTGACTGATAGTTGAATCTTTTCTTGACAATTTTGCTTGTTGGGGGTATAAAAAATTATAAGATTTTTCGATCAGGGGGATGAAAAAATGGTTGAGTCATAGCAATACCCTGATCGTTTAAATTGCAATGACAAACACGTGTTCATAACACATGGCTCGCCGCAATGATTAAAGGAGGAGTTTATGGGTTTCATGGACAAGCTGTTCGGCTCATCAAAAGAGTACCCACCCCTGAATAAGGATGATCCAGCTGCGCAAAAATTAGACGCCATGCGGCAACCTGTGGAAAAAGCTGTCTCGGAGATAAATGATCCGATTGAAGTGGTTCCCGGAAATGAAACCGCCTTCTTTTTCATAGGTAAGCCACCCAAGAAATTTGGTGTTGCCTGGGTGGGCAAGGATGGCAAGGTTGTCAACTTTAAAAGTCTGGTGGAAGAAAAAGGGCTCTCGATTATAAGTCTTGAAAAGTTAAGCGACCGTTTGAAGCAGATCTATATCCAGCATCAGGAAGAACCGCGTTATTCAACAACTATACAGGATAAGCAGGTAGTGGTCACACCGTCAGAAACCCTGAAAAGCGACATCAGAAAGGTAATTGAAGAAACGGTCAGCTGATTTTTGCATTACCTTCTCCCAAAGCCCCTCCAAGATGAACGCGAGGGGCTTTTTTATTTGTGCAATCTTCTTTACAGTTTGTTGGGCTTGGATTAATTTAGCTGTTGGGCTTGACAGTGCAAACCATAAAAAAAATGAGGGGTTTTGCGAATGGCAGACAGTAAAAAACATGAGAAAAGGGCAGCCGAGCGACGCCTGATCAAGACAGAGGTGACGTTTCATACAAAAGCTGAGCTTTACAGGGCCAGGTCAGTGGATATGTCTGATAAAGGAATTCGAATTATTACTGAAAAGCCGGTTGATATCCGTATCCAGATCAAAGAGGATGACCGACTGGTGCAGTATGAAGCTCAGCTGGTGTGGGCCCGGGTCAAGGAGGACGGTACCATGGAATATGGGTTGAAATGCTAACTTGCCCCTTCTGTTTTAAGTTTTTGTTACGCATGAATTTATTCCGCCCTTCGATAGAATTTAATGCCTGCGCTTCATTTTTTTTGATATTAGTTTAAAGAAGAATTATAGTTAATAAATAATATAATTGAATATTCTGAATCTCGGGTTTCTGGTCAGGGAAACTTAATACCCAATTGGGGAGTGATAAATGGACGAGAAAAAAAAATCAGTAAAAGAAGAAGTTCAGGACACCATGGCCTGCAGCGCCTACGCCGAGGCCGGTGAACCATGCCCCATCGACACGGATAAGAAGAAAGAAGAAAAGAAAGAAGAAAAGAAAATTTCCGTGGAGGGCACCATGGCCTGCAGTGCCTTTGCCGAGGCCGGCGAACCGTGCCCGATAGATACGGATAAGAAGAAAGAAGAAAAGAAAGAAGAGAAGAAAGTTTCCGTGGAGGGTACCATGGCCTGCAGTGCCTTTGCCGAGGCCGGCGAACCGTGCCCGATAGATACGGACAAGAAAAAGGAATGATAAAACACAAGAAAACCTTGAATTACCCTAGGCAGGCTGCAATTTATTCAGCCTGCTTTTTTTTGCCCCCAGTGTCCGGTATATACGATAACCAGCTGCAGGTGGAGAGATGAATAGGCGTGTAGTTTATTTTAAAGATTTATAAATATCCTGAAAAAGCAGGGTTGGTTGTTATCCATAGTTTTTTATGATAAATTTATAATTATTTCCAATCAGAGCCAAGATGTGTTGTTTTTATTAACCAAAAGCGAGGAGGTTGATATGGACAAGAAGGAATTGAAGAAGCTTCTGGCCGGCATAAGCATTGCCAGCCTGATCGCAGGCGCCGGCCTTGCTGCGTCGGGTTGTGCCACAACAGCCTGAGGCGGGGAAAAAGCCGGTGCAGGTGGCACCGGACTGGAAAAAAGTTCAACTACTGAAGAGGCCCCGGCCGCAAAACCTGCCGGCGGCAGCGGCTGAAGCGGAAATAAATAGTGCGGTCGCACTAGAAATACTGACCGGGTTGCGGCTTGAATTACTTCTCCATCCGCTACCCGGTTTTTTTATGCAATGCCATTGAGACCGATGCAGAACACGAGCCAGGACAAAACCCACCTGTTCAGCAGGGCATATCCCAAATGCAGCAAGCTGGTTGCAAAGGAAAACTGGCAGGCACTTGTAGGCCATACGGCTTCTGTAGAGCTCATGCCTGATGTCCTGGCTGCAAGAACGGCAGAATTGCAATTACCTGAATACATCGGTGAGCTTGCCCGCCTGGAATTATATGTTTTCAGCCTGAAGACAGACAGCATTCCTGTACCGGAATATTCAAAAAAACTGACTATCAATCCGACGCTGCAGCTCTTCCAGAACTCCTGGAGAAATTTGGCGGCACAAATTGATGCTGCGGCCGGCGGTTCTGCTCCTCAAAGAGGGGAGGAAAGCATCATTGTTTGGTGTCATCCCGCAAGCGGCAGGATCAAAGCAAAACCGGTGCACAAAGATGACCTGCTGGCCATGAAAATGGCTCTTGAGGGACTATCCGTACCGGACGTAGCCAGGGAGGGTAACGTTCATGCAGCCGCGATTGAATCTGTTTTGATCCGGTCTTTGCATGACGGGGTGGTTATCGGGCCAGAGCCGCTCATTAAAAGACATTACAACCCGGAACATTTCAGCCATATTGACCGGTCATTTTTCACAGCCAGGGTTTTTGCCCTGCAGTGGCATATAACTCAGGCCTGTGATTTACACTGCCGCCACTGCTATGACCGGAGGCAATATAAATCACTTTCCCTGCCGCAGGAAATTGCTGTCCTCGATGATCTGGCCGGTTTCTGTGGAGCCCATAATGTTCAGGGCCAGGTAACCTTTACCGGCGGCAACCCCCTTCTGCATCCAAATTTTGAAACACTCTACCGGGAAGCTGCGGACCGGGGCCTGACCACAGCCATCCTTGGCAATCCCACCGACAGGGAACAGATCGAGCGGCTCAACGCCATACAACCCCTCGCTTTTTACCAGGTAAGCCTGGAGGGACTGGAAAAACATAATGATTATATGCGCGGCCCCGGCCATTTCAGGAAGATCCTGGCTTTTCTGGACCTGTTGCAGGAAGAGGGTGTCTATTCCATGGTCATGCTTACCCTGACCCGCGCCAATATGGACCAGGTACTGGAACTGGCAGAAACCCTTCGGGACAAGACGGATCTTTTCACCTTCAACAGGCTCTCCCTGGTCGGAGAAGGCGCAAACCTGATTATGGCTGATCCGCTGGAATATCAGGATTTTCTCCGTAACTATGACGCAGAGCTTGACTCAAATCCCTGCCTCGGCATCAAAGACAACCTGCTGAATATCCTCTATCACAGACAGAAGCGGCCCCTGTTCGGGGGATGCACAGGG
>Ga0209536_100003898_pt1 | contig 23735 bp, 20 predicted proteins | sample DeeMarSeWOR28_12_FD_187461 | JGI IMG/M metagenome (GOLD analysis project Ga0209536, IMG submission 187461) | Marine sediment microbial communities from White Oak River estuary, North Carolina - WOR-2-8_12 (SPAdes) (version 2) | ecosystem: Environmental > Aquatic > Marine > Intertidal zone >...
CGACGCAGGTGAGCGCGGGTGATGGACACACGTGTGCGCTAGATGACAGCGGCGTCGTCTGTTGGGGGGAGGAAGACCCTAACGAGGACGACGGAAACGTCAGCGGCGTCCCCGCCCTGAGCGATCCGACGCAGGTCAGCGCGGGCAGTTCACACACCTGCGCATTAGACGATTCCGGTGTGGTGTGCTGGGGAGACAATACGGACGGTCAAGCCGCCGTTCCCGCTCTAAGTAGTCCGACGCAAGTAAGTGCAGGCTCATTCCACACGTGCGCATTGGATGATACCGGCGTGGTGTGCTGGGGTGGGAATAGTGATGGTCAAGCCACGGTTCCCGCTCTAAGTAATCCGACGCACGTAAGTGCAGGCAAATGGCACACCTGTGCATTGGATGATAGCGGCGTAACGTGCTGGGGGAGCAATGATTACGGTCAGACGGAGGTGCCCATGCGGTGACTGCCCGCTCTGTGCAAGTTGCCGTGTACGAGAATCGGCCGTAGTCACATTTTCGGTGCAGTGCGCCCTTACCAATCGCAGTGGATTCTGGTATGCGCTGGAATGACAAATGCAACCATTAGTGCGTTCAGGGTTAGATCGAGCGCCCGCTTCGCACTAGATAGCAGACGACAAGAGACGAATCCCCGAATGACCGCAACGGGTCGCAAGCCGACCTAGCCACCGGCCCCGGCACCACATCAGCGTCGAAGCCTAGCCACGAGAAGCCGGACAAGCGCCACAATAAAGATTCGTGCGCTTGTGCCGACCTAGCCACAAATACGCGGCGAGATTGAGGCAAGATGGACAGTTTTCTGGGGGTCTCCGCACTGATCGCGGTTGTTCTGATCTACAACTATCTACGCGGCGCACGCAAGCGCCGCGAGGCGTTCATTCAATCGTATCGTTTCCCTACAACGATCAGTCAGAAGGTTAAGAAGGTTTATCCGCATTTGAGCGACGCACAGGTCAAGCGTGTCATCGACGGCCTGCGTGAGTACTTCAGCATTTGCAACACGGCAGGTCGACGGATGATCTCCATGCCCTCTCAGGTCGTCGACCTTGCCTGGCATGAATTCATTCTGTTCACGCGCGCCTACCGCAATTTTTGCAAACGCGGCGTTGGCCGATTCCTGCACCATGTCCCGGCCGAAGCGATGGCCGCACCAACGCTGGCTCAGGACGGCATCAAGCGAGCCTGGCGCCTGGCTTGCCAGCGCGAGGGCATGGACCCCAAAGCAGCGGCGCGCTTGCCGATGTTGTTTGCCATTGACGCCGAATTGGGCATCAGTGACGGCTTTCACTATGTGCTCGACTGCAGCGAAGCCCGTGAGCGCGATCAGAACAGTGGTGGTGGAGCCGTCTATTGCGGCTCCCACATCGGCTGCGGCGGCGGTTGCGGCGGCAGCAGTTGTTCCAGCGACGGTGGGAGCTGCGGCAGCAGTTGTGGCGGGGGCTGCGGCGGCGACTAGTCGACGGCGTGCCAAATGACCTGAATGCAGCACATCTGCGGGGCTTGCCCACCGCCAGATCCGGGGACCGTTGGTTCTCCTGCCAAGAGCAGGCGTTTCCCATAGCCCACACTCCCGGACTGCTTGCCCTAGGGGCACTTCGTCCAGGCTACATGAAGCCAACAATCTCCCTTCGACTGGGCGCGACAGGCGTGGCAGTCACCACAAACCGCAACGGCCCGCCCGGCACCAGCGCATCAAACGGATAGCACGTCACCAGCACCAATTGGTCTGCCTCGACGTCGAGTGCAGCCGTGGACGCATCCATCACCCGCGCATCGTCGACACGATAGTGGTGAAGTGCACTGTCCGGGCTCTGCAGCACGAGCACATCACCGGGTGCAACCTCACGCAAGAATCGAAAGTGCGTATCACGATGTGCGCTGATCAGCACTAAACCGCCCTCTCCGGGCTGTGCCAGGCCAAGGTTCAAGCCTGGCCCAAAGGCGAGTGTGCGACCGGTGTCCCCGGCCAGTACGATCAGATCAACTTCGTAACGTGTTACCTGCAAACGCGCGACAGGCCAAGTATCGGCCCACGGCCACGGCCGCACACGATTGTCACCAGCCAGTGTCTCGTGCCAGGCGTTGCGCAGCAGTCGTTGTGCCAACCACGCTTTGGCAGGCAGGTACAAGCCGTGCGCGAGTTGAGCAATGCCGCCAAGAATCAGCGCGAGAACCAAACCGCTGAGCAAACGATGCCACCGCATTCAGTGCGCTCGCGCGCGTTGCCATGCAAAGCCCAGCAATCCGAGTGCCAGCAGCACGGCACCGAATGCGACCTGCAACGGAGCGGCAGTCCCGGTCTGTGGCAAGCGGCCGAACACCTTCGCATGCACCATGCCTTCGGGCAGGTTAACTGGGACGGACTGAGTTGCCAGCGGCGTGGTCGGCGCCCGCACCGGTGTCACATCGACCGCAACCAAGCTCGTGTACTTACTGACCAAATGATGGGTGAGCGCCACCGAGACCACTTCCGCGCGAACCGATGACTCCTCTGCCCCTTCGCGTAGCGAATCCATCAACGCTTCGATCTTGTAGCGCGCCCACATCACGCCCATACCCTCGCCGTGTGAACCGGCATCCAATGACTGGCTGAAATCCCACTGATTGCCATCACGCTGTCCACTGAGATGCAGGCTCCCACCGGGTTCACCGGTTCGTACGGCGATCAACAACGGCTCGCGTAAATAGAGGTCCGGCAAGCGCTGTGGCCAGGACTCGACCTCCGTGATATCGGAGGAGTCCAGACGCAGATCCGACAGGACCGGATTCTCGAGTTTGCGGAACAGTTCGAGCATGCGCTCGTGCACGTCTGCCGCATCGGCGATGTAGGTATAGGAACCACGCCCGAATTGTGCCGCCTTGCGCATGAAGTGCGTGTTGGGCGCCCCGCCGATGCCTACCGTGAATAAGCGCGTCGACCCAAGCTGGTTGTGAATCAACGAGAACAGTTGTGCCTCATTGCCCACTGCACCATCCGTGAGAAAGATGACCTGACGCAGCGTTGAATCGTCGTTCGTCGCCCCCAGCGCAGCGCTTAGTGCCGATGCCATCTCCGTTCCGCCGTTGGCATCCAGCCCCCGCACGAAGGCCAGTGCCTGACGCACGTTGGCGGGCGAAGCAGGCCTGGCAGCAGAAAACAAGGTCCACGGGCGATTGTTGAAGGCGATGACGTTGAAGCGGTCGTACGTGCGCAGCCGCTCAATCGCCAAAGCCAACGCGGCACGCGCTTGTTCCATCGATGTCCCCGCCATCGACCCGGACACGTCGATAATGAATACCACCTCGCGCGCCAGTGGCTGTGCACCTTCCACGCCCTCATCAGGCGGCAAAACCATCAGCAGATGATAGAACGCTCCATCGACCTCCTCGGTGAACAGCGCCGCGTGCGGCTGATCACTAAGACTCGGAATCCAGCGCAATTCAAAATCACGATCAGCGGGTACCGCTGCGTCCGCCAAAACGATGGTGAATCGTCCGACGCCGTGTGTTGTGGTGTAGATCGCATGGGTCGGACTCTCAATGCGTTCGACCATTGCCCCCATATCCAGCTCGATATGAACGCTGACCGGATTGGTCTTCTGCTCTTCGGTCAATACGGGCGGCGAAATGCGCTCGGCGTCCGCAACATCCGTCGCCACGGTGGGTTGCGCTCCGGATCCCACCTCAGCCAGACGCACGCCGCCCGGCACATAGCGCGGCGTAATCGCCAACGGCACCCGCAGACGAAATTCCTCGTCGCGGAAAAACACAATCTGCTGATACTCCAGTTGCACCTCCACCGATTCGTAGGGCCCGATATTGGCGACCGAGTTGGTGAACAAATTCGGGCGTTCCTGCTCGAGCAGGGTCGCGCGCTTGCCTTCGCGCTTGGCCTGCTCATAAACGCGTTTCGCCATGCTGCGCTCTTTGATCACGCCTTCGATGTAGCGCTCCCCCACGCGCAGGCGCAGGTGATCGACCGCCGCATCGTCCGGCAATGGAAACAGGTAGACACCCTCCACCCAGTCAGCGCTGGGATTGGTGAAGCGCTGGGTAACCACGGCACGCGCGATCATGCCGCTGATGCGCACCTCAACATCGGTCGCGACCGTGGGCGCCCGCATCACGCCATACTGGGTATGCAGCAGCAGCGTGCCCGCCCCGATGTCATCCACTGCCGAAGCGGGACTTTCGCCCGGTGCCGATGCCGCGCGCACCGGCGTCGTCAACAGTACAACAACGCCCCCCACCGTGATCGCAATGGCTGCACTGAGCAACATCCAGGCGACGCACTCACGCCATAGGCTGCGCCCCCACCCCGCCGCCCGCCACCGCGGCGAGTCCTCGATGATTTCACGCCGGGCCCGACCGATGCGTCGCATTGCACCCTCCTCTTGGCTGAATGTGTACACGGCCGATGTCCCAGCGTGCCGTCCGTGGCAGGCGTTCTTTCCGTGCACGCGCCGGGTGCGTGGCCAACGCCCCTATTCAAGCCCGTAGAGGTGACAGAGTCCGGGCGCGCAGGAGGAAAAGCGCAGGTGAAAAATGACGAACTGTGACGCGCGGTAGGTTGGCTGCTCTGTTGAAGGAGCCGGGCGCAAGATTCAAAGAGCCAATGAACGGATGCGAATTGTGTCCTAGCTGAGTGCTGCGGGGTCGAGCGGCGGAAGACCGCCGTGGAGCTGAATTCAAACCGGGTATATGAGGCGCAGTGCCGACACCAGACAGTCAGAGGTGGCGGTCACCACCACCCATCACAGTGAGCCAATCAATTGGTCCAAACCGGTTCTGAAAACTAGAATCAGAGCTGTACTTTGAAGCACTATCGAGTTCAATGAGTTGCAAGAAAGTCGCTGGCCTCATAGTGACCGGGAACGCGTTCGAGAACAGCACGGTAGGCGGCTTTCGCCTTTTCGACGTTACCCAGCTTAGCTTCGGCACGACCCAAATAGACGTAGAGGGTTGCGTCAGTGGGATAGCGGGCAGCTACGTCAGCGGCATGCCGCGCCAGTGCTTCCCATTGCCCCTGCCCCTCTTGGCTGACCATGAGCCGGACGTGGGCGTAGTAGTTCCACGGTGCGGTTTCCAGGACTTGCTGCGCGTGCATTGCCGCTTCACGCCAGCGCTTCTGCGCCAACAAGGGCAGCGTCAGTCCCAGGCGGGCATCCAGGGAGCGCGGATTCAACTCGAGCGCACGCTGGTAGGCCGACAGTGACTCGTTGTATTTGCCGGCGAGATACAGCAACCACCCGGATCGCATGACAGCAAACTCATTGACCGGTCGTTGGGCGAGTACCGGCTCAAGGGCCGCAAGCGCTTCAGTGTAGCGTTGCTGCGTCTCCAGCGTGTAGCTGTCAATCCAAGGATGGGAGCCTGCCACACCCGGGATGAGCGCCAACAACAGCGCTACAGCCAATGCCGCCCCGAATCTACCCTTGCGCCGTTTCACGATGTTCCTACCACGTCGCGCCAAGAACCAGGCTGACATAGTTGCTGCGATAGTCGTCGGATATAGCCGCATTGCTGTAGCTCTCCGTACCCACGGTGACCATGAGGTTGAGCGACTCGCCCAATGACCAATCGGCGCCGGCGAACGCCGACGTGCCCTGCTCGTCGGTAAGACTATAAACCGTGCGTATATCCGGATCGACGGCAAACATACGAGACCCCACCAGCGCGCCCAACCGCCAACGTTGTATACCTAACCAACCGTCCTCTCTGCTGTTACGGGTAAACTTTGCTTCGACAGCACTCGTGCTGGATCTGCCGATCGTGGCCACCGTCTCGAAGGAGTGAACGAAGTAACCACGCAGCTGCACCCAGTTATGGCCGTCGTCACTTGCAGCAAAACCCACCGTTGGCGTCAACTGGGATACGTCGAAATCCCCGGCGCTCGGATCATCGGCATAACTCGAGTAAGCGTACCCCAAATCGAAGTACAAGCTTTGCGATTGATTCAGCCAGGAGACCTGAGGCGCGATGACCCAAGCGCTGCTGCTGTCGCCGGCTTCGTCCTCGCTAGTCAATACATAGCCGTCTAATCGCAGCCCGAACCTGCCCCCTACGGCATCCGGTGTTGCGTTGTGGGCGTAGCCGGCGTTAAACAGATTCTGATTCACAGAGTTTCCGCTCCAGCGCCCATGTTGACCGTGACCCAAGAATTCGGGATTAAATGAAATGTGAGAATACTCATAGCCTACAAACACGCTGGCGCGCTCCAGGTAGTCTGCTTGCCATAGCAGGCGAAGCGCGCCCCAATCGTCGCGTTCGGCAGAACCACTGTAGTTACCCAGAAGACCCTCCACGCTGCCGCGGGAGTACCACGGCCCTTGTGCTGCCTGTGTCTGCAGCGAAACCGCAGTACACAGCACCAGCATGGCGCCGGTCACGATTTGCGATGTCCACCGAGTTAGCATCCTACTCACGCATTGCCGTGCGTTTCCTGACGAGCCTTCTTGATGATCCGCTCCGGAACAGCCTGTTCCCATGCCGGTACACCACGATCGGCAATCTGGCCCACGTCACGCAGTTCAGCCCGCCACGATCGTTTCCCGAACTGCAATTCCAGCACGACGCAACCGAAGCTCGGACTGATGAGGACGCGTGTATCGGCTGTCCACACCTGCATACCTAAGCGTAGCCTGTGCTCACCTTCCTGCGTCCAGACCTCGGCATTCGAGTCCCAGCTACGACGGTAGTGGCTCTTCAGCCCGGCGCCCAGTGGCCGCCACATCTGCAACCAGAGTCGTTGTCGCAACGACAACGGCAGCCACTTGGCCGCCGGCGCATCACGCCAGCTTTGTGCTCGCGAGGACAGCGGGCACATTCCCACCCCAAGCAACCACATATCCAGCAACGGCTCTCGCGCTCCGACGCGATCGTAGAGTGCGAAGACACCCGTACCCTCCTCGATCGCAGCGCTAGCGCCGCTCTCGCTACACAGGCGGAATTCACCAAGCAAGGTCAACTCGACGCTCAACTCCCGGGTGAGCGGCTCATCAAATTGCGTCCCAGTCACCCGATAACGCAGGGTCCGTCCTACCGGCAGATGTAACGCTGCAGCCAGGGCGTTGTCCCGCTCCGCGCGCGTCACGCGTTCGCCAGCTGAGGGTCGCGCCACCAAGGTGAACTCGTGGCTGCGACCATGCCCCGAGCGCAACACGTCGGTGAGATGAAACGGCACCGTCGCCGAACCCAAGCGTGGATCGCTTTGCACCTGCAGATGCAGGTGCGGCTGTGGCGATCGGCCGGAGTTGCCACACTTTGCGAGGCGGGTCTCCGGTGTTACGCGGTCCCCCTCCTTTACCCGAATGCTGTCTTGGCGCAGGTGCGCCAGCAACACGTAGCGGCCAGTGCCAGTCATCAGCACCACGTAGTTGCCCCAGTTGTGTCGCACATCCACCTCACCAGGGGCATTATCTTTGAGGTCATCACGCAGACTCACTACGTGCCCAAAGACAGGAGAAATCACGGGCAGACCGAAGCAGTGGAAATCGTCGAGACGAGTCCCGTCACCGTGAAAGCTGCGCTCACCCTCTACCACATAGAAATCGAGCGCATGCTGCCAGCGATCCTTGTGGGTGTGTTCCCCCGCGAAACCTTGGTACACCTCCCATTCACCGACAACGGGCGCCATCAACGGCACGCTACCCCACTCACCCAGACGCGCACGCGCCAGGCGCGCGCGCTCATAGCTCAGTTCGGGCAGCGCCGGTCGCTCCAGAGTCAAACGCGGAGCGTGCTGGCTGCCACTGATGCGCAATGCCGCGAGCAGGGTCAGTGTGGCCAGCAGGAACGGCAGGGCCATGACCGGCAGGTTGTAGAGCAAAAGCAGGTTCGTAGCCGCCGCAGTCAACAGGGCGGCGAGCGCGGCGCCCACCATGGCGAGCGCAAACGCCGCGCCACTGGGCACGATGAACACGCCGCCGAGCGCCATCGCGGTCAGGGCAAAATTGAAGCCTGTCCAGTCGAGCAGATGCGGATGCGCACTAGCCGAGAGATATTCGAATACGGACGCGCCCACCGCGAACCCAGTGACGCACAGTAGCGCGAGGTAGCGCGAGCGCAGCGCAATACCCACCACGAGCAACAGACCGGCGAGAGGATGGGGGGCGAAGAATACCGAGCCCATAGCGGTCAGGAAAGCGTCACCCCAGGTACCAAACCACTCCGCCGGCACGATGGCAGTGCCAACGTAGGGATGCAGCGTGCCAAAACTCCGCGCCCCCAGTACCGCCATGAGGGCAACCAATACAAACGGTAAACTGAGCACAGGCAAGCGGCCGAATTGCCACAGGACATCGGCAAGCGCGGCAGAGACAAACACCGCCAGCGCGGCACTCAGCACAATCACGACGAGCAGGCCGATGTCCAACTGGTAGAACGCACCCAGCGCGAGCCCGACCAATAGACTGTTGTAGATGTAAAGTCCGCTCGCCAGGTTTGGAAAACCTAGCAGGCGGGCGACACCAAGCCCTACCAACGCGCTGATCAGGCCAGCCAGGCCGATATTGGGAAAGCTGAACGTCGCACCGAGAAACAGCAGACCGACAAGTGGATGCTCGACAAATAGTATCGCGGCATAGGCAAGTAGCACCCCGGACACGGCGCCGCGAACCGGGCCGTGGGTGGCTTGCTCGGCCGCCTTGAGTTGCTCCGCTCTGTCACCGATCAGAAACACCGCAACCTCAATCTCCGCGCCTCGTCGCGCCCGCGTCCGAGCATGTGATCGCCGCTACGCCTTCACTCCGACGGCAAGTCTGGGTACGGCTGCTGAAGATGCTCGGGCACCGACTCCAGCGCGATAACCGACTCGAGGCGCTCGGCCGCGCGCACCTGCGAGACCCTCTGGTCTGGATGCACCATGACAACGCTGGGACGGTACTGAATGAATTGCATCCACTGCGTGTTGTTGTAGGCGCCCACGGGGCTGATCACCAGCGTATCGCCCACACGTAATGGGGGCAGCATTATACTCGCGCGAACCACGTCGATATTCATACACAGCGGTCCGTACAGGACGGTTTCCTCCGGAACGCCGTCCAAAGGACGTGTCGGCAACACATCGTGGTTGTACCAAAAGGCGGTGAACAACAGGCTCAACCCAGCATCTAACACCACCGCGCGGCGGCCATCGGGCAGGCGCTTGTTCGCTACGACTGAACACACCAACACCTCGGCATCGTCAACCACAGCGCGACCTGTCTCGAGCACCAACGCAGGTCGCTCGCGCCCTTGTGCAGCGCGCTGGTGCGTGCACTCACTGAGTGCGTCACAAACGGCCTCCGCATACTGATCTATACTCGGCACCACTTGCTCGGGTGGCAGGTAGATTCCCTGCAGCGCGTTGTGCGACGCGAACCCGCCACCGATGTCGATGACCTCGATACTGCATTGTGTCTTGTCCTCGACCGCGTTCATGAATCCGCACATGATTCTTACCTGTGCGGCGTAGGCCCGCGGGTCGAGCACAAAGGTCCCGATGTGACTGTGCAGGCCCGTCAGTCGTAGATGGCTGCTATTGGCGATACGCCACGCCGCATCCATCGCCTGCCCGCTTTCCACGTTGAACCCGAAACGGCTCCACGGTTCGGTATAGCCCGTATCAAAGTTCAAGCGAATCGCGACACCAACCTCCTTGTCCGCTTGACGTGCCACCTCTTCGAGCAGATAGAGTTCATCAAGATGGTCGATATGAACGTACGCGCCCTCCTCAACAGCACGCTGCAAGATCGCCTTTGGCTTGTAAGGTCCATTGAAGATGATGCGCTCGCCCGGCACACCCAGGCCACGCGCCTTCTCGTATTCGAACTCCGACACCACCTCGGCCCACGCGCCCTCCTGGTGCAGAGTGTTGCAGACGGCGGCGAGATAGTTGGTCTTGTAGGACCATCCCAGTCGAACGCTGGGATAGCGGCGGGAGAAGGCTCGCAACAACCGCCGTGCATTCTCGCGCAGGCGTCGTTCAGAGATAACAAACAGCGGTGAACCGTGCGCGCGGGTCAGCGCATCGATGGCAACCCCATCGATCTCGTCACGCCACCCACGATGACGAACCGCCCCAAACTTGTTCATCAGGCCGCTGCGATGTGGCGTAATCGTCGGTTTGGTCCACGGCCGTTTCTCGCGCCGAGTCGCATCCGTGTTTTGTTGGCTCACATCACTCACGGCTGTACTCCCGTTGCATCCTCACCATCTGCATGCGGCATCGGCTGGCGGCGCACACCTCGCATAACGACTGACTCATACTCACTCAGGGGTACGATCGTTTCTTGCGCATAGCGAATGAACAAGGTCCCCGGTGCCACATCAATGAACTTGTCGGGCTGCTGCCCAAAGGCGAGCGACACCAGCGCTTCAGGCAAGTTGCGGCCGACGCCCGCCGCCAGGTAGATCCAAGCTGGAAACCGCGGATTGATCTCGATGAGTTGATAGCGCCCCTCGTCGTCCACCATCACTTCGACTTCCAGCGGGCCGCGCCAGCGCGTTGCAGCCACCAGCGACTGACTCGCTTCCAGTAGTCGATCATCCTGCACGGTCACACCCGCCCAGGCCTTGCCCTTGTCGGTCAGACCAAGCTTGCGCATCATGACCGGCCCGAGAAGATTGCCTTCGCCGTCGCCGAGTGCGGTCAGGTTAACCTCCTCTCCGCGTAAGAAACGCTGCACCAGAACCGGAAAACCCCATTGTGCAGCGATGCGATGAAACGCTGCGGCCGCCGTGTCGGGGTCACGTGCCACCTGGGCATCGTAGAACAATCCTTTGACCACCAGCGGGTAGGTCCAGCCCTCTTCCTGGCAACGGTAAAAGAACCCCGCCTGAGTCACCTTCTTTGTCTCCGGCGCGATCATGCCCGCATGTTCAGCCAACTCCCCCAAGCGATCCTTATTGCGCAGCTCGAGCTGCGTGGCACTGGGCAGAAAGGTGCGAACGCCCATGTCAGCCAACTTCGGCGCAAGCCGAACTAGACCTGGCAGCTCGGCATCCAGCGTCGGAATCATCAAATCGAAACCTTGCTCGTCGTGGATGAATGCAATGCGATCGAGAAATGCCTCATCGCCAGCTGACGGATAGGGCAGCAGGTAACCGGCGTCACAGAACTGTTCAAGGTAGACCCCGGGGTCCAGGGGATCATAGCCAAGGCCTACGATGCGCCCGCTGAAGTGACGACCCTCGCGCAGGCAGCGCGCCACTGCAACCCCGGGCCCTGGATTGTCGGCGCGTGCGTTCATGCCGGTCACCGCGACGCCTGCGACACTCGCCAGCTGCGCAGCAGTCATTGTGCATCGACCAGTTTGCGCAGAGATCCGACAAACTCGAGGACATCGCGCTCAAGTTCGGCCGGGGCGGCATCGTAGTCATCCTGAAGCGTAACGATCAGATCCCGCATGGGGCTTCCCGCCTGCAAGCGGCGCAACACTACCAGCCCCGTCTCATTGACAATGAAGCTGTGGCCCGTGGTTGGGTCGAAGACGAATCCGCTCTCGCTGATAGCCAGGCGCGCAAGAACAGCCCGTCTCGGCAGTCGTTCACTGTCGTCCATCGGCTCCTGCACAGGGTGTTGCGTATCCATCAAATCCACCCGTTACATTGTCAACATAGCCAGGGCTCGATACCGATGAGCGAGCGCTGCCCGGTCTACTTTCTATCGAAGTCTAGACCAAGCCTCTGTGAGGTAATATTAAGACCGGCTCGCCACGCGCGCGCCAATCGTCGTCTTGTAAGAAACAGCAGGTGCGGCGGCATGCACGGTGGACGAACGCAGCCCCGTGGAGGCGAAACCGGTAGGCTCAAGACCTGAAAGCTGAGGAGTCATAATGCTCACACACATTCGCCAACCCAGCGTCGTCGAAGCCGCTGGCGACAAACCCAAGCTGATCCGTGAGTTCGTCGGCCGCCTAAACACCGCAACCGATACGCTCAGTATCGCTCACATGCGAAGCGCTCCGGGTTGGCTTGAACCGGGTCAAATCCCAGAATTCGACGAGTACACAGTGGTGCTAAAAGGCATGCTGCGCGTTGCCAGCGAGACGCAGACGCTGGACGTTGAAGCCTGTCAAGCAGTGATCGCGCACCGCGGCGAATGGGTTCAGTACAGCACGCCGGGCGCCGAAGGCGCCGAATATATCGCCGTTTGTGTGCCGGCCTTCTCATCCGACACCGTTCATCGCGACGACAACGAGACCCCCGCATGACCCCAGCAATCACGGCGGCCAAGCGGGCAGCCATTGAGTTCCATGTCCACGAATACGCGCACGACCCCAGTGTCAGCGCTTATGCGGATGAAGCGGCCACTGCCTTGGGGCTGGATCCGAGCAGGGTGTTCAAAACGCTGGTGGTGACGCTTAACGCTAACAGCAAGCGATTAGCGGTAGCCATCGTGCCCGCGGCACAACGGCTCGACCTCAAGGCGCTGGCGACCGAACTCGATGCGAAAAAGGCGGAAATGGCGCTGCCCGCCGACGCGGAACGGGCCACCGGCTACGTCGTCGGGGGCATCAGTCCACTGGCCCAGCGCAAGCGTCTGCCGACGGTGCTGGATCAATCGGCCGAGCGATTTGAAACCATTTTCGTCAGCGCGGGGCGGCGCGGGCTGGAAATCGAGCTGCGGCCCGAGGACCTGGTTCGGCTCTGCGCGGCCCAGATCGGGCCGGTCGCGCGGGAGCGCTGAAAGTTTTTATTGCGCTGCACCATTAATGGGTGTAGCGTTGCGCGTGGAAGCAACTCGGAGGCACACGAAGAGGTCATGTTGCACGCCACCCAGCCCGATCTTGAACCGACCGCGCGGTTTTCCGGTCGCGTTCTAGACTACATCCGTTTTCGGCCCAGTTATCCACAAGCCGTGATCGATGTGCTCCGCGATCACGCCGAGTTCAGTTCCCACGCAGTCGTGGCGGACATCGGCTCCGGCACCGGGATTTCGGCCGAGTTGTTTTTGGGCTGCGGCAACACCGTCTATGGTGTCGAACCCAATCCGCAGATGCGCGCGGCGGCCGAGGCCCTGTTGAGCGCCTATGGCGCATTCCACAGCGTCGCCGGCACTGCCGAGCAGACCAATTTGCCGGACGCGAGCGTCGACTACATCGTCTCCTGCCAAGCCTTCCATTGGTTCGATCGCGCCAAGGCACAGGCGGAGTTCCGGCGCGTTGCGCGTTCGAATGCCTGGTTCGTAGTGATGTGGAACGAGCGCCAGCTCGACGCCACCCCCTTCTTGCGTGATTATGAACAACTCCTCCAACGTTTCGGGACCGACTATGGCGCGGTCAAGGATCGTTATCCCTCTACCGACGAGATGCAGACCTGCTTCTCCGAGCAATTTCATCACTTCACTTTGCCCAATGAGCAAAGCTTCGATTTCGCCGGGCTCAGAGGCCGCCTGTTGTCCTCGTCGTATGTCCCGGCCGAAGACGATCCGCGTGCCGGCGCCATGCTCGCGGAGTTGGAGCGCATCTTCAACACCCGCCAAGAGAACGGGCGCGTCACGGTGCTCTACGACACCCTGCTCTATTTCGGTCGCATCTAGAACCTTCGAGCAGCACGTCTTCGCTCACCGCCGAACCCCAAACCCTGTCCATGCAGCCCGGACCAAGGGCGAGGAAATCGGGTGCAGTCGGCGGCAAGGCAGTCTCGAAATCTACGTCATGCTGTGTCACTGAACGGATACTGAAGCATAGTTCTCAAGTACTTGACCAACTCTAGATTTTTGAGCAACTCGGTAAGAAGTTGACCGAGATCAACGCCGCTGCGCGTTGATGCGCACGCATCAATATTTGTTGACCCGGATCAATGAACGCAGGTGCAGCATAAACTAGCGTTGCGCGTGGCGGCTGACATCAGTCACCACCGGAGAAGAAGCCGCGCACGGGCGTTGGAGGATAGCCGCCGGGACAGCAAGCCTTCTGTCCCGTCAGATTTGCCCCCTTGTTGTACCCCGCGCACAGCACGACCAGTGCAGTGTAATGAACCCGCTTTGGCCGAAGGCGAGGGAGTGATCAATGGAAGCCACCATCTTTCAGTCCGAAACGAATCTCGACAGTTACGAAGGCAGCTTGGGCGGTGTAACGCGTCGCGAGTTCCTGAAATTCTGCACCGGTGTCGCCGCAACCCTGGGGCTGCCGGCGAGCGCGGCCTGGCAAATCGCCGAGGCCGCGACGACCAGCGCCAAGCGACCACCGGTGATTTGGCTCTCGGCGCAGGAATGCACCGGCTGCACTGAATCGTTACTGCGCTCAAACCACCCGACCCTCGAACAACTCATCCTCGACACCATCTCCCTCGACTATCACGAAACACTGAATGTTGGCGCCGGTCATCAGGCCGAAGAGGCGCGCCAGCAGTCGATGAAGGAGAACTGGGGTGGCTATGTGCTGGTCGTCGACGGATCGATTCCCGTCAAAGACGGCGGCATCTACTGCAAAGTCGCGGGCAAGACCATGCTCGAGCACCTGGAGGAAACCGCCGCCGGAGCTGCTGCAATCATCGCCATCGGCTCATGCGCGTCCTGGGGCGGAATTCCTTCGGCCGGCCCCAATCCAACGGGCGCGACGCCGGTGTACAAGCTGGTGAAAGACAAACCGGTCGTCAACATTCCAGGCTGCCCACCGAACCCGTACAACTTTTTGTCGACCGTGCTGCACTTTCTGACGTTCGGCCGTCTGCCCGAGCTCGACGAAAAAGGCCGGCCCAAGTTTGCCTATGGCCGTCTGATCCATGAGAACTGCGAGCGCCGCCCTCACTTCGATGCCGGTCGTTTTGCCATCAACTTCGGCGACGAAGGCCATCGCAAGGGCTGGTGCCTGTACAAACTGGGCTGCAAGGGACCCGAGACCTTTGCCAATTGCCCGGCCGTCCTATTTGGCGATGTGGGCCCGGGCTCCTGGCCCGTGGGGACTGGCCATCCCTGCTTCGGTTGTACCGAGGAGGGTATTGGCTTTACCAAAGGCATTCATCAGCTCGCCACTGTCCAATCGGTGACGCCACCCAACGTCTATCCGCGCATCAATGAGCAACGCGGCGAAGGCATCACGCCCGCCTCTGCCGCCGTCGCCGGCGCCGCCGTGGGTGCCCTGCTCGGTGCGGGCGCGACCATCGCCAGCAAAATCGGCAAACAAAGCGACACCGAATCCGCCGAAGAAGGGAAAGAATAGGAGGAGCAGGCCATGGGTCTGAATCGAAGAGACTTTCTCAAACTGACGGCGGCGGGGGCAGCCGGTGCCGCAGTCGCGGGTGATGCGGCGGCACTGCAGCGGCCTCCATTGGAGATGCCACCCGAGGCCGTTGGCATGCTCTACGACTCAACACTGTGCATTGGCTGCAAAGCCTGCATGGTGGCGTGCAAACAGGCCAACAACATGCCGCCGGATTTTCGGGTGCCCGAGAATACAACTTGGGATCAGCCGCTCGATATCGACGGCAAGACGCTCAATATCATCAAGGTGTATCGCCAGGGCACGGCCGAAGTGAAAGACCGCGAGACGGATGGCTTTGCCTTCGTCAAACGTCATTGCCTGCACTGTGTGGATCCTTCCTGTATTTCGGTGTGTCCGGTCTCGGCCATGACGAAGGATCCACTCACTGGTATCGTTGAACATCATGAGGATCGCTGCATTGGTTGCCGCTACTGCGTGTACGGCTGCCCGTTCAGCGTGCCCAAGTACGAATTCGACGATCCGCTCGGGCAGATACAGAAGTGCGAGTTCTGTGTTCACCTACAGGCCAAAGGTCTGACGCCGGCCTGCTGCGACGTCTGCCCGACCGGCGCGACGCTGTTTGGCAAAGTCAGCGATCTGAAGGAAGAAGCCAAACGGCGCTTGGCGGCCAAGCCCGGTGATGTCTACGTGTTCCCGCGTGGCAACCTGGACGAGAACCGTCCCACGCACGAGGCCACCATTCCGAGTTACCTGCAGCGCCTCTACGGCGACAAGGAGTTGGGCGGCACCCAAGTTCTGTATCTCTCGGCTGTACCGTTCGACAAACTGGGGCTGCCCGATAACGTGCCCGACTACGGCTATGCCACCATCTCCGAAGGCATCCAGCACACGCTCTATCAGTGGATGATCGCACCGGCCGCGGTGCTGGCCGGATTGCTGTACGTCGTGCGCCGTAATACCCAGAAAGACGCAGAGCATTCCGGGAGGGACGAATCATGAGTGAGCATGTACCCGTCGGTGGTCGGCTGATCACCAAGCCATTCACGATTCTCATTCTCCTGGCGATGCTGGCCTTCGCTATCCTGGTCGCACGTTTCTTGTTTGGCCTGGGCTCGGTCACGGCGATGAGCGACGGCTATCCGTGGGGCATTTGGATCGTCATCGACGTCATGATCGGAACCGCGTTCGGTTGCGCGGGCTATTCGGTCGCCCTACTCGTCTACGTCATGAACAAGGGCGAATATCATCCGCTGGTCCGACCCGCCGTGATGGCAGGTTTGTTCGGCTATACCCTCGGCGGTATCGCCGTCATGATCGACCTGGGCCGCTATTGGCAGTTCTGGACCCTGCTGTGGCCGGGCTATGTCAACCTCAACTCGGTGATGCTCGAAGTGGCCTGGTGCGTCATGGCCTACATCGTCGTGCTATGGATTGAGTTCACGCCTGCATTTCTGGAACGGTTGGGTATGAAGAACCTGAAACAGAAGCTATCCAAGCTGCTGTTCCTGTTCATTGCAGTCGGCGTGCTGCTGCCGACGATGCATCAGTCATCGCTGGGCACCTTGGCCACGGCGGTAGGCTTCAAGATCTCGCCGCTGTGGCAGACCCAGATGGTACCGCTGCTGTTCCTGCTCAGTGCCGTGGTCATGGGCTACGCCATCGTGCCATTTGAATCCATTCTCTCGGCCCTCGGCCTCAAGCGCCCCTTCGAGACCAAGCTGCTCGGCAAGCTATCCGCCGCCATGCTGGTGGTGCTCATTGCCTACTTGGTCGTTCGCGTCATTGACTTAACCTGGCGCGGCGCCTGGGGTTACGCGTTCGAGCTCAACACGCAGGCGATCATGTTCTGGGTGGAGATGGCGCTGTTCGTCGCACCCGTATTGATGCTCATGTCGCCCAAGAATATCTATAACCCGCGGTTGCAGTTCCTGTCCGGCTTCAGTTTGCTGCTCGCAGGCTCTGTCTACCGCATCAATACCTACATAATCGGTTATGACGCGGGGCCAGGCTGGAGTTATTTCCCTTCAGCCGGAGAAATCATGGTCACGGTGGGAGTCTTCTCGTTTGAGGTGATTCTCTACTTGTTCTTTGTGAAGAAGCTGCCCGTGCTTCACCGTGCCGAAGCCCACTAATAGCGAACCTGCGAACGGAGGATGAGCCGTGACAAAGCGTATCGTCGTTGATCCCATGACCCGCATCGAAGGTCACCTGCGCATCGATTGCGAGGTGGACGACGGCAAGGTGACCAAGGCTTGGTCATCGGGCCAGATGTGGCGCGGCATAGAGCTGATTCTGCAGGGCCGCGACCCGCGTGACGCGTGGGTTTTCACCCAACGCATCTGCGGCGTATGTACCACCGTCCATGCAATCGCCTCCGTGCGTGCGGTGGAGAATGCACTCGACCTGGAAGTGCCGCTCAATGCCCAGTACATCCGCAACATGATCGTGGCCGCCCACGGCATTCACGATCACATCGTGCACTTCTATCATCTCTCGGCGCTGGACTGGGTCGATATCGTATCGGCACTGAGCGCTGATCCGGCCAAAGCGTCGCAGATCGCCCAAAGTCTGTCCGACTGGCACATGAACAGCCCCCAGCACTTCAAACAAGTGCAGGACCGGTTGGCCAACTTTGTCAATACAGGACAGCTCGGTGTGTTCGCCAGCGGCTACTGGGGCCATCCCGCGATGAAACTGCCGCCGGAGATCAATCTGATCGCCACTGCCCACTACTTCCAAGCATTGGACTATCAGCGCACAGCCAACAAGATCGTCAGTATTCTGGGTTCCAAGACTCCGCACATCCAGAACCTGGCCGTCGGCGGTGTCGCCAACGTCATCAACCTGGACAGTCAGTCGACATTGACGCTGGAGCGCCTGGCCTTCATCAAGAACGTCATCGATGAGTTGCATGATTTCGTCCATAAGGTCTACATGGTTGACGTCGCCGCGGTCGGCGCCATGTATGCCGACTGGACCCAATACGGTGCAGGCGTAATGAACTACCTGTCGGTGCCAGACTTTCCGTTGGATACCAAGGGCACCCAATTCGACATGCCGGGCGGCTATATCAAGGGCGGTGACATCTCGACATATCAACCCATCAGCAGCTACAACGACAGCTTCTTTGAGGACAACGTCAAAGAAGGCGTCAAGCATGCTTGGTATCAAGGCGGCAAGGGTGCGCTGCACCCGTACGATGGCGAGACCATCCCGCAGTACACCGACTTCGAGGATGACGGCAAGTACTCCTGGGTCAAAGCGCCCACCTTCATGGACGAACGTGCCCAGGTGGGTCCGCTGGCCAATGTGTTGTGCGCCGTAGCCGCCGGTCACGAGCCGACCAAACGTCATCTGACGACCCTGCTCGATACAGCCGGCGCCGTTGCTGGAGCTGAAATCCCGGTGGCCGCATTACACTCGACCATCGGCCGCCACGCGGCGCGGTGCGTGCGCACAGCCGTACTGCACGATATCTTGGCCAATCAGTACAACCTGCTCATCGAGAACATTGGCAAGGGTGACTACAGCACCTTTAACCGGCCCGAGTTCCCGAAAGGTGAAGTCAAGGGCGTCGGCTTCCATGAGGCACCACGCGGCGTACTCTCACATTGGACCGTCATTCGCGACGGCAAGATTGCCAACTACCAGGCGGTTGTGCCCAGCACTTGGAACGCTGGCCCGCGCGATGACAATGATGCGATGGGTCCGTACGAAGCCTCACTCATGGATAACCCCATCGCCGATCCCGAGAAGCCCCTGGAAGTCATTCGTACAGTCCACTCTTTCGATCCGTGTCTGGCCTGCGCCATTCACATGGTGGATACCGAACAAAAGGAAATCGTCAAGGTACACGGCGTCGGTTCGCAGTGCGGGGTATCGTTCTGATGCGCAGCGCTGAGCATATGGGAGCTGACTTGTCCTGGACCACGGATACACCCAAGCCCATCTTGGTCCTTGGGCTGGGCAACATCCTCATTCAGGATGAAGGCATTGGAGTACGCGTAGTCGAGCGACTGGTGGAACACTATCAAATCCCCGCCGATGTCGATGTGCTCGATGGCGGCACGGCGGGCCTGGCGCTCTACGACGACATCGTCGGACGCAAGCACCTGGTCGTCGTCGACGCCATCGACAACCGTTGCGAGCCCGGCACATTGATCACGTTGCGCGGTGATGAAGTCCCATCATTCTTTCGCAACAAAGTATCTCCGCATCAGATGGCGTTGTCCGACATTCTTGCCGCGCTCGAGATCATGGGTGAAAAACCCGCCGAAGTCGTCGTGATCGGCATCCAACCCAAGGACCTCGGTACCGGACTGGAGATGTCGGATCTGATCGGCAATCAGATCGATATCCTGGTGCAGCAGGTCGTCGACGAGCTCCGCAGGTTGGGCTATCCAACTGTAACGCTCGCTCATTGATGCAATACGAACCGAACGAAAGCAACGAACAACACTACCCGGCCCAGCCTAGGGAGGAGCTAAAAATGAAACATCTCGCTCTTGGACGCGTCTTCTGGCTGACTGTCCTGGCGCTCTTTGCTCAACCACTGTACGCGCATACTACCGGACACACCGCCGGTGGCTTCGGCTTGGGTTTTGCCCACCCATTGCTGGGCGGCGACCATCTGCTGGCCATGCTGGCGGTCGGTGTGTGGGCCGCTCATTTGCGCGGGCGCGCGCTGTGGGTGCTTCCATCCGCCTTTGTCGCCGCACTGCTCGTCGGTATGCAAATCGGTCGCGGCGCTGGCGCCGTGCCCTGGGTCGAGCCCATGGTTGCGGCATCCTTGCTTATTCTCGGCTTGATGATCGCCCTGCAACTGCGTCCCGCGGCCACGGCGGCCATCGCCGTGGTAAGTGTGTTTGGCCTGGTACACGGGCACGCCCACGGCGCTGAGATGGTCGGTGCGCTCATCCCCTACGCCGCCGGCATGATGCTCGCTAGCCTGCTTCTGCACGGCGCAGGCATCGGTCTGGGGCTAATGCTGCAGCGGGCGCAATTGCAGCTCTATCGGCTCAGTGGCGCCGGTGTAGCCATCGCCGGCACTGCCCTGCTTCTGGTTTGAGGTAGACATGGACGCGCGTATCACTGCCGACGAGTTCGCCCAGCATCTGGTGCAGCGCTTTCGTTGGATCGGCGACAACAGGATGAGCGATTTGCCGATCTATCATCACGGCCTCGAAGTCGAGGCCGTGGGGTTTGAAGCGATCGACGAAGGCTGGTTCGGTGTTCTGATCACGCCCTGGTTCATGAATGCAATGTTGTTTCCGCTCGAACCAGAGTCACTCGCTGTGCTGGAGCTGGGCACGCGCCTCAGCGGTCAGTTGCCGAGCGGCGAACATGCGTTCATGGTCGGTGAAGACGAAGAGCTGGGACGCTACCAGTTCATTCCTCTGGCATCCCCAATGCTGGGCTACTCGGGCCAAGAGGCCGCGCGCGATGCCGCCAAGGCAGAGCTGGTGAAGCTGCTCACGCCACCGAGCGACAATCCAGACATGACCGCCCCTGCGGCTCCGCTGGAGTTCGCCCATAAAGAAGATACCGAGCAGCTCGAGAACAGCGACCGTCGCGCCTTCTTTCGCCGCTTCGGTGGCAAGGGCGAAGACCACTCCTGAAGTTCCCTGAAAGCCCAGTACCCCGTGGCGAAGTACTGGCCAGTTTGCACGGTCCGGGAACCGCATTAAATCTGCTTCGAACCGCTACCGACCATTAGCACAAAGTCAAGTACGGCCCAATTTCGTCCCCATGGCGCGACATACGACGTCAAGTCTTGGACCCAATTACGAACTCCAACAAGAATGACCAATGATTCTTGCCAGCTGTGACCATTGACTCCAGGCTGAGTGGACTACCCTGCTGTCGATGACCTGCTGGGATCCAGGAGGGCGGTTGTAATCGGGCTCACCGGCGCACAAGAGCCGCTTGCGGCCATGAGCAGTCCTCCGCGCCAGACTGCTGGGGCGACGGCTATTCCTGCGAAAGCGGATCTACCGCGTTGGGTAGCCAAGCGGCGTATTAGCGCGTCGTAATTGTCTAAAGTGATATGCGGGCAACGCCGCATAACAAGAAAACGCCACGCACACCGCGGCCAAATCGCGTTCTCAATCCAGCGCTTATGTGCTGAAATGTGACCAGTCTCGAAAAGAATTTGATAGCCATGGCCGCAAAGCATCACAGCCATGTCCATGTACTTAACTGTTAAGTGTAAAAGGAGTTGCATGAAATTCTTTAAAAAACTCTTTAAACCTGAGCAGCCTCCTGAACTCAGAATAGAAATTGAAGATGTTGGCGAGCTTGAATGGGACAAGGAGAGTGAATACTGGGTAGGTACGCATAATGGCATTAAGTTCAGCGTAGCCTATGATGGTTTATCTCGGCCTGGTGAAGAATTGAGTTCATTGGTAGTTCACACTCTTGCAAACCCAGATTTTCCTCAAAATTTTATGCGCAAGATAAAAGAACTAGCAAAATCACAATATACTGCCGAAAGACATGATGAAATCGACGCCTTAGTCCCGCAAGACGTCGTATTTCAATCACCCAGTTTTATCCTGATTCAGTTTTTTGGCCCAAAAGACAGTGAGCCATTTTGGTTTGCTGAAATTCATGAAAACGAGAAGATATATGTTGGTTTTGACACATAAACACTTAACAACTCATTCAAAACCGACGCCAAAAAACGGCGCGGTCTAATTCAAACGTTAGGCGAATAGAGATAACTGATAAGACGAGCGGACCTTGGTCAAGGCGCATGACCAAGGCAACCGTTTTGGAGACCACACAATGAAATATGCAGTGCTTCTTTTTACCATTCTTCTCGTTGGATGTTCGAGCACCAGCATCATAATTCCTATTGATAGACCTGTAATAATAAAGGGTGAGATGGGCGAAAGAGACAAAGAATGCCAGACAGTGATCATAGATGGTAAGCCAGTAACAGAATGTGTTGAAAGATTTGCTTCCGGAAGCTAGCGGTTTCCCCCTGGAGCCAAAGGACAGTATTAGACAGACTTATTTTTTCGATGCAGCGGCTTGCCTTGTCATCCGTACTGGATTCCGGCATGCGCCGGAATGACGATGTCGGTCCTTAACGATTTCAAGCCAACATTGAACGACCGTTTCGCACCACATAAATGACGGTCAGTGCCTGATTGCGAGACGGCCGCAACGGGTCGTGAGGCACCCGTGGCGCAGCTTTGGGGTGGAACGGGACGGCCTCTTCGGGGCAAACTGCCCGAGCTCGGCCAGAAGCAGTCCTTGGGACAGGCTTGCGTCAGGGGCTGCTTCTTCTGACAAAGCTGATACGAGACCACAGTCACTTGCGGACGGCCCCCTTGGGGGGTGTATCTCGTTAGCGATACTGACCCCCTAGTTCAGGTGTGGAAACTCAGTGGGTTGTGCTTGTGCCGTCTTCCGTTGCGCTCCGGTCTGTATGGGCTGCGGTTATTCGTACTATAGTTGTGGTTGATTGGTTGCCGCGGCACATGGAGGAGAATAATGGTGCGGGTATTGACGCCTAACAAGGTGTTGAAGCTTGTTGGCTGTGCTCGCCGGACCTCCGGAACCCGGCATGGTCCATTCGGCAGCTTCGTGCTACGTTGGCCAAAGACCGAGAACGCAGTCAAAAGCACGGACAGGAGGTCAGGAACGATGAAACTACACGATACCATCCTATTCGTTGCGGTCCTTATGTTGTCAAACGTCGCAATAGCCCAAGACAATGCTCCGGACTCCGCAGCGTTCTCATACGATCAAACCCGCTTAGCAAAGGCGAAACCATGGACGTCCCAAGCGTTCCAGAATGACCCCGCCGAGTTCCAGTTTGTCGTCATCGGTGACCGGACCGGGGGCGCGAACGTGCAGGGAACCTTTGAACTCGCCATAGACCAACTCAACCTGCTGCAGCCGGAGTTCGTCATCAATGTTGGCGATGTGATTGAGGGTTACAGCGATGACAAGGCGGAGCTGAATGCCGAGTGGGATGAAGTCGACGCCATGTTCAACAAGCTCAAGATGCCTTTCTTCCGCACACCCGGCAACCACGATATCGCCAACGACACCGCAAAAGAGGTGTGGCTCGAAAGGCACGGCGCTACGCGCTATCACTTCGTCTATAAGAATACGTTGTTCGTAGTCCTCGACAGTGAGGATCCGCCCCGCGTTGCTCCCGAGGGCATTAGAGAAAAGCTCGACGAATACAACAGGCTGCAGACCGAGGATCCCGCGAAGGCACAGGCCATGTTGGCCGAGTTCATGGCGGACGAGTCAGTCGTCGCCGGACTTGGTAAGCCCGTTGATTTCAGTGACGAGCAGATTACCTGGCTCAAGGACACGCTGGCGCAAAACGCCGACGTGCGTTGGACCTTTCTGTTCCTGCATGACCCTGTCTGGGAAAACCCGTCGGAGAGCTTCAAGGCGATTGAGCAGCTCCTCAAGAAGCGGGATCACACGTTTATTGCGGGGCACCTGCACTACTACGATTACGACAACATCGATGGCCATGAGCACATCACGATGGGCCCCGCAGGTGCTTCCTTCCACCAGGAAGGTCCCGGCAACGTGGATCACCTCATGTGGGTGACCATGACCGAGGAC
>Ga0209536_100003899_pt1 | contig 23733 bp, 26 predicted proteins | sample DeeMarSeWOR28_12_FD_187461 | JGI IMG/M metagenome (GOLD analysis project Ga0209536, IMG submission 187461) | Marine sediment microbial communities from White Oak River estuary, North Carolina - WOR-2-8_12 (SPAdes) (version 2) | ecosystem: Environmental > Aquatic > Marine > Intertidal zone >...
AGCCAAACGGCTGCAGGCGCAGTCATATGATACGATCAGTGAAGCCCTGAGTGCCAATCAAATGATTGCAGATCAAGGGTTGGCCGAATATTATCGTCAGAACATGCGCTGAGGCAGAATTTTACACCAGTATCTGCCCTTTGGCCATACCCGGAGCGGCCGGCGAAGAGATGTGCTCCATCGTTTCGGGAGCCAAGGAGATTCCCAGCCGCAGCGGCGTTTTCGGTGACGCGGCTCTGTTTGCGCGCACCGGGTATGGGGACGATAGCTTCACCCGGGTGCAGCAGCCAGGCAAGTGCCATCTGTGCCGGTGCGATACCCGGCTTTTTACCACCTTTTTCGCCGGGACTGCAACCAGGATTCTGGTGAACATGAAATCCATTGAACCTTTGTAAAGAAACCACTTGCCATCGGGTATAGGAAGGTTTATAATTAATGCTATCAATAAAGTCCCGCCGGTAATCGGCGGGACGGTTTCGCTCTGAAGGAATTATCTTTTAGCCGTATTGGCATCCTCCAGTTAGAGACGTTGATAATTTTAAAGAAAGGAGGATGTTATCATGGCCAACGGAACAGTTAAATGGTTTAATGATCGCAAAGGATTTGGCTTCATCGAGCAGGAAGACGGACCTGATGTATTTGTTCATCATTCTGCCATCAACATGAGCGGTTTCAAATCTCTGAATGAAGGCGACCGTGTTACCTTTGATATCGAGCAGGGCCAAAAAGGCCCCGCCGCTGCCAATGTGACGATCGTTTAGTTTTTTTTTGTTCATGAAAAAGGCATTCCTACCCATCGTGGGGGAATGCCTTTTCTCTTGAGACAAGCCCTTTTTATAAAAAAGAGCCCCATAATTCGTAACAATGAGAATTATTCTTTAATCTCTACCAATTCAATTTCAAATACCACTATTTCTCCGGACAACGGGTGGTTTGCGTCCAGCGTCACCGTATCTTCTCCCACTTCGGTGACAACAACCGTCATTTCATTGCCGCTGGCATTGCTTAACCTGAGCTGCAACCCGACGGATGGCGTTATGTGATGCGGGAACTCTTTTTTGGGGAGTTTCAGAAGCAAATCCTCACGCCGGTCGCCAAAAGCATTTTCAGGCTCAAGCTTCACCGACTTGGATTCACCGGGCTTCATACCCACCACACCGTCTTCAAAACCCGGTAGCAATTCCTTATTGCCCAGTGTGAATTCCAGGGGATCACGATCTTTGGATGAGTCAAAGACCTCTCCATTTTTTAGTTTTCCGGTATAATGTACGCTCACCAAATCTCCAACCTGGGCTTCTTTCATTTTTTTCTCCTTGCTTGAATAAGTTCTGGCTTAGACGCACGTGCTGTAAAAATATAAAAGGCAGAGTCACTTCTGACTCTGCCTTATAAGCCGGATGCGTCCTTGGTCCTTTCAGGGAATATTATCTGTGGATGCCGCCACCGATACCCCGAGCGGATTTGCAGGAACATTCGAGTTGATTCCCTTAAATCATGGACTATCTAACTATTTCAAAATTAATCGAATCTGTCAATGCGTAACCGGGGAAAATTTAGCGCACGCATCTGGCAAAAAAGAAAAAAAGTCGTATCTTCATTCGGCTTGACATTTAAGTTCGGTTTCAATTATAAGATTTAAAGTTGCACGTTTCCCGAACCTGAATTTCATACCTCGATTTCATTCTCTATTCTCACCAGGATCCTGACTGTCCGGTATAGCGACCCTTTGAGTTCAAATTCTCCTTTCCGGCGAATAAAGTTGCCTGCGGTTCCAGTTTAGCCCGTCACCTTCAAAATTGTCTGTGTGGACAAACAAATGATGATACCCCTCAAATTGTGCTTTTTTTGCTCCTGGTAGAGCTCTCAGCGCTCTGTCAGGAGAGTAAAGAGGACTCTTTATATTTTTCTAAATCTTCATTTAAATAGATTAAAAAGGAGGGCACCCAAATGGAACAAGCATTACCTATAGAAGAGTTGGCCAATCAAAGATTAAATGTTCTTGTGCAAGCATACACACTTCTGGTTAAGAACCTTATGGAAGAGGGTGTAGAGCGTGATAAGGTCAAAAGGGCCAGCGATAAAGTATGGGCGATAATGGGGCAACAGGCGGCTGAGCAGATGAAGCCGATGTTTGCAGAAACCAAAAACATAGAGGTCCTGCAGCAGACAGGGCAAATCGCGGCGAGTGTCCACGGGATCGAAATGAATGATACATCAGACGAAAAGCAGATCCAATCACAAGTTGTTAAATGCCCCTGGCAGGAAGCAAATCTATCCCTTGACATGCCGGATGATTGGAGAATGTGTCCGAGCGGCCATCGTGCATTCACAGAAAACATGTACAAAGGGCTGATCCCGAGCGCTACATTCGAACTGACCCAAAATATGCCCGCCGGTGATCAAATCTGTGCGACACGGGCATCGATCTGAATTTGAACGGTACCGCGCCGGTTTTAAAGCGAGCTCTTATTGAGGCAGAGTTAAAAATGACTCTGCCTTTTTGATGATCAAAGAAAATGGTCAATGGAAATGGTATGGCAACCAGTTTTCCCGAAAACCCGTCGGTTGTGGTTAAAAAATCCGCAATCCGCATCCCACAATCCGCAATTGAATAACCCCGCTTGCCACGGCGTCTTGTGGGGTCTACTTGTCCCGGCATAGCTCTTAGAGCGAAGTCGGAAGCCCCGAACCCTGAACCGGGAACCGTTTAACCTATTTCCATATTGACATTTTTACGGACAAATTGTAGTTTAGCAGACATGGCAATGGCCGCGGATAATTATCAGATTGTTTAGGCATTGATCATTAAGCGGAGAAAATATGCAAGCGGAGAAAATATGCAGCTGACCCAAAGTGAAATGATTCAAATTTTGAGAAAACGTGCGGGTCTCAACCAGGCCGAGCTGGGAGCGCGGGCATTCAAGACCACCCTGGATTCGGGGCGCACCAAGATTAAGAACATCGAGCTTGGAAAGCAGCGTGTCAGCGACGATGATCTCAGGCGCATTGCACAATGCCTGGAGGTGCCCGTACAGCAGCTCCGGCCGCCGCCGGGCGGCAAAACAATTGATGCAGCCCCATTTAAAGAGGGCATTCTGTTATCTCAAAAGGTAGTTGCCCTGTTTCCGGAATTGCAGGAGTATCTGGAAATGCTTGAAAAAGCGGCTGTGATAGACGATTATGACCTGATCGAATATCTATCCAAAAAAATTGCCGGTATCTGGCAAAACGGCCCTAAAACGGACGCATCGTCATCCAAAAAGAACCGTCAAAACCAAATAAGAAAGGTCTGATCATGTCTGAACCATTTGAAGCTGTTACCCGCAAGCGGGATTATTATCTTCAAATTATGCACAAAGCCCAGCGATTGAATGATCAGATGTTGATTCAGCTACTTCTAAAAAAATTGGCCTGTCTGGGTCTGACCAATGCTGTTACCACCGCCAGCGGTTGCACCGTTATTCCCTTTCCCAGCGTTCACTGCGCTGCTGAGCCCCGGGAATATGTGCCCACATCCTGGTGGACGCTCATTAAACTGACGTTGGCCATTCCCGGCAGTGTGCTGGCGTTGCTGTTGGTCAGTTACTTCAGATGGGGACCGGGAATTTATTGATTTTATTTCCCGGCCCCTTCCTTCCATCGCTTCAGGATATCCCTGGCTCCGCGGTTTTCTAATTGTTATCAGCCAACCAACATTCCACCGCTTCAGAAATAGAATCGCACAATTAAACACACTTCGGTAACGTACAATTGTACTTGACATTGGTACATTTGTATAATAGGGTCTGTTTGCACAAGCGATTCGGTTGTGGTTAAACTTGCTCGGTGCCGGCCTGCAATAATACTATTTGAGGAGGATTTCCATGACGCTGAGTCAGACGATCGCCGTTTTTAAAGATTATTATAAAGTGATCATTTTTTATATCGTCTTTGCGTTGGCCCAATTTTTCTTTTTCTGGGGGATATGCCATCTTATGCCCGGCGAGCGGCTTTACCAGCGCAAGGCCAGGCTGAAGGCCGGCCAACCCCCGGTGGCGGCCATTGAGGATCCCATAAAAAAATCCCAGGAGCCGGATTGGGAAAGATAATTTACTGCCCCACTTTGATTGGGTTTTCCAAACCGGGTGCTTTGCACCCGGTTTCACCCGCAACGAGCGGGGCACTGCGTGCCCCTGTCTTTTAGCGCCTTTGGCGCTAAAATCCAAGCCATCCGCTGTGCGGATGGTCTTTGACGCCACGAAGATCCGGCTGAGCCAGCATCACCAGCACTGTTGCCCTCCCGCAGGAGACAATACGCCCCACCCATTTGAACCGCAAACTATCCGGCAGAGCAAGGCCTTGTATTTAAAATTGTGCCTGCTAAAGACCGGACGAGACTGGAAACCCTTCCATCGCTATATTTTGACCTGATAGGATCCCTGTAAATCACTTTAAAATTACTTGATATCTTAAGTAATGGCCGGCTATAATAATATCATCAATTGCTAATGTGAAATTCGACTCCGATTCTCAAGTTCATTTCGATTGAAACTTCTTCGGTGAATGGCTGCTGAGCTGACCGCACCCGACAATTATCTGTTTTCCTGACCCGCGTGCAGGTGTTAAAAGGAAAAAGGGTTGAATGATTATTAGCAACGCGACCATAAATCAGGCGGTATTGTGATTTTGGTAACTTTTAGTTGAACGTATATTGAGGAGGATGCGTGGACCGACCATTTGTGGCTGAAAATGCGAAAGAACTTCAAAGACTGCGTTCTCTGGCAGAACGTCTGACGGACGACGAGCTGATATTTCCGATCGGCAATGGCTGGACGATTGCGGTTGCTCTGGCACATCTGGCATTCTGGGACCAGCGCGCTCTATTCTTGCTGCGGAAATGGAAAAAAGAAGGCGTTGAAGCGTCACCGGTTGATATTGATATCACCAATGATGCCTTGCTGCCTCTATGGCTGGCGATACCGCCCCGCAAAGCCGCCCATCTTGCGATTTCATCTGCCGAAGCAATTGATCGAGAATTAGAGCAAGCCTCTACGGAATTGATTAATGACATTACAGGCCTCGGAGAAAAGTTTCGGCTGTATCGATCGTTTCATCGCAAACAGCATCTTGATGAGATCGAAGAATATCTCCATGACATGAGCAAAACCTGGTGATCTTTTGGATATGACGTGGGGCGGCCGCTCGTCTACCGTCCATCAACAGCCCCGAGTGCTTTCCCGTCAATCCCAACGGCAGCGTCAAAAATCGTCAGCCTTGACGAGCCCGATATGAATGATGCTCTCGTTCATGGGGCCTCCTTTTCTGTTCGAAGTTGCATGTCATCCCGCATCGTAAAACTCACTACCCGCTTTTCGACCTCAGACATTAGCGCTGTCTTTTACGAATTAACGATTTCACTATTTGACTGATTAACTTTTACGATTGAGCTTTAGTTCCGTATTCTGGAAAAATATTCTGCCAAGCACATCTTTCATTTTTTCTTTGATGATAATTCTATCTTTTAATACTGCCGCCACGCGGCCGCCGTGGGTTCCGATTCGGGTGCCCGGCACGATAATGTGGCCCCTGCCGTTCGCTTCCCTGACCAGCCCTTTGTTTCCGCTGGCGGCCCGAAGGATCCCGGTGAGCTTCAGCTGGCTTAGATCAATTTTTTCCAGGGGCGTGTCGCCCTGGGTATCGGCATCGGCATAGGTCGCCTTCTGGGATGGATCTTTAGGCAGACCTTTGATCAAAGGTTCAAAAGGATCGATTTTGTCCGCGCGGTCGTGCGCGGGCGTTTTGTTTTTGGCGAATGCTGTCTCCCCGTCAATATGCAGGTCATCTTCTGTGTCCGGGTCGATGTCGGACAGATCCGGTTTCGGCTCCGGCATTGTTTTTTTCAGATTTTTTTCGGCCGGAATAACGATCTTTTTGCGAACGACTATTGCTTTACTTGATGTGCGGGCCTCGCAGACGGGATTCAAAAAAAGGCCAAACATGGCTACCATGCAGAAAATAGCGCCGATACTGAAAAGAGTTGATCTCATGATTTACCTCCCTGAATGTGGTTTCAGACAGGTAGTCGAAATCATGACTGCAAAAGTGACATTTTTGAATCAACGGTCAAAGAATTCAGGATGGCCGGACTGGCCTCTAAGGTTTGTGCAGTTTTAGGGTCCTTTTCTGGATCCTGATTTTACCGTAGGCGTCTTCGATCTTTTCTTCAATGATCACCCGGTCTTTTAAAATCTGACTGACCTTTCCGGCGTTGATGCCGATATGGGTGCCTTCCTGGATCATATGACCTTTGCCGGATGCGTCTTCTAAGAGGGCTTTGTTGCCCTTGTCGGAAAGCATTACACCGACCAGCTTTAACTGACTCGGATCCAATTTCTCCAGCGGGCTGCTCGGTTTTGATTTTTTGGGGGTCGTCCGGGGTTTGTTGCGAAACGAGGGTTCAAACGGATCTATCGACCAGTTCTCATGTATTGTAAACGAGCTGACGGTTTCCGGATCTTTTTGGGCAGTCGCCGCCGGTTGTTCCTCGGCTGCCGGAACCTGGGAAACCCTGTTTTTTATGGTTTGAGACCACTCAGTGGAGCCCGTCTTTTTGATGCTCAAATTGACCGTCTCCAGCACGTCGAGTCTGGAAATAACCATCATGAAACATATCACGGCCACCGGTGCGGCAATGATTCTGAGCGTCATAAAAGTGCCGCCCACTATTTTTTCGATAAGGGAAGATTGAGGCGGCTGGCAAATGGCATACGATAGCTCCGGCAAAACTTTCGGCGGGGCTTTGGCCAGTTCCTGAGATTCGATTTGAGCGGTGCGGGCATCGAGGATCAGATCCATACAGGCCCGGCAGCTCTCAAGGTGCGTCTCCATGGTCTGCTGCACATCCGGCGTCAATTCTTCGAATGCATAGGCGATGGCCTGTTCGGAAAACGGACACTCGTTAAGCGCTTTTTCATGTTCACCGGCATACCCGTTTCGCAAAGAGTCCAATAATTTTGATGACGTTTCGGCCTCATTCAAATTTTTATCAATCATCTGTCTTCCTGCCCTGCTGATTGTTCAACAACCAATAGGTTCTCTGATTATAGTCGACTGTCGCAATCCAAAGGTGACAATAACTCCCCTTATTTTTTAGCAATTCAATAAATCGGTATAATCCAGCCTGTGTGTATCCAGATATTGGCTCAGTACGTTTTTGAATCTGGCCATCGATCCGGTTTCTTTACGGGTAAATTGTTTCTTAATGGCGTCGACTTTGCGCTTTAATTGTTCAGGGTCTGCGCTCTTTCCATTTAATTCGCGTACCGCCATCTGTTCATAGCTCAACCCCTCCAGATTCATACGGATAAGGTTGGCATCCCGAGGAGCTTGATCCGATAGCTGAAGCAGGGTTTTTTGGATCAACTTGCGCTGTTCCTTGGCCAGTAATTCGGTCTCCGGTGTTTGCCGGCTGTGGCTTTGATTGTTTGTATCATTTTCATGCGGGACCGGTTCAGCCCTGCGTTCTCGCTCGAATTTGCGGTTGGCATCGATAATTCTTCTGTTCAGGATAACGGTCAAATACGTCTGCAAGGATGCGTTTCCGTTGTATTTACAGATGGCTTTAGCGTTTAACAGTTCGAGCCAGAATGCTGAAAGCACGCTTTCAATTGCATGGGGATCCTTGTCGAACAGGCGATGGCGTGCAAAGGCGGCAAACAAATGCGCGTACCGATTGTACAGCTCCATGATCGTATTCCGATAACCGGAACGCAGCTTGCGGCAGATTTCCAGGCCCAGGTCGTAATCCATGTGTTTTCGATGCATATTCATAAAACAATTCACAAGTAATCGCTGTCGGAACCGTCTCCGCCGGCGGTCCAACAGCGCAATCTGGCTGATGTACAATTATATCGGCCGATTAAAGGTCTGACTTGAGCAGGGAAAAAAAGGCGAGCGCCATCAGAGCATGCGCATGAACGTAATTCCGTCAGGGCGGCGGATGGGAGGGTTAGATGCCCGGTTATTTTGATAAACATCCGAAAAAACTAAAGTAATTTGGTTAATAAGCCGATAGCATAGATAAGTGGTCGTGTTGTGGCCAAATATTTGCACCGGGAAGATGAGCATGCCTGTTTATCAATTTATCTGTAAAAAACACGGCGGGTTTGAAAAGATAACCATCAAGGCGGAATGGGGCGGCATCCGTTGCCCCAAATGCGGCGCTAAATCCAAAGTGGATCAAAAATGCGACTCAGAGCGCAAACGTGCCGATAAAAGCATATAATTTAACCCGTATATTGAGGATGAGATGACAAAAAAACTGATGACGTATAGTGCGATTATCTTTTTTGTGGCCTGCGCCGGATTGCTGGCCTGCTCCAATAGTAATGAAGCCCAATCAGCCTCGCAAAAAGGCGCCATTGAAAAAATGACCGATAAAGCCGCCCAAAATGCGATCAACCGAATTCGCACCCCCCTCGATAAAGCGCGTACGGTTGCAGATCAGGAAGAAGGTCGATTCACTGATATGGATGAATCCTTGAACGACCGGCAATAAACCGATTAGCCGCGGGCATGAATTAAGACATCATTTTAAAGCCCCCGGTGTGGCCCATCGATTATATCCGGCCCTTAAAATTCTTCTGTATCCTGCGGCTCGGATAGCAATGTTTTCAACACATCCTCTTTACCGACGATTCCGACAACCTTTCCGTCCTCCACGACGGGCAGCGTGTGATACTTTTTGTCGACCATTAGCCGGGCAACTTCTTCAATGTCGGTATCCGGGCCGACCGTCACCGGGTTGGTGGTCATGGCCTGTTTCACCGTTAAGGCGGCTATCTTCTCAACCTCTTTTTCGATTCGCTTCATGGATGTTAACGGTATAAAGCTCTCCAGCAACGTAAACACAGATGGGATGGGAAACCTTTTTTGCTGGACGACCAGATCACTCTGACAGACGATGCCGACCAGCCGGCCGAACGCATCGACGACCGGCAATCCGTTAATGCGTCTTTCCAGAAGAATTTTAGCGGCTTTCGTAATCTCCATGTCAGGGGAAACCGTGATGACCTCCTTTGTCATGATATCTCTTGCTTTCAGCATGGTAACATTTCACCCCTTTCAGTGATAAAGTTATGCGAAAACAGTTAAACAGTGAATGTATGCTTTCCCGCCGCACTTAAAAGTAAATCTAAATCTGGCATTTTTTCAAATGAATTTCTCCAGGACGATTCGGGTGGCCCATCGAAAAAATACCCTGATATATCTACCGCCCGCCAAAACCATGCCCGCCAGAAAAACCAGATGAGCGATGATAAATAAGATGGGACCGCCGATGATAATGATCAGGGGTTCTTGCCGGGATACAGATAAAGCGCCGATGAATCCGACCGCCGGCAAACCAATGATGTAACTGCAGCACATTAGAAAAACGCCAGAAAAAATTCGAGCTGTGGGCTTCTCTTTAAACGCTCCGAGATCGGCTCGATCTTTTATGGCCTGGCTGGCAAATTTTGTTTGGGCGATGCGGTTGGCTATTTTTTTAAGGATGTGCATGGAGTAAAGCCCTTCAGAAGAGTCACGATGCCATGTGGTTGAAAACAGCAGATCTGCTGAACTTTATTTTTGGGGTGTCACAATACGTCAGACCCGACGCTTCAGCAATACCTACAATTTCCTGGAAACGTTTTGATGAAACATGAAACCGGGGCTCGACAATCAGCATTTTCCCATCCGGCTTCAGGCATTCAATCATCTGGCGGAAGAATGCGTCGGGCTTCGGGACTTCATGCACCATCCAGAAGGCCAGAATGAAATCTACCGGCGTGTTGATTCCAAGATGGTTCGGCTCACTTTTATGCAGGCGGATGATGCTGGCAAGGCCGGCTTTCTTAGATCGTTTTTGCAGCGCTGCCAGCATCTTCGCCTGGACATCAGCTGCGATGACGCACCCCCCATCGCCGACGATCCTGGCGAGGCCGATGGTAAAGAACCCCATCCCGCAGCCCACATCCAAAACCGTCATCCCTCTGGCGACATATTCGGCCAGTATTTTTTCGGGTTGATGAAAAAGGTATCGCAAACGGTTGTCAAATGTGTATGCAAACCACCATGGACAGATATGCCCACCCATGCAAGGCGTCCTTCCTACCCATACTTCAAATTCGACTGATGGGATTAAATGATTTAACCCTTGAACCATTCAACCCTCTTTGCAGCCAAACGGGTTTATATTGAATCCTGTGAAATCGTTTGTTAAGGTTTTGCAAAATCAAAAGAGTAACGATGGTTGCCGCAAAAATAGTGGCATTTCGTGTTAATCTGCTGCAAAAGGGCTGATTAAATGACTGTTCTTCATATCGGCATCATACTGTTGCTCGGCATTTTCCTCGGATATCTGTTCAAATCGATGTTATCAAAAGCCGAGCAGCAATCTAACATTCCGCTCCCGGCACCCGCGAAGCCATCCTCAAGAAGCACGACCCAGCTCTATGATCTGGCTCAGCGCATGATGGGCTTTTTCGAGCAGGCCGCCCATCCCAAGGATCTTCTGGAAAATACCACCTTTCAGCAGGGCGTGCAAATGCTCTCTTCCGGGCAGTATTCAGACGATCAGCTGATTGAATACTATGCCGGCCACAATGTGCCCATCGGCTGCATGGCGCTGGAAGCCTTGAGCCAGCGCACCTTATCCGAATCCACGATCGATCGTATCATATCGCATTTCGGCAGCCGTTATGGCTGGACTCTCTTTTTCGCTTTCCGTCTGCTGGGTACAGCCGACATCAAGCCTGTCGTCGGTCCCGCACTGCTCAAAGCGCCGGAATGGTGGAAAGAAGATCAGCTGATTCTGCAGATTTTAAGAGATTTTATCAACCTGCGTCTGGAAAGCGACGAACGTCCGACCTTCGGCACCCTTATAAAAGATGCCGATTCGCAGCAGTTGAATGCGGTTTCCGACCTGATTGCCGCCCTCGACCATCGCGGGCTTGCACCGCTCAAGGCAGAAATCCGGCAAGCCTCGGAAACACAGGTGGACCGTGAATACCTCAGGGCGGTGGGGCGCCTGTGGGAACCGCTGGAGCCGGACCCCTCAGTGCATGTGAGTGAAGACATGCAATTGATCCTCAATCGGATGGAGCAGTCCGTCACGGGCGACCCCTGTCGGTCGGTCCTTTTGACCGGCGATGCCGGGGTCGGCAAAACGACCCAAATTCGTGCCCTGGCGCAGCAGCTGGCCGAAAAAGGGCTTATTTTTTTTGAGGCCTCGGCAGCAGATATCATTGCCGGCCAATCGTATTTAGGCGAGCTGGAAAAGCGTCTGCTGGAGATCATTAAGAACCTGGGCCGCCGGCGCGGGGTCATCTGGTTCGTTCCCGGTTTTCACGAGCTGATGTATACCGGCCGCCATCGCTACAATCCGGCCGGTATTCTGGATATGCTCATGCCGTATATCGACAGCGGTGCAATAACCATTGTCGGCGAGGTCCGGCCGGCATCGCTTGAGCAGATCACGCGCGAAAATCCGCGCATTAAAACCACCTTTGACATTATTCATATTGACGCGCTGGATGACCGTCAGACGCTGGTTCTGGCCGATAAATGGGCGGCGCTCCAGACTGTCCGCGACGGCCGGTCGCCGCTGATTGAAAAGGAAACACTGCTGGAAGCCCAGCAGATGGTCAAACAATTTTTGGGGGATAGTGCCGCTCCCGGTAATTTGCTCGATTTTTTAAAGATCACCTGCCAGAGTCTGCTAACCGGAGGGCAACCCGTACGCAGTTTGAGTGTCGATGATCTGTATCGCACCCTGTCTCATATGACCGGCCTGCCGCGGACCATTCTCGACGAACGTGAAGGTCTGGACATCAGCGAACTGCGCACTCTTTTCCGGCAACGCGTTCTGGGGCAAACCGAGGCGGTGGACTGTCTTGTGGAGCGCATCGCCATGATCAAAGCCGGACTGACCGATCCGTTGCGTCCTCTGGGCGTGTTCTTGTTTGCCGGCCCCACCGGCACCGGCAAAACCGAAATCGCCAAAACGCTGGCCGAATTTCTCTTCGGCTCTCCCGAGCGGATGATTCGACTGGACATGAGCGAATTCAAAATCGCCGAATCGGAAGACCGCATTCTGGGAAGTGCGGCCAAGGACGGAATTTCCGGCGCCGGCGCGCTGGTCAATGAAATCCGCAAACAGCCCTTTTCCGTCGTGCTGCTGGACGAATTCGAAAAAGCCCACCCCAACATCTGGGATCTTTTCCTTCAGGTATTTGACGATGGCCGCCTTACCGATCGGCAGGGTAACAGCGCCAATTTTCGTTACGCCATTATCATCCTGACCTCCAACCTGGGGGCCACCATCAAGCCCGGCGACGGCATCGGGTTTAATCCCGACGCCAGCTCTTTTTCCATGCATCAGGTACAAAAGGCCATTGGCAGCACTTTTCGGCGCGAGTTTGTCAACCGTCTGGACCGTGTCGTCGTATTTCTCCCCCTCAGCCGAGCGGTCATGCGTGAGATTCTTTTTAAAGAGCTTGACACTGTACTGGAGCGTCGCGGTTTTCGCAATCGCGAATGGGCGGTGGAGTGGGAAGAATCGGCCATCAACTTTCTTTTGGAGAAAGGCTTTACCAGAGATCTGGGCGCCCGGCCGCTGAAGCGTGCCATTGAACAGTATCTGCTGGCGCCGCTGTCCATCACGATAGTCAATCACCAGCATCCCGAAGGCGACCAATTTTTGTTCGTCCGTTCGGATAACGATCGGATCGAGGTCGAATTTATCGATCCGGATGCCCCGCCAGGCGTTGCTGAGGATTCCGGGGCCCTGCAGCCGGCCGAGGCGGAGACCCTTCTGGCACCCGGTGTCAAAAAAATGATTCTGGCACCGGAAGGGTTAAAAGCCGAAGCCGATCACCTGGAAGAAATTTACACAAATATCAACCAATCGGTGCAATCGCCCGATTGGCATTCTTTAAAAAGGGAAGCGCTGCAGCAAATTGCCGATCCTGAATTCTGGCAGAGACCGGACTGCTATACGGTGCTCGGGCAGGCTGAATTCATGGATCGCATTGAGGCCGCGTTTAAAACCGCCGGATCCCTTTTAAGCAGGCTCAAAGGCCCGCGGGAAAAGGCAAAACGGATCTATTCCAGAAAAGTGATTACGCGGTTGGCCGAACAGCTTTACCTGCTGGCCGAAGCCAATCGAAGCCTCAATCAACAGCTTCCCAAAGATGCCTACCTCATGATCGAATCCGGGACAGCTTCCGCCCAGCCGCCGGAAGCCGGGGATCCTTTTATCAAGCAGCTTCAGGAAATGTATCAGCAATGGGGCCACCATCGACGCATGCGCCTGGACCTGCTTCAGGGGCTTGAATCGTCTGAATCGGCCGCAGGATCTATTATTTTGGCATTCAGTGGCCTGGGTGCCTATTCCATTTTACAGCCCGAATCCGGTCTGCACGTGCTGGAAATCCCCAAAAAAGGCACTGCTTACGACCGGGTTAGCGTTCGGGTAAAAGTCGTTGGGCAGCCCGAAGTGCCGACAAGCGGCAAAGAAGATCAGTTGCGCCAGGCTAAACGTCTTTTGTCTGCCGATGAACCTGCCAAAGGCGTCGTTGTCCGGCGTTACCGCCGCGAACCCTCTCCGCTGGTTCGCGATGCCGTGCGAAATTACCGCACCGGCCTTATCGATAGAGTTTTGGGGGGCGATTTCGATCTTTTTGGTTAAGAAAAAATACAGTAACATTCCACAGCAAGAAGCAAAGTCGAGGCTTTGTTAATTAGCCCCCAGCCCTGAAAATGAAACCTTTGAACGCAGAACTTTGAACCTTATTAATCCTTGACAAAGGATTGCAGCACCGTGCGCTGCCAGGTCTCGTTGTAGCCGTCTGCTTCGACCGTGCCGCCGGCGCGCTGTTTCTGGGAGTAACTGATGCGCACAAAGTCCCGGAATCTTTTTTCGACCTTTCTGCGCAGCGGTTCGCACAGCTGATCGTACATGACATCATCCACATCGCTGAAGTCAAAGAATATGGCCAGGTTGTTGACGATGCTGTTGAAGGTGTTCTCCGGCACATCCTGATCCTGAACGGCGGCCATCAGCTGATTGGCCACATCCACCAGACCGTGGCGGATGACTTTTTTAATGTGCTGCAGTTGAGCGGCCGACCAGAACATGCGGTTGCGGTCCATGCTCAGCTCGCATTTGTCCTGGCCCATCAAATTGATTCGGCTGACGACGTGCTGCCGCGCGCCTTCGGGGAGCAGCGCATCCATCTGGGTTACGAATATGCCGTCCTGGAACACGGAAACACCACCGCCGGCGGTTTCCAGCGCATGGATATGGTCACCCAGATTTTTGGCGCCCAGCCGCAGGTAGCCTTCGGCGTCATCAAAATTCAGCGGAGCGAGGAAAACCGGGCCGGCGCTTTTAGCGGTGCCGTAAGCCAGCTGCTCGCGGCCGATGGTGGTGGTGTTGCCGTGCTCGTCTTTAAGGCTGACCGGGATCTTCAAAAAGCGAATATTGGTCTTGAGGTATCCGGTAAATTCCAGGCTGCGGCAGTATTTCATTTTTGACGCTTTCAGATGCAGGGTCACCTCGGTGCCCACCGAAAAATCTTCCTCCAGAGCCCTGACGTCGAAATAATCCCGCAGGCCGCTGATGGTGACCGCCAGCCCCGCATAACCGGCTTTGCGCGTTTTGATAACGATTTTTTCGGCCACCAAAAAACTGGACAGAAACCCGATGCCGAACTGGCTGATAAAACCGAAGTCAATTCGGGAGTCCCGGTTAACATTTCTGATCTCGCTCGACTGGTAAAAGGAGATGCCGATGGCCAGAAAATATTTTTCGATCCACTGGCGGGTCATGCCGACACCGTTATCTCGTATCTTGATGACGCTGAGGTCATCGCTGAATTCTATCGAAATGGCCGGCGAGTATGAATCATCAAACAGCCGGCGGTAATTGCAGGCATCCACAGCGTTTTGAATCAACTCGCGCAAAAATACGCGCTTGTCCGAATACAACCGGTTGCCCATAAACAGCTGCAAGCCGGCAGAGGAATCGACACTGAATTTCAGGTCTATGGGTGAGTAGCCCTCGGGTTTGATTTCATAGATTACGTCGGAGTACAAAAAGCGCGGGCGCACCCGCTGATTCATGCGCTCGAGCTCCTGCTGCACGCTGCGCTCATGGTGTTTTAAGGCCCGGTGAACTTCCGGGTCGCTGCACTGAATCCTTAGCCGGATGGTGCCGTTTAAATACGGGTTGGGCCCGAGGTCCGTTACGCTGAAATAATCTGTCAGCTTTTCAGGCGCAAAGCGGTCTTTTTGCTGGAGGTGTTGGTAGATCTGAGCAAGTGTTGCCGCGGCTGTCAGATCCAGCGCTCTGGCCAGCTGAAGGCATGCGGCCAGCAGCGACACGTTGAGCGCCGCACCAGCGATCGCAACCGCCGACGGTTTGCTGCCGTCATCGTTTCCGACCTGCAGGCAGACCCGGGCAATCGTGTCAGCCAGGCTTGCATCTGCAATGCCCAGCTTCTGCCATTCGCTGCGGATCAGCTCGGCGGATCGGGTGTAGAGTGAATCAAGCAGATCAGCTCCCGCCGGCCCGCTGCCGTCCGTCAGGCCGATGTCGATCAGATAGGCCGCCGCATACAGGACAAACAGGTGCCGGGGCTGCCTGCTCAATATATGAATTTGTTCATCATCCAGCAGCCAGTTTTTGAAGCACGCGATCATGTGGTTACCCTGCTCGACCAGATTAAGCGAGCTGCGGGCCTGGATATGGGGCAGGCCTCCAACCGCCGAACGGATGGCCGTCAGGTCCACCTTCAAATCGCGCTCGAGTCTGTCCGCTATGGCATCCATCGCTATTTTTCCTGAAAATGCATTATTTGCTGCAGATGAGGCCGCTAACGCCCGTAATTTATGCTCAAATGGCTGACGGCTTTGCCCAGCGCCTTTCTTAATTTCTTGCTGCCACCTTCACCGGCCAGGAATTTTTCCAGGATCTCCTTTTCCAGATCTGCGCTATCCGTCTTTCCGTCTTTGCTCAGGGTCACCCGGTAAAAATTCTTTTTTTTGCCCGGCTCCACCGCAACCACCTGGACCCGTTTGTCCAGCTTCCGGACTTCTTTACGCAACGTCTCTTCAATCAACTCGACCGTTAATTTTGCCATCTTTTAGTCCCCAATTTTAATGTTTCAGTGTATCCTCAAGGAATTCCGTAAAGCGCTTCCAGGATTTTTTATCCGCAGCCTCCTGGTAGCGGTTTCCACCAAAAACGGTAAATGCATGATCAGCCCCCCCGTAGGTGATCATTTCGTGGTCGACGCCGGCTGCTTCCAGTTCATTGGCCAGATCAGCGAACTGATCCATGGTAATGGCTTTATCTGCGGAGCCGTGCATGACCAGTATTTTCCCCCGGGTTTTGCTGTAATCCTGACCCGGCGGTGTCTTCAGACCCCCGTGGAAAGTGGCAAAGCCTTTCAGATCCGCCCCGGACCGCGCCAGTTCAAGCACAGCCGCCCCGCCGAAGCAATAACCGAAGGCGACCGCATTTTCGATATGAGCGCCTTTTTTTGCGGCCGCATCCAGAGCCCCTCTCATCAAAGTCCGCATCTTTTCTCTGTCCTGATAAAGTTCACCGGTGTGCTGGCGTTTGTCTTTCATTTCGGTGGGCCGCACCCCGGCACCGAATAAATCCAGCGCAAAAACCGTATAACCCAGATCGGAAAGCATTTGGGCGCGTTTGATTTCATAGTCTGTCAGACCATCCCAATCATGAATCAGCAGCACAAAAGGCGCCTTGTCGGAAGGGCTGATGTAATATCCTTCATAAGATTGTCCATTAACCTCATAGATAACCGATGTACCGCCACCGGCGATTGCTACAGTTGAAATCAATAAAAGTAAAAATGCGTATAAGACATATTTCATCATAAACACTCCTTTTTTAAATTTTTTGATCCAACGTTTCGATTTTCGAACGATTAAACCCTGAAGCGCGGACGCCGTTCATCACAGCGAATTGATTTCAAAATAATACACCATCTGAGCTAAGTCGAGCCATCGAGCCGGGTTGTTCAACAAAAAGACCTGTTAAAAAAAGTATACCTGCGATATACTTTTTCCCACAGGTTTCGATCTGTTGGCTTGCTCTATTTTGTGTAACTATCTGTAATTTTATGGTATCATCATCTCCTTGCCTTATGTGTTGATATAGCATAATTTTTGCTTTAATCTGATAGGGGCGGACTCGTGCAGAGCCAAAGCGCGCTGGAATTTTTTTCAGCAGTATCTGCGCAGGAGCTCATATGCAGATATGGAGCCCGGGTTGATTGGTCTTGAGTTGACAAAAGGTTGAATTTAAAGATAAACGCTTCGCTGCTTAAATCACATCTCTAAACTGCAAACTGAAATCGGTGCCGAGCCAGCGCTTTTTCAAGATCAAAATCTGGTAAAGATCCTTCTGCAATGCGCATCCATCTCACTATAATCCTGAATGACTTTTAATAAGTATAACCCCATCCCCGGGTGTTTTCGTCCGCTGAAAACCGGGGAATAACTGAAAGCAAGAATCTTCACACGGAGTCATTTTATAGAACAGGCATTCACCCGAAATGAAAGGAGACGTTATGCTAAAAAAAAGTAGAAAACCGGAAGAGAACCAGAGCCCTGCCTATGACACAATCACAAAACCCGAAGCGCCGGCTCCGAAACCCGTATCTTCCGCACCAGCCAGGACTGAAAACACCATTATTGGCGAAAACATTTCAATTGAAGGCCACATTCGTGGCAATGAACATCTCGTTATCGAGGGTTCGATGAAAGGTAACGTCCAGATGGAAGGCCATGACTTCAGGGTTGGCTCCAAAGGACGGGTGGAAGGCGAAATCAAGGCCCAGAATGTTAAGATTAGCGGCCAAATGATTGGAAATATCATGACAAACGGCAAAGTTGAAATTACCAAAGAAGCCGACTTTATGGGCGACATCCGGGCAAAAGGCATCTCAATCGAAGACGGTGCTTATTTTAAAGGATCGATCGAGCTTGCCCAGGAGCCTCACAGAAAAACCATGCCGGGCGCAAAATCAACACATCCTGCAGCGGCTTCGCCGGTTAACGCAGGCAAAACCGAAACAGCCAAAAAGGACGTTAAGGAGAATTGATTTTTGGAGATGCCGACGGTACCCGTTTACGATTATTCACATGCTGAGCCCTCACTTTCTGCCTATACCAGCATGATGCTTGAATTGTATATTCAGAACTTGGCCACATTATCGAGTGCCCATGTTCTGGATATGGGACCCGTTTGCAATGAAAATATCGTGTATTTTGCTCAAAGAGTGAGGCGGTTCTACGTGTGTGATTTGTTTTTGCGATTAAACCGCGAGCGGAGCAAAGAATTGGGTTTTGAAAAGGCGCTGGAATATTTGGACTACGCACCCGGTTGTTTCGAAGGAATCAATTTATGGGATTTCATCGACCATCTAAAAGACGATGGCATCAGTCGTCTGGTGAAACGGTGCCATGAATTACTGGTACCCGGGGGGATGATGAGCATTACCAGTTTTGAAAAACAATGGGCGCCGGCGAAAACACATTCTTTTGTCATCAATGATGGCAATCGGATAACATTTCGGCTTCAGGATCACCTTGATTTGCCCCGGTATTACCACAGCAACCGGATCATGACAACCGTACTGTCGGAGTTTAGAACCGTTAAATCATTCATCTATCGTAATGGCGTCAGGGAGTTTTTATGCAAAAATGACTAGGGGACTTCACCTTTCAACAGGAACTGCCCGCTGAGAAAAAGTTGCGATTAATCCGAAACGGCTTTATATACCTTGTCGTTTTCTCTGACTTTTTCAGGCACCTTAATGCCGATGCTGTCGCCTTTTTTTGCCTCTGTTATCGATTTATGCTCGATCTGCATCGAGCTTATCCGGCATTCGCAATCGGTCGTGTGTCCCAGAAAATGGAGGGTATCACCCACTGACACGGTGCCATCCGTTATCTCAATTGCCGCCACCGATATTTTGCTAAAATAGTTGGAAACAACGCCAATTAATTTCTCTTCCATGCCTACGCCTCCGCCGTTTATGCCTGGAGAAATTCTTTTAAATCTATAAGTCGCTAAAATAAAGGCCGGCAGTTCTCAGGAACAGAGGAAGTCCATCACCAAGTCAGATAGCTCATTGGCTCGAGCGGATGTGAAAGTGAGTCATACTGATGCGCGTTAGAATGGGATATCTCTTCAACTGCTTGAGGCACAAAAATGAAAGTAGAAGTCGGTTCCGAATGGTCTTTCACTTGGGTTTGAGCACTGCCAATTTTGAATACCTAATTACCAGAAAGTTTCTCTCAGCGTCAAGGGATTTTGATCGAAGAGGCCCGAAACACAGGGGTGTCTTTTATGGAAGATTTCTCAAATTTTACCATGTGATTTCGGCTGATGAGGATGCGGGCCCCAAGACATATACGAGTTTAATGGATTCAACGCGCGTTCAAAATTATCCCTATCTAAATGCTGGCCCTGGAAACTAAAGACCCGAAGGGTTTGTGTGTTTCATTATTTTCACTGGTGTCAGGAATATTAATTTCGGGCGCATACTTTGTGTGCTGAAATTGTTCAAAGGTCAAGCCGAAGTGCTCCTCTCTGAATTCGCCCCACAAAAACCGGGCAATTACCCGGGACCCGGCCTGCCATTGATACGGCTTCTTCTTTCTTTGTTTAGTTTCGGTATATTGTGGTTGGAACTTGAGAACAGGGAAACAAATGCAATTGGACAACCGCAGGAAAGAATTGAAACGAATAAAATTGAATGACGATGCAAAAAGCTTCGGCTTGTCAGAGAAAGTTATAATTTCATGGACGTCCCTCAAAATCGTGACACCTGGCACATAGAGATTTTATTCTGAAACCAGCCGCTTTGCCAGATGATCAATATGCCGGTCATCCGTGCCGCAGCATCCTCCTAAAATCTTCATGCCTAATTCAGCATGAAGGCGGGCCAACGATCGACCGAAAATTCGGGGATCTTCTTCGACCAGCTCCTCGCTATCGTCGAGTTCTTCGGGCTCAAGGGCGGCTGTATTGGCGAATAGCCCTATCACTCTTTTTCTGACAACGGAAGAAGAGTTCTTAGCGTGTAGGATGCCGCTTTTGAAAATAGAGGCATGGGTGCAATTGGACATGTAGGCCAGGGGTTTTGGATGGACCTCGGCATCAATGCGGGAAATGGCATCTTTCAAAGGGGTCCCATCAAGCAACGTGCCTTCAGCGCGAAAAATAAAACTGATGATATAGGGCTTGCCGGTGGCAGCCAGGGCAGCCGCCAGGCCGATTGCCTCCGAGAGAGCCGGCAAAGTGGCAGCCAGCAGAAAGTCCACGCCGGCTTCGGCGAGCCTGCTCGCCTGCCAGGAGTGAAACGTGCGGGCATCTTCTAAAGAAAGGGCTTCGGCCTGATTATACGCATCTCCACGGCAACTCAACAAACCACAGATGACAATTTTATCGGCATAAGCGCCGTAGCTTTTGCGCATTTCATCAAAAAAGCGAAAGTTGTCCGCGTTGACATCCTTTGATTCGTAACCGGCTTTTTTGATTCGTTCGCGGCTTGCCCGCCAGGTCGGTGTGGAAAGGAGCAGGGGAAGATTATACTTGCAGCCAATATCAAGATACTGGCGATAGATTTCTGCAAGCGCGTTACGTCTGCGCTGATCATAGATAAACGCTGAATTGACAATTTCTGGATCAAGTTCAAATTCGCTGTTACGGCGCAACCGCTCGATCACAGCGCCCTCACCCAGGATGAATTTAGCGTTTTCCAAAAATTCAGGAAAGGGAAAAGGCTTCATGCGAGTACCTCCAAAACACCCTGCCGGGCATCTCCATTCATGTTCCACATATTGATCTGAACATCTGCCTTCATTGCAAATCAGAGACGAGTCTTTGATAATCGTCGGAGGCTGACAAGATATCGCGTGCCGCGTCCCTTAAACGATCCACATCTTTTGCCTTAAGCTTAAACGAAGTCGGCAGGTTCATGAGGTGCTGGCGTTCGGCTTCGTCCGGTATCTGATCAAGACTGACTTCAATCAAATAGGTCCTCGCACCGCATTCATCTTCGGGCGAAATGGAGGCGACCGTTGCTCCTTTGCAGCGCGCGGCGGTGATGGATTTTTGCCAACCCTCTATATCCCGTCGCAGCAAATCCAGTGTGTCAAACGAGTAGCGATCCAGGGGGATGGATGAAATTAACCCGATTGTGTCGATGATTGGTGCTGATTCGCGTTTTTTTGCAAAATGGGGTTGCACTTGACCTCTGGCATTGACGACAATGATCGCCAGTTTATGGGTGTTTTGCAGGCCCAGAGCGTGCATTTGCTCCCGGATATTTTCCCGCTGGGCGTTATAATTGAGGATGAACCGCACTCCCAGGTTATCAGATAGTCCACCATCAAATAAATGTATATAAGCATACTTTTCTGCATCCAGATAGCTACTCAGGATCCGGGCGTTTTGATAGCGGCGCGTTACTGGCTGGTCTTCACGCAGAGATCTGGCGACCCATTCCGGGAGCCGGTAATCACAGGTGCCGGCGTAATTTTTAAGAACAATGGTGGAAAAGGGGCCGGGGACGGCCGCCGATGCGGTTACCGCCCGGGATACCGGATAGGAAGAAAGATCCGCACAAATAGGGGCAAACTGATCGGCAAGAAAGGTAAATTGAGAGCCCAGGGCGATATCCGTGGCGTTAATGGCAATCAGCGGCAGCCGGGGGAGCTGAAAATCACCAAAGGTCTTGCCCTCAAAAAGAATTTCATCAAAATATTCAGCAACAAGGTCGGACCGGTCGTAATACGAGGACGCCAATTTTGACCAGTTCGACGGTGAGATCAGTTCAAAAGCCAGCTCTCCTTCGACATCGCGGTTGAGAAATTTGGGTTCGAAGTCCTTTAGAATGCGGTCGCCGAAAAGACCGTAATATGCCGAGGTGAAACTGCCGCCCGAAACCGAGCTGATGACGTCAACTTCATCCAAGAGGCGGAGCTTTTTACCGCCCACAACAACCTGCGTATCTGCCAGTGCTTTCAAAACCCCGTACGATAGAGCCGCAGCACGGGTCCCGCCCCCTGAAAAGGTTAGAATCAACAAAAGCTCTTCGGATTTTTGCGACTCCGCCTGATTTCTCAGGTAATAGCGCTCAACGGCTTGAACGGTGGCAATTTGGGTATTGACCGTATAGTGGGCCGTACAGGCCGTCAGGGCCAGGACGGCCATAAGACCCGCGATGATTTTCAATACAGATGTATAAACGATTTTCAAATATCTCATTTAATCATCCGTTTGACAGAGTGCTGCCACAAGAATGGCAAGGCTTGCTTTCGATTTTTCAATGACCTGCTTTTAGGCGTTTCTAAAAGGAAAGGTAGATAAAAACGTATTGCCCCGCGTTGATATCAATGGTCAGGTTGCCGCCCCGTGAGGTTGCATATACAATCCAGGCCGGCCGGTCATCGGAGCCGCACTCCAGATTCGGATACGATTCACCGGTTTTGCCCTGGTACCAGGACAGCAGCATCGGGTCAGCGCACAGTTCCTTTGCTTTTTGCTTTGCCAGATCTTTGGCCTCGGCAAAACCCAGGTCGGGGGTATCGATTTTCAGCGCGATGTGTTCACCCGGATAATCCTCAATCTGCGGTTTGATTATCTCCATTGTTCAAAATTCCGCCATCTGCAATCATAATTTGAACAACGCAGAACCCTGAACCTTTGAACACGGAACCTGCGTTAATTTATTCAGTCCAGCAACTCCATCAGCTTCCCGCAACACGGCGGAATGCGATCGCCGGCCTTAAGCCTGACGAACTTATTGCACGTCTGGCAATAACAGGTGCAGTCTTTATCCACATAGACGGCCGGATATTCTTCTTGGCCCTTCTCGCCCTCAACGGCGAAGCTTGCCACGTTATTTTTCTCAGGGACATATTCTCCAACCGGTACAAGTTTCTGATTAAAGCGCGCACAGTCCACCAGCATGCGCCACAAACCTTCTAACATGGTCTTTTCGTAGTCCGCTTCAGGCGTAAATTCCACCAGGGTTTTGCTCAATTCAATCTTCATTTGCATTCCTCCTTGTTTATCATTTAGAGCACAAAAATATAGGGAAGGGGACTTCCACTTGTTGAAATTTCCAATCAATCGACTGGAGATGCACCTTCTGTTTTTCGAACAAACGGCCGGCAGCACGACAGGGAATTCCATATAAGCATATCAGCCTTTTCAAAGTCAATAATTCAGAGCCCAATAATATAAATAGATGATAATGCCCTTTACGGTTCCTTACCTGGAAATCATAAGAACTGCTCTGTGCAATAAATTACAGAATTTCAGGTCGCGCCTTTTTTTCTTACCTTGCCATTTACAGATTGTTGGTTTTTCAACAAAGCACTTGGGCGCTTGGCCGCCTCTGGCGAGTGAGTGGGCCTAAAGCGCATAAAATGCAATTTTAAGATAGACTCTAATACGTTGGTATTAAGAAAATACATCCACAATATTCACGACTTCTTTTCATAATTCACACGTCCGGCAATTCCGCGGTAATCATCATAGCCCGTTGATATCATTGCTTAACTTAAATTTATGGCAGGCTGGCACAGGCTTTGCTTATATCCACCCGGCCGCAAGATTTTCGGGTATCTGCGCCGGCATAACCGCTGCTGGTTATGCCGGCGGAA
>Ga0209536_100003901_pt1 | contig 23728 bp, 33 predicted proteins | sample DeeMarSeWOR28_12_FD_187461 | JGI IMG/M metagenome (GOLD analysis project Ga0209536, IMG submission 187461) | Marine sediment microbial communities from White Oak River estuary, North Carolina - WOR-2-8_12 (SPAdes) (version 2) | ecosystem: Environmental > Aquatic > Marine > Intertidal zone >...
CAGGGTAGCCGTATCCTGGTCAATCACCTGGTTGATGGTTGCCATCACACCCATCTTCATCAGTTCCTTGATGAGCTCTGCCGCTTTCATGGTCATACGTTTGGCAAGTTCATCAACCGTGATGGTTTCCGGAATGGTGACATCATGGACAATGGGCGCAACCGGTCTTTCAAAACCGTGTTTTGCTTCAGCTGCAACCTGGGGCATCCTTTTAATTTTGCCTTTCTTGCGCTTGCCGCTCTTTTCAGTGGCGACATGCAGTTCCTTGCGGCCAAACAGGGTTTCTTCCGCGTCCGGTTTATGCTTGCCGTGCTTGACGCGCTTGCCGCCGGTTTTATCGGCACGCGCTTCTGCCAGTTCAATTTCTTCTCTTGATGCAGGTTTATCTTTTGCCGGAGCTTTACCCTGCTTTTGTTTGAGCGCTTCTTTCTCAGCCTGTTTCTTTTCCAGCGCTGCTTCTTTACGTTCTTCTTCCTGCTTGCGCTCCAGTTCCCTTTGCTCCGCACGCTGCTGCCGTTTCTGCAGTTCACGCTCACGTTCAAGTTCACGCTGTTGCTGATCTGCACGAAGTTTTTCCAGCTGTTCAAGGGCTTCGGGTTTTTGCGCTTCGGCGCCCTGTTCTTCCGCCCCTTGCTGCTCAACTGGCTGCTGCCTGCCGAGACTGCGTTTCTTTCTTACCTCAATCGCCACGGTCTTGCCTCTACCGCTCGCACTCGCGCCACCTCTAACCTTGAGTTCGCTAACAGACCTGCGCTTGAGTGTAATTTTTCCGGCTGGCCTGTCTGATGTTGTAATACTGGATTTGCGCTTACCGTGCTGACTGCGCAAATAGCTCAGCAACTGCATTTTGTCTTCATCAGATATACGTGCATCAGCATTATCTGCAGCAAGACCAGCATCCTTGATTTGTTCAAGCAAGCGCTCAACGGGCGTACCGACAACGTCGGCTAGTTGTTTTACAGTAACTTCTGCCATTATTCTTTACTCATTCCCGCCTTATTGTTCTTCGGCCGCAAACCACGGCTCACGCGCCTTCATGATTAGTGCTGATGCACGCGCTTCATCCATACCCTCAGTTGCCATCAGCTCGTCAACAGATTGTTCTGCCAGGTCTTCCATGGTGCATACGCCTATAGCCGCCAGTTTCGCAGCCGTGTCTTCATCCATGCCTTCCATTTGCAACAGATCTTCTGCAGGTTGCCTGGCCACGATCACCTCTTCCTGCATAATTGCCTGGGTTAGCAGGTAATCACGGGCACGGTTACGCAATTCGTTTACCATGTCTGCATCAAACTCTTCGATTGAATTCAGCTCGGCTTCAGGCACGTAGGCTACCTCCTCGATGGTAGAGAAGCCTTCAGCAACAAGAATGCCGGCAACTTCTTCGTCGACATCAAGTTTCTCCTTGAACTCGGCCAGCAGCTTGTGATTTTCTTCGTCACTGCGTTCCTCGGCTTCCTTCTCGGTCATTACGTTCAGTTCCCATCCGGTAAGTTCCGATGCAAGACGGACGTTCTGTCCACCGCGACCAATCGCCATGGCGAGCTTGTCTTCTTCAACCGCAATGTTCATCGTGTGCGTGTCTTCATCAACAACGATCGATGTAACTTCAGCCGGTGACATCGCGTTGATAACAAACTGTGCAGGATTCTCGTCCCACAAGATAATATCGACGCGTTCGCCAGCCAGCTCGTTCGACACTGACTGCACACGTGAACCACGCATACCTACACAGGCACCTACCGGGTCAAGACGCGCATCCAGTGATTCAACGGAAATTTTCGCACGCGATCCCGCGTCGCGGGCGCCACCGATAATTCTCAGCAGGCCCTGGTCGACTTCAGGCACCTCGAGCTTGAACAGTTCAACCAGAAACTCGGGCGCAGTTCGACTAACGAACAACTGCGGGCCACGTGTTTCCGCGCGTACCTCTTTCAAATAGCCGCGCAGCCTGTCACCTGTGCGCACGGCCTCCCTGGGGATCATTTCTTCACGAGGAATAAATGCCTCAACGTTATCACCCAGATCGAGATACACGTTGCCACGTTCTACACGCTTGACTGTACCCATAACCAGTTCGCCTTCACGGCCCTGGAATGCATCGATTACGCGGGCACGTTCGGCTTCGCGCACCTTTTGCACAATAACCTGTTTTGCTGTCTGCGCCGCAATACGGCCAAACTCGACAGATTCAATTTGCTCTTCTACGTAATCACCGGGCTGAATATCAGGTTCGTCGATCCTGGCCGCTTCAAGCGTTATTTCCGCCAGCGGATTTTCCATACCTTCACCGGTATCTTCGACAACCAGCCAGCGACGAAATGTTTCGTAATCGCCGGTTTCACGATCGATATCGACACGCACATCGATGTCCTTATTGTTCTTCTTGCGCGTCGCCGTTGCCAATGCAGCTTCGATTGCTTCGAAGATAATCTCTTTATCAACGCCTTTTTCATTCGAGACAGCGTCCGCTACATAGAGAATATCTTTGTTCATGTTGCTCACTCCCGTAATCTCATGCGCAGCTTATTTGCCGAATTCGGGTACAAGCCGCGCTTTTTCTATTGATGCCAGCGGCAGATAAAACTGCTGGCCATCACATTCAATACTTATTTCATCACCTTCAACACCGCAGAGGCGACCCTTGAAATTTCGCCGCCCGTCAATCGCCATGCCGGTCCTGATTTTGACGACTTCTCCGGTAAATCGCTCGTAATCCCTGATGCCGCGCAAAGGCCGGTCCATCCCGGGTGAAGATACTTCCAGGTTATATTGCCCCGGAATCGGATCTTCGACATCGAGCAGGGCACTGACCTGGTTGCTTACATCGGTGCAATCATCCAGTTGAATGCCATCTTCATGGTCGATATAAAGTCTCAATACGCCATGCCTTATGCTGGGATTGTACTCAATCTCAACCAGCTCATACCCCATGCCAGCCACAACCGGCTCAAGCAGGTCCCACAACTGAGTCAGGTTCCGTTGCATCAAAGTTTTAACCCAGCCCTGAAGTCATAGCCGAATATTTATCGGCACTAATAAAAAGGCCCCGTAAACGGAGCCTTAAAAAATTCCTCGTATTAGCCCGGCACTGTCTCGGTGTAACCAGATGGTCAGTACACTAGGCAGCGGAGAGCAGCTGAATCAAACTAATGCCACATCTCACATCTTGGAGGCAGATGATAGTGAAATCTGGCGAAAATATCAATCTTTAATGGCTCAAAATGCCCGGGTAGAGGCTTATTTTTCACCAGACGAATATTTATTAATCGTAAAGGCCGCTAAGGAGTCTGATTCATTCGCAGGGTGGATTAGGTGTAGCCGTAATCCACCGGATGTTTCAATCTCGGTGCAATACGCTGCGCTATTGCACCCTACGTACTCTGCGCCCCTTGAGCCTTCGCGCCTTTGCGTTGAAAACAGTCTGCCGCTCTAGAACGGAATATCGTCATCGAAGCCGTCTTCGACCATGGCTGCAGCCGGTTCGGGCCTGCTGGCCGTTGATTGCTGTGCAGGCGCATAGCTGTCGCCGGAGGAGCGACCGCCAAGCATTTGCATTTCGCTGGCAACGATTTCGGTGGTATAGCGATCATTACCGCTTTTATCCTGCCACTTGTTGGTACGCAGGCTGCCTTCTACATAGACCTGCGAGCCCTTGCGCAGGTACTCTCCGGCGATTTCTCCAAGGCGTCCGAAAAACACCACATTGTGCCATTCGGTACGATCTTTCTGTTCGCCGGACTGCTTGTCTTTCCAGCTATCTGACGTGGCAATCGAGATTTTGGTGACAGCACCACCGCTTGGCATATAGCGGGTTTCAGGGTCCTTGCCACAATTTCCAACCAGGATTACTTTGTTAACACCACGTGCCATTATATTCTCTCCCTCGTTCGCAGATTAGTTGTTATCGGCCATGAACGATAACAGTTTTTTGTCATCAAGAACATGCTTTTCAACCTTCAGATAGGCAACACCCTCATCCGCTATCACGGAAACCTCGGCCACACCGGCAACGGCAGCAAGCTCCTGAGTCAGGCCCGAAATCTCGGACTCATTACGTACGCCTATATTGAGCAGATAGGTGCTCAGATAACGCGGCTGCTGCATGCTTGTAGCCAGTACCAGCCATAGCAGCAGCACGACGATCACCGCGATATAGAGGCCGTCAATCCCCCAGTGGCCTTGTACGGCACCACCGACCATGCCACCGGCGAATGCCCCCATAAACTGGCTGCTGGAATACACCCCCATTGCAGTGCCTTTCTGGGTTGCCATGGCCGTTTTTGAAATCAGCGACGGCAGTGAGGCTTCGAGCAGATTGAAACCGGCAAAAAACACTACCAGCGACAGGCCGAGTGTCATCAGATCAGAACTGTAGATAAATCCAGTCACGGACAGGGCTACAGTTGCTATTGCACCGAGGAACACCTGCTTCATCCTGCGATTGCGTTCGGCAATAATCACAAACGGCAGCATAATGACCAGTGACAGCGCAAATACCGGCAAGTACAGTTTCCAGTGATCGGCGGCAGCCAGGCTTGCGGTGTCACGAAGCTCCAGCGGCATCACCAGAAATACGCACATCAGCGCAAAATGCAGAATGAAAATGCCGAAATCCAGCCTCAGTAGCTGGCCATCCCCGAGCACATCCACTAACGCGCCTGACTGCACCTGGGCATCGCTGTGAAATTGAGTACGCAGCGGATCCGGCACGACCAGGTAGAGTATCGCGATGCCGATCAGGGCCAGCACTGCGGTACTGGCAAAAATCCCGGAAATACCGATCCACTGGTTCAAAACAGGACCCAGCACCATGGCGGCAGCGAATGCCACGCCGATGCTGGCACCGATCAGGGCCATCATCTTGGTACGATGCTCTTCCCGGGAAAGGTCCGCCGCCAGCGCCATCAGCGCAGCGGCTATGGCCCCGGAACCCTGCAGGGCACGGCCGAAAATAATGCCGTAAATGCTGTCTGCCTGTGCGGCCACCAGGCTGCCCAGCGCAAAAATCACCAGGCCGGCAAATATCACCGGCTTACGCCCGATGCGGTCAGACAACATGCCAAAGGGAATCTGCAGCAGCGCCTGGGTCAGCCCGTATATACCCAGCGCCAGCCCCGTCAGAAACGGCGTTGCTTCCGGCAGCTTTTCCGCATACAGGGCAAATACCGGCATGATCATGAACAGCCCGAGCATGCGAAAGGCATAGATCAGTGCCAGCGAGACGCCTGCACGACGCTCGGTTTTCCCCAGATTTTCCTGAAATACGGACACAGCACTTGACCCGACCAATGAAAGCACGGCATTCTAGCAGATTGGCTTTACACCCTGATATGCAGTTATGGATACAATCCAGATTCGCGGCGCCCGCACCCACAATCTGAAAAACATCGATCTTGATATCCCTCGCGACAAGCTCATCGTAATTACAGGCCTGTCCGGATCAGGCAAGTCTTCGCTGGCATTCGACACCATTTTCGCAGAAGGTCAGCGCCGATATGTAGAGTCCCTGTCGGCTTATGCGCGCCAGTTCCTGTCGATGATGGAAAAGCCCGATGTCGACCACATCGAGGGCCTGTCGCCCGCAATCTCCATCGAACAGAAAACCACTTCCCACAACCCGCGTTCAACGGTAGGCACCGTCACCGAGATCTACGACTACCTGAGACTGCTGTTCGCCCGTGCGGGTACACCGCGCTGCCCGACACACAACACGATACTGGAAGCACAAACGGTCAGCCAGATGGTCGACCTGATCCTGGCATTGCCGACAGACAGCCGTCTGATGCTGCTGGCACCGATAATCCGTGAGCGTAAAGGTGAATACCACTCACTGATTGCAGATTTGAAGCAGCAGGGCTTTCTACGAGCGCGCGTTGATGGCACGGTGTATGAACTCGATGACATTCCCGAACTTGAAGCCAACAAAAAACACACCATCGAGGTCGTGGTCGACCGCTTCAAGGTACGCGATGACATCAGGCTGAGACTGGCCGAATCATTTGAAACCACACTGCACCTCGCCGATGACATTGCCACGGTTGCCTGGATGGACGATAGCGAACACGCCGAGCTGATGTTCTCGGCACGTTTCGCCTGCCCGAGCTGCGGCTACAGCCTGCAGGAACTGGAACCCCGGTTGTTCTCTTTCAACAACCCGGCGGGGGCATGTCCCGAGTGTGACGGCATCGGTAACCAGCAGTTCTTCGATCCTGATCGCGTGATTTCAAATCCGCACCTGAGTCTGGCCGGCGGCGCGATACGCGGCTGGGACAGGCGAAATGCCTATTATTTCAGCATTATCACGGCGCTGGCGGATCATTACGACTTCGACATCGAGATACCCTTCGAGGAACTCGACGACAACATAAAAAACATACTGCTGTATGGCAGTGGCAAGGAAAAAATCGAGTTTCACCACCCCGGGCATCGCGGCAGGCGCGGAAAAAAACGCACCCAGGCTTTTGAAGGCGTACTGCACAACATGGAACGCCGCTACCGCGAAACAGAATCCAATGTGGTGCGCGAGGAACTGGCAAAATACCTGTCGCAGCAGGCCTGCCCTGCCTGCCACGGCAGCCGCCTGAACCAGGCCGCTCGACATGTATTCATTGAAGATAAAACATTGCCTGAGATCAGCGCAATGCCCATCGTCAAGACGCTCGAATTCTTTTCCGGACTCAGTCTCGGCGGCAAACGCGGTGAAATCGCCGCAAGAATCAATAATGAAATCTCGGCACGGCTGCAGTTCCTGGTCAATGTCGGCCTGGATTACCTGACCCTGGAACGCAGTTCGGATACCCTGTCCGGCGGCGAGTCACAGCGCATTCGACTGGCCAGCCAGATCGGTGCCGGCCTGGTCGGCGTCATGTATATCCTCGACGAACCTTCGATCGGCCTGCACCAGCGTGACAACGACCGCCTGCTCAGCACCCTGACGCATTTGCGTGACATCGGCAACACGGTGATCGTGGTCGAACATGACGAAGATGCCATCATGAGCGCGGACCACGTGATCGATATCGGCCCCGGCGCGGGTGTGCATGGCGGTGAAATTATTGCCCAGGGCACGCCACAGGAAATCATGGCGAACAGGCATTCGATCACGGGGCAATACCTTGCCGGTGTTAAACAGATCGATATACCCGCCAGGCGCACACCGATCTCTTCCAGCGTATTTTCCATCAATGGCGCCAGCGGTAACAACCTGCAAAACCTGGACGTCGACTTTCCGGTGGGTTTATTCACCTGTATTACCGGCGTTTCAGGATCGGGCAAGTCCACCCTGGTGAACGATACGCTTTATGCCATCCTCGCACGCGAAATTAATAACAATTCCATGCCGGTGGCGCCACACACCTCGCATCAGGGCATCGAGCATTTCGATAAAGTCGTTGAAATCAACCAGGCGCCGATAGGTCGAACACCACGTTCTAATCCGGCCACCTATACCGGCCTGTTTACGCCGATACGCGAACTGTTCTCTGCTACACAGGAAGCGCGCTCACGCGGTTACAAACCCGGGCGTTTCAGTTTTAATGTCAAAGGCGGACGCTGTGAAGCCTGCCAGGGTGACGGCGTTATCAAGGTCGAAATGCATTTTCTACCCGATGTCTATGTACCCTGCGATGTCTGCCATAGCAGGCGCTACAATCGAGAGACCCTGGAAATCAAATACAAAGGCCGGAACATCCACGAAGTGCTGGAAATGACCGTCGAAGATGCGCTGGTATTCTTTGACGCCATTCCGGTGATCAGGAGAAAACTGCAGACATTGATGGACGTTGGGCTTTCCTATATCACCCTGGGGCAACGAGCGACCACATTATCAGGCGGTGAAGCCCAGCGCATCAAGCTGTCACGCGAATTATCCAAACGCGACACCGGCCGCACCATTTACATACTGGATGAGCCGACCACAGGCCTGCATTTTCATGACGTACAACAACTGCTCGATGTACTGCATCGTTTGCGTGATCACGGCAACACCGTAATCGTCATCGAGCATAACATGGACATCATTAAAACAGCTGACTGGATTATCGACCTGGGCCCCGAAGGTGGCTACAAGGGCGGGCAATTGATTGCATCCGGCACGCCCGAGCAAGTCGCCGATAATCCCGACTCATTCACCGGCCACTACCTGCGACGCATTTTGAAGCCTAAGCAGAATAAAAAGGCGGCAGGTTGATGAACATATAGTTCTTGGGCCTGTACGCGGCCCGGGTGTAAAATTAATGTAAAAGAAGGAGGTTAGTCATGTTTCTGAAGAAAAAAAATGATGGTCATCTGGTAGAAGTCCTGAGCTTGAAAGATCTGTTCGATCCGTTTAATGGCGAGATCGTAGGCCGGCTGCATTTTGGCGAGGAACTGCAGGATCCTGACAAGTTCAATAAGGATAATTTGCTGTTTCAGTCCGGTGAAGAACTGCCAGCATGCTGGACAGATCCGCATTACCGCGACGATGAAATAAAGCGTACCGGCTAGATCGAACTACTTTTGATACCTGGATTCATCACTAACTCAGGCAAAAGGGTGGTAGTGTGTTTTTTTAGCCGCGAATAACGCAAAGAACACGAAGCTTAAAAACGCAGCTGCTTTCTTGTAATAAATTTTTTTGCGTCTTCTGCGCTATTTGCGGCAAAAACCTGTTTCTGTAATTTCGGTAAACAGTAAAACAGGCGTAGCTGCCTGATCTGTCACTAATCGACTAAAAAACTTGCTCTCGCCAAGGCGCCAAGCTCGCAAAGGGCAACAACAAGAATATACCTCTGCGTTCTCTGCGCCTCCGCGAGAAATATAGCTGCATCATGCGATTTATAAGAACCCGTTGACAGCATCGCGCAACAGCCGGTTCCGACACCAATCAAGCAAAAGAAAAACCTGCTCTCGCAGAGGCGCAGAGCTCGCAGAGGGTAATAACAAAAACATATCTTTGTGCTCTTTGCGAGAGAAAAAACAATTAACTCTCGCCAAAACGCAAAGCACGCAAGGGTGTTTGGGGTAAGAACAGATTAAACATTGAAGTTCTCTGCGCCCCCTGCGCCTCTGCGAGAGAAAAAACAATTAACTCTCGCCAAGGCGCCAAGTACGCAAAGGTATTTCGGTTAAGAACAAATAAAACATAGAAGTTCCTGGCGATCTTGGCGCCTTTGCGAGAGAAAACAGGCAGTTAAAAACAGAAAAGCCAGCATGATGCTGGCTTTTCTGTTGCTATTGAATACTGATGATCTAGTCTTCAGCTGAACCGCTTTGGGGACGATCGACCAGCTCGATGTAGGCCATGGGCGCTGCATCACCGGGACGGAAGCCGCATTTCATGATGCGTGTATAACCACCGGCACGCTCCTTGTAGCGTGGACCCAGCTCGTTGAACAGCTTGCCTACCGCCGCATCATCTCGCAACCTGGAAAAGGCCAGGCGGCGCTTGGCAACCGAGTCTTCTTTAGCCATGGTAATCAGCGGCTCGGCAACACGACGCAATTCCTTCGCCTTGGGCAAGGTGGTCTTGATGATTTCGTGCTGGAACAGTGAATTCGCCATATTGCTGAACATCGCCTTGCGATGACTGCTGTTTCTGTTCAGCTGGCGGCCTGATTTACGATGACGCATGATGTATACCTGATACGTTAAATTAGCTGGCTTCCTTTTCCCTGATAGAAGCAGGTGGCCAGTTTTCTAGTTGAATTCCAAGTGACAGACCGTGCGATGCCAGAACGTCCTTGATCTCTGTCAGAGACTTTTTGCCAAGGTTAGGTGTTCTGAGCAGCTCGACTTCAGTACGCTGAATCAGGTCGCCAATATAATAAATATTTTCTGCTTTCAAGCAGTTTGCCGAACGAACCGTAAGCTCGAGCTCGTCTACCGGGCGCAGCAATATCGGATCGATGTCTGCTTCCACATGGGCTTCAGTTTCATCTTCCATGCTCTGCAGGTTGACGAAGGATGACAGCTGGCTCTGTAATATGGTTGCAGCGGTGCGGATTGCAGCCTCAGGATCTACGGTTCCATTGGTCTGCAGGTCAATGATCAGCTTGTCCAGGTTTGTACTCTGGGCAACGCGTGCATTTTCGACATTATAGGCAACCCTGCGAATCGGACTGTATGATGCATCCAGTTTCAGGTGGCCGATAACGGAACCTTCAGCGTCGTCTTTTCGGCGTGTTACCGGCTGATAACCACGGCCCTTGGTCACCATGAGCGTCATGTTGAGCTTGCCTTCCGAGTTCAGGTTGGCAATGACATGGTCAGGATTGACGATTTCAACATCATGACCGGTTTCAATATCACCCGCGGTAACAACACCAGCGCCTTCTTTTCTAAGCGTAAGCGTCGCTTCGGTGTTGCTATGCATGCGCAGCGCTACACCTTTCAGGTTCAGCAGAATTTCGAGAACGTCTTCCTGAACACCATCGATGGTGCTGTATTCATGCACTACACCTTCAATTTCCACTTCGGTAATTGCACTGCCCTCAATCGAGGAAAGCAAAATACGACGCAGCGCATTTCCCAGCGTATGACCAAAACCTCTTTCCAGCGGCTCAAGCGCAACTTTAGCGTGCGTATCGCTGTAAGCCTGAACATTGATAGTACGCGGTGTGAGTAATTCTTCTGACATGCCCTATATTATCCTCTAATTGGATGCTGCACTATTTGGAGTAAAGTTCCACAACGAGCTGTTCGTTGATATCTGGCGGAAGATCAGTACGTTCCGGCACATTCTTGAATGTTGCTTCCAGCTTGTTTTCATCAAGCGAAATCCAGTCAGCGATACCTCTGGTTTTTGCCAGATTGATCGAATCAGTGATACGTGTCTGTTTCTTCGCTTTTTCGCGGACTGTAATCACATCATTTGGCTTGACCTGATACGAAGGTATGTTTACAACCTTGTTGTTAACCATGATCGCCTTGTGATTGACCAGCTGGCGCGCTTCCGCACGTGTTGTACCGAAGCCACTGCGATAAACAACGTTGTCCAGGCGGGTCTCGAGCAGTGAAAGCAGGTTTTCACCGGTTGAGCCTTTCTGGCTGGCAGCAGCCTTGTAGTAATTGCGGAACTGCTTTTCCAGAATCCCGTAGATACGACGTAATTTCTGCTTTTCACGCAACTGCAGCGCATAGTCAGACAGGCGGGTTCGACGAGCACCATGCTGGCCGGGAATCTGGTCAAGCTTGCATTTGCTGTCCAGTGGTCGCAGTGCTGATTTCAACTCGAGGTCAACGCCTTCGCGACGGCTGAGTTTACATTTTGGTCCAGTATATTTAGCCACTTACATTTTCTCCGGTCTTAAACGCGACGCCTTTTTGGCGGACGGCAACCATTATGCGGGATAGGTGTTACGTCGGTGATATTCATAATCTTGAAACCAACATTATTCAGTGAGCGCACAGCAGATTCACGACCGGGACCGGGCCCACATACCTTGACGTCGAGATTTTTCATACCAAAATCCAGGGCGCGTGTACCTGCACGTTCTGCAGCAACCTGGGCTGCAAACGGCGTACTCTTGCGTGATCCACGAAAGCCGGAACCGCCCGCCGTCGCCCATGCCAGTGTATTACCCTGGCGGTCAGTGATCGTTATGATGGTATTGTTAAACGAGGCGTAAATATGGGCGATACCATCAGATACCGAGCGTTTAACTTTTTTTCGTGTTTCAGCTTTAGCCATTAGTTATTTTCCGAAAATCAGGCGATTTATTTAGTAACCGGTCTACGCGGTCCCTTACGGGTACGCGCATTGGTGCGTGTTCTTTGACCGCGCAGTGGCAAGCCGCGACGATGGCGAATTCCACGATAGCAGCCGAGATCCATCAGGCGTTTGATACTCATCGAGACTTCGCGGCGAAGGTCACCTTCGATCGTGTAGCGACCAACCTCGGTTCTCAGCTTTTCCAGCACCTCTTCAGACAGATCGCCGATTTTCTGGGTCTCTTCTATACCGGTCGATGCACAGATTTTCTGAGCGCAGGTGCGGCCAATGCCATAGATATAAGTAAGACCTATGACAGTATGCTTGTTCGGTGGTATGTTAATTCCTGCTATTCGAGCCATTTTTGTTCCCGTTTCTGCGCGGCAAAGCGCGCAATTTTAGCTATTAATATATGTCAAATCAACCAGATCTAAAGACCTAGCCCTGTCGCTGCTTATGGCGCGGATCGGTACAAATCACGCGGACGATACCGTGGCGCTTGATAATCTTGCAGTTGCGACACATCTTTTTGACTGATGCACGTACTTTCATCTCAATACTCCGGTTAAAACCGATTCACTAACGTTTGTAATTCTGCAGGTTAGCCTTTTTCATCAGACCTTCATATTGATGTGACATCATGTGAGACTGAACCTGCGCCATGAAGTCCATAACGACCACGACGATAATCAACAGGGATGTACCGCCAAAGTAAAACGGCACATTCCAGTACAAAATCAAAAATTCCGGCAGCAGGCACACCAGCGTAATATAGATCGCACCGACAAATGTCAGGCGTGTCATCACCGTATCAATGTACTTTGCTGTCTGCTCACCCGGACGTATACCCGGGATGAATGCACCTGATTTTTTCAGGTTATCTGCCGTTTCACGCGCATTAAATACAAGCGCGGTATAGAAAAAGCAGAAAAATATAATTGCCAGCGCATACAGGAACACGTAAACAGGCTGCCCTGGCGCCAGTGTCCCGGCAATGTTCTGCAGCCATTCCATGCCTTCTGACTGTCCGAACCAGCTGCCCATGGTCGCGGGAAACAGAATAATACTGGAGGCAAAAATCGGCGGAATCACACCGGCCATATTCAACTTCAGCGGTAAATGGCTGCTCTGTGCAGCATACATACGCCTGCCCTGCTGGCGCTTGGCATAATTTACCGTTATACGCCGCTGGCCCCGCTCGACAAAGACAACAAAACCCGTGACGGCAACCGCCATAACGAACAGGAAGATAGCTGTCAGCGTGTGCAGTTCGCCGGTACGTACCAGTTCCAGCGTGCCGCCAATAGCACTGGGCAGGCCAGCAACAATACCCGCAAAAATAATCATCGATATGCCGTTGCCGATGCCGCGCTCTGTTACCTGCTCACCCAGCCACATCAGGAACATGGTACCTGTAACCAGCGTGACCGCTGCGGTAAAAACAAAACCGAACCCCGGGGTTGGCACCAGCGGGTTTACACCAACCGACTGACCCTGCAATGCAGTAGAAATACCGATTGACTGGAATGTTGCCAGCACCAGGGTGAAATAACGGGTATAAGTCGCAATCTTTCGACGACCCGATTCACCTTCCTTCTTGATCTGCTCCAGCGAGGGTACAGTTACCGCCAGCAGCTGCATGATAATCGATGCCGAAATATAGGGCATGATACCGAGCGCAAAGATCGACATACGTCCCAGCGCACCACCTGAGAACAGGTTGAACACCCCGAGTATGCTTCCCTTCTGTTGATCAAACAGGGTTGACAGCACTGTAGGATCAATACCCGGAACAGGTATAAATGCGCCAACTCGAAATACGATAAGCGCACCAATGACAAACAGTAAACGCTGTTTCAGTTCCTTCAGATTACCTAAGCCCAGGCCTGCCATGATTAATCAGGACTGAATCAGTCCTGGATTCCCCCGCCGGCAGCTTCTATCGCCTTACGCGCGCCAGGCGTAACACTGATCCCTTTTAACTGAACACCCTTGCTGATCTCACCGGAAGCGATCACCTTGGCCTTCTCGGTATTGGCCGGCACGATACCGGCTGCGATCAATGCCAGCAGATCAATAACATCTGCTGTCACTTTTTCAAGTTCGTGCAAGCGCACTTCCGCGCGCGTGCTGGCCATTCTTGAGTTAAATCCGACCTTGGGCAGACGACGCTGCAAAGGCATCTGTCCACCTTCAAAACCGACCTTGTGGAAACCACCCGAACGTGATTTCTGGCCCTTGTGGCCACGCGCACCGGTTTTGCCCCAGCCGCTGCCGATACCGCGACCGACGCGCTTGCTGGATTTTTTGCTGCCTTCGGCAGGATGCAGGTTATTTAATTGCATGCCAAATCCCCTTGTTAGGCCTCTTCAACAGACAGCATGTATGACACCTTGTTGATCATGCCGCGATTTTCAGGCGTGTCTTTAACCAGTACAGAATGATTAGTACGGCGCAAACCCAGTCCACGCACACAGGCCTGATGTTTTTCCAGTCTGCCAGATGCGCTCTTAATTAATGTTACTTTCAGCTCTTTATCAGCCATGTCTTTAACCCAGAACTTCTTCTACAGTTTTACCGCGCTTGGCAGCAACGTAAGATGGTGATGCCATACCGGCAAGGCCGTTGATGGTTGCACGAACAACGTTAACAGGGTTACGTGTTCCATTGATCTTGGCCAGCACATTTCTCACACCTGCAGCCTCGAACACAGCGCGCATCGCACCACCGGCAATAATGCCAGTACCTTCGGACGCCGGCTGCATGTAAACGCTGGCAGCGCCATGCTCGCCATTAGTCGCATGCTGCAATGTTCCGGCAATGAGGTCTACTTTCTTCATGTTCTTACGCGCACGATCCATGGCCTTTTGTATGGCCAGCGGTACTTCTTTTGCCTTGCCATAACCAAAACCGATCTGGCCTTTGCCATCACCGACAACAGTCAGTGCAGTAAAACCAAATTGACGACCGCCTTTTACCACCTTGGCAACACGGTTAACTGCTACCAGTTTTTCAATCAGGTCGTCTTTAGATGCGGGTGCTTCTACTTTTGCCATTATTAAATCCTGTTGTTACGGTTTACAGTTTCAAACCGTTTTCACGCGCAGCATCGGCCAATGCCTTGATTCTGCCGTGATACTTGAAACCGGAACGATCAAATGCAACCTGATCCACTCCAGCCGATTTTGATTTTTCAGCAATAGCCTTGCCTACTGCTGCTGCAGCTTCGGCATTGCCGGTTGACTTCAAACCATCACGCACGTCCTTCTGTACAGTCGATGCACTGGCGATAACCTTGTTACCGACCGGTTCGATCACCTGGGCATAGATATGCCTGGGCGTGCGGTGCACACTAAGACGATGAGCACCAAGCTCACTGATCTTCAAGCGCGTTCTTTTCGCCCTGCGAAGTCTGCTTTCTTTTTTCGATTTCATCGCGATTGCCTGCTTGCTATGTTCGCTTAATTATTTCTTCTTGGCTTCTTTACGTATTACGCGCTCATCAGAGTAGCGAACACCCTTGCCCTTGTACGGCTCAGGTGGACGATACGCGCGAATTTCGGCGGAAACCTGTCCAACTTTCTGCTTGTCAGCACCTTTAACCACAATCTCGGTCTGAGTCGGTGTTTCGACGCTGATACCTTCAGGTACGTCGTATACCACCGGGTGGGAAAAGCCCAGGGTCAAATTGAGCTTGTTACCCTGCGCCTGGGCACGATAACCAACACCAACCAGTTCGAGTTTTTTCTCAAAGCCCTGGCTAACGCCGACGACCATGTTACTGACCAGAGAACGCATGGTTCCCGCCATGGCCACAGAACCATCGACACCTTCTTTACCGTTGAACTTGAGTACATTGTCTTCCTGCTTGACCTGTACCTTGTTATTCACTTCCATCGACATATTGCCATTCTTGCCTTTCACTGACATCGACTGGCCACTAATGTTGACTTCAACACCTGATGGAATTTCTACCGGATTATTCGCTATACGTGACATTTCAGAACTCTTAAGTTATTTATGATCGAACGATGTCGTTAAGAAATCGTGCAGATCACCTCGCCGCCACGACCTTCCGACCTGGCCTTTTTATCGGTCATTACGCCGGCAGATGTCGAAATTATTGCAATACCAAGGCCATTCAGAACCTTCGGCAACTCGTCCTTGTTTTTATAAATTCGCAAACCGGGACGGCTGACGCGTTTCATTTCATCAATTACCGGGCTGCCCTGATAGTATTTCAGTGTAACCGTCATATTCGGCTTGGCATCACTGCTGACTGCAAAATCAGTGATATAACCTTCCTCTTTCATTACACTGGCAATGGCCAGTTTTGCTTTGGATGAAGGCATGGTTACGTCCGCCTTACCGGCAGATTGTCCATTTCTTATGCGTGTCAGCATGTCAGCAATTGGATCTGTCATCATAATGTGTACCTACCCGCTTACCAGCTGGCCTTGACCAGGCCTGGAATATCTCCACGCATGGCAGTTTCTCTTAATTTATTACGGCACAGTCCGAACTTGCGGAAATAGCCATGTGGGCGACCAGTTACCCTGCAGCGGTTACGCTGTCTTACCGAACTGGAATCACGCGGCAGCATTTGCAATTGTTTTTGCGCGTCCATCTTCTCGTCAATGCTTGCGTCAACACTTTTCAGCACAGCACGCAAGGCTTCACGTTTTTCTGCATATTTCTTTACAAGGCGTGTGCGCTTCTGCTCACGTTGCACCATCGAAACTTTTGCCATATCCGCGTTCTCTATCTCTTACTCAGTTTTTAAATGGGAAGTTAAATGCCGCCAGCAATGCGCGCGCATCTTCATCATTTGTTGCAGATGTGGTTATATTTATATCCATACCACGTATTGCATCAATCTTCTCATACTCGATTTCAGGAAAAATAATCTGCTCTTTGACGCCCATGTTGTAATTACCACGACCATCGAATGCTTTCGGGCTCATACCGCGGAAATCACGTATACGTGGAATTGCCACAGTGATCAGGCGATCGAGAAACTCATACATACGCTCTTTGCGCAGAGTCACCTTGCAACCAATCGGGTAACCATCACGCACCTTGAATGATGCAACTGATTTACGCGCCAGGGTTGTCACCGGCTTTTGACCTGATATCTTTTCCATATCAGCAAGCGCATTCTCGATGACCTTCTTGTCGCCAATCGCTTCGCCAACACCCATATTGATAGTCACTTTTTCTATCCGCGGCACCTGCATGATATTCTTGTAGCCGCGCTCGTCCATCAACTTCTTGACGACGGTGTCTTTATAAAACTGCTGTAATCTCGCCATAATCTGAAAACCTAAACGTCAACAACTTCGCCGTTGGACTTGAAGTAACGAACCTTGCGGCCGTCTTCCAGCACCTTGATACCGACGCGATCACCCTTGTTTGATACAGGGTTAAATAACATCACGTTCGAAACATGCAGCGGCATCTCTTTATCAACAATACCGCCTTCAACACCTTGCATCGGGTTGGGCTTGGTATGCTTTTTGACCATATTGATCGATTCAACCAGAACCTGGTCATCAGCCATTACTTTAAGCACCGTTCCCTGACGACCTTTATCTTTACCACTGATGACAACAACCTGGTCACCTTTACGCAAACGTTTCATGCCGATATCTCCTACAACACTTCCGGCGCAAGCGAGATGATCTTCATGAACCTTTCGGTTCTAAGCTCGCGCGTTACCGGGCCAAATATGCGTGTGCCAATTGGCTGCAATGAATTATTCAATAAAACAGCAGCATTTGTATCAAAACGTATCAACGAACCATCCGGCCTGCGAACACCTTTTGTGGTGCGTACAACGACGGCGTTATACACCTCACCTTTTTTGACCTTGCCGCGAGGAATCGCATCCTTTACGCTGACCTTGATTACATCGCCAACTGAAGCATAACGGCGATGAGAACCACCAAGCACCTTAATGCACTGCACTTTACGTGCACCACTGTTATCAGCAGCATTTAAAACTGTTTGCATCTGTATCATGAGTGCTTCCTGTAACCTATCTCTTCGTAGAGTCTCTTTGTTAAAGCCGGTTTTCTTATCAGGCTTCGCCTGCTTTTTCGACGACCTCAACCAGCCGCCATGATTTTGTTTTGGACATCGGACGACATTGTTCTATAACAACAACATCACCCTTGTTACATTCATTATTCTCATCGTGCACATGCAGCTTGGTTGATCGTCTGATGTACTTGCCATAAACCGGATGCTTGATACGGCGTTCGATAGTCACGGTGATGCTCTTGTCCATTGCATCGCTTGTAACAGAGCCGGTCAGTGTGCGCTGTACTTTTTCAGCCTGGGCCGTTGATTCTGCTGATGTTGATTCAGCCACTGTTGTTTCAGTCGTTGCCATTATCAGCTACCTGCCTGTGTTTTTTCAGTCAGCACGGTTTTTATCCGTGCAATATCTTTACGCACAGCACCAAAACGGTGAACTTTAGGCATATTGCCTGCACCCTGCTGCATGCGTAAGTTAAATTGTTCACGACGCAAGTCGATCAATTCTTTATTCAGGTCCTCTACGGACATGTTTCTGTAATCAGTTGCAGTCGCCATTACATCACCGTACGCTGTACAAAAGTTGTCTTGATAGGCAGCTTGTTAGCGGCGAGACGAAATGCTTCGCGCGCCAGCTCTTCACTAACACCTTCCATTTCATATAAAACGCTGCCAGGTTGAATCTTTGCAACCCAGTGGTCGACATTACCCTTGCCTTTACCCATACGTACTTCCAGTGGTTTACTGGAAATAGGCACATCAGGAAAAATACGAATCCAGATCTTGCCACCACGCTTGATGTGGCGTGTCATGGCACGACGTGCTGCCTCGATCTGGCGTGCAGTCACCCTGCCGCGCTCGGTAGCCTTGAGTCCATATTCGCCGAAGCTGACCCGGTTTCCGCCCTGTGCAAAACCGCGGTTTTTACCCTTGAACTGCTTGCGAAATTTTGTGCGTTTTGGTTGTAACACTTGATTATTCCTCTAGTTCGCACTGGCTGCTTTGGTTGCTTCAGTTTCATGCTGCCCGTAAAGATCAAACACCTCGCCTTTGTAGATCCATACTTTCACACCCAGGATTCCGTAGGTGGTAAGCGCTTCGGCAAAGCCATAATCAATATCGGCACGCAGTGTATGCAATGGCACACGACCTTCGGCATAGCTCTCGCTGCGTGCAATTTCAGCACCATTCAAGCGACCACCGACCATGATCTTGATGCCTTCCGCACCCATACGCATGCTGTTCTGTATCGAACGCTTCATTGCGCGGCGAAACATAACGCGGCGCTCGAGCTGCTGCGCAATACTTTCAGCTACCAGTTGAGCATCAAGTTCAGGTTTGCGAATTTCTTCGATGTTTATCTTCACGCTGTTAATGTGCAGCCCGATCAGCTTGGCGACTTCTTCACGCAGTTGTTCAATATCAGCGCCTTTCTTGCCTATAACGACACCCGGGCGGGCTGTATGAATCGTGATTACAGCGGCACGCGTTGGACGCTCTATCTGTATTTTGCTGACGTTGGCATTTTCAAGTTTTTTCTTCAGGTATGCACGAACCTTGAGATCTGCATTCAACAGATCCGGAAAGTCTGAAGATGATGCATACCACTTCGAATTCCAGTCAGCTGAAATTCCAAGACGAATACCTACAGGGTGTACTTTCTGTCCCATTACAATCTCTCTTATCTGTCAGCCACTGACACAGTAATGTGACTGGTACGCTTGATTATTCTGTTACCACGGCCTTTTGCGCGAGCTTCGAGTCGCTTCATTACCGGACCGGCATCAACGAATACACGAGACACCTTGAGCTCATCAATATCAGCGCCCTCGTTGTGCTCTGCATTCGCAATGGCTGATTCCAGCACCTTTTTCATGATAGCCGCTGACTTCGTAGTGCCGAATGTCAACGAGTTCAATGCATCTTCTACCGGCAGACCACGAATCTGATCGGCTATCAGGCGACACTTCTGCGGAGAGATGCGTGCAAATCTGTGTTTAGCTGTAACTTCCATAATCGATTACTTCGCTTTCTTGTCTGCCACGTGGCCACGGTATGTTCGTGTAAGCGCAAACTCACCCAGCTTGTGGCCGACCATGTTTTCGTTAACCAGTACCGGCACATGCTGCTTGCCGTTATGAACCGCAATGGTCAGACCCACCATTTCCGGGAAAACCGTTGAACGGCGTGACCAGGTCTTGATCGGCTTGCGATCCCTGGTTTCCACTGCCTGATTTACCTTGTTCATCAGGTGATGATCAATAAATGGACCTTTCTTCAGTGAGCGTGGCACTTATATACTCCCAATCTCGTGTCTGTTCCGGCTGAATCTATACGAATCAGCGCTTGTAGCGACGGCGAACAATCATGCCATCGGTACGCTTGTTACTGCGTGTTCTGTAACCCTTTGTCGGCACACCCCAGGGTGAAACAGGATGACGACCACCCGATGTTCTGCCTTCGCCACCACCGTGCGGGTGATCCACCGGATTCATCACAACACCGCGAACCGTCGGACGAACACCGCGCCAGCGTGATGCACCGGCTTTTCCCAGTGAACGCAAGCCATGCTCGCTATTACCGACCTCACCAATCGTTGCGCGGCAGTTCACAAGTATCTTGCGCATTTCACCGGAACGTAACCGCAGGGTGGCATAAACACCTTCGCGGGCCAGTAATTGTGCGCTGGCACCTGCACCGCGCGCGATCTGCGCACCTTTGCCAGGCTTCATTTCTATACAATGAACCTGGCTACCAACAGGAATATTCGCCAATGGCAAGCAGTTGCCCAGCTTGATGCCCGCATCGGAACCTGACTGCAGAACATCGCCTGCAACTATACCTTTCGGTGCAATGATATAACGGCGTTCGCCATCCTGGTAAACCAGTAATGCAAGATGCGCGCTTCTGTTCGGGTCATACTCAATTCTTTCAACACGTGCAGGAATACCGTCCTTGTTACGTTTGAAATCGACGATGCGATATGCCTGTTTGTGACCACCGCCTACGTGACGCGTGGTTATACGACCGTGATTGTTACGTCCGCCACTCTTGCCCTTGCTTTCAGTCAACGAACGAACCGGAGCACCCTTGTGCAGGTCGTTATTTACTACCTTGACGACAAATCTGCGCCCTGGAGAAGTCGGCTTTGTTTTTACCAGTGCCATTTCTTCGTGCCCCTACTCTTTAATCCTAGTGCGTGCCTGCAAAATCGATGTCATTATCCGAACTCAGCGTTACATATGCCTTACGCATATCAGAACGCTTGCCCAGACGGCCGCCAAAACGCTTGGATTTACCCTTTACGTTAAGAATGCGAACTTTATCGACCTTGACCTTGAACAATTCTTCTACAGCCTGCTTAACTTCACTTCGAGTCGCATCAGTAGCAACCTTGAAAACATGCTGATTATTTGCGTCTGCCAGTAATGTACTCTTTTCAGATACATGCGGTACCAGCAGAACTTGATACATACGTTCCTGATTCATGACAACCACTCTTCAATTGCGCGGATCGCACCAACGGTTAATACAACGTGCTCGTAACGAACCAGGTTGACCGGGTTCAATCCCGCCACATCGCTGACTTCCACATGGGGCAGATTGCGTGCAGACAGGTACAGTTTTTCGTCACCTGTTTCTGTAACAATCAAGGTCTTGCTGACGCCCAGATCGGCAAGCTTGCCCAGCAACTGCTTGGTTTTTGGCGCATCAACAGTGATATCTTCGACAACAACGAGTCGATCCTGGCGCGCCAGCTCGGACAGGATCGAGCGAATACCCGACCTGTACATCTTGCGGTTGACTTTCTGCGTATAATCGCGCGGCTGTGCAGCAAATGTGACGCCACCGCTACGCCATATCGGACTGCGGATGGTTCCAGCGCGTGCACGGCCGGTGCCCTTCTGGCGCCATGGTTTCGCACCACCGCCACTGACAGCAGAGCGGTTTTTCTGTGCCTTGGTACCCGCACGGCCCGCGGCCATATAAGCGGTAACCAGCTGATGAACCAGGCTTTCTTTGTAATCAGCAGCGAATACCGCATCAGATACAGTGATTTTTTCTTTACTGTTGTGTAACTGCAGGTCCATCGTTATCTCTGTTTATCTACCTGTTAATTAAATACGACTGACTTAGGCCTTGATCGCAGACTTGATGATGACATCGCCGCCCTTGGCGCCCGGGATTGAACCCTTGATCAACAGCAGGCCACGCTCTTCATCAACACGAACCAGTTCCAGTGACTGCGTCGTGGTTTTAACATCACCCATGTGGCCTGACATCTTCTTGCCCTTGATCACGCGACCCGGCGTCTGGCACATACCGATAGAACCATTCGAGCGGTGCGATACCGAGTTGCCGTGCGACATGTCCTGGGTTGAAAAATTATGACGCTTGATACCGCCCTGGAAGCCCTTACCGATGCTGCGACCGGTGACGTCAATCTTCTGCCCGGCTTCAAACATGCTGATATTGATCTCTCCACCCACTTCCATTTCGGCCGCTTCATCACCATCGATGCGGAACTCCCACAAACCACGTCCCGACTCGACACCTGCCTTGGCAAAATGCCCGGCCATCGGCCTGGTTACGCGAGACGCACGCCTTGTGCCGGTAGTCACCTGTATTGCGCGGTAGCCATCGGTCTCATCAGTCTTGATTTGAGTGATGCGGTTCGGCAACACTTCAACAACACTGACAGGAATCGATGCTCCATCTTCAGTGAAGATGCGAGTCATACCTGCTTTTCTACCCACTACACCTATAGCCATGACGATTTCCGCTCAATAATAAAACCGGTTCTTCATTTTTTCGTGAAAAACCGGGCACTTAACCGCGATCTGCAACCGCGATTAACAGATTAAATTCATATCTTTCCAGGTTCGCCACGCAACGCGCAGCCACTCTATTTTCGGTTTTCGCAGTATCTCGGGCCACCCGGTCGAGCTTAATGCCAGAGACTTACGATAATAAGAAACTTCGCGCCGGAACTTGAATAGCGTGTCCCGCTATTAGCCCTGCAGCAAAGCCCGCGCATTATACAGGAATTTCTCCCCTGCTAACAAGCGTGAAACTCGACAAATCCGTGAGATTTGCGAGTTTTTTCGGCACACCTGTTTTACGGGGCGGCCCCGGGCGCATGCATGCACCCGCATTTTCACTCACTTATGTGATTGAAAATGGAGCTTAGTGCAAATCGCATTTGCAGTAAGCGTGCACGGACGAGCCATGGATGGCTCGTTCTGTGCTGAAGGGAAACTTGATAGAAGTTTCCGCGACACAAGGAAGTGTCGCCATTGTCAGCGGCTATTGCCGCTGAAAATGAAGAAAACCGGAAATCGCACTACGGTTTTCGTACACGGACAGCCCATGGACGGGCTGTTCCGTGTCTAAAACTAGTTCAGCTTGATTTGTACATCGACGCCAGCTGACAGATCCAGCTTCATCAGTGCGTCAACCGTCTTGTCTGTCGGATCGATAATATCCAGCAGGCGCTTGTGGGTGCGGATTTCGTACTGATCGCGCGCATCCTTGTTCACGTGCGGGGAAATCAGCACGGTGTAGCGCTCGATCTTGGTCGGCAGCGGAATCGGACCGCGCACGTGTGCACCGGTTCTTTTGGCTGTTTCGACGATTTCACTTGCAGACTTGTCGATCAAATGATGATCGAATGCTTTCAGTCTGATACGTATCTGTTGGTTTGCCATGTTATTACCTCTTCAAAGAACAACCCCGGATTCCGCCGGAGCAATTTAGTTAAAAACCTGTTTACCACAGAGGCCACAGAGGGATTTCCGTGTTTGCTCTTCTGCATTGAGACGTACACCATACGAAACAATAAAATTCTCTGTGTTCTCCGTGTCTCTGTGGTTGAAATGTTATTCAATGATTTTCGAGACAACGCCGGCACCTACGGTGCGGCCACCTTCACGGATCGCAAAGCGCAAGCCTTCTTCCATCGCAATCGGATTGATCAGGCTTACCGTCATCTTCACG
>Ga0209536_100003902_pt1 | contig 23726 bp, 23 predicted proteins | sample DeeMarSeWOR28_12_FD_187461 | JGI IMG/M metagenome (GOLD analysis project Ga0209536, IMG submission 187461) | Marine sediment microbial communities from White Oak River estuary, North Carolina - WOR-2-8_12 (SPAdes) (version 2) | ecosystem: Environmental > Aquatic > Marine > Intertidal zone >...
CAGGCGCAGCACCGATCATACTTCCCGGGATTTTGCCCGCAGACTGTTGCCTGCCATGGGCGCAGGCTCGCGTGCCAAGGGAAGAAATTTAGGCGTTCTGCGCGACAATCCCATCAGGTACAAACTGCTGGTAGAAATGCGAAACCTGGCCTTTGACGAGCATATATGGGCCATCCGTTATGAACAGCGCCGCCAGCGCGATGCCGAAAAAGTGGTCGAAGCCCTTTTGTCGGTGCTGGGCGAAAAGAACGTGAACACGGCGGCAGCATCGCGATAGGAGGATTTATGAAATTTGATGTGTCTCGCAGAAAATTTCTTCAAGCGGGCCTGGCCCTGCCGGCTGTGGGACTGGTGTCCCCTCATCGGTTGCAAGCAGCCCCTCAGGCCCCTCCGCCGACAGCCTATCGACTCCTGGGCAAAACCGGGCTGAAAGTTTCGACTGTAGGCTCCGGCGTCGGCATCACGCCTGAACCTGAAGTGATTACACGGGCCATTGATCTCGGCATCAATTACTTCGACACGGCCCGCGGTTATGGAGAGGGCAACAGCGAACGGATAACCGGAGCGGCTATTAAGGGAAAAAGGAACCGGATTGTACTGGCAAGCAAGACCGATGCCCGAACCAGAGCAGATGTGTTTCATGATATGGACGCCAGTCTCAAAGCTCTTGACACAGAATATCTGGACATCTGGCATCTGCACTCCAGGGATACGCCGGACGCTATAACGGACGAAGCGGTTGAAGCCTGTCTGCGGCTGAAGGAGCAGGGAAAAACCCGATTTATCGGCGTCAGTGCACATGACATCCATGCAGTGGTGGATAAAATTCTGGAAGTCGGCCAGTTTGATGTTGTTCAGACAAATTACAGCTATGCTTTAAGTGCACCTTTCCGGCAGTCCGCTATTGACAGACTTCATGAAGCAGGTATGGGGATCGTAGCGATGAAGGTAATCATTGCGGTTGCAGGATTTGTCCCCAGGGATATAGAACTGCCCGACGAGGGACCGTTGGCCGCAATTAAATGGGTCTTATTGAATCCCGCGATCTCAACCACTGTTCCCTATATGGAAAACGTCGACCAGTTGGAAATGAACGTCCGGGCCATGTCGGAAGCCTATACTCCCGAAGACGAGAAAATGCTGTATGTTCGAAACGAGAGGATACGGCCTCTATACTGCCGCATGTGTTACGGATGCAAGGGGAAATGCCCTAAAGGCGTGCCGGTCACCGATGAATTGAGATTTCTCGCCTATCATGATTTCGGCAGGAACTCCCGTCAGGCAAGGGAAAATTTTCTGAAACTGCCGGCAACGATCCGCAATGTGGATTGCAGCGACTGCGCATCTTGCGCCATCCAATGCCCAAATGGAGTGGAGGTTCAAAAGCGCCTGATCCGTGCACAGTCTCTTCTGGGCTAGGCTGCCGACTCAGAAATAGCTTCACACATTCATGAAATAGCCATCGGCTAACTGTGATTTGTAGCAGAATTCAAAACATCCTATATCGCAAAACGGAGATCTTTTGGAGTCGGCACACTAAGTTGCCCTGTCAGGGCCTGTCCTCCGTCATCAGGACATCGATCCATTCGAGATTTTCTTTAATCATGTCCGGAATAGAAAGACCGTAGGGACATCGCTCCATACAGTCGCCGCATTCGGTGCAGTTCATGGCTTTTTCCCGGATAGCCTTGAACATGGGCTGCTGCAGTATCCCGGGCCCCATTCTCTTGACCATGGAACGCACGCCCAGAGCAAACTGGATAGGTATTTCCGCTTCGCAGGGCAGGCAGTAATCACAGCGCCGGCAGAATTTATTATCAAATTCTTTTCTGGTCTCCTTAATCTTCTTTTCATCCTCATCGGTTAACACCCAGTCGTTCTGGAAAATTTGCCAGTTCTGATCGATGTAGGACTTTTCTTCAACCCCTGCCAGAACCAGAATATCGGGGCAGGAAAACACCCATTTGAACGCCGCTTCTTTTGCATCAATCACCCCGCCGGACAAGGGCTTCATAACAATAATGCCCACCTGTTTTTCCCAGGCTTTTGGGATCACCTTTTCTCCGGCAGCCGGTTCGAGAAAGCTGTAGCAAACCATAATTGTCTCGAAGAAACCGTCCTCGACAACCTTCTCCAGCAAATCCACGCTGTGGCTGGTAATGCCGATGTGACCGATGATCCCTTGTTCCCGGGCTTTCTGAAGCCCTTGTAAAGCTCCATTTGAAGAGGTCACCTGTCGATATTCCTCCTCGTTACTTACAGCGTGACATTGATACAGATCGATATAGTCGGTCTGAAGCTCCTTGAGACTGGTTTCTATATCCTGCTGAATACCGTCAGAGGAGCGACTGAAAGATTTTGTAGCCAGGATCACTTTTTTATCCGTTTCCTTCAGCGCCTTTCCAATACGGTTCTCACTGGTTGTATACATTCTGGAGGTATCTACAAAATCCATGCCCTTTTTCAGGGCATATGTCACAACCTCTATAGCCTGTTTCTCACTCACCCGCTGAATCGGAATTCCGCCGAATCCAAAACGGACCGCTTCAATACCGGTTTTTCCCAAAACAATTCGTTTCATAAATGCACTCATCTTTGAATATGATCCTACGGGCTTGCTTCCTGTGAAAACAAGCTAAAAAGTGTTGTCATGTGCGGATCTTTCCATGCAGTATTAGATCCGGGATCAAAACAACCCCCTGTTTATTCCGTGTGTGTGTGTTGCTTACCGAAACCCGGTACAATACGTTGTTTGATAAACATGGAAAGGAATCAGATAATGCAGAAAGCGTTTCGCTATAAGTGGATTATCATAGTCGTATCCCTGATCATGATCTATCTTGGATGGATTTACTATTCACGATGGAGCGACAATGTCGGCTTTATGCAACATATAGAAGAAAACCGACCGTCGCAGAATCGATCCGTTTCGGACGTATACGGAGGCAGCCTTTCCATACTGAATTTTTACGCCATACCGCAAACTATCCGTAAGGGTGAAAGTGCGCAGCTATGCTATGGCGTATCCAATGCAGAGAGCGTTCAAATCGAACCGTCTGTCGAAAAAGTGTGGCCCTCCTATTCCCGCTGTGTTGATATAGCCCCTGCGAACAACACTGTATACAAACTCACAGCAGTAGACGCGGATGGAAACGAAGTTACCCAAAATACGGCCCTCAAAGTAATTCAGGATTAACCGACCACGTCTTCCAGACGTGGCTTTGGCTAAGCCCAACGAAGTTGAGCCCCCCGCAAAACGGGGCGTTGGCGGCATTTGTCAATCTTTCGTTTTCCGTTCACCGTTTCCCGTTCTTGTTGTTTTAACGGGAAACGGGGAACCCGGAACGAAAATCGATGTAGCCTCCCGGGGTCGCACAGCGGAAGACCTTGCATTTAAGCAGGATTAATCCGAACCTACCTGTCAGCCGCCTCCCGTTTCTCCGCTTCTTCGAGCCAGCCGCGACGTAATTTGTCCATAGGAACGCTGGATGTATACGGTTTGATGTCCAGAACCGGCGTACCGTCCAGCATGTCGATACCCCTGAGATAGAGGATCGGCCCCTCTCGCTTCAGCAATTCTACTACGGTTAATCCTATTGCATTCGGGCGTCGCGGTGAACGTGTGGAAAACACACCATGCGGCCGGTTGTCGGTAGGAGGTCTGCCGATCAGCTCATAACCCCCGCCCCTGTGAAATACCCAGAGAATGAACAGGTGAGAATAACCCTCGATATCCAGGAGACCCTCCTCAAACTCCGGCAGCACATCCAGCGTACCTTCCAATGTATGCTTCGTCCCCAGCCCCTTCGGGACCTGCTTCGTATCGGTATAGGAACTTCGAACATATCCAATCGGCCGCATTTTCCATTCGTTCATGAATCCTCCAGGCACATGGGGTATCTGCCCTGAATTATACAATAGCCGAACCGGTAGTATTGCAATAACCGAATGGATTCTCTATGATTTGGTGTTCTGCAAGCCAAGGAGTTCCAGTGTCGACATCCGAGCCCCGAAATACGAAGTCTCCTCGGTTGGATTTTCTGGAGATCCAGCCATTGCCAACGGATAAAGATCCGGTCCCGGACAAGCCGGTTACGGCGGAAAAACGTGAAACCGCGGAAAGTATGGCCGTTCGGCAGAGGGACATTTCAATCTCGGAATTCTTCAGCAAGAACCGGCACCTTCTCGGCTTTGACAATCCGCGCAAGGCCCTGTTAACCACCGTAAAGGAAGCCGTCGACAATTCGTTGGATGCTTGTGAGGAAGCGGGGATTCTTCCAACACTGAAAGTTGAGATACATCAGCTGGAGGAAGAACGCTTCCGCGTCTGCATTGAAGACAACGGGCCCGGAATTGTCAAAGCTCAAATTCCCAGGATCTTCGGCAGGTTGCTGTACGGATCCAAGTTTCACACCTTAAAACAGGCCCGCGGGCAACAGGGAATCGGTATCTCGGCAGCAGGCATGTACGGTCTGCTCACCACCGGCAAGTCGATTGCCGTGACGTCTCGGACAGGCTCGGGAAAACCGGCCCACTATTACGAAATCCAGATCGACACCAGAAAGAACCGACCTCAGGTGATTACGGACAAGGTGGTGGATTGGGAACACTCCCATGGAACAAGGGTTGAAATCGAGCTGATCGGCACCTATAAAAAAGGCAGGCATTCCGTTGACGACTACATCCGCCAGACCGCAATTGCCAATCCTCATTGCGAAATTCTCTTCTCAGTTCCAGGCTGCGATACTCCGCTTCATCTGCAACGGGCATCCACTACCCTCCCGCCGGAGCCAAGGTCCATCAAGCCTCACCCCTATGGGGTGGAACTCGGCGTGCTCATAAGGATGATGAAAGAATCCTCAACCCGGCAGCTCAGTGCTTTCCTTCAAAGAGACTTTTCCCGTGTCAGCAGCCGTGTTGCGCAGGAAATCTGCCGCGAAGCGTCCCTGAAACCGACCGCCAACCCCCGATCCATCGCCGCAAACGAAGTCGAGCGGCTGTTTAAGGCGATCAATACCGTCAAGATCATGAATCCGGCCACCAACTGCCTCTCTCCGATCCATGAAGAACAGATACTGGCCGGGCTTAAAAAAGAAATCGAAGCGGAATTCTATACCGCCATAACGAGATCGCCCGCCGTGTACCGGGGAAACCCTTTCCAGATTGAAGTCGGACTCGCTTACGGCGGCAGCCTGCCTGCAGACGAACTGGTCGACCTTATGCGTTTCGCCAACCGGGTGCCCCTGCAGTACCAGCAGTCCGCTTGCGCCATTACCAAGGCCGTGCTGGGAATCGACTGGCGAAGCTACGGATTGTCTCAATCGAAAGGAGCATTGCCGATTGGACCGATAATGCTTTTCGTTCATATGGCGTCCGCCTGGGTGCCGTTCACGTCGGAAAGCAAAGAAGCCGTTGCCGCCTACCCCGAAATCATGCGCGAATTAAGGCTGGCACTTCAGGAGTGCGGGCGCAAACTGGCAACACACATACGCGCTCATCGGCGGGCCGCTGAGGAAGCGAAGAAGAAGTCTTATATTGAAAAATATATTCCCCATATCGGAATTGCACTTCGCGAAATCCTGGGATTCTCTGAAAAGTCCGAGAACGACCTCGTCGGCACGCTGAAAGACGTACTCGAACGCAGTCGATCCAAATAGTGAACGAAGAGCAATCGTTCTATCCGAACACGGCAAAGGCGTCATTTATAAATGTGATCAGGATCAGTCTATGACGAAGAAAAGCGTACCAAGTAAAAAACCGGTGCTGTCCGGAAGCAAAATGGTACTGAAGGCAATCAGAACATCCGCACAGGATATTCACAGGAAGATCCTTGCGCGTAAAAAACCTACCATGAAGTTCCCGGTACGGTCCCTGTCCAACGTCCGGTACCACCCGCAACGCGGCTTCTTCGAAATAGCAGGGCAGAAAAAAGAGCGTACCCTCACGGTCAATACCGTTAAAACCTTCGCCCAGACGCTCCGTATGGTCGCCCTTTCAAAAGAACTCATCGAGAACGACGACATCGCCACCAAGAGAGAAGCCTACTATGTCTCCAAGAACTGGGAGGAAGCGCGTTTCGCCGAACAACCGGAATCGGATACCGTTATGGACGATGTTGAAGCCTATTTCGGTGTCAACCGTGAACAGCTGGGATTCATTCCCGAGGAGAAGGGAGGAGATGTAGCCGGACGCCTCATTGTCATAGACCATGATCGTGATACGGGCAGGAAGCTGCGCATCGATTGCACAAAATTCGGCTCCGGTGCGTACAGCATTCCCATTTCGGTCGAACAGCTGGAGTTTGAAACAAAGGCTGATTATATTCTGGTCATTGAAACTGCCGGTATGTTCCAGCGGCTGGTCAAGCATAACTACTGGAAGAAGGCGAACTGTATTTTGATCAGCATGGGAGGCGTACCCACGCGGGCCTGCAGACGCTTTATCCGCCGCCTGTCCGATTCAAAGAAAATCCCGGTACACGTGTTTGTCGACGGCGACCCGTATGGGATAACGAACATATACAGGACTTTAAAAGTGGGATCTGGAAACGCCGCCCACCTGAACGAGTATTTCTGCGTTCCCCAGGCAAGCTTCCTTGGAATCACGCCCCAGGACATCATCGACTACAAACTGCCAACACACCCTTTAAAGGATGTGGACATAAAACGCGCCCAGGATGCAATTAAAAACGATCCCTTCATCCGGCACCACAAGGATTGGATCCGTGCCATCGAACTGTTGCTCAAGATGAGTGTTCGCGCAGAGCAACAGGCCCTGGCAAAGCACGGCTTGAATTACGTCATCGATACCTACCTGCCCCAAAAACTCAGGCATCCGGAACGGTTCCTGCCCTAGCCCGCGATAGTTCACCTAAGCGAAGCGCCGGTGACCGAAGGCTGTTGTTACTATAAACATTTCGTTTTCTATAGTCATAGGACCTCCGGCAGAGCCGGGGCTTTATTATGTGAGCCGCTCGATGCGGCACGAACAGCATTATCGGGGTCGGTATCGGCATCGGAATCGATATTACTAGCGACTTCGGTTCTCCGATTTCGACTGCGAGCGCGATACCGACCCCGATTCCGATCGGTTTGGCTCTGGATGTGCTAATAATGTAGGGCACACACCTCCCAATAATTTCCGGATTTTTCAAACTTTTACTGCCTCCCCAGCAAAGCAGGGGGATCACCCAGGGAATCAGGGTAAGGAGATGTTTAATTTTTTTACCTTGCGCCACAGCGTAGTACGGTGAACACCCAACATATCTGCTGCCCTGGGAATGCTCCAATAGTTACGTTCGAGACACTCAATGAGTCCCTGCCGGTCCAGTCCGGAGAAACGCGGTTTCCAGGCCGGACTCCGGTGAGCAGGATGCCTGGGATGGTTGTTGACTCTTTGACGCATTTCGATGATAAATTTAGGAAGATCCTCAACTCCAATATTGGGTCCACGGGTTACTATATACGCGTGTTCGAGCACGTTTTCCAGTTCACGCACATTTCCCGGGAAAGGGTAACGTACAAGAAGCGCCATGGCTTCCGGATCCACACCGTAAATGCCACGGCCCATGTGGTGATTGAAACGCTCGATGAAGTGCTCTACCAGCAGTGGAATATCCTCGGTTCGTTCGCACAACTCAGGAAGGCGTATCAAAATTACATTGAGCCGGTAGAAAAGATCCTCCCGGAATTTTCCTTCAGCGACAAGCTGCTCCAGGTCCTGATTGGTTGCCGCCAGGATTCGGACGTCCACTTTTATCGTAGTATCCGAACCCAGGGGCTCGAATTCGCGATATTCCAATACACGTAACAATTTCACCTGAACCGGCAGAGGTAACTCCCCGATTTCATCCAGAAAAATGGTTCCTTCATGAGCAGCCTGGAAGCGGCCCAACCGATCACTTCTGGCATCCGTAAAGGCCCCCTTGACATAACCGAACAGTTCCGATTCCAGCAGGGATTCCGGCAAAGCCCCGCAATTCACCTTAATCAACGGGCCGGCCGCCCTGGGGCTGATATTGTGGATAGCGGTTGCAAACAGTTCTTTCCCTGTGCCGCTGCGCCCCTGGATCAGTATTGTGGCATCAGTCTGGGCAATATTAGGCAGTGTTTCGAAGATCTGTCTCAGCCGGGTATTCTTGGAGATGATGTCCTGGAACGTATACCGGTTGCTGATTTCCCTCCGCAATTCCTTAATGGAAGACATGTCCCGAAAGGTCTCGACGCCCCCTAAAAAATTTCCTTGAGGATCAATAAGCGGAGCCGTACACACACTGATAGGTTGCGCCTTATCTTCACGGGTCAGAATATTGATTTCGAAATTTTTAACAGTCTGTCCGGTGCGTACGGACTGGCGTAGGGGACAATCCCGGCTGCAGATAGGAGTGCGGAAAATGTCTGCGCACGCCTTGCCCAATACTTCATTTCTCGAAAAACCCGTAATCTGTTCGGCAGCCTGGTTGAAGAACGTGATCCGGAACTGGCGGTTAACAGTAAAGACCCCCTCGGCGATGTTGCCAAGAATCAGGTCCACCAGCCTGGGATCAACACGTTCGGTATCCACCATTCCAAATGTTCCTTTTGGTTGCATTATTGTTGCAAACTAACGATGCAACACAGCGAATTTATCATAGAAACAATGGAAGCGTCAACTATACTATTCAATCAAAAGTATTTAACAGCTTCCCTTGTTGCAATTTGATGCGTATTGCAACATACGCAACACGCCATTAACCTCTTATAAATAAAGCACAAAGAGACAACCTGAACCTAGGCATGCAACATTTGGTTGCACTTGCCTGGTAACAACTTTTTGAATGAAAATAATAAATGATTATATATCAATGATTTACAAGTACATCCCCAATGGCATGCTTGTTGCGTATTATTGCCGGCATGGACGATTGTGCGGGCAATAGCCATTCGAACGGGACCGAACTGCTGGAAAACCTCGGCAGGAGAATCCTCTGCTGGGTCTGTTCTGCGGAGAAGCCTGACTCCGCGGTTCCACTGGCACGCACCCTGGCGAGAATGCACAGCGGGGAGTGTCATATAGTCATGAGCCTTGACGCCCCTCCCAGGATACATTCTCCTTCCGGCCGCAGCGTACCGCTTACACCGGAAATCATCAACGAAGCGAAGCAGAAACTCGCCACACTTTACGGCGAAGATGTATTCACACTGGTATTGCCCGGTCATCCTGTTGCAGAAATCAAGCGCTATGCGCGGAACAAACACGTGAGTCTGATCATCGTAGGAGAACAGGGATTGGCGGCGGAACGGGATTACGGACAAAGTCTTTGTGACGACGCACCCTGTACAGTGATGACTCTCTTCCAACCTACACCAAGCGTTGAAAAGCAAAACTCGGATTCCGCCCTGCAGGAATTTGCACGACGCAGTGAACGTGAAAGGTGAACGTTATGGTCCAAATCCCATACCTGTCAGCATATATAGCCATTGTAGCCTTCTTCATTGTTGTACTGGCCCGCATCGTAAAGTGGGCCAGGATGCCGATGCACCTGAGATGGGAGCTTTATCCGGTAGCACATGAGGCCAGGAAGGCGGATTACGGCGGCTCTTACCTTGAAGAAAGTGAATGGTGGAACAAACCCCGGGAGGTATCCCTGTGGGGCGAACTCAAGGTCATGATACCGGAAATCCTGTTCCTGGTAGCTCTAAGAGAAAACAACCCCAGACTGTGGCTTCGGTCATTTCCGTTTCATTTCGGTCTTTACTTAATAACCGGATGCACCCTGCTTATGGGTGTTTCGGGCATTGCAGTTTCTGTATCCTCCTCACTGCTTGAAGGCGGATTCGGTGCGTTCCTTCACTATGCCATTCCAATCCTTGGGACCGGGGGCTTGTGCCTGGGCATTATTGGTGCAATCGGGTTGCTTCACCAGCGACTTACAAATCCGGACCTGAAGGATTTCACAACGCATGCAGATATTTTCAACCTGGTTTTCTTTCTAATTATTTTCGGCTTTGCATTTGCAACTTTCGCATTAGTCGATACGGATTATTCCAAAATCACATTCTTCATGCAAAATCTGGTAACCGGCAATATGCTCCCCCTCCCCGGAACCGGCATTGATACAATTCTGCCTGCGATAACTGTATGCGGAATGAGTCTGTTGATTATCTATATCCCACTAACCCATATGTCGCATTTCATTGGCAAGTACTTCGCCTACCATTCCATCCGCTGGAACGACAATCCCAATCTGCCCGGTGGAAAAGAAGAAGAAAAAATCAATGAATTACTGAAACAACCCATAAGCTGGGCCGCACTCCATATCAAGGCGGACGGCAGGAAGAACTGGGTTGATGTGGTAACAGAAATACCCAAGGAGGACCAGAAGTAATGAAAAACCCGGTAGAAATAGAGGATATGTCCAAAGGCGAAGGACCTCTGGTTCATATACGACCTGAAGATCAGATACCGCTTCCCCCACCATTCGACAAAATTGAGGAAGAGCCTCCGTTGAAACCTTTATCGGAGGGCGCTGCGAAAAATTATGAATGCCTGGATGATACCGTCGCGGTAAGTATTCCAAAACCGGAAAGCAAGGAGGAAGAAGAGCGTCTGGTAAATCTCTTCCTATCAGGGTTGAGAAAACTATTTAACGAAAAAGACAACTGGACATTTCTCCAACCGTTGCTGATCTCTCTGGAGCATTGCGCAAAATGCCAGACATGTTCCGATGGATGCCCCATTTTTGAAGAAAGCGGCAGGAATTCGCTCTACAGACCTACATTTCGTTCTGAAGTCCTGCGGCGCATATATTTCAAGTACATAAAGAAATCATCCAAATGGGTTCACGGTGATATCGACCTGAACTGGAAAACCGTTTCCCGGCTTATTGAACTGGCCTATCGATGCAACCTCTGCCGTCGCTGTGCCCAGACCTGCCCTATCGGGGTCGACAACGGGCTCCTGGCCCGTGAGATTCGCAAGATTGCCAGTCAGGAAATGGGAATCGCCGCAGATGAACTGCACAAGAACGGATCCGTGTTGCAGACTAAAGTAGGCTCTTCGACCGGTATGAATTCTCTGGTTGTAAAGGATAACATCGAATTCATAGACGAGGATACATCTGAAAAAACAGGAATCCAGGTTGAGACCCCCTGGGATAAGGAAGGGGCCGATATCCTGCTCATACACAACGCCGGGGAAATCCTGGCCTGGCCGGAAAATCCAGGCGCCTTTGCGTATCTCTTTAATGCGGCCGGTTTGAGCTGGACCCTCTCCTCCGACCTGGCGGCGTATGATGCAATAAATTACGGCGTCTGGTACGATGACATACAGTTTTCACGGGTTGCTCTGCTGCATGCGCAAGCCGCAAAAAAGCTGAAAGTGAAGAAGATTGTCCTGGGTGAATGCGGCCATGCGCACAAGGCTCTGATTGTTATTGCGGACAAAGTACTCACCGGAGATCTCAATATTCCCCGTGAGAGTTCCATGACTGTTCTACAGGGCATTGTCAGGTCGGGAAGAATAAAGTTCGACAAAAGCCGCAACGATTTTCCCGTAACCCTCCATGATCCCTGTAACATGGTACGGCTGATGGGCATTGTTGCTCCTCAAAGGGAAATCATTAGGGCTGTGGTTCCGGGAGAGCGTTTCCGTGAAATGACTCCTCATGGAGTCCACAATTATTGCTGTGGCGGCGGATCGGGATTTGCCATTATGTCGGGACATAACTTTGCAGACTGGCGACATCACCTTTCCGGCAGACGCAAGTTCCGTCAGATCCTGGATGCATTTCAAGATGAACCCATGGATAAGGATCACCCGAAGTATGTCTGTACTCCCTGCAGCAACTGTAAAGGACAGATACGGGACATTATCAAATACTACGATGCCTGGGAAAAGGCGGGCATTTACTATGGCGGGCTGGTTGAATTGATGGTCAACGCGGCTGCGGATACAAAGCCCGGCTATATCGACTGGGAATGGCACTAGAGAGGAGGTAACCCTGTGAGCGACAAAAAGAAAGTAATCATTATTGACGATGAACCCGACATTGTCACATTTCTGAGCGTTCTTCTGGAAGACAACGGGTACACAACAATTTCGGCGAAGGACGGTCAGGAAGGTATGGAGAAAATTCAAGCCGAACATCCTGAACTTGTTCTCCTGGATATTACCATGCCGGAAAAATCAGGCGTCAGGTGCTACCGGGAACTGCGCGAAAATCCGGATTTGAAATCTATTCCAATCGTGATCGTCACCGGTGTGGCGAAGGATTTCAAGAAGTTTATCTCCACCCGGCGTCAGGTGCCTCCTCCAGATGGATTTATTTCGAAACCTATTGATAAGCAAGAACTTCTAGATACTGTATCAAAGTTTCTATAGATGGAGAATTTGATCGGTTGCGCATAGTGTATATGGCGTTAAGCTTTTATTTATAAAGAAAGGTAGATACTCCCATGACAGAATACAGCACGGATGAATCTCAAAGGGTACTTGAAGGGCGAAAAATACTGGTTGTTGATGACGAACCCGATGCGTTAACCTTTATCGCTACAGTCCTGGAAGATCATGGTGCAACCGTGCTCCAGGCAACGGACGGCGATGAAGCGCTCGATCTGGTCAGAAAAGAGAAACCGGATTTGATGACCCTTGACCTGGCAATGCCCGGAAAGAACGGAGTCGATGTCTATATCGAACTCCGTGAAAGCCAGGACCTGCCGCAGCTGCCCGTTTGCATCATAACGGGCCGGCCCGAGATGAGAAAACTCATCTATGAAAGACAAACAATCCCGGCTCCGGAAGGTTATATAAGCAAGCCGGTAAGCGAGAAACAGCTGTTGATTAATATTCGGAAGATTCTGGAGATCCCGCACACATAGAGAACTCTGAAGGGATTCAATTTCACCCGGCCCGTCAGGATTAGGGTCCACAATAACCGTAAACCTGTTGGATTAAGCCTGCACAGTGGGGAAATGAATGGAAGATCTTTACCGCAAACTGTTTAACGAACTGCCGGGCTACATTCGGGCCCAGGACAGGGATTTCCGGATCATCGCCGCCAATCGAATGTTTCGCGCAGAATTCGGGGCTAGCGAAGGCAGCTCGTGTTTCAGTGTAATCAAAGGGCGCTCGAATAAATGCGATGCCTGTTCTGTGGAAAAGACCTTTCAGGACGGGGAGTGCCATGCCAGCGAAGAGATCGTCAAATTCAAAGACGGTAAAGAAATATCCGTGATTGCCTATACGGCCCCAATCCGGGACGATGCCGGGAATATTACAGCCGTGGAGGTTACTTTCACGGACATTACCAAGGTCAAGCGTCTTCAGCAGAAGTACAGAACTCTTTTCGACATGACCCCATGTTATATCGCGGTCCTGAACAAAGACTTCAAGATAAGCAATGTCAACCGGTGGTTCGAGCAGGATTTCGGCGAAGGCGTAGGGCGTTTCTGCTACGAAATTTACAAACACCGCAAGGAACCCTGCATCGACTGCCCGGTGGCCAGGACCTTTCAGGACGGGGAGATTCATCACAGCGAAGAAGTGGTCACAAGCCGGGAAGGGAGTCAGAAACACGTTCGTTGTTACACGGCTCCCATCCGTGATCCAAACGGTGACATCGTCTCCGTTATGGAGATGTCGGCGGATATTACGGATCTAAGGCAGCTCCAGTCAAGACTCACATCCCTGGGTATGCTGGTCGGATCCATATCCCACGGCATCAAAGGATTGCTGAGTGGAATCGACGGCGGTATCTACCTGATGGAAACGGGTTTTCAGAATGACAGGAAAGAACGTGTCGACCAGGGATGGAGCATGTTGAAACGGAATATAGAACGCATCCGGAGTATGGTAATGAATGTTCTTTACTACGCCAAGGACCGGGAAATATTCTGGAAATCCATCGACGTAGAAAAAATTGTTGCCTCGGTCAAAGACATCCTGGACAGCAGGGCCCGGCGGCACAATGTGGAACTCAGGATGAAAGCGGAACCGGGAGAGTTTGACGGGGATCAGGATGCCATTCACTCACTTCTTATTAATCTTCTGGAAAATTCCATTGATGCATGCCGTGTCGATAAAAGCAAACAGTCTCACACGGTCTCCCTGTCTTCCCGTTTTCAGGACGAACAAGTGGTTTTCGATATCGTCGATAACGGCATCGGCATGGACCAGGAAACCAGGGAAAAGGCTTTCAGCCTTTTCTTTTCATCCAAAGGAGCCGAGGGAACGGGCCTGGGATTGTTTATCGCTCACAAGATTATTAAGAGTCACAGCGGGACGATCGATATCGAATCCGATCCCGGGAAAGGCACCCGGTTTATCGTAAAGATTCCCAGGCACCGACAGACGTCGAACGGTATCCATGAACGTCTGGACAATCCTCTGCAAGGATGATTATGATGTCCCTTCACAAAGAAGGTATTCATGAACGTCGAAAAGAAGAAAGTTCTGATTATTGACGATGAACCGGACACCATTATTTTCCTTACGAACTGGCTTGAAGACAACGGGTATTCTGCCTGTTCCGCTACAGACGGCAGCCAGGGAATGCAGGTTATCCGGACGGAAAAACCGGACCTCATCCTCATGGATCTCAGGATGCCCAACCAGACGGGATTTCAGCTTTACCGGGCACTGCGTCTTAAGGAGGATTTAAGCCACATCCCTGTTATATTCGTCACCGGAATGACGGAATCCCAGATTTTCGGAGATGAATGCACTCCTCTACCTAAGCCTGAAGCATTTATCGAAAAACCGATCAATCTGAAGGCTCTTCACGAAGCGATAGAACGCATCCTATAGCCCGTATTCATCCTCAGATGGTCAGGCCCGCAGCACCTGTAATAACGATAGATTTCGTGAACCCGTGTGGCTCCCACTTTAACTTCACCACCCGGTTTATGTCGCTGCAGATCTGAACGCGTTTAAATTTATTTTCACTATGGACTGCTAGTGTATCTTATTGAATTTTTTGGTACATTACTGGGGTTCGCATAACCCGGATTCCTCCAAGGAACTATGGGAAAGATAATCCAGCGGATTTGCACGGACTCACAGTCGGAGGAGGAGGCTTCTATGTTTCACGGGTTAAAACTTTGAAGAAAACGGAGTATGGGATACGCAGCGACTGTATTTCCCCATAATGGTGCTATCAGGTATGCAGGATATTAAGCGTGTTTTATTAACCGGAGGAGGAACAGCTGGGCACGTCAATCCGGCGCTGGCAATCGGATCTATTTTCACAGGATCCAAAACCCGTTTCCTTTTCGTAGGTACAAGAGGAAGAGTTGAAGAAAATGTCGTCCCCCGTGAAGGCATACCGATTAAATTTATCCGCGCGTCCAGATATCCGGGGAAATATTCTCCCGAAACAATCAAGTTCCTATTACATCTTCTTATTGGATCGTTCCAATCCCTTTTTATCCTCCTTCGCTTCCGTCCGGAAGTCATTATTGGAACAGGCGGCTATGTAGCCGCTCCGATTACGATCGCGGCGGCGATCCTGAAAAACACGCGTTTGAGCAAAGCTCGGATTTTCATGCACGAACAGAATGCAGTTCCGGGAAAGTTGAATAGGGTGATGGGACGTTTCGCCGACAAGGTCTTCGTTACCTTTCCGGAGACCCTGTCCTATTTCCCCGAAAATGGAACACTTGTCGGTTATCCTCTCCGCAAAACCATCAGTCGCATTGCCCGGGAAGATGCGCTTCAGAAGATTGATTTTCAAATTCCGGAAGGCAGGAAGGCAGTTCTTGTTTTCGGAGGTTCACAAGGATCGCGAAATATTAACCGTGCACTGATTGATGCCTTAGAGTACCTGCTTCCATACCGCGATTCCCTGTTTATCATCCATGGGGTCGGACTCGCCGATAAAAGAGAGTACAACGCCATGGAGGATACAAAAACAAGGCTTCAACAAACATACAGTAGGGAACAACTCCGGGAAATCGAAACGTTCTACACCCATAAGCCCTTTTTCTATCATATCGAACATATCTATGCGTTATGCGATCTTGTGGTAGCCCGCGCTGGGGCCGGCAGCTTAAATGAAATCTCGGCAATGGGCCTTCCAGCCCTGATCATTCCGAAGTCGAACCTGCCGGGCAATCACCAGGTAATGAACGCCAGATCCATGGAACGGGCAGGGGCCGTAGAAATTCTCTACGAACAGATCACTCCGATACAGAATAAACTAACGGAAATTATTGACGGGAAAATACTGGCGGACAGGCTCCTGTCGATTCTTCAAAGTGATGAGAAACTTAAAAACATGAGCCACCTCAGTCGGTCTTTTTTTAATCAGGATGCTCTCATTCGAATTGAAAAACATATCGATGCGGAAAGGACGATTGAACCCGGCAACAATCTCGTGCTGCTGGGAAACATGGAAGACCTCAGGCTGCCCAACGATCACTCCCTGCTGCTGCGGCTGGAAAAGGAAGCCGAAAAGCACAGACACGATTACAAGCCGGAAAGGATTGTCCCCCGCGCTCAGGACCTGGAATATCTTAAGAATCGGGCATGCGCCCTGCTTTTGCGTCCTTCATGGCGTTACAGAAACCTTGGGATTAAACTTCTGGGATTGCTGGGTGCAAAAGAAAAAATTCCGGTCATTCTGGAAATCTTATTTGAACGGAAACCCGTCCCATGGTTCAAGAAGCTGCTGGGCGGAGACTATGAGCAGGTTGGATTCATCCGGCGGAATATCTTTACCACTCTAATCCGTCTTAACGAATTCTCCCCCGAAATAGAAAAAGCGCTCCTGGCAGGGCTTTCAGACCCCTACTATGAGGTGAGAGCTCAGGCAGCCCATGCAGTGGCTGTCTTCGGATCCAGGCTTGCATCCCCTGAAACTTTCGTTTCGGAAGTAAAGAAGCTGCTATCCGATCCCCATGTCGATGTTGTCCTGGCATCAGCCGAAGCTTTGGGACAAATAGGGGGAGAACGCGATGCACTGCCCGCTCTTCTGGAAATGTGGGATTCCCGTCTTTGGAAAGTCAGAGCCGCGGTACTCAGAGGCATCCTGCATCTCGTAAAGCGTGGAGCCATCAGCAATCCTGATATTATCGAGGAACAGGCAGCAAAATTTATCCTCACATCCACCGATTTCAGGCCGCATTTTGAGATTAAGGCCGTCTACCGTCATCTCATGGAATTGGTTGCAGCGGAAAAAGAAAAGAGAATAGTGCGATGATATATTTTCTTGGCAGGTTGCTCCAGCAGAAATGGCCCGAATTGTTCTCCTTCCTCCGCCTTGTGGACTACCTGTCAGCTAGAGCATTCGGGGCCGCCCTGACTGCCATCATGCTGACCCTTCTCGTCACCCCGATATTTATACGTTTTCTTCACCGACGCGGATATGTGGATCAGTGGCGAAGCATCGGAATTGCATCTCCACCCGAGAAGGCAGGCACTCCGGTTATGGGAGGTGTTATCATCGTTGGATGCGTTCTGGTTTCCTGTCTTCTGTGGTGCAATCTCACCAATGCGTATCTTATGTCGGTTCTATCTGCAATGATGTTTTTTGGAATCATCGGAATGATTGATGACATCGCCAAAGCACAGAGGAAATCAGGCGACCACGGGCTCTCGGAATCTAGCAAACTCCTGCTTCAAGCCGGATTCGCCGTTGTCTTCATGCTATACCTGGCCAGCCCGTTTTCACCCCTCCCCGAGGCCCAGGCGGGCACTTTTTACATTCCGTTTTATAAAGCCCCGCTTTTTGATTCCATCTGGTTTTACCTGCCTATCGTTTTCTTTTTCGTGATCGTTGTCGGCAATTCCGTAAATATCACCGACGGACTCGACGGTCTGGCAATTGTCCCATCGGTTTTTGTAATCGGTGTCCTGGGAATATTCGGGTATATACTGGGCAGGAGCGATTGGGCTCATTTCTTTCTTTATCCCTACTTTCCCAATGCAGGAGAACTGGCCGTCTTCAGCGCAGCCTTCATCGGAGCCGGGATCGGTTTTCTATGGTTTAATGCCTATCCTGCACAGGTGATTATGGGAGATACGGGTTCCCTGGCAATCGGCGGGTGTATGGCCGTGCTTTCGGTTGTCCTGAAGCAGGAAGCGCTGTTCCTTATTCTCGGCGGTCTGTTTGTCGCTGAAGCGGCCAGCTCTCAAATCCAGGATAAAGTCGGAATTCGATGGCTGGGCAGGCGTATCTTCCTGAGAGCTCCGCTTCATCATGCAATGCAGCACAAGGGATTGGCGGAAACCAAGGTTGTCGTACGCCTCTGGATTACGGCCGGGATCCTGGCATTGATAGCGCTGTCTACTCTCAAACTTCGATAACCGGGACATCTCTTCCCGGAAATATCAGCACTGCAAAAATGACAGTGACTGTCACTGTAATTAGAGTTTGATTCAGGATGGAAATAATTCGAGGGGCGGTTTCCCTTCGATTTTGCGGCCAAACATTCCCCCCATCTGAGAATAAGAAGAACCCAAATGGGGGAAAATAAAACTCATTTAAGGGCAAAACAACGCTGGGAGTATCGAATTATTGGGTTTTCCACAAACCATGCAGGTTGCAGAACTCTCTTGCAACGATGTCTGTTTCTTCGATCATGAATTCAGCTTCAGCCTTCGTGTCCCCTTCCTTGAAGTCGTGTCTGTATACTTTATCTCCGGCAAGAACTTCAACACACAGAATATAATGGTCCTTCTCCATAGGATGCGGCACACTCCCTACGGTAACCTTCACTTTGTTTCCATCACGTTCAATTACAGGTACATGTTTCTCTACAGCTGCATCGACGGTATTGGCTGTAAGTTCCTGCATATCTTCGCCGCAACAAACCAGTGGAGGTTTTCCATTCCAAAGACTTTCAACGATGTTGTGGCATTTTGTACAGTAGTAGATGCTTTTTTTCCTAATCATATGTTTCCTCATTGTTTAAATCAGTTGCATTCACTTGATACAGCTTTTTGATACCAGGATTCTTTTTTATCACTGATATTTCTCCAGCCACCAAGTATGCTCAGATTTCAGATTAAAGCTCCGTCTCTTATTTTTCAACCGGCTGGAGCAAAAAACGTGGAAATTTTTACACTTTCAATTAAAATCCTTAGCCCAACTTCCTGTTCTTAACCTGCTAGGCATGCCTTTTCTCCTGGATCAGCAGGAATTTTTTAATCCTCTTTGTTTCTGTTGTGAGACTGCAATGTTCGTGAAAGGCCAATTGAATTATAATTATCCCCGTAAACCAGTCCCATCCTGGAGGCAGGAAATGCATGAAAAAGCTCTGGTGTTGATTCTCCGATGTTCAGGTATCGTGCTGCTGACCGCAATATTTCCCGCGCTAATGCCTTTTCGCTGGATGCAGGCAATTCACAGCTGGATGGGGATGGGGGATCTTCCGAACGGGCCCATCGTAGGGTATCTGACACGCTCGCTGTCTTTATTGTACGCCCTGCACGGGGCCCTCATACTCTATGTTTCCGGAAATATTATCCGCTATCTTCCTATTGTAAAATGCCTTGCAATACTGGGAATTTCATTTGGCGTTCTCTTGATATTTATAGACATCGCCGTAGACATGCCGGTTTACTGGATCTTGAGTGAAGGCCCTTTCTTAATCCCCCTCAGCATGGTTATACTCTGGCTGACGTTCAGAATCCGGGAACCTGAATAAGCGTCGGTATTTCGGATCGGGATCCCTATCAATTCTTGCATTGGCTTCCGATCAGATGTGTTATGTAAACTATTCTTGAATTTCGATAGGTAATTTTATTACAGTGAGGGATCGAGGAGGGTCAAAAAATTGAAAATAGGCACAGAGCCATTAATCAGTCTGGGAAACCGGTGGATCAGAATACCTTAATCGAAGAGTGTTTCCTCTACTGGTGAAGATATATAAAAGATCATTGAAGAATGCGCCGGTAAGAAGAACCTTAAGGCCGGCGATCTCACAAAAGCAATGATTGCCAGGTATGGCGAGGAAGTCTGTAGCAAAGCTGATTGTAAACAAGCCATTCGCATTCTGATGGACTTCGGACGATGCGTGTACGGATATCTCGGCGGATCCTACATTCAGCTCCCTCCCAAAGAGGACTCCCAATAGCAAAGCCTGGTCGCGTTCAACCATCAGCGGGAACCGCACTAGGCAGTGCGAATGGAGTATTGGATCGTATAGAAGTATTCGTAACAGTCGCGTAGTTTCGATCAGAAAGGCGCGACGGCGCATTATTTTTTCATCTCATGCGGGACAAAATGAGTTGTCAACCATAAACAGGAGGATCGCAATGGCAAAATTGGTACCGCCGCACGGAAGTTCTAGTTTACAGCCTCTCCTTTTGGAGCCTGCCGCAAGAAAAGCAGAGCTCCAGCGGGCTGGAACGCTGAAGAAAGTCCCTATGACGAGCAGGGAAACAAGTGACCTGATCATGATGGGGATTGGAGCCTTTACGCCGCTGGAAGGATTCATGATTAAGGATGACTGGAAGGGTTGCTGTGAGAATTACACTCTGGTCAGCAAAAAAGGCGTATTCTGGCCAATACCTATCACGCTCTCGGCAGACAAGGCGTTGGCCGATTCGATCAATACCGGCGAAGAGGTTGCGCTTTTGGATGTTGAAAGCGATTCCATCATGGGCACCATGAAGGTTACGGAAAAATACAGCATCGACAAAGAATATGAGTGCAAGCAGGTTTTTACCACGACCGACTCGGCCCATCCGGGCGTTCAGAAGGTGATGGAACAAGGTCCTGTCAATCTTGCGGGTCCTGTGAAGGTCCTGTCCGAATCCTACTATCCAGAGATGTTCGCCGACATTTATCAACGCCCTGCCGATGCGCGCAAGCTGTTCGAAGAACGGGGGTGGAATACAGTTGCGGCTCTTCAGCTGCGCAATCCGATGCACGGCTCTCACGCGTATTTGGCCTGGATCGCTATTGAAGTTTGCGACGGTGTATATATTCATCAGCTTGTGGGCAAACTCAAACCGGGAGACATCCCGGCTGAAGTTAGAGTCAAGGCCATTGATGCACTTGTGAATAAATACTTCCGCAAGGATCGGGTAATTCAGGGCGGCTATCCCATGGAAATGCGCTATGGCGGACCGCGTGAAGCTCTTCTGCATGCGGTGTTCCGGCAGAACTACGGCTGTTCGCATCTGATCGTCGGCCGTGATCACGCCGGTGTCGGAGATTACTACGGGCCTTTCGATGCACAGAAGATCTTCAATGAAATCCCCTCGGGTGCTCTGAAGCTGCAGCCGCTATGTATGGATTGGACCTTCTACTGCTACGAATGCGGCACGATGGCTTCCATGAAGACCTGTCCGCACGAAAGCAAGGCCGTTATTGATGAAAACGGCAAATATCAGGGTGGTGCAAGATTGCTATTGTCGGGCACCATGCTCCGAAAGCTCATGAGCGAGGGTAAGCTCGTGCCGCCGGAATTTTCAAAGCCCGAAGTAATTGCGGTATTGAATGAATACTACAATTCACTCGAGGAAAAGGTAGAAGTCAAATTGCATGGACATGCAACCGGCGATGCACCCAAAAAATAAAGGTAGTGTTCGAAGCTAGGTTGCCGCTTCCAAAACATAAAATTACCTGCCAACGGACGCTGGCTATCAATGCTCCGAGCGGATAGCTTAGTGTCCGTTTGCGTTTATGGGAAAAGCGATGAACGTTCTTCATAAAACAAGCACCTCAACAAGCCGCAAGCAGGAATACTGCCGCCGAGTTTCCTGCCTTCCTCCCCACATGCGAGAGATTCATGTTCAAGTCCTTACTGCCTGTGGGCCCGAGGGCTGATTTCGAAGCTCGAGGGGTGCGATGGCAAAGTGCCATTCGAAGCCATATCCCTCGGAATATTCCTTAAGCGAAGCGGCATCCTCGTTTACATCTACATCCAGGCTGACAGATACCAGATCGTCCGGATGATCTAGTAACTCATGCAAGTTTCTGACCTCGTTTGCCTGGACGATACAGTTGGGACACCACATTGCCATCGTCTCAACCAAAACAACCTTGCCAGAAAAATCAGCCATGGAAAAGGTTTCCCCGGTTTGCACATCGGTCAAAGAGATCTCAAACCAGGCAGGTATTTCTGATTCTGCGACCACGACCTCAGCAGAGGCGGTATGCTCATTAATAACGGTTTGGGATTCGCCAGCGGGTTGATCTGTTCGTGAATCTGGTTTGCTAGAGTTTGAGTTGCAGGCTGAAAAGATTCCAGCAAACAATAAAAACAGGCTGACTACGAAACTTAGTTTTTTCATCATTTCTTCTTGTGAATTAAAAATAGTTCCTATCTTAAGTTTTAAATCTGATTTGATGATTTCATCCAAATCCTCGTATTGTTGTTTGATCCCTACACATCCTGAAGTTCTGATTTCTACCCAAGAAAAAAAATCTTCAATCGTTCTTTTTGTATATACATAAACATCATTCTTTTTATATTCCAATCTGTCAATTTCATTAAAAGAATTAATTTTTTCAGTCAAGCATGTAAATGTTGGTAAAGTCTATACGATTCTTTATGAAGCTAAAACTGTACAAGAAACCAAAAAAGCACCAGGACACAGCTCTTGACCGCATACATACCTTATTCAAAGAAGCTCAAACAGCAGATCAGGCGCTGCAATTCAATCAAGAACAAAAGTTCGCGGCGGCAAATTTCAAAATGTTCCATACATTTCTGCCATCATCAGAAAATACGAAAAAAAATTCTCTAAATTAAAATGATCGAACAATTCCAGCACAAATTAACAAATTCTTTCATGCTATGGTTTGATAACTATCTTCTTACCAAAGGTGAAGCATTTACAAACACCACTGGTAATTTTTATAATTATACAGATACAAGAATAGGTTCATCCTACAAAGCTTACGGAAGTCCTTATAAACAATGGGTTGCAGACTCATCTATTGCTGGAGCAAACATACCCAGTGGCGTATATGTTGGCGGTAGTTTTTCGGGTAGAAATGACGGCGTAATTCTTGATTTTGACAATGGCAGAGCTTTGCTTGAAACAAATTCAAGTTCACTCAGCGTCACTGGAAGTTTCGCGGTTAAAGACTTTAACATCTACTACTCCAACGAAACAGAAGAAGATTTGATCGTTGAAAATAAATACATGGTCAATTCAAGAATACCTTCTATTTCTCAATCTTATATTGATCCATATGATCAGGCTGTGCCAGCAATCTTTTTATCGCTGGCTTCAATGGATAACAGAGGCTTTGCTTTGGGTGGCCTTCAAGAAACCAGCGTGAGAGGAAATGCTGTTGTTCTTGCTGAAAATCCTTATCAACTTGATGGAGTTCTTTCTATTTTTGCTGATTCCAAAGACGAAGCTTTTAATGCAATTCCAATGACAGGCAATCCATTTAATGAATATTACGACCTTAAAGACGGCACATATTCTTATACTGATTTAAAAGATCAATATTCTGATGGTAAGCCATTTTACATAAATGACTCAACCACATCAAAATTAACAGACAAGGCCAGAAAATCATTAGCAAACGATCTTTACGTAGGATTTATTGACTTTGATATCCAACAACATAGATATAGACATCAATAAATATTTCACAATAAACACAATTAACTGTAAACAGAATATATATCAACCATTATGGCTAGAAACAGAGTAATTTATCAATCGGAAGCACTTTACGTTAGTGAAGATGCGTCTCAAATCGCTACAGGTAAGCACAAGCAATTAGAGCGCGTTCAAAGTGCTAATTATAATTTTAGTATCAGCAGAACTGATATCAA
>Ga0209536_100003903_pt1 | contig 23725 bp, 23 predicted proteins | sample DeeMarSeWOR28_12_FD_187461 | JGI IMG/M metagenome (GOLD analysis project Ga0209536, IMG submission 187461) | Marine sediment microbial communities from White Oak River estuary, North Carolina - WOR-2-8_12 (SPAdes) (version 2) | ecosystem: Environmental > Aquatic > Marine > Intertidal zone >...
AATTCCTGTCCGCAATTTTCGCATTTTTTAGCACCCATGCTTTTTCCTTTTCTTATCTGGCTTTTCTTATTTGCACTTTGTAAGAAACGTTTTGTGCTGTTTATTATATGTTTTCTATTGCCTGAAACAACCGAATTTTCTTTATCTGCGTCGTATGGGAGGTTACAATGCGATTTTGAATATTTTGAATCGACGTGTTGAGCAATTTTGGAGAAACAAGATAATGAAAAGTGATATGGTCAAAAAAGGTTTTCAGCGGGCGCCACATCGGGGCCTGCTTCATGCTTGCGGCCTGAATGCCGCTGATATTAACAAACCGTTTATCGCTGTTGCCAACAGCTTCTGTGAAATCGTGCCGGGCCATATTCATCTCAACAAGGTGGCTCAGGTAGTTAAAACCGCCATTCGAGATGCCGGCGGGGCACCATTCGAATTCAATACAATCGCAGTCTGCGACGGGATTGCCATGGGGCATACCGGCATGAAGTATTCTTTAGCCTCGCGAGAGATAATCGCCGATTCGGTCGAGACGATGGTTCGGGCGCACTGTTTTGATGGGCTTGTCTGTATCCCCAACTGCGACAAAATCATTCCCGGGATGCTGATGGCTGCCGTCCGGCTGAATATTCCGACAATTTTCGTCTCCGGCGGGCCTATGAAAGCGGGCAAAACAAAAGAAGGCAAAACCGTTGACCTTATCAGCATATTCGAGGGCGTTGCCGCTTTCAATGCTGGCAAGATAACCGAGGACGAGCTTAACGAGCTTGAGAAGACCGGCTGTCCCACACAGGGGAGCTGTTCCGGGATGTTCACGGCCAATTCGATGAACTGCCTTTGCGAAGCGATTGGCATGGCGTTGCCCGGTAACGGCACAATCCTTGCCGTCGATCCTAAACGCCAGGAGCTTTACAAAGCAATAGGCAAACAGATTATGACACTTATCGAGAAAGACATAAAACCACTGGATATTATAAACGAAAAGTCATTTGATAACGCACTTGTGCTGGATATGGCAATGGGGGGCTCTACCAATACCGTATTGCATAGCCTGGCGGTGGCCAATGAGGCCGGTGTCAAATATAACCTTGAACGTATCAACGCAATCTCGGCGAAATGCCCGAATATCTGCAAGGTCTCGCCGTCCAGCAAGGTTCACATCGAGGATGTGGACGCCGCCGGTGGTATAAGTGCAATCCTCAATGAGGTCAGCAAGATACCGAATCTGTTGAATCTCGATTGCCCGACCGTGACCGGCGAAACACTTGGTAAAAATATCGACGGGGCCAAAATTAAAAACAAAGACGTTATCCGTACGCTTGATAATGCATACTCTAAGATCGGCGGCCTTGCCATTCTTACAGGTAATCTCGCTCCCAACGGCGGCGTAGTAAAATCCGCCGGTGTTGCTGCTGAAATGCTCGTTCATTGCGGCCCGGCGGTAATTTTCGAGAGTCAGGAAGAGGCCTGTGAAGGTATTTTGGCCGGTAAGGTTAAAGCGGGCGATGTTGTTGTCATCCGCTGTGAAGGGCCCAAAGGCGGGCCGGGGATGCAGGAGATGCTCAGTCCGACAAGCTACATCATGGGCGCCGGCTTGGGTGAATCCGTTGCTTTGATAACCGACGGCCGGTTCAGCGGCGGCACAAGGGGCGCCTGTATCGGGCACATCAGTCCCGAAGCAGCGGTTGGCGGGCCCATTGGATTGTTAAAAGACGGCGACATTATCGAAATCGACATTCCCGGGAACAAAATAGACGTCAAGCTTTCCGACCAAGAGCTTGCCGAGCGTAAAAAGGAGTGGAAACCGCCCAAGCCCAAGGTAACCGAAGGCTATCTGGCAAAATACGCCTCAATGGCAACCAGCGCCGATACCGGTGCTGTTCTTAAGTGGTGAGATGTTGGCGAAGATGAATACTAAATGGTATGTTGCCGGCTTGCATTTTGAGTGCCAGGGGTGTGGGGGGTGCTGCTCCGGGCCTGGGGAGGGGTATATCTGGGTTACGAGGTCGGAGATTGAAATAATTGCTGATTTTCTGAAAATGACGGCAGGACAGTTCCGTCAGAAATATCTCAAGCGGGTGGGCCTGCGGACGACGATAATCGAACACCAAATGACCAAAGACTGTATATTCCTGAAAGCCGGCGCCGGCGGAAAGCAGTGTATGATTTATTCCGTCCGACCAAGCCAGTGCCGTAGCTGGCCTTTCTGGGCGAGCAATCTGGCGAGCCCGGGCGCATGGAACAAAGCGGCACAAAAATGTCCCGGCATCAATCGCGGCAGGCACTACAGCTTCGAGGAAATAGAAGAAATCAAGAGGAGCAAGAACTGGTGGCAGGATCCGAAACAAGTAGACAACTGCTCGGAAGAGTAGCTGAAATTTATAACTGGCTGGATCTACAGGTGTGCTCGGCTGGTAACATGGCCGGAATGTGCAGGGCCTGTGGGGATTGTTGTGATTTCGAAGGATTCGACCATCGTTTATTTATTACTCCGCCAGAAATGATTTATCTGGCAGCGAATCTGGGCGTCGAAAACGTAAAACCGATGACGAGCAGTCGATGTCCCTACAACAATGATGGCAAGTGTACTATTTACGAATATCGTTTTTCGGGCTGTAGAATCTTTTGCTGCAGGGGCGATGCGGACTTCCAAAGCAATTTGAGTGAGGCGGTGTTGGAAAAGCTGAAATCAATCTGTGAGGAATTTCAACTACCCTATCGCTATACCGACCTGGCGGCCGGACTGAATAGTCTCGCAGGCGTCTAATATTTATCGATCGGCAGGGGTATTTTGTCGCGTGGATCGCGTAGATTGATGTATCTTGCACCACCCGAAAGTGTTCCATAGTCTTTATAATAGCCGTAGAGCTTGGCTAATTTTTCCTGGTCTGTAGATTCCAGGTGGCGTTGCCATGTACCAAATTCGGCGCCCCAGATAATTTGGGAATCGTCATTCGAGTAAAGAATAATATGAGCAAGGCGGCTGTTTTGCCGGCCGTTGAAATTGCTCACGTCGATGCGGTCGATCTCGTAGAGCAACGGCTTGTCGGGAGTGAGGGTTCTGTCCATTTGGTCGAGCCGGTTTAATATCAATACAGCAGCTGCGAGGTCATCTCGTCGCCAGACCTGGCCCAGCGGCGGTATTTTGGTGACCGGCGCCAATCCTCTTATCTCGACGATTGGAAGCTCCGGCACCTCCATATAATCGAGCACTACCTGCTCGGCGTCCACGTAGAATTTGATAGTACCCGATTTGATTAGAGCAATCGGTTTTCGCCACCGGGCTTCGACGCGGAGAATATTGTGAGCAGCTTTTACTTTTACTTCATCAAGCCAGGGGATCAGTTCCTCTATATTACGCTGTACGGACAACACGGTCTCATCGTCAAGTCCCAGGTTACTGCCCTTTGCTGTTGCAATTGAGCGTACTTTCTCTTTAAGCTGGTCACTGACCCATAGGGGGACATCGGCAAGCACCAGTTCGCCTGAACCTTGTTGGGCAGGTATGGTCTCTTTAACGTATTTCTCCAGGGATATAAGCCCGATGACGATTCCGCTTAGAACACAAACGATGGCCAGTACTTTCAGAATAGTAATCAAACTCGGACCAAAGAAGCTTGCTCGTCGTCTTTTTCTTTTTCCCAGGCCGCCGAACTTGAATGATATTTTTTTGGGCTTGTTCTTTTTTCTTTTACTTCTTATTGCCATGGTTCTGCGTCTTGCTTTATATTTTACGCCCGGCGAATGATGAACATGCCGCCTCGACAATATTGCTGCATAGATCGCTCATTGAGAGCCCTGTTTTTGCTGCTGCTTTGGGCAAAAGTGAATGACTTGTAAAGCCCGGGATTGTGTTAACCTCCAGAACGTCAGCGACACGGTCAATTCCCAGAAGGAAATCTACTCTTGCGAAGTGCCGACAACCCAGCGCGTTGAAGCAATCAATCGCTGCCCGGCTGAGATTTGTCGCTATGGTAGTGTCTGTCACCGTGTCGAAAAGATACTCCGTTTGCTCATCGACGTATTTTGCGTGGTAGTCATAGAAGCCGCTTTTTACTCGTACCTCGATGATCGGCAGGGCCCGGTCATTCAAGATGCCGACCGTCACTTCCCTGCCCGACACGAATTCTTCGATCATACAATCGCCAAATTCGTTATAAGTTTGCCTTGCAACATTGATAGCTTCTTGCGGCGTCGAAACAATGCTCACACCAACGCTGCTTCCCTGTCTTATCGGTTTTACGACGTATTTATTTGCGAGGTTCAATAATTGTTCCTCGAGCAGCTCGATATTCGTCTCGCTGTCGAACTCAATAGCGGAAGGTGTGGATATGCCTGCATCTTCGAAGATCATTTTACTTGCCATTTTATCGAATGCCAGTTTGCTTGCGGCTGGTCCGCTACCGGCATAGAGAAGCGATCTGTCTTCAAGTATTTGCTGGAGTTGCCCGTCTTCACCGAATATGCCGTGCAGTGCCGGAAAGAAAACGTCGATGCTTTTGTCATCCAGTATTTCAAGATTGTCCGGCCGGATATCGGCTTTTACTACCTTGAAACCGGCTTCTTTTAATGCTTCGGCGACGCATTTGCCGCTCTGAAGGCTGATGTCCCGCTCGGAGCCGATACCGCCTGTGAGGACGGCAACTTTTATTTTGCTGCGTTCTGTTTCCAATTTATTATTGCTATGAGTATGGTGCGATTGATCGCACTCTGCCTAATCCCAGATTTCGATTTCGAGTTCAAGCTCAACGTTAAACTGTTCCTTCACTCTCTGTTTTATGGCATCTATCAGCCTGATGACATCGCGACTGCTGCATCCTTCCTGGGCGATTATAAAATTGGCGTGTTTTTCGCTTACTACGGCACCACCAATCTGCAGTCCTTTCAAGCCGGCCCTGTCGATTAAAGCGCCGGCTGAAGCACCGGTCGGGTTTTTGAATATGCAGCCTGAATTTTTGGTGTTGAGCGGCTGATTGTTCTTTTTATGAATCCAGATTTCTTTGACAGTTCGCATTATTTGCTCCGGATCGGATTCGTTGAGTTTCAGCTGGGCGCTAAGAATAAATTTTGCCGTAATGTTGGTTTTGCGGTAATCAAATTCCAGTTCCGGTTTGCTCTTTTCAAAGACTTTACCGGCACTGTCCATCAATGTAACCGATTCCACTACTGAGCCGAAGTCTCCGAAATTACCGCCCGCATTCATCTTCACGGCTCCGCCCACCGAGCCGGGTATGCCCGTGAGGGCCTCGACGCCGGAGAGTCCTTTTTCGACGCATTTTAGTACCAGCTTGCTTAATTCAGCTCCAGCCCCGGCAACAACCTCCTGCTTGCTATACTTGATCTGTGAAAACTTCTCGGATTCGAGCTTTATCACGGCTGCCCTCAGTCCATCGTCACTTATGAGAAGATTTGAGCCGAAGCCTAATACGTAGATTCGGACCTCATTTTCATTGCACCGTTTGACAGCTTCCCTGAGCTGATCAATAGTTTTGGGTCTTATAAAATAATCAGCAGGTCCGCCGAGACCGTACCATGTTCGCTTGGCTAACTGGTAATCTTTTTCAACTATTTGCTCTAAGCCACTGAAGATACTCATCTGCCACCTTCCATATATCACCTGCACCCATAGTAACCACCAGCTCGCCGGGACTGACGTTGCGTTTTAGATAATCACATATTGCTTCGAAGGTCTCAATAAACACCGCATTCGTGCCGTTCTCCTGCATTTTCTCTACCAGCATCTCTGCGTTGACCTCTTTTTTTGTTTCCTGCGAATCCCGGACAAAATAAATTTCCGGCACAATTGTCATATCGGCAAGCTTAAAGCTTTCTGCAAAATCATCAAGTAAAAACCTCGTTCTGCTGTACTGGTGCGGCTGAAAAACGCACCATATGTGCTTCAACTGATATTTCTGGCGTATTGCCGCAAGAGATGCCCTGATCTCCGTTGGATGGTGGGCGTAATCGTCGAGAACGGTTATACCATTGAACTGTCCCTTGAGCATTAGCCGACGATCGATGCCTGTAAAACCAGGCAACAATTGAAGGACACGTTTCGGCTCAAGCCCGATTTTGATCGCCATAGCAATAACCGCTAGTGCATTCAGGATATTATGCTTGCCGGGCAGCGAGATTCTCGTTGCTCCCAGCAGTTGGTTGTTGTAATAGACGTCGAAAGCATAAAGCCCGTCATGAAGACCGATATTTTCGGCATAGAAATTACAATTTGTCTCAAGCCCGAAGGTTTCGTGTGGTAGTTTCTTTCCCAGTTGCCTGAGAATCCTTGCCACGTTTGAATCCTGACCGTTGGCAATGAGTATGCCGTTGTGTCTGGTGCCAAGCGCGAATTCGCCAAAGGCTTTAACTATCTCATCTTCATTCTCGTAGTAATCCAGATGGTCCTGCTCGATATTGAGAATACAGGCAATCCTGGGCTTGAGATTCAGAAAGCTCCTGTCGTATTCACAGGCTTCTGCAACGAAGTATTTACTATCAGCGACGCCGGAAGAGCTGTCTAACTGGTTGATTTTTGCTCCGATGATGAAGTTCGTATCTACGCCGGCTTGTTTGAGCAGGTGTACCAGCCATCCGCTTGTCGTACTTTTGCCGTGAGTTCCGCTGATAGCGATGCCTTCATAGCGGTCCATCAGCTCGCCCAGCATATCGGCGTACTTATAGACCTTATATCCTCGCTCGCGAGCCTCCTTCAGTTCCGGATTATCGTCTTTTATCGCTGCCGAGATAACAACCGCATCGATTTCAGTGCTAAGGTTCTCGGCACGATGGCCGACTTTTATATCTGCTCCCATCCGGCAAAGACTATCAACAACTTCGCTCGACATCTGGTCCGAACCGGCTACAACCGCTTCGTTATTCATCAGAAGCTGCGCCAGACCGCTCATTCCGATTCCGCCGGCACCGATGAAATGAAATCTTGCACCCGCTAGGTCCGTCATATTGTTGAAACCTGCTGCAAAGTCTTTAACATGGCCGTTCAGGACCTTCTGTGAATCCGATTTTAATGCGCCGTAATTGTTAATATCCGACTGTTTCACAGTTCACCTCGCCCTTTATAATCCATTAATATTTACCTCCGTTTTTCACGCGAGGTCATACTGTTTCCCGGTATCGTCGATCAGAAGCTTAAACTCAGGTTATCAACTCATAAACTTCTTATGTTCTGTTCCTTCTCTTTCTATCGTCTGGAAAGACCCTGTCTCAACACTCTTTGACAGGTATTTGTTGCCGCATTTGATTGTTGATTAAAAATTCTGGACAGTCAAGCCTAAAATGAATCCTCGCCCGCAAAACGCCGAATAAGCTATAGACCTAATGAATATGTTATTGACCTGCACAGGTTTTGATGTTATTTTACCGCCTGTAAAATTAAGGAAGTTGAATTATGGAATTATCCTGGCCAATGAAGTTGAGAATCGCCGCCGCCGCTGCTGTCGGCGTACTGTTGATAGGTATTTTAGCATGGCCGTTTGCAGAACCATTCGGCGCGGTCAAGGCTATGGATTCCAATGGAGCATTAGTATTGATGGTTTTAGCATTTGCGGCGGGCTTTATCGGCTATTTTGTTTCCTGGCCATACGGACGCCAGATTGGTATCTTGGCGGCCCCTTCCGGCCTGGCTCTTTGGGCCGTACGCTCCGGCAGCATGGCTGGTCTGATACAACTCAATCCGACAGCCGCTCAGCGTCTGGCACTTGTTGCATCGCTCAAATGGGAACCTTTTTTCTGGCTGGTTGTTGTTGCTGCAGGTTTTGCCGGTATGTTGGTAGCGGAAAAATTAGGGCCGAGCAAAAACCTCGCGACACAGAAAAAATCAAAAGCCCCTCCGGGGGAATATTTGAATATAATTATTGCTCTGGTCTGCTCGGGTTTCATAGCTCAATTTTGCATCAGGATATTCGCTCAGGATGTTAGATTATCAGACAACAACCTTGGTTCAGTCATCGCCCAACCGGCTGTCGGGCAAATTGTTTTTGCCGTCTTAGTCTCGTTTGGGGCCGCTGCGTTCGTCGCAAAGAAATTTCTTAATGTCGGTTATATCTGGCCTTCAATCTCCAGTGCTTTTGTAACTGCTTTTATAGCAACTGTTTATGGCAGAGACGTGCCGGATCTGGTTCAAAGCTGGCCTGCTGCTTTTTTCCCTAACTCGGTTATTTCCGTACTCCCGGTTCAGATGGTGGCCTTCGGCACATTAGGTTCGGTCGCCGGCTACTGGATGGCTATTCGCTATGAATACTGGCGAAAGCACGAAATGAAGTAGTAAAAACGGACCTAGTCCAACAAATTTCATATATCTTTTTTCATGTCTTGTATTTTTCATAAGTGTTTGTATATCAAGTACATATACTTTTATGGCGTTTAATTCAGGCTTAATTGCACAAAAAAAGATAAAAGTGGTTGTTTTTGGTCTTGAAATTAGCCGAAATATATTTGTGTCAATGATTTGTTTATTGATGGGGTTTTTAAGCTAAGTATTTATTAAGCAAGAGCATATAACAATATTTAAGGAGCAAAAGGACGAACACTTGGCTGAAAGTTAGCGTACTGTATAGTATAGTAAAACCAGCCGACAAAAGGAGTTAGCAATGTTGGTTCTAAGCAGACAAAGAGATGAGTCTATTATGATCGGCGATGACGTCGAGATCATTATTGTTGATGTTCGTGGAGATAAAGTTCGTCTTGGTATAACAGCTCCGAAGAGTGTACCGGTTCATCGTAGAGAAATATACGATGCGATCCAGCGTGAAAAGACCGAAAGAAAAGAGTCCGAGAAAAAGCCTGAAGCAGAATCCAAGGCACCAAAGCAGGAAAAAGAGACACCCCAAGAGCCCTCGGAGAAGTAGTAGCATCAAATAAAAGTAGTCCCCAAGATTTTTTACATCTATATTTTACCCTCCTAATTTTTATCGATTTCTTTACATTAAATTGCATATAGATCGTTAAATTAATTTGGTGGGCCCGATAATAATACTGAAATTCAAGAGTTTGATTCCGGCTTTAGAATGTTATGTTGTGTAGTACAAAATTCATGGGTAAAATGAAGCCGCATAGACATTTATGGTTTGGATTCGATAGGAATGCTTGAATTCATTACTGACAGGAATATATACGAGAAAGTGGTTTGCGGGCGAATTGCCAAGGCCCGTAAATTTCTCTGGATAGCAACGTCTAACTTAAAAGACCTTCACGTGGATAAGAATGGACGGATGGTACCATTTCTCGAGGTCCTGTCCGATTTGATCAATAGACAAGTTGAAATCAGGCTGCTGCATGGCAAGGAGCCGGGGCCGGCTTTTCGTAAGGATTTCGATAAATACCCGAATTTGATACGCGGCATGGAACGGATCTTGTGCCCCAGAGTCCATCTAAAAACCGTGATAATTGACGGCAGCTTTGCCTATACTGGCAGCGCCAATCTCACAGGAGCCGGTATGGGTGCAAAAAGCGAGCACAAAAGAAACTTCGAGTCCGGCATCATTACCGACGATGAAGTTTTAGTCGAAAAAATCATGGAGCAATTCGACAGCATCTGGAGAGGCACCCACTGCCCCCAATGCAAGCGAAAAGAATTCTGTGCCGACTACAAAGACATCCTGGCGTGAGTAGTTGGACCTTAAAACAATAAACAAGGCCGAATGATAATTGAGTTACCCATAAGGTCGGGATAATTATATATTGTCACTCTAGGGGAGGAGATTTATACTTTTGGAATGCTGAAGAAGGTACTTTCTTTTTATACGAGATATTTTGCTGTTTGGGTGGTTTTGTTCGGGGTTGCTGCGTATTTATGGCCGGGACCGTTTGTGGCTTTGAAGGCCTATATGGACTGGTTCTTTGCGCTTACCATGTTCGGGATAGGAGTGGTGCTGCAGGTCGAGGATTTTAAGCGAATCGTGCAAAAACCAGTTATCGTTCTTATCGGCTCGGCGGCGCAGTTCAGTCTTATGCCAGTAGGGGCGGTCGTTCTGGCGAAGCTGTTTAACCTGCCGCCGGAGATTGCGGTTGGTTTGATACTGACAGGTTCGGCGCCGGGGGCTATGGCGAGTAATGTGATGAGTTACATTGCGAAAGCCGATACGGCGTATTCCGTTTCGCTAACGACAGTCTCGACGCTGTTGTGTCCGTTATTGACACCAGGCCTGACTTTTCTGTTGGCCGGATCAATGCTGGACGTTCCTTTCTGTAAGATGGTAATACATGTAATTTTGACGGTAATTTTACCTTTATTCATCGGATTCGCAGTGCGGTATTTCTTCAATAGAAAGGTCGAAAAGATTCTGCCTGTATTTCCGGCGATATCGGTAACGTTTATCATATTTATCTGCTCGCTGGTAATTGCTCTTAATAAGTCTTACCTCGCTCAGGTCACGGCGGTAATTCTTGCCGCAGGAGTAGTTTTGAACTTATATGGAATGCTGGCCGGCTATGGCGTCGGGTCGGTTTTTCGAATGGAAGTGCCCAGAAGGCGGACGCTTGCTATTGAGATCGGGATGCAGAACGCCGGCCTGGGGACGGTTCTGGCATTGAAGCATTTCGGCGAAAAAACAGCCATGTCAGCAGCAATATTCGTGTTTATCTGTATTATCACGGCTTCGCTTATGGCGGCGGTATGGCAGCGAACATCTCCCGACTGAATATCGAATGGCGAAAAATTTGATAAGGGCGTTGTATTTTAATGTTAGAAACGCTATAATATGCCGATAGTGTTTTTTGAGAATTTTGATGGGCAGTCCGGTTCGGCTGCCCTTAAGTTTGGGAAAAAATTGAGGAGCTTATAGTTATGGCCTGTAATCTTGCGATAGCAGGAGTGACCGGCGCGGTCGGTCAGGAATTTCTTAAAATTCTCGAAGAGCGGGATTTTCCGTTTGGTTCGTTAAAGATGCTGGCAAGCAGCCGCTCAGCCGGCAGGAAAATCGAATTCAAACGCAAAACATACATCGTTGAAGAATTGACAAAGAACAGTTTCAAAGGAATTGATATCACTTTGTTCAGTGCCGGGGCGTCTCGCAGCAAAGAATTTGCTCCGCCTGCAGTCGAGGCAGGTGCGGTTGTAGTGGATAATTCTTCCGCCTATCGAATGGATCCGGATGTTCCACTGGTAATTCCGGAAATCAATCCGCAGGCGATTGCTCAGCATAAGGGTATCATTGCGAATCCGAACTGCTCGACGATTATTGGGATTGTACCGGTCTGGCCGCTACATAAAGCAAATCCCGTCAAGAGGATGGTCGTCAGCACGTATCAGGCCGCCAGTGGGGCGGGTCAGTCGGCAATGCTTGAGCTTGAGGAGCAGACGCGCGAGATTCTTGCCGGCAAAAAGCCGACCTGCAAGGCGTTCAAGTACCAGATAGCGTTCAATGTCTTCAGCCATGATTCTGCGATGCAGCCGAATGGATACAACCTGGAAGAGATTAAAATGGTCAATGAGACCCGCAAGATATTCGACTATCCCGAGATTGCAGTGACCTGCACATGCATTCGTATTCCCGTGTTCCGGGCGCACTGTGAGAGTATTAACCTGGAATTTACCGACCCGATTACGCCGGACCAAGTGAGAGACCTCTTGAGTACTGCTATGGGCGTGACAATATTGGACGACCGCGAGAATAACCGCTACCCGATGCCGATTGACGCTTCCGGTAAAGATGATATTTTCGTTGGGCGGATTCGCAAAGATGAATCGATTCCTGAGAATCGCGGTATCAATATCTGGGTGGCCGGCGACCAGTTGCGAAAAGGTGCCGCTCTTAACGCTGTTCAAATTGCTGAAAAATTGCTATAGTACAGGAGCCAGAATTCAGAAGCCAGGAGTCAGAATGAGATATCATTCTGGATTCTGGATTCTGACTCCTGTATTCTTAATAAAATGTCTATCCGCAAGATAAAACTCACCATACAGTACGATGGCAGCCGTTACTCAGGCTGGCAGATACAACCGGGTAAGAGAACTATTCAGGGGGAGCTTGTCGAGGCTTTATCTAATCTCGTCGGAGTTAGAACCCACATCCACGGAGCCAGCCGGACCGATGCCGGTGTCAGCGCATTGGGACAGGTCGGCCTTTTCGAGATCGATTTCCCCATACCTACGGAAAATTTTGCCAAAGCAATCAATGGCCGGCTCCCACATGAGATTGTGGTAACGTCCGCTGAAGAAGTATCGAGGGATTTCGATTTGCTCGGTGAAGTCAAGAGCAAGCTCTACCGCTATTCGATTTACACCGGTCGGTATCGGCCAGTTCTTCGATTGAATCAATGCTGGCATATACCGAAGAAGCTTGATGCCGGAGCGATGAATCAGGCGGCGCAATATCTCGTCGGGAAAAAGGATTTCAAATCCTTCGCTTCTGCCGCCGACAGGCGGGAAAGTTCGGTACGGATAATTTTCAGCTGTGACGTCACAGCCGAGGACAAGTGGATATATGTTAATGTCGAAGGCGACGGTTTTTTGTATAATATGGTCAGAAATATTGTTGGTACTCTTGTTGAAATCGGCCTTGGCAGATGGAAGCCTGAAAAGATAAATGAAATTCTTGAAGCAAAAGACCGAACCGCCGCAGGAAGGCTCGCTCCGCCACAAGGACTTTGTTTAATATGGATTAAGTATTGAAAATCGTTCATATAATAACTCGTTTAATTCTCGGCGGTGCTCAGGAGAATACGATTATAACCTGTAAAGTCCTGGCCCAGCGGGGACATGATGTCACGCTGATGACCGGGCCGGCTCTGGGGCCGGAGGGCGAGCTTTTCAACCAGGCAAAAGGGCAGGGCTACAAAATCGTAGTTATCGACAGGCTTCGCCGGGCAATTAATCCTTTTAACGATACGATCACCTACTTTCAAATAAAGAAGCTGTTTCAGCAATTACAGCCGGACATCGTTCACACTCATTCGGCCAAGGCGGGTATATTAGGTCGGTTTGCCGGTAGCAACTTAAAGGGCAACTGGGCCAAAAACCTTCCTGCGGTTGTACACACTATTCACGGTCTTGCTTTTCATCCATATCAGAGCGAAGCTTTGAATAAGTTTTATATAGCGATAGAAAAGTCGGCTGCCAAGCGAACGGATTTCTTCATCGGTGTCGCCGATGCCATGACGGCGCAGGCAACGGCAGTAGGGATTGGCAATCCCGGGCAGTACGTCACGGCGTATTCGGCTATCGATGAAGACGATTTCCTGGAGTCTGTTTCTAAGGAGCGTAGAAATGATTTTCGCCGAAAGTACGGCATCGCTGAAGATGCGGTTGTGCTTGTAACGGTTGCCCGACTGTTTATGCTCAAAGGGCACGAGTATATCATCGAATCAGCTAAAGAGCTTTCGAAGCGGTTTGCGAATTGTGTCTGGCTTTTTGTCGGGGATGGCAATCTTTCAGAGCATTTCAAACAGCAGGTCCGCGAACTGGGATTGGCTGACAAGGTAAAATTCACCGGACTTTTGCCGCCGAGTCAAATTCCGCTGGCCATACAATCATCGGATATGCTTGTGCACTGCTCGCTGAGAGAAGGTCTAGCGCGAACGCTGCCGCAGGCGATGCTGTGCGGCAGGCCGGCAGTTTCTTTCGATGTGGATGGCGCCAGAGAAGTGGTAAACGAAAACACGGGCCGGCTGATTGAGCCGAAAAATGTCAGGCAATTAATCGATGCCTGTGCTGAATTGATAGAGGATAAGGATTTGTGCCAGAAACTTGGCAGAGCCGGCAGAGAATCCGTAAAAGAGAAGTTCGCTCCGGATACTATGGTCGATACCATTGAACAAGTCTATCGGAAGTTGCTGGAATGAAGGTAAGTATGTTATGAAAAATCATAAAAAAAGACTGAAGCTTTTTATAACAGTTTTAGTTATTGCTATTTTCACCACAAATGCACCTGCCGAGACGCTATATGTAGACGCAAGGAGCGGCGACGATAAAAATCCGGGCACAAAAGAAAAACCTGTCCAGACAGTAGGGCGGGGAGCGGAAATAGTGAACAGCAGTACAGAGCAAGGCCCAACAACAATCAAGATAGCGCCGGGGATATATAACCTTACTGAGTCTGTAGAATTTAGTGGTACAGGGCAATATACTGAAAATGAGCGATTGGTGATTGAAGCTACAGTTCTGCCTGATGATCCACAGTGGAAGCCGGCACTCATGCCGATCATATTGTCTACAGAAGACCCTCGAAAGCAGGTAAATCTTGACGGGCTTTCGGGAACATACGGAATTAAAATTGCTGTTAGTCATGTTACGATACGCGGCATAAAGTTCCTGGGTAATCCTCTGTCTCGGAATTGGCACAACTGTATCTCGCGCATAGGTGACAATTTAGACGATTTGCTCGTAACGCAGTGTATGTTCATAGGTGATAGAGATGTAATGGGCATCTATAGCGCCGTATTAGCTACCGATGACGGATTTGTGGTCGATCATTGCATTTTCCGAAATTGCCATGCCTGCACGGTTTTCTGGGATGGTCCGCAAGGCATTGCCGGCGAGAATTGCGCTATGAGATACTGTATTGTCGATGGAGCTTATATCTCCGGCGTATGGACCTGCCAGACGGCGGAAGATTTCGAGTTTCACCATAACATTATCACTCGCAGCGATTATTTCTGGATGAGGAAGAAAATCGACAATCCGAGAAAGTACCGTTTGTACGACTGCGTTATCACTAGTAATGAAAACTTCTCGGGATACGGTGTCGAAAGCGGACCGACTGGGCTGACCGGAGCCGAAGTGACTTATGAGGAACAAAACATCATAAAGCAAGGAACGGTAGTTCTGAACAAAGACAAGAAATCGAGGAATTACCTACACCCTGTTGCCGGCAGCCCCGGAAGCGACCTTGGCGCGGGATTATTCATAAAACAAAAGGAGAAACAAGACCTATGAAAAGTTACAGAAAAGAGCTTTGGTTTAATACTTCGAGCAGGAGGGAATTTATTAATATTACGCCGGAAGTTGATGAGTGCTTAAGAGAAAGCGGGATTAAGGAAGGATTTGTGCTGTGTAATGCGATGCACATTACCGCCAGCATTTTTATTAATGATGATGAATCCGGGCTTCATAACGACTTCGAAGTCTGGCTGGAGAAATTGGCACCGGAAAAACCTTACTCGCAGTATCAACATAACGGCTTCGAGGACAACGCAGACGCCCATTTGAAGCGCAGCGTCATGGGCAGGGAAGTGGTTGTGGCCGTGACCAGCGGCAAACTCGATTTCGGGCCTTGGGAGCAGATATTCTACGGCGAGTTCGACGGCAAAAGAAAAAAACGTGTCTTGGTTAAAATCATCGGTGAGTAGGTTGGTGAAGTAGTGGCATTGTTATTCTTCTTAGCTCAGGTTTTTATTATCTCTATAACCGGCGCCCTTCAGCCTGGACCTGTAACGGCAACCGCCATTACGATGGGCACGCGTAACCGCTGGGCAGGGACACTTATGGCCGTCGGCCACGGCATGATTGAATTTCCCCTTATCGTTGTGATTGTTCTGGGAATGGGGAAATTTTTTCAAATTCAAAAAGTACAGGTCTGCATCGGCCTGGCCGGCGGGACTTTTCTAATCTTAACGGCAGTACAAACCTACCTGAGCCTCAAAGCGAATGGTGTTAACGAGTCGAAAGTTCTCAAGGGCAAACCCATTCTTGCTGGGATTATTTTATCTGCCAGTAATCCGTATTTTTTGCTCTGGTGGGCCACTGTGGGTCTGGCCCTGGCAACACAAGCCACTAAATGGGGGATCTGGGCTTTCGTACTTTTCGCACTTACGCATTGGTCGGTTGACCTGATTTGGCTGCAAGTTCTGTCCTGGGCAAGTTTCAAAGGCTCGACACTGCTTGGCCAGCGCGGGCTGCGAGTAGTCTTGATGTTTTGCTCGGCAGCTCTTTTCGGCTTCGGTCTTTATTTTATTTACAGGGCGGTCGATCTTTTACTTCAGTTGTTTTGATTATTTGTGCCGGTATCGAGAATTTGCTTAAGGCTGTATTGTGCCAAAGCGCTCCGTTGGGATTGGGCTATTTGTTGCAAACTGTCCGGTTGGTCGGTTGCCAGTTGTGCAAAGCCGGTCGCGGCTGCGGCTTCGGCGATGTCGGACAGTTTGATATTTGCCGGGTCTCTGGCCGGCATAAAACCTGTCACCGGTTCGGATGTCATTACTATGAGTCTGTTGTTGACCAGATGGTCGAGAATCTTCTGTCCGAATTCGGCCGGAAGGTTTAGTTTACGGAATACGTACTCGGGGGCAACCGGGGTCTGATTGTCATCAAAAGCAGCGGCAATCTCTCTGACGATGTTTATTATAGTCATGTCATTGGCTATGAAATACTCCTCGGTTTTTTTAGCGGCGGCTATTTCTGCGGCGTCGAGTCTCTTTAAGTGCTGGGTGGTATATGTCAACTGCAGGCCGAACAGCACAATCAACCAGGTAATATAAATCCAGACTACCGTCATGGGAATCAGCGCCATAACTCCATAAACCGTACGATAAAGCCCCAATTCCGTTATACAATATCCGAAGATGCTTTTTGCAGCCATCCAGACCAGAGCAGCGACCGCCGCACCCCAGATAGCGGCCTTGATGCTGACTTTCGTGTTAGGCATAACGAAGTAGAGCAGAAAAAAGGCTATGGTTGCTACGAAGTAGGATAGGATTTGGGGAGCGATATGTGACAGTACAGTTTCTTGAAATTTAACGAATTGTGAATATCGTGTGATCATGTATATACCGGTTCCGAGAAGTAGTGGTCCGAGAGTCAGAAGCGCCCAGTAGCTGATAATCCGATGCAGAAAATTTCTGCCGGCAGCCACATGCCAGATATTGTTGAATGATTTTTCTATCGTCGCAAGAAGAGCCAAGGCCGCCCAAATCACAAGTAGGATGCTGAACAATCCTATTTGACCTTTATTTGTCTCATCAAAGAACTTCACAACGATAGCATCAAGATGCTCGGTAAGCTTAATTGTTTCCTCTGGATTGTCGCTGCTTTGAACCGGACTGTTAAAGGCTGTAAAGTTGGCCTGCTCATATATGAAATTCTTTACTTTCTCGCCGATGTAACTATAAGATGGAAATAACTGAAATATCATAAGCGTTACTATTGCCAGAGGGACAATTCCGAAGATTGTGTGATACGACAGGGCGGCGGCCTGCTGGCCCGAGCGGTTGAGCTTCAAAAGCCTGGCGCAGTGTGACCACAATTTGATTTGAAAAACAACAAAGCGGCTCGCTTTACCGAGCTGCGCGCTGGGTGTGGACAAAAGCTCTTTGAGCTTTATCATTTTTATGCCCTTTCAGTCTGAGGACGGACTTACCAATAAATGTATTCGAGGATGGAACGGCTTGTGTTACTTAAATAGTTCCTCAAGAAGCTCCAATCCTTTCTGTATTGCTTGATCTTCCAGAAGCTTAGCCGTATCAAGCTGAGGCTTGTCAACCGTGCCTTTAAGCGGCAGCACAATTCTCCTACCGCGTGTTTCTCTACCAACTCTTGCCGTTCGACCTTCTGTAGTATAGGGCAAAGTCACGGTCATATCCAGACTCTTGTCCAGGCCGATTGCTCCTTTGAAATTAATAGGATTATCGCCGACATCGATTTGCATATCGTCATACCGCAGAACACCCTTCTGTAGAATAATTTTTGTCGGGTGAATAGTCAAAACTGTGCCGCGGGCACCGCCGCCGACTAAAGTCAGAATCTGGCCTAACAAATCTGATGTCTCCAATCGCACCTGACTCATTGAAATCGTGCCGATTACGGTTGCATCATTCTTTGCTAAGGCACTTAAGGGTATGGCTAATTGCTCGCAATTGAAGTTTGTAACGCCGCTGACGTTGACGGCTTCAGCAAAAATCGGATTGACGAATTTAAGAAGTTTTTTTACCATCTCGTCGGTGATTTTAACGTCCTTTATTATGTACATCGGTTTGGCGGCTTTGAAGAGTGAGGGTTTTTGTTTAAAATCCGCACCACCGGCAAAATTGAACTGACCCTCGTTGACAGACGTCGTAAACGGCGCGATATTCAACAAGCCATTCTGCACCTGGATGTCAACATCAGTGGTATCGAAATCCAATCCCATATAGCCAGCCTTGTCAAAACCAACTTTGCCCTTGGCGTTAAGGTTCGCCGTGAGCTTATCCTTTTGATCGGTGGGGTATTCGCTTGTGAATGTGATTGTATCTTTTCTTTTACCCTGAAGCGTTAAGTCTTCCGGCAGGTAAGGTGCAGCTATAGTGCTGACCGCCGACCAGTCATATTCCAGCTCTGCGTCACCCTTGAGCTCTGATATTTGGTTTTGCTTGTTCTGATTGACTAAGTTTAGGTGGACCTTAAACTGGTCTGACAATAAATCAAGTTTTCCTGAATAGGTAAAATTAGTCGGGTTTAAGCTGACATCGGCGACTATCGAGGTGCTCGGTTGCTCAAATGGCTTTTTGCCGGGGGTACTGAGCTTAAGGTTTTTGATTTTCGTCGAGTCAGTTGTAATCGTATAAATATTGTTTTCCGAACGGACAGAGATAGTTGAATCGGCGATGCCGGTTAATTGCATCTCTTTGGGAATAGAAGCAAAAATGGCGGCGAACGGTCGGGCTTTCTCGAGGTTTACGTTATTTGCTGATATCTCCAGACTCAAAGGTGCCGCTGGCTCGTCACCCAGAGGTATGACGCCGTCTTTTGCACTGAATCGCCCCAGGCTCGCATCGGCAGTGACGGATTCGATGTTCACAAGGTTTTTCTTCCTGTCCAGATTGAGAGCGTATTCTACCTTAGTCATTGACTCTGATGCGCTTTGACCTTCCTCAGAACTCAGGAGGAGGTCCTTAACTGTCCCTGATCCGGAAATTGCGAATCTATCTTCTTCAATTGATATCTTTCCTGTTTCCTGAACCTCTCCAGCCATCTTATATTGACCGAATTCGAAGAACTGTCCTAATTCGGCTTGCAGCTTTGCGATGTCTGCCTGGGCGCTATATTTCAGTGATTTGGTGTTACCTGCACAATTGATTTTAGCAAAAGAAGCCGAGACGTCTACTTTGTCGAAGTTTATGCCGGCTTGATCAGATGAGATTTGTGCTACAGCTTGCATGGGCTGTGACAGTGCGATTTTCTTTCCTTCAACTGTACCCTCCATAGCGGAGATAGTAGCATTAGCCTGGATTTGTTTTTGACCGCCGGCCTTAGTTGATGTATCGACACTACCGTTCAATTGACCCGATGTTAGCTGCATGCCTTCCTTGAGTCCGAGAGTTTTGGGCATTTGTTTTGAGATGGCGGCTAAGTCGCAGTTAAATTTGCCCTTTAAGCTATAATTTGATTTGGCACTGAGCAAATCACCAATAGATTTACTTGTTGTCGGAACTGTACCACTGGCCGACGCTGAGGCCCAGTCACTCTTAATTTGCAGGTTCTGGATGTCTATCTTTTCTTTGCCCTGGCTCAGTGTAGTGTTAATGTCAAGGTCGCTAGTCTGCAAGCGGTCGCCTTTCAATGGCGTTCCTGTTATATCCAGATCCTTCGCTTTGACATCGCCGTTGAGGTTTTCGATTAGGCCATCCTTTATTTGGCCTTTTATCTGTCCGCGAACGAATCCTTTAGCTTGAATTTCGACACCGGCCAATCCAAAGAAAGGCTCCAATGACTCGATGTCGAGATCGTTGACCTCTACAGTCAAATCGCCGGTTGCTCCTTTTAGGCTCCAACCGGTTTGCTTCTTTGGTGTGATGCTGCCGGAGACTTGAATCTTGGAGTCATTTCCCGCCTTAGCTACGGCCATTGTCAGATCAAGATTCGATTGCTCTCCCGGCGGCTGTAGATTGACTTTTGAGTTTATCCGTGCAAGTTCGACCGTTCCTGATTTAGGATCGGTTACTTTAAAGTTGCCATCGTTGAGAACAAGCTCCATTCGTTTAACCGGCAATGCTATTGATCTCGTTGCTGTCTTGGCCGGCACTTCCTGGCTAGGGCTTCTGGGCTGTTGCGCCTTAAGATTTATCTCGACGTTAGGTTTGTCAATCATTGTTTGGCCGAAGGATAAATTGCCGGTCAATAGTGAGCTGTAGTGTGGTTTTGTGGCAATTTCCTTGACCTGGACTGAAATTTGGCCGGCATTATCGTTAAAGCTGAAATCAGCAACTTTGATGCCTTTAAGCCAGCCCATCGAAAGATCGGCAAAGTCCGTTTTGCCGGCGACTGAGCCGTTGATTTTGGCCAGAATTATCTGTCTGGCTTTAGCGGACGAGATAAGTGCCGGTACAAGCAACAGCACTAACGCAATTAGAATAATTATGATCGCCAGCGTTAACTTGAGCACCCGCGTACCGGTCTTTTTTGGCGGCTTGATTTTTGTTTTTGCTGCTCGCATCGTTTTGACCTCTCAAATTAGATGAATGATTGCACTATAACATAAGGGCAGCAAATGCTTGAATTGTAACTTATAAACTTATGATTTGTGCGTTTTTTTGGCAAAATCAATCGAGCATTATTTCGTCTGATTTGTGTTTGATCAGCTCGTCAACTCTGTCGGTGTACTTCTTGGTAATATCATCGACTTGCTTCTTGCCTTTATCGAGGTCATCTTCAGTGATAAGTTTGTCTTTTTGCTGCTTTTCGAGATGCTTGATTGCATCCCTTCGTATGTTGCGAATACCGACCTTTGTCTGTTCCCCGGTCTGTTTGGCCTGCTGAACGAGTTGTCTTCTTCTTTCCTCGCTTAGCGGCGGGATATTAAGCCTGATGATTTTTCCATCTACAATCGGTGCGATGCTCAGATCGCTTGCTTTAATTGCTTTTTCAATTTCTTTTATAGAACCGGGATCGAACGGCTTAATCACAATCATGTCCATTTGAGGCGTCGCCAGGGTTGCCATCTGTTTCAACGGCGTAGGTGTTCCGTAAAAATCGGCCTTTATGTTTTCGACCAGTCCGGTTGCTGCTCTGCCGCTGCGGACAGCTTTTAACTCGTCGTGCAGGACTTCGACGGCTTTTTTCATTTTGGATTCGGTGTCCGAGACTATTTGATTAGTAGGCATCTGCAACCTCATTTCATAATAATTTTGGTACCGACGTGCTCGCCACAAAGAGCCTTCGTGATGTTACCCTTTTCAAAAATATTCACAACGATGATTGGGATATTATTGTCCCGGCATAAGGTTATTGCCGAATGATCCATAATTCTAAGGTTCTTTTTAAGTACCTGGTCAAAAGTTAACTTATCGAAGAGCTGTGCATCCGGATTAATCTTGGGATCATCGCTGTAAACCCCGCTAACTTTTGTTGCCTTTATCAGCAGGTCCGCATCGAGTTCCGATGCGCGAAGGGCCGCACAGGTATCGGTCGTAAAGAAGGGATTTCCGGTTCCGCCCGCCAATATCGCCACCCTCCCGCGCTGAAGATGTCGGAGGGCCCTTCTGCGAATGAAGCCCTCACACATTGCCGGGACTTCTATCGCGCTGAGGACTCTGGTTTCCTGGCCAAGTTTCTCAAGAGTCTCCTGAAGCGCGCAGGCATTAATGATGGTCGCCAGCATCCCCATATAATCCGCCGTATTGCGGGGTATTTGGCTGGTCTCGGAGAAGCTTTCACCCCTAAGAAAATTACCCGCTCCTACCACAATAGCCACCTGCGGCCCGAGTTTGCAAATCTCGACGATTCTCTTGGCAATTGATCCAAGTGCAGCACCATCGATCCCGAATTGGCCTGCTTTGCAAAAACTTTCGCCGGAAAGCTTCAACAGAACGCGATGATATTTGCTCTCAGCCACAGTTTAGCATCTCGTATCTCGTATTTCGTACTTCGCATCTCCGCTGAGATACGATTCGCGATTCACGAGAAATTCTTATTATCCGACTTCAAATCGGACAAATCTTTTTATTTTTGCTTCTCCGCCGGCTTGTTTGGCTGCTTCGGAAAGAACCTGCTCGACGGACTTACTGTCGTCTTTTACGAAAGGCTGCTGCAGAAGGCAATTCTCAGCGTAGAATTTATTCATCTTGCCTTCGACAATTTTATCTATAATATTCGCCGGCTTATTCTTAACCTGCTCTGCGAAAATGGCTTTTTCCCGCTCGATCGTTTCGGGATCAATCTGGTCTTTATTAAGAGCCAGAGGTTTAGTGGCGGTTATGTGCATAGCTATGTCGGAAGCGGCCTGCTTTATCGCTTCTCCGGCTGCTATATCGTCATCGCTGGTATCGACCTGCAGCATTGTGCCGACTTTTTCGTTGAAGTGAATATATGTACTAATTAGTCCGGGGCCGTCGAGTTTGTATTTGGTGTAATCTCCAACCTGTGTTTTCTCGCCGGTCTTGCTGACTATTTCGGTTAGAAGATCATTAAATGTTCTGCCGTCTATTGAGGTCTCAAGGACACTCTCAGCACCCTCGTCCTTCGGACATGCCAGAGCGAAATCAGCTAAGGTTTTTGCCGTAGCCACAAAATCATCGCTCTTTGCCACAAAATCGGTCTCGCAGCACAGTGTTGCCAACGCAGCCGTTTTGCCGTCGTCGCTGGCCTTGCACACTACCAATCCTTCGGAAGTATCTCGTCCGGCACGCTTGGCCAGGGTTGCCAGGCCCTTTTTTCTCAGTAAATCCATAGCTTTTTCGACGTCACCATCCGTTTCCTGAAGGGCTTTTTTGCAGTCCATCATTCCCTGACCGCTCATTTTCCGCAGTTTCATAACCATCGCTGCTGAAATGTCCGCCATATTTAAAACTCCTATTCTCTCATTTTTATGAATTGTTACTTGTATTATGCTAACCGGCGGTGAGGACCGCCGGTTAAATACCAAAATCTATCTAATACTCAGCTTTGTTACTCGGATTTCTGCTGCTCAGTTTCAATTTTTTGTGAAGGGGTATCTGCAATTTGTACGGGGCTTTGCTCAACCTCACCTTGTTCTTGAGATTTTTCCTCTCTGGCGCGGGCCAGTACAGGCCTCCTCGAACGGACGCGCTTCGGCCGTTGGGGAGATTCCTGATGAACTGCGGTCATTGTTTTGCCAATAGCCACCGCATCGGCCAGTTCATGTAATATTAGTTCGACTGCCCTAATCGAATCGTCGTTTGCAGGAATCGCCACATCAACCGTATCAGGATCAGAGTCGGTATCAAGCAGCCCTATGGTTGCTATATCCAGTTTTCTGGCTTCCCGAAGCGCGAGATATTCCTTCTTGGCGTCAACTACGACAACAGCGCCCGGCAGACGCGACATGTTGCGAACGCCCTGCAGATTAGCTTTAATCTTTCGCATTTCGCGTTTTAGTCTTGATGCCTGCTTTTTGCTCTCACTGTCAAGCGTTCCATCCTCCGACATAGCTTCTAACTGCTCCAGCCTCTGAAGCCGAGAGCGTATAGTTCTAAAATTGGTCAGCATTCCGCCAAGCCACCGCTGAGAAACATAGTGCATTCCACACTTTTCAGCGATAGATTCTACAGCCTTTTGGGCCTGACGTTTTGTGCCGACGAAAACAACGTCTTTGCCGGAAGCAACTACATCTGCAAGAAGTTTTTTAGCTATAAGCAGCCCTTTTAAGGTTTTTTTGACATCAATGATATGGATATTGCCGCGTTTTGCGAAAATGAATGGAGCCATTTTTGGGTCCCATCGACTCACGCCGTGTCCAAAATGCACCCCTGCGTTAATAAGTTTCCGTGCCAGCTCTTTAGCCACAAAAGATCTCCAAAAAATTTACAAAACTTGACCTCATACGCTATATATATACAGACAAACCAA
>Ga0209536_100003904_pt1 | contig 23725 bp, 18 predicted proteins | sample DeeMarSeWOR28_12_FD_187461 | JGI IMG/M metagenome (GOLD analysis project Ga0209536, IMG submission 187461) | Marine sediment microbial communities from White Oak River estuary, North Carolina - WOR-2-8_12 (SPAdes) (version 2) | ecosystem: Environmental > Aquatic > Marine > Intertidal zone >...
GCCTATGAAAATGTGTTTGAAGTCTTGCCGGGTCATGTTTATACCTGGACTCCGGGTAAAGTCATCAATAAATACCAGTATTGGGTGGTACCATTCACTCACTACCAGGGTAGCAAGCAGGATGCAAAAGATGAATTGAGAAACCGTTTTATCGATGCCGTGAAGAAACGCATGGTCGCTGATGTAGAGGTAGGAGCGTTTCTGTCGGGGGGGATAGATTCTTCACTGGTTGTCAGTGTGTTGGCCAAGTTATGCGGTATTCATCCAAAAACATTTACCATTGGCTTTGACGAAGCCTCTTACGATGAAAGAAGTTTCGCCAGGATTATTGCTAAAGACTGCAAGACAGATCACTACGAAAAGATCGTTAATATAGACGATGCGCCGGCATTGAAAAAGTTGTTGACCAATCATATCGGCCAGCCATTTTTTGATTCCTCGGTATTACCTACCGCATTTGTTTCCGCGCTGGCAGCGGAACACGTCAAAGTGGTTTTGTCGGGTGATGGCGGTGATGAATTTTTCAGTGGTTATCAACGTTACATGGCGCGCAATATTTTACGCTGGTATTCACGGGTGCCAACATCGTTGCGCAAGGGCGTTAAAAAGCTGATCCGGCAACACCCGGAACCGATGGCGCACCACAGCAGAAGCATCCTGAAAAAAGCTCATCTGTTTCTCGATGTAGTAGACCGGCAAACCAGCGAAACACCATATATCGCTCCACTTATGTACTCCAATGAAAATTATCGCCAGTTTGCGCCGGAATTGTTTAATAGAGGACATCAGCCACCCAATCTGGGCAAAGTTGAGAATGCTGACGACATCTACAAATTAATGTATGCAGACTCACTAATCTATTTGCCTCAGGATATTCTACTAAAAGTGGATCGTGCTTCTATGGCCAGTTCGATCGAAGCCAGGGCGCCGTTTCTGGATAGTGGTGTCATTAGTCTTGCCTACAGTCTGCCATTGAGTTGGCATCGCAACTTCGGGGTTGGCAAGTCTTTTCTGAAGTACACATTCAAAGATTTATTGCCTGCGAATATCTGGAATCGGAGAAAGCAGGGATTTGCGGTGCCTGTGCATCGTTGGTTCAGGGAAAGCATGGGTGATGAATTGTTTGAATTAATTCAAAGCTCACAACATTGTTTAAATAAACAATACATCTTAGATATGCTGAGTGAGCATAGAGCAGGAAGTCGGGATCATGGGTACAGGTTGTGGGCAATATTTGCCTATTTGTTGTGGAAAAGCTAAATGAGCAAGACTATCGTTTTAACTAGCTATTACCGCCCTAAGCCTGGCGGTTATTGTAAACGATACTTTCGGGCTATAAATGCGTTGCTTAATCAAGGTGTAGAGGTTCACTATCTTGCTGTTGTTGAATTTCCTATTGAGCATCCAAGGTGCTTCTATCATAAATTCCCGTGGATGAAAAATTATACAGATAACTTGATTTTTTGGGTGTGTTTTCATATTTTGTCACCGTTTATTTTATTATATTTAGGACTTAGGTATAGAGTTACACATGCTTTTGTGTTTGGGCCTACCTACTCATTTGTGCTTCAACCATTGCGCATTTTGGCTAGAATTCCGTTAACTCTATTTTTGCGAGCGGACGCTATTTTAAATCATCGCATCGCTGGACGTGCTAATTGGATTACTAAACTTGACCAGTTGTTTGAGGGCGCTGCAATCCAGGGAGTACGTTTATATGGAGTTTCTGACGCCCTAACCAAAGCAGTGCTGAATCGCCACAGAATTTTTAAACCAAAAAAATATAGTACTCTCAGAAATAATATTGAGTCACTGGAAATAGTTTCGCATAGCGAATACAACAACCCACTGGTTTTGGGGTGTGTTGGAGTGCTGGAAAAAAGGAAAAATCAACAGCTATTACTCTACGCATTGAGTAAGATTCCGATAGGCAGCGCCAAATTGAATATCTATGGCGAGGGGCCAGATGAGGAATTTTTATTAGATCTGACAAAGGCGCTGAGTATCACAGAACAGATTGAATTTAGAGGTTGGGTCGATTCGAATTTGATATGGCCAGAGATAGACGTTCTGGTTATACCTTCGTTGCATGAAGGGGCGCCAAATGCTGTGTTGGAAGCTCTTTCGCACAGAATTCCTGTTTTGGCCAGTGATATAGCAGAACATGCTGAGATATTACCTGCGGAGTCTCTTATACCTGTTAGTTCGGTAGAGGATTGGTCAAAAAAAATTATGGAAATATGTAATAGCAAATCATTGCTAAGCGAAATAAAGTGTAAGCAAAGATATTGTTCTGAAAAGTTATTGTTTGACTGGGAAAAGCAAATAACCGACTTGATACTTGGAGGCTAACCATTGGGCAAAAGTCGCCTAACTTCAAAGCCTATTATTTTCGTGCTGCCGTCACTCTCGGCGGGTGGCGCTGAACGGATAATAATTAATCTGGCCAATGAAATATCTGATAGTGAGAAGGTATATATTGCTGAAATCCAGAAAGGTGGGAGTCTGAATGGCCTTGTAAATGACAAAGTTACCAGGCTGAATTTAACGAGCAAGTTCGTGTGGTTGTTTTGTTTAATATGGTACGTCTATAAATTTAGGCCTTGTTGTCTGGTTGCAACGAATTTTGATGTTAATGCTAGTCTCCTTGCGGCTAAATGGCTGTTGCCAAAATCTTGCGCCCTGATCATTCGGGAACCTGTTTCAATATATGCGTCACAATCAGAAAGTAGAGCACCTGCTTTCCGGTATTTAGTTTTCAAGTATTTATATCCGTTTGCAAGCACGTTGGTATTGCTGTCAAATGAAATGAAAAATGAATTTACTCAGTTGTGCCCAAAGATTGCCCCAAAAATCAAAATTATTGCCAATGGAGTAAATGCAGCGAGAATAGAAGATATACACACAGAAAAAAGTAGTGATGAATATGAAAACTATCTTATTACAGTATGCCGACTTGAGTATCAGAAGGGATTGGACGTTTTGATCGAAGCATTTGCTAAGGTAAAAGAAAGATTTCCCGATTATAAATTGTTGTTAGTTGGGGATGGTTCACAAAAGGAAAAGTTGCGTCAACAAATATCGTCACTTAATTTAGAGGATAATGTCAAACTCGTTGGTTTTGCAGACAATCCTTTACCTTTGGTAAAAGGCGCGAGGTTTTTTGTGCTATCTTCTCGATATGAAGGCATGTCAAACTCAATGCTCGAAGCGCTTTGCCTGGGAGTTCCTGTGATAGCAGTAAAAAAACATACCGCCGCGGATGAAGTTATTCAGGAAAATGTAACAGGGTTTTTGGTTAATGAGTGTAGTGCTCAGTCGTTAGAAGATGTTTTGTTGCGGGCGTTGGCTAGGATTGATTCTATAAATCGAGACTATATTTCGAACTGGGCGTGCAGCGAGTTTTCGCTAACCAAAATGATAAACAACTATAGAGATGTGTTCGATAAATATTGTTTGCTCCAGGGTAAAAATATCTGACAGGATTAGCTATGAATAATGAACGTAAAATTGAAGTAAAACCTGTTGATACTGATTTCCGTTTTAGATTTGGTAAAAATTGGCGTAATTACATAAAGCTGTTATCAGAGGAGCGGCTGCGGCTGGCAATGGATTCTCTTAAGGTTTTGCTTGATACGGAAAGTTTGAATGGTAAGTTGTTCATCGATGTCGGTTGCGGCAGTGGAATATTTTCATTAGCTGCCATAAGACTTGGAGCGAAGCAAGTGGTTTCCATCGACTACGATAAGGACTCCGTCAACTGCGCGCAATTTCTCAAGGAAAGATATGGGCCTTTTGACAACTGGACAATTCAGCAAGGTTCGATACTCGATAGTGGATTTGTGGATACGTTAGGTACTTATGATGTTGTGTATTCCTGGGGCGTGCTCCATCATACTGGTAATATGTGGAAGGCTCTGGAAAATGTGTCGATGCTGGTGAAAGCTGACGGTATTCTAGCGGTTAGCATATACAACGATCAGGGCTTGCTGTCTAAGTTTTGGGCTTTCGTCAAATATATTTACAACAAGTCGCCAGCGCCTGTTCAATGGTTAATGGGTAATTTGTTTTTTGTGGTTTGGGCGCTGCTTATGCTACTACTGGATATGGTCAACCGTAGACCAGTATTGGCACGCTACCATGGCGTCAACGCGCGGGGAATGAATGCCTATTATGACTCCATTGACTGGGTAGGTGGATACCCTTTCGAAGTGGCAACACCGACTGAGATATTCAAATTTTATAAGGCTAAGGATTACCAGTTAGTAAAGCTTGAAACTCGGAGCGGCATGGGATGCAACGAATATGTATTCATAAAACACAATAATGAAAAAATCTAAATCGTCTAATTAAAATTTCCACAAAGTTAAAAAAGCATTTTAACATTTAAGGCTAAAAAATATTTGAGTAAACATATGCCAACTGATATGAACAGTAATATGAAAAATGTAGATCAGGAGTTTCGTTTCAGGTTTGGCAGAAACTGGAAGAACTACCTGTCAAGATATTCGGAAGAGCGACTGGCTCTTGCGATTGAGTCGCTAAAAGATATGTTGGAAATAGATACTCTCAAAGGAAAGGACTTTATTGATGTTGGATGTGGTAGTGGGGTGTTTTCTCTTGCAGCGCTAAAGCTAGGTGCGGAACGAGTTGTGTCTTTCGATTACGACAGAGACTCTGTGGAATGCGCTCAGTTTCTAAACGAGAAGTATGGGCCATTTGATAATTGGCAAATTGAGAAAGCGTCTATTCTGGATAAGGAGTGGGTAGGCAGTTTGGGGCAATATGACGTTGTTTATTCTTGGGGGGTGCTTCATCATACCGGTGATATGTGGAGTGCCCTGGATAATGTATCAATTTTGGTGAAGCCTCAAGGCTCTTTATTTATCAGTATTTACAATGATCAGTTTCTTATTTCACGAGCGTGGTTAAAAGTAAAGTACTTGTATAATATATTGCCCGCGCCATTGCAGTTTGTCTTTGGGAATTTGTATTTCGCATTAACAGCAGTACGGCAACTAATTACTGATGTTATTAATCTGCGGTCTCCAATGATGAGGTATAAGGGGACAAATGCTAGAGGAATGAATTCCTATTATGATGCGATAGATTGGGTTGGGGGCTATCCGTTTGAGGTGGCTACTCCTGCCGAGATATTCGAATTCTACAAAATAAAAAGGTATGTCTTGACTCGGCTGCATACCCGCAACGGTAGGGGGTGCAACGAGTTTGTGTTTAGAAATTCATCAAATCTAGACATGTATAACTAATCTATATTTTATTGGCTAATAATGTTGCTGCGACAAGTTGCATCAGCTTTTATTAAAGTATTTTAATAGGGTGTTGCGGTAGCGATGGTATTCACCATATAACGTTCGAAATAATATAGGGAGATTTTCCTGGGTAAGAAAAAAAGTGGGTATCGCGAATGTCCCAATTCTACCTATGTTTCCTTTTGATTGTATAGGTTCGATGCCGTGTTTGTTTCGACCATCAAAGAACAGGACACTGCCATGTTTTACGTGTTCGTCAACATCAATAAGCTTGCCACTATTATCCACTATACTGAGCCCACCACTATCATAATCAATACCCTTGAATGTAATAGGAATCATAAAATGTATTAATGGTACATCTTTATGGTCATCAATATGGGGTTGCAAAAAACCACCGTTGGGAGGGTAATGACTCGTTGAGATGTATACGCTGTAATTATCTTCGCTATATAGCAGTCCTTTGTTTTTTTCAAAACCCTGGGCCAGGTTACGAAGCTTATGTAACGCGATATTAAGATCCCTGGTTGGCTTATGTGTTGCTTGATTCCATAGAAAATCAAAATCACGATATAAGTGCCAGAAATTATTCTTTGTTCTAGAGGTAAAGTTTTTTTCACCTAGTAGAAATGTTCCGCGAGCGACCTTTGTGTTTGAGTTGACGTGTAAAAAGTAGTCGGTCCAAAATGATTTAAGCAATTCAATGTATCGTTTATCTATCACATCGTGATAGATTGCATAACCGTTATTAGCGATATCCTCTTTTATCTGTTGCGGCTCTGGCAAAAAATTAAAATGATTCATTAATCGTCTTCTGTCTTTGTCAATATGAATGACATTCCATGAGTAGAATAGGGATGCCAGGAAGTAGAAATTAGGCTGTTATCCTTGATCCATTCATGAAATGCTTTAGATTCACCTTTATTCGGATTACCTGAAAAACAAAAGAAATCATCAAATAAAATTACTGTCCCGCATTGTACATAAGGGGTTATAAAATTTAAGGCAAGTTGGGTTGAGCTATATAAGTCACAATCGATATGCACTAATGCGAGCTTTTCTAAACCTAATTGGTCTCTTAGTTCAGGCTTAAGAGTGTCTTCATAATAGCCCGGTATTGTTGTAAATTTGTCCCGGTTAACGTTATATAATTCTAATCTTTTATTAACAGAGGTTTCATCAACTGACCAGGATCCTTTCTTCCATTGTGCGTGCTGGTCATCTCCTTGTGTCTGAGGAAGGCCCTGAAAAGAATCGAATAAATATAAGTGCGGTAGTTCAAGCTGTGTGGTTCGAGATATCATTTTGTAGATAGCAACACTAGAACTTCCTGAACCTACGCCAAATTCAACTATATCCCCCTTAATTTGATTTACCTTGAGCCAGAGCGCCGTTCGTAAATACATTTCTATATTTTTCTGTGCATAAAAACCACCACGTAGGCCTAACCAATGTGGCACCCATGTAAGCGGCAATGTGCTCAGGGCGAAATTATTGAGTTTGTGATAAATGGTATTCATTGGCTCGCAAATAAACTTTTCTTGCTGATGCTAGGTCACCCGCCATAAGATATTGATTTGATTTGGGAATTAATTTTAAAACGGTTTTCGGTCAAATAAATTACAATCACATAGTATATCAATATGTATGCCAATCTAAGCAGGTGAGCTTTAGATAGGCGCTAACTTTAATGGCTTTATATGAACTGAACAGCAGCTTGGACCGATTTGGCACAGATTATGATTAAGCATAAGAGATAATAGGAATTTTTTGGCGAACCATCGTACCCAATTACGTAATACAGACTATTAATTATCGTAAAACCACTAACCACGAATATTGGCGCTTAATGAAGAAGTTGAGGATACAAGCTTTATCAGGATTTAATTCCCTGTTTAGTTTCTCAAATGTTAACCAGTTCGGGAACTCAGCGAAGAACGCATTTTCCTCGCTAGTTGTGAACTTAGTTGGATTGCTCCTCAATTTATTTCTGACGTTCTTATTGGCAAAACAATTGTCTCCGATAGAATTTGGGGTGTTTTCCTATATCTATACTTGGTTAGGAATATTATTGATATTTTCTGTTTTAGGGTTTGATTCTCTGCTAGTCCGCAGTATTCCAAAATACAATGTAGAAAATAAGAACGGGCATATTAATGGTTTGTTGCGGTATGCGAATAAGACAGCCTTCTTATCCGGCTTAATAATATCAGCCATTGTACTCCTCGTAGTTTCAATGCTGGGTTTTTTTCAAAAAAATTATATATATGGAGTGGTTATAGCTTTAGTATCCTTACCGCTAATGAGTCTGTGTCTTATTAACGAGGCAGCTTTACGTGGTATCCATAAAGTTGTCCAGGCTCGAGTGCCTTCTATCATTGTTCGTCCGCTGATTGTCTGTATATTGGTGTTGGGGGCGTATGTAGTAGATCAACAGTTAAATAGTGCTGACGTGCTTGCCTTCAATTTGCTCGGCGTTATTGTTGCGTTGCTTCTAAGTAATAGGTATTTAGCCAATTTTGCTCGCCAAATTCGTTCGGATAGGTTTCAGTATGAAAAGCAAGAATGGATTGCAACTGCCTTTCCATTATTGTTAATTGCTGGAATGTTCTCTCTGTTGAGTTATGTTGACACTATAATGATAGGAATGATCGGTACGATAAATGATGTTGCTGTATACACATTAGCTGCTAAATTTGCCGTACTTGTTTTGTTTGTGTTGCAAGCGTTTAATGTGGTTGTAGCTCCCAAGGTATCAGAATATTTTAACGGTAAAGAGTATGAAAAGTTACAGGCCTATGTGAAATTAATGTCTCGTATTATGTTTTTTGCTACTTTACCAATTATGTTTTGCCTTCTTGTGTTCGGAGAATTATTTTTGCGGTACTTCGGCGATATTTATCAGGGAGGTTACTCCGTAATGGTTATGTTGGCAATTGGGCAGATTGTAAACGTTTCTTTTGGCCCCGTTGCTATTCTGTTGTCAATGACCCAATACCAGAAGCTAAGTTTTCGAATCCTGCTTATTAGTTTGTTGGTAAACATTGCGTTAAATATTCCAGCTATTTATTACTTTAATATCCTTGGTGCTGCAGGAGCTACTGCTATATCAATTATATTGAGGAACTATTTGATGTGGATATATGCCAAGAAGTATCTTGGAATTAACTCTTTTATTATTTAGTCTATTTGGATTTATCTAACTGCAGGCTATTTGTCGTTTATAATAAATAAAAGGTTTACTGCTGTTATTTTTTCCATCTAGATAAATCTATTTTTAATACCTTTTCCGTTAAGGAAATATCATCGCTGAACTCTTTACGTAGCATATTTATAATATATTCTGGAAGCTTGGGCCTTTTGATATTTTCCGAGTTAATGTAATTAGATATATTGTCAAGAATATATTTCTGAATGCCTAAGCGTTGTATGCCTAGTTTGTTTCGCAGTAATTCAGTTAATTTGTAAGACCAGGCAGGATGCCTGTAGACTAGTTTTGCTAAGTATTTATATTTATATTTTTTATTTTCGTTAATTTTAGAAAAAGTCAGCCGGGAAGTTTTAGAAACCCCGATGAATTCCAGTGTTTCATTGTAAGTCAATTGTGTATTTTGGACAAAATCTTCAAATATTATAACTTTAATTTGCTCTGCTGGATAATAGGATAGTACGCGCTGTAATTGTTCTGAATAACTAGCAATCTTTTTATATTGTAAAATTTTGGGGTTCCTGCAGGTTTTTGGAATGTTTAGCCCTTTTGATCTTTGCTCTTGTAGTTGCCAGGCAGTAGAAAAATCTTTAACATCTTCGTCGAGAGAAAAAACCGCCTGAGAATGTAATGACTGAACCATGCTGACGGGATCTCTTAGCATGATGATGAGCTTAGCTTCTGGATTAAATTCATATATATTACTGATCGCGACATCAGAAAACAGATACCAGACAGATGCTTCTCCAATTGCTGGAGTATTGGTATCGCAATGTCGAAATTCCCGCAAAAGGTACTCTTTGTCGGACAACGTGTCGCAAATTCCTGATAAATCTTTACAGAAATGGCATGGCTCTTTTGCTTTTGAAAAACAAATTTCGGGGTGATCGGATAAATAGTGATACAGCGCGGTGGTACCGCATTTTGGTGCTCCAATTATAAAAAAATTAGGTTTTACAAATTTCATAAGAAGATATCGTTAAGCAGTATACTGCTGATATAGCTTTTTTGTTGTCCCTGCAATAGAGTTGCGAGATTAAATTGAATTCATATCTTGATGTATTTCGATTTTATCATCGCATCTAATGTCATTAACTAACTTGGAAAATTTCCAAATCAGGCATGACTTTTGTAAGCATAGTTTATGGTATTTTGAGGTTTCCATTTCTTTTTTAATAGGAAGTACAATGCCAACTGATTAGTCATAAATTACGATAATATGTTAAATATGAACAATTATGGTAGTTTGGATATTTTTAATAGATCCATCTAAACATACATTATTTGCAGTTATTAGTTGTATATTTGTGAGAGCTCGACTCTGAATCAGCCACTAAAACCGGATTTAGACTATTGACATTGGAATTGCGATTACAACAAATTGCAGAATTCATGCCTCTTTAATTAGGCTGATTCAGAGATACCAGGCAGTGTTAGTGATACAACTAGGTCTACATTTATAAATCTAATTTATTCGTTAAGTATTGCTTTGTATGTAATAAAAAACCACTCCTAATACGAAGAAAGATAGGTCACTAATTATTAGTTCAAAGCTTGTTGTAGTAGAGGTTATAGGACGGTCGTAGATATGGTAAAAAAACTCGTTTATATCGCCAGTCTTGGTCATTCAGGATCTACATTGCTGGATTTGGTGTTAGGAAGTCATAGTAAATACATTGGACTTGGTGAGATAGCCCAAGTACTTAAAGATAGTAAAGATGATTTTCTGAAAACCAGAAAAGTGCGATGTTCTTGTGGCGAATTTATGAACGATTGTGAATTTTGGAGCCCAGTTACTACCAGAATTGCTGCAAGCAGCAATAAAGACATGACCCGATTGTATGAAATCGTTTTAGACTCGTTTTATGAAAAATATGGAGCTAACTGTATACCAGTTGATTCTTCGAAATATATTAAACCGTTAAGTGTGTTAAACACCATTCGAGATGTGCAACTAAAAATTGTAAATATAAAAAAGGACGTGAGAAATTTTGCTATCTCGCAACTAGATAATTAAAAAAAACCGTTATTCAAAAAAACCGCAAAATTTTATGAAAAAAATGTTTTTACATTATTTTGGTTATGGTATTTAGAAAATCGGAGAATTGACAAATATTTAGCGTTAAACAATCAAAAGGTACTCCAAATTGGTTATGAAGAATTAAGTTTGTATCCACAATTTATGATAGACAAAATATGCAATTATCTGGATTGTTCAATTAAGCCTGCTATGCTATCTCCAAAAAACTCAAAGAGCCATGTTATTCGAGGTAATTAAATGCGCAATCAAACCGGTAAAATGGAGATACATTACGATCATCGCTAGTTTACCAGGAAAGAATGGCAGTTGCCGGCTTTACTGTTTCAAAATATCATGAGATACAATTCGCGAGTGGTATACAGTAATAATACGGATGATATTTGGAAATAAACTTTTTATCCAATATCAGCAAAAAGAAAAGTCTTTAATAGCTGTTGAACAAATTACGTATAAAGTTATATCAATACTTAACTAGGTTATTCGTTTCGCTTTGTTCTTCGGTAGTCCTCATTTGCACCTTTATAATGTAAGGCGGATATTTGTTCAGAAATAATGCCTATAAGAAATACAAGAATCGATGTCGTGAACAATAAGGCGCTCATGTTAGTAAATTGCTTATAGTAGATATATGTGTAGATGTAATAGGAGAGGCCAATCAAAAATATTGCAGTACTGATTGGTAAGAAAAAGCGCATGGGGGAGTATAAGGCACCTATTTTAATAATGATTAACAAAAAGCGGGTTCCGTCTTTAAACAATTTGATTTTGCTTTTACCTGCTCTTTTAGCCGCTCTTATAGGAACAAATGTAACTGGGAGACCCGATCTGAAAAACGCCATGGTGCTTGTGGTTGGATATGAAAACCCATTAGGTAGTAAATAGAGAAACTTTCTAAAGTGTCTGGCACGCGTAGCACGAAAACCTGAGGTAAGGTCCAGAATTTTATTGCCGGTCATTATGGATGCCAACCTATTATAAAAACTGTTTCCCACGCGGCGCAGCAGCGACGCATGAGTATCAACTGCTCTGGCTCCTATAACCAGCTCGTAACCTGCATTGATTTGCTCGATCAACTTGGGAACATCTTCCGGGTCATGCTGTCCGTCGCCATCCATGAATACTAAGATATTACCTTCGGCTGCTCTTGCGCCAGACTTGATTGAAGCCCCGTTACCCATGGAGTAAGGGTGCGATATGAACTTAACACTGTTTTTCTTGCATATCGATACAGTATCATCGGTCGAACCATCATCGACTACGATAATTTCCGCTTCAGGCATAACTTTATTAAGACTGGGAAGCAACGAGCGAAGATTTTCAGCTTCATTTTTTGCAGGTATTACGATGCTTACAGTCTGCGCCGTGTCGTCAACGATAAGTGGCATGTCCTTTTATGTTATTTTGGTCATATAATAATCAAAACAGAGCCTATTGTTCTATAGTAAATCAGTAATTAAATATCTATAAAAACAGATATGGCTTAAATTTACTTAGCGTTTAGCGAACGAGAAGAATCATTTAACTATTGATACGCGTTAAAGAGATTTATTGCAAACTACACGCCATCTTTTTTAATCTTATTAGCCAGTTTAGCCAAATGTCGGATTTTTTTCTCCAACTCGTTGATATTTGGCAGCTGAGATGGGGCAAAAGGCTTTTTCTTTTTAGCGGCGTTTTTAGCTTTTTTAATAAACAATAATGAATCTTCATATAGTCCGGCGGACATAAGAAGCTTGGCTTGTCTAATTGGGGCGGCCGGTAGGGGTTGATATTCGTAAACTTGATCGAGTAGTTCTATCGCCGGGTTCAATTGACCAATTAATACATGTAAGTCAGACTGCAAAAACAGTAATTTGGCGTAAGTACGGCGATGTATTTTAAGCTTGGGTATATTTCTGATCGTTGATATCAACGTAATAGCATCGTGTTTATCATAACGAGTACACTGCTCATTAACTATGCTATCCACCAACGTCTTGGTCATGACGAATACGCCATCCGTAAATCTGGCGCTTGGAACAAGGCTATTAATATCCTGTAAAGTATATTTTACATTTATATTATAGCGGCAACCGATATTTATGATCTCTAGCGGCAAGCTGATATCATGAGGAAATTTATTAAATGTCGCATCTAATGTTTGTATCGCCTGATCTGGCTCTCCATTTATACCAAGGTACTGGCCATAAATACGCTGTGCTCGAAGTGATTCCGGGTGCTCCAATGCCCATATCCGAAACAATGCGCCTGGATTGCTCCAAATAATGGCAGATTGATAAGTTAGAAAAGCAGAAAATATCACCAGTAAAATCGGCGCCGAGATTACTAAACGTTTAACGATCTGTTTGTCGACAAGTTTAGCAATACGAGTAACATAATACATTAAACCAAAGATAGGGCCTATCATGGGCATGTAGTTGCGATGTTCGAAATACAATTCGAGCGAAGTGAAGGTCGATTCAAGTAAATGCCCACCATAAAACCATAGAATTGCAAACGACAAAACCGGTTGGCGTTTTCTAAACCGTATTGCTAATACTATTAGAGATATATTTATTACAATTGCTAGGATTGTCGTTATTGGAGTGAATAGTCCAGTCGATATTTCAATATCATCATTTATTAAGCCATTCCCACGTAAATGTGGTACTAAAATAGAATGTAAGTAATCTAGTAGTATTCTACTTTCCGTTAAAAGGCGTTCTCCTTGGGTAAATTCACGGTCATTAAAGCCATTCGCATAAAAACCCTTTGACAGAAAATATAAAAATAGTATAGCGAGTGGCGCGTAAACGAAAATCCAGAACCAGTATTTTAATTCCTTGGGTTTGTTTAAGTCATGGAACAGGGTTGCTTCAGTGATGAGTATAAAAAGCACCATCAAAATGCCATTTTCTTTACTAAAAACAGACAGGATGCCGAATATGGCGACACCAGCGGACATAAGCAAAAGAGATTTCGTACGGTTACTGTCAAATCCAATCCTGCCATAGCAGTAGCATATGATGCTGGCTAGGCTGAATAAGGTTGATAGTTGTGCCATGCGCTGAATGACGTAGAGAGTGGTCGATACGTTAAAGGGGTGGAGCATCCAAAACGCGCCGGTGAATACCGCGACTAAAGCGGCAGAGTTTTGATTAAATTTAACCGCTAATGTTAAACGATAGCTGAGTAGTATGACTAGCATTCCACACAATGCATGGATCATCAGGTTAGTGTATTTAAAAGATACAGGTGTGCTAGGCCAGTATTGGTCATTTAACAAAAAAGACAACATTGATATTGGTCTGCCGGTTGGGCCAGATTCGTTACCAAAGACAAAGGCCAAAACCGCGTCGAGACTTGTTACGCCGCCATTATCGCCTAATGGTGCGAGGTTGTGATAGTCGTCAACTAGAAATATACCAGTGAGCCCGGGCCAGTATACAAAAAGACATGTGGCTAGGGTAAAAATGAAGCTTGTTGAAATTAATAGTGAAGAGCGGTTCTGAAACAGAGTGTTGAGTTTCATCATCCTGATGAATTCTTTTGTGAACAATTAGTTGTAATCTTTTGCAGGTTAGAATGAGCTAATAATTAATATTATTCAAAAACGAGAAGCCTTCGGAATTGAAGGCTTCTCTGATTTCTCAGTAATCAAACTTTTATAATGTTTGGATTACGGACGGCAATTAGCTGGCAGGAATCGCGGATCAGCAGAGCTATCTGTACATACCCATGCAACACCGTTTGAGCTACCAGAACCAACGAAAATGACAGTTTCACCGTTTACATCTGCGCCAAGATTAGCCAAAGTATATGTAAGTGACGCTACGCCAGTTCCAGTAGCAAATGCAATCGCTGATACATATTCACTTTGAGCATCGTCAGTATTGATACCTGCCTGGCCTGTAGAATCTGGCATTGAGCCAGAAGACAGATAGTACTCAGAAGTAGTGGTTTTAGCAGCGGATGCCATTACCATTACTTCAGAAATTTTGGTACGAATAGTGTAATCCTGATAAGCAGGAATTGCGATCGCTGCCAGGATACCAATGATCGCCACAACGATCATGAGTTCGATTAATGTAAAACCTTGTTGAACCTTCTTCATAAAACTTGCCTCCAGTAATTTAGTTGCAACTTCATTTGAATTCTTTGATATTTCCTAGACAAGTACTCAATATCTTCAGGATATCGACTGCCAGTGACCTAGAATTCATCATGACAATATTTAAAAGCAAGCAATATGCCAACATGCCATCCAGTATCCCCAATGCCATGGATAAACAAGTAACAGATTGATATTTATAGTCTTATTCTTGCTAGAACGGGCAGGGTGCGTAATTTTGTCAGCATCGATACTTGATGCTACTCAGTAGAGTTGACAGATTATGTTAGTGACTGACACAAATTGTCACCTTGCTAGTTGCCCGCCGAGTTCTGTGCAGGCTTCGCTTTTAGACTGCAGGTAACAAAGCTAATCATATTTTTTAATATTTATATCCGGTTTTTTCTGGGCTATTGCCTATCGGATAGTAAAATCAGACCGCCGGGCAGACTAATCAATAGAATAATTATGAAATACAAAATGGATAGCGCAATTGCTGCCTGGGTGTCTACGTTAAATAGAGTGAATAGAGAAACTATCACACCTTCTCGAACCCCCAGGCCACCGATAGAAATGGGTAAGCTGGTAGCCAGAAATACGATTGGTATTATAATAAAAAACACAGAGATCGGCAGGCTGATATCCAGGCTGAATCCAATCATTACATAGCTTAGTATAATGAAATACTGGGCGAGGATTGAAAGGATAAGCGCGAAAAGAATATGGGGACGTGCATGTCTATATCCATGGAGGGTTGACATAACATGCAGTAAAAAGTCGGTAAACCTTCCTTTATGGAACCGCTGTAATATGAATCGCGTGAATTTTGGCATGTAGTCCGAGAAGAGAAAAAGCAGGCCAAACGGCGCTAATATCGCAATGATATAAATTACTAGTTTGGTATTAGGGTGTAACACAAAGTTGGGAGTTATTGACAAGGCAACAAGTCCCATCATCAAAATGCTGGTCAATCCCAATATTCTGTCCATTAAGGAAGATGAAACCAGAAGATGGGTGGCACAACCAAACTTTCGCAGGCGCAGGATTCTTATAACATCACCGCCAATACCAGTCGGTAAAAAATTATTGAAAAATAGTCCCAAGTAATAGCTTTTAAAGGTATCCCGGTAGCGGCTTGTTTTGTCCTGCGTTCTGTAAAGATACCACCAGCGAACACTGAATAGCAGAAATGCTAGTGCATGGGCAATAATGGCAAAAGCAAAATAGGAAAGCTTGGTATTCGCTAGCGAACTAGCAAGAGCGTTGATATCGACTTGTGATAAAATCCAGCCAAATAGCGAAATAGTAACCAGGAGTTTTACTATCAAGACAACCGGTCGGCGTGTTTCCCGTAATTTTCCCTCAGATTCTGCGTACATAGTTCAACCAGGTTTTTGCTGAATGGTATTTAATAGTTCTTTGGCAAAGCTGTCTTCCGGTTTTAGTTCCAGTATCCTGTTGACTGATTCTGTAGCTTCGTTGATATTGTCGGCTTTCAAATGAATTTTGGCGCTGAGTTGCAGGCCACCAATGTTATCTGGCGAAATCATGAGCAAATAGTCAACTTTTTGAAGTGCTGATTGCAAGTTTCCATCAAGATAGTCTACCAGTGCTTTGCGCTGTAAAGTCGCAGTAGAGTTTGGCATCAGTGAAAAGGCTTTGTTATACATCGTTTTTGCCTGTTCAACGATCTTACGGCTGTAGAACAAATCGCCCAGCAGCATATATCCTCGGTATGCCTCGGGGTGCAAGCGTACAATTGTATTAAAATAATGAGCAGCTAATTTGTCATTGCTTAGTCGCACGTGTGCTTTACCGGTTTGTTCTAGAACAAAGGTGTTGTCAGGCTGGATGGCCAGTGCCTTATGAAAATAATGTATCGCTTGTGAGTAATCGCCCTGGTTTAAATATACCTCACCAAGATTGCTATAAGCTCTGCCTGCCAGGCCGGGGTAAAGCGTGATAGCCTTTTCCCATAATGTAAAATCCGTTTTCCAGATTTTATTTTGCTGGAATGTGAACATCCCAAATGTGACTGCAATCGTAGCTATGGCCGCAAAGAACGTGGTTTTGAAAAGGAGTTTCTCTTGAGTAGCGTGAAGAATTATCGAGATATACCCTCCAAGAACAACAAATAAACTGAGTAATGGAAGGTAGGTATACCGATCGGCGGCCGCCTGGGAGCCGACTTTGATCAGGCCTATTACTGGCAGTAATGTGATAACAATATAGATCAGCGCGGCAAGAGGGAAGTAAATAGTTTTCTTGGCCAGCACAACGAAGACCACAATCAGCATTAATATCACCGCGACAGGAATTAGGCTAAAAAGGTTGGGCTCGATACTCCAGGGATGGAATGGATAAAAAGGAGAAAGATTCGCCGGCCAGATAAATTTATATACGTAAAGAACCAGAGTCATGCAGGCGTTAATAATACGCGATTCAAGTGATATATACTCACCGCCTTGTATACCATGACGTTGGGTAAACAAAGTGATGAGAGCCGCAATTATCGATAGTAGGAATAATATCCGTTTATTTTTCAGTAATTGCGCTAAGTTCTGCTTAAGTGGAGAGGTTTTATCAATGACATTGAGAGGGTAGATGTCGATCAGTATTAACACCACAGGAAGGGTTACGGCCATAGGTTTAGCCATTAGTGAACAAAAAAACAATATAGTGGTAATTGTCAGCCAGTTCTTACTGTTTGTTACCTTGTATTTTACATAAGCAAGTAACGTTGCCAGAAAAAACAATCCGCACAGCACCTCTTTTCGTTCCGCGACCCAGGAAACCGATTCCACATGTTGCGGGTGTATGGCGAATAACAATGCTGCCAGCAGACTGGCGCTGGTGAGTTCACGTTGCGTGACTCTGGAAAATAGCGTATGCCTCTGTGCATGGTAATTTCGCTGAGTCTGTTGTAATAATGCAAAAACAAGGTAATACACCAGTACGCTGTTTATAATATGGATGGCCAGATTTACAGATTTAAAGGCCAGTGGATTGTAGCCCCAAACTGAAAAATCCAGCGCCAGGGAGAGCCAGGTGAGTGGATGCCAGTTTCCCACATCATAGTTGGTAAACATCCAGTAAAGATTTGCGCCATTGAGGTTGTGGATGTACTTGTTATTATGAATGTAAAGCATGTCATCCCATTGCAGGAATTGATGATTAACAAGATCTCCATAGGCAATAACCGTGGCAATGGCAATAATGCCAAACGCGAGTATTCTGTGGGATAGGCTAAAACCAGCGTATTCTGTCACGGCAAAGTAAAGTAAGAATGGTTGATTTCCAGAACTGCTAAAACGATTAAAGCGTTTTTGATTGCAACGAATTATCTGTTACCCAGCAAGTAAGCAACTAGCGTTCCAATTGCCAATTGGCGATTGAATTTAAAGTATTTAAGTAATCCGCAGTACGGCGAATGAAAGTTGGGTTAATTTGTACTGGACTGATTGAATTCGCGTATAACGTATTGGGCAAGCTCGTTAGAAGAATCTTTTTTTATAATTGATTCAGCGATACTTTTTGCCGATTGATAGTCTTTTTGCGCCAATTTTATTTGAGCTGATATTTCCAGACCTTTGATGTAGTTAGGTCTCAATTGCAACAAAAAAGTAACCTTTTGTTCCGCGCTATTCAGATCATTTTTCAGCAAATCCATTAAGCTGTTTTTGTACAATGCTGTTTCAGAAGATGGAGAGATCTCCAATGCTTTTTGATAAAAGAATGCAGCACGCTGGATATTTTTATTATCGAAATAGTAGTCACCGATTGCAATATAGGGGTAGTGAAGGTTCGGCTTTGTCTCAATCATCATAGTGTAGTATTTTTCTGCATTTTTATGGTCTTTCAATTTACTATATGTAGCACCCAGGTTACGCATAGCTTCCAGATAGGCGGGATCAACGTTCAGAGCATTTTTATATGAGTCGATCGCCGCTACATAATCTTCTTCCAAAAAGAATACGTTCCCCAAATTAACATAAGCTGTTGATGCAGAAGTTGGATATCGCTCAATAACCTTTTGCCATAACATTTTGTCATTCGCCCATGTTTTACTATCCTGATAGGTTTTAAAGCTTAGGAACAAAACGCAAGTTATAGTAAAAATAATTAACGCAAAAGACTGTAATCGGTATTTGGTTAGCCTGTTGTATGCTTGAAGAAGAGTATATCCCATGAGTATGTAGAAAACTGTGGTAGGAATATAGGCATAGCGATCTGCTCTTACGGCGTGTCCGAGATGCAGCAACCCGATAGCAGGCAGTAGTATTATTAAATATGAGCCAGTTATCAGAATAGGGGTATGATAATTTTTCCGGCTGGCAACAAAACACATTGAAAATAGAACGATAAAAAGTACTACTGATATCCAGTTAGCCAACGATAGATTGGCCGTGTCGCTTTGCAAAGGATGATAAGGAGAGAGTATAGTCGGATATAGTATAGAAACAATATAATAAAAATAGTTTGTGCAAACATTCGCTATTCTCGAGACCAAAGTATAGTCCTGAACTCCCGTAATATTCGCTGTCTGGGTGATCAGTGAAATCATTAGTACCACGCCAGCCAGTAAGAAATATATCAATTTCCCATTCACTAACTGTTTGGTCCAGGCTAATAACGGCTGTGTGTGGTCGATTTTTTTTAACAAATATATATCCAAGACGATTAAGAGAGCTGGCAGCGTAATTGCCATGGATTTTGACATCAGCGCCAATACAAAAGATAGCGATGTTAAATTATGCCATAACATCTTTTTGCTAGAATAGTGCTGATGTATATAGGAAATAATCGCAGAAAAATAAAACAATGCACAAAGCAGATCCTTTCGTCCAGAGATCCAGGACACTGATTCCACGTGTTGTGGATGAATAGCGAATATCAATGCAGCAAGCATCGCGGCGTAGGTTTCTGTACGATTACCTATTGAAAGTGCCTGCTCCAGTGAGTTTATATTTGCGTGTTTAATAATCCCGAGTATCAGGTAACTCAAGTAGAACACTAGCAGGGAATTCAGGAAGTGAATAACAATGTTTGTCGCTTTAAAAGCTGACGCCGTTTCGCCCCAAATGGAAAAATCTATTGCGTAACTCAGCCAGGTAATCGGATGCCAGTTGGAGGTGCTGAACTCGGAAAACATTCGCAGCAAGTTCTCCGTGGTTAAGGGCCTAAGGAACTCGGTTCTTAGTATGTAATTTATATCATCCCAATGTAGAAAGGTATGGGAAGTATAGTTGCTGTATGATATCAGTATAATTAACAGTAAGGATCCGCAGTAACCCGCAGTCAGTTTTAGATTCGAGTGGCGAAATTTCATAACCACGACTACTCGTATCGGTTAAATGAAGCGCTTGGAAGTCAGAATACCTAGTTTTGCTAACTTGTATTCCATAGTGGTTTTAATGACTCCTAGACCGTATTGGATGGAGCGCCGTAAGCTGATAGAAGAAGACTCTTTCATGTAAACAGTAGGGCAGGTGACTTCGCCAATGTCATATCCCTTATAGATAATCTGCAGTAACATTTGGTTGTCGAATATGAAGTCGTTATCATTTGTGTCTAGACGCAAGTCGTTCAGCAACTCTTTGGAGAAGGCGCGGTATCCTGAATGGTACTCAGATAACTTATAGGGTAGTAACACATTTTGAAACATCGTTAAAAATCGGTTGGCGATGTATTTATAAAGAGGCATTCCACCCTTGAGGGCTCCAGTACCCAGAATCCGAGAGCCAAGCACACATTTATAAACGCCTTCTGCTATCAGCGATGCCATTGCAGTGCATAACTTTGGGGTGTATTGGTAGTCGGGATGAACCATAATAATTATGTCAGCGCCAATATTGATTGCATAGGCGTAACAGGTCTTCTGGTTTCCACCGTAACCCTGATTATTGTCATGAACGATGATATGTTTGATGCCGATATTTTTCGCAACTGTCTCTGTGTCATCGTGACTGCAGTCATCAACAAGGACAACGTCGTCAACTATGTCGTGGGGTAATTCTTTGTAGGTTTGTTCGAGTGTCTTTGCCGCATTATAGGCGGGCATGACTACGACAACTTTTTTACCATGCAGCATGCTGTTCTCGATAGGGTTAAATAATAATCAAGGTTATATAAGGTGCTGAATATAGTTAGCAACTTCTGTTCCATTTCTAAAAATGCAAGGGATTACCAGGGGCTCAGGAACTGAATCGGGAAAAAAATCTCCTTAGCGTAGACCGACTGTCCGGGGCTCGCGTATCAACGTTACTATTTTGCTTTATATTACTATTCGCCAGTTCGTTTCCGGCAGATTGTTGACTTAATATCTTTTGTAAAGGGGCCAAGTGGTCTTGGTAATTTTTCCACCGATTGAGTGATTGTTTATAAACAGGCTGTTTAACTTGCCATTTACTGGCGGTTGTGATTTGTCGTTTAGATTCATAAAATGAAAGACAGTTTTCATTCCAAGGTAAATTACAGAACTCCAGCAAAGTACGCACTGTGTTTTCAGTTTCATTGACGACATCCTCGTACTTAATGTTGAAAATATGCCTCGTCAATGTTTGCTGCCAGTACTCGATAATGCGTTTATATTCATTATAGAAATGACCAATATTTTTAAGCCGATAGGCAAACTCGGGACGATCTGTGAAATCCTGAAAATAACAGGATAAACAAACATCCAATGGATCGCGGATGCAGTGAATTATCTTGGCATTAGGGAACAATGTAACAATAAGCCCAAGATGCATGTAGTTGGTTGTCATTTTGTCCACTGAGCGTTTATCAGGATGGTATTGTTCGCTTTCCTTGGCTATTTCCTGATATTGACTAGCAAGCGTGGTTAAAGCATCGGCGTCAAGTTGATTAATGCAACGCGGATAGGGTTGTTCAGAATCAAGTATTGATGCCATCGTATTTGCGAGATGGGGGATTGCTTGACTCTCGCCGATGCCATAAATATCGGGGTGACTTGTAAGAATTTGTTCCACGAGGGTTGTACCGGATCGTGGCATACCCACAATAAATATTGGTGATATGTCATGACAACCGAGTTCGCTGTGTTCAAGCATCCATTGTTGGTTAAAGTATTGAATTATATTATTGAGATTTGTATGCAATGCAGCTGCGTCATATGGTTTGTTCACCAGCGAATTACCCTGTTTGAACTGTCTAAATGCCTTGTCCCAAAGTTTCAAATCATCGAAGATCTTTCCCAGCCCGAAGTGAAATGATATCCGGCTATTAACATCAATATTCGTATTAGTAACTAACTGCTCACTCTGATTGATTAGATTCATGTCTTCATCATTTTCAGAGAATCTTTTTGAATGAGCCAGATTGTAAAAAGCTTTGCCGAAAGCAGGATTCAATTTTAGTGAGTTACGAAAGCACTTTTGTGCTTCATTGAACTCTCCCAGGTCCTGGTAGATGGTGCCCAGATTGTCTTGTGAAACAGCGTTATTGGGATCAATTTTAGTTGCCTTTTTTGCATAGCCCAGGGCTTCTTTATGTTTTTTAAGTCTTTTTAAGGTGAGTGCATAATTAATATTGGCGGTGACGTGGTTTGGCTGTCTCTTTACCACGCTAGAGAGATATTTGGCTGACTCCTTATAGTTACCTTGCTTACCCATTAGCGATCCCATACCTATTAAAGCGGGGATCAAACGGCCATCTAATTCCAGGGCGCTACGATAATATTTTTCTGCATCATCATACTGTTCCAGATCTGTATGACACATGGCAAGGTTGGAGTAATAAGTAGGTTCTTTGGGCGAAAGTTTGACTGCAAGACCGATTAATTCACTGGCTTTGGCAAGATTTCCCGTTTGATATTCCACTAATCCAAGATAATGTAAAACTTCAGCATTATCAGGGTCACTAGCTTGTAGTTGAAGGTAGATCTCTTTGGCGGCCGCAATATTTCCACGCTGGTGCAGTTGCAGCGCCTGCTGAAACTGTTTATTTGACTTTTTTTTTCGAGCCTTAGCCATTTGGTATAAGTATTGTATGCATTGATAACAAGTTAAATTTGATAAAGATTACTAGCAACGTTCACCTGTAAATATTTATTGTTGAATTGATTGTAAAAGAGGAAATCTCAATGGGTCTGTTTTTCTGGAAAAAGAACCAAAAGATCGATGAATTTGCCTTGCAACTGGCGAACCACTTTTTCAAGATCGTGCCCCCAGAAAAAATTGCTAGCGAACAAAATATGCGCAAAACACTAAAAAAACTTGAGCGAGAGCTAGATAAAATATTCCGTAAAATTTCCAATTTCGATGCTCAGAATAAATTAGGCATATACACACGTGCCAGATTGCAAAACAAGTTTAACTATCGCCTTGATGAATTGGGTTATGCGCCAGAGTTCGTTAAGGCACTGAATAATGTAATGCTTGCGCAGATGATGCAAAGCCCTGCAAATTAATAGAGCCACAAATACTGCGGTGCCTTCGGCCTTTCCCGGTATAAAGCAATAAATATGCCGTGTTGAGTTATTGCAATATGTGGTGCTAGTAAATACCGTTTTTTAATATAAAAGCGACAAAAATCGTTACAAACTATAAATTAAAGTAATGTAAGTAATGTATTAAAAATGTATTAAAAATGAATTAGAAGCTCGATGACTAGGTGATTTTATTATTTTTGATTGTCTGCAGGATCAAGCAAGCGCCCGTGCCGGTTAATCCGGAGATCAGGTATTCCAGTAATGCGAACGGAAATAGAGCGCCACCGAGTAAAAATTGTGTTGCTATGAAGTGGATTGCAGGCTTTTTCTGTGTGGCTTTCAAAATAGAATATAGATTATTTGGCTGGCATGGAAACAGTAAATTCAATGCGCTTTGTATGAATCCATACATGCCTTGATCAAAACTGCGGGTGGTGACAGTTGTGTTTGCCAAGCCGGCGTTTTTTAGCATTTGCTGCAGGGACTGCCAGGTAAAATGATAAGTATGCCTGGGTAAGTCGAGATGAAACCAGTGCTTACCAAACAATCTGCTTTGCAGGCTACCGAAGTTGGGTACGGCGACGATCAGCTTGCCATCGGGTTTTAGAATTTTACCGACTTTCTTTAGAGTGCTTGAAGGATCCGTCAAGTGTTCAAGCACATG
>Ga0209536_100003905_pt1 | contig 23723 bp, 49 predicted proteins | sample DeeMarSeWOR28_12_FD_187461 | JGI IMG/M metagenome (GOLD analysis project Ga0209536, IMG submission 187461) | Marine sediment microbial communities from White Oak River estuary, North Carolina - WOR-2-8_12 (SPAdes) (version 2) | ecosystem: Environmental > Aquatic > Marine > Intertidal zone >...
CAATGCTCTTTCCCATTATTGATTGCTTTCCACATTACGTCCTCCGTTTATTGAATAAACTTCACTGGCTGGCTATGACAAAGGCGGAATCCATCCATCCGGTAAGCCCGGAGATTTACCATTGTCAAATGTCTTTTTTGTTGAATTAGGTGGGCTAACGGCACAGTGGAATGGATGGTTTTTGGCAGTTTTAATGGCTCTTTTTAACCCAACAAGACGCTTGTTTAAGCGAACCCACTTATGCCGGGGTAAGTCATAACACCCAGACATTGGGCCGCTTTTTATCATGGGCCTTCCATAGTAGTGTTCCCATATTTCATACATCATGATTCCCTCCGTTTAATGTTAATAAACTTCACTGGTTAAGTACATTCTAGCACCCTAGGGGGAGATGTCAAATATATTTCACAAGCCAGTGGAATCTCTAGTGTTTTTCGTCGCATGGTGTGGTGTGAGAGCAGCTAGCACAAGCGGAAGATCCCGAAAACAAAGGGGAAACTGTAAAAAATGGATAGTAGCTTTGTTGTTGTGTGCTAGAAGGGATTTGTCAAGTAATTAAACAATTGTGTTATGTAGTAGTGGTGTTATAAACATATGTAAGCAGGTGCAAATGGATTGGGATAGGTAATGGGAGTGAAGTGAGAAGAATTAAAGAGAATGGAAAGGGAATTGAGAAGTGAAGCAACAAAGGGAACGGATAATGGAATGGATAATGGATAATGGAGCAAATTCCATACCAACTCACCACCACCAACAATCAATAAGATTATACGTCAAACGTCAATGAAAGACTAAAAGACATTATAGATCGAGAAAGATAGCTTCAAGGTGCTTCATGAATTTAATTGATTATTCAGATGTCATTTGACTTGAGAAGTGCATAAAATTATACCCCCCATAGAGCGCTATGTAATTGCCAATGTTTTGACAGTAGGTTTATGCCAATTTCCCCTTATATCATTGTATTTACTACATTCTTTGTGTTTTACCCTATTCTTTCGATTTATACCCTCTATAGGATGACATGTCTTTTGCTACTAAGCTTAATATGAGAATTCCACGAACGGGATTACAGGCACTTACGCCAGTTTTGGAATAAAATTGTCAAGTAGTCGAATCAATGATTTCAGGGGGTTATGAAATTTTTAACCTTCCACTAAAATCTCTGCACCTAATGTGAAGTATAATGTCAAGAAACAGTCTGTATTCTTGTGTCAAGTAAGATATGGGAGCCAACACACAAACCATAATGTGAGGTATAATGTCAAGAAACAGTCTGTATTCTTATGTCAAGTAAGATATGGGAGCCAACACACAAACCAGGTCAAGCTGCGGGAGATACATGGAGCGCTCTACTCTCGACCACTATATAATGATACGGGACAACCGCTGCAACAACACCAAAACGCAATCGAGACGCTAGGTTACAAATGTGATGAAAACTTCACAATTCACAGGTGACGTAGTTATTGACAACAGGGTTGCAGAGGGTATAATGAGCATACTGGGGAATTTCCCCAGCAACAAAGGCCCCCGACGTGGGGCAGGAGAGGAACCCATGGCAAAGACAAAGATGACAAAGAAACAACAACAGAACCGAGAAAAGGAAAGGGCACGACAAGAAGCACTTCGAGAAGCAGAAGCGACCAAGGTGGCAGCCGCGGAAGAGCACACCGCCAAGTGCGAAGCAATGGCAGCAGAGACGGCGCCTGAGAGGCCACAAGTGAGTGAGCCCAAAGAGCAGGACAATGGGAGAGCCGAGCGCAAGTTCAAACTCACTTCGGTTGATGCCGCCATCAACCGAGCAGTATCAGAAATTCGGGGCGAAGCATACTCTGCAGACGCCCCGTTCACGTTGCGCGTTTTCATCGGCAACAACGGAACCGAGTATTCGATTGAGGTCGAGTCTGCCGCCAAGTGCAGCCAGTGTGACAAGCCCGCTGTATTCACGGGCATGGACGGTAAGACGCTGTTTTGTGCAGACTGCGCAACCAAACTCTCGGTAGCTCTCGCCGTCTCTCGCGAAAAGGCCTTCCAGTGTTATGATGACGCGGGCTCGTCGGTAACTCTGACAATCAAAGCGGCAGAATACAAAGCACCAAAGGCGGCGGCGGGAAAAGCCCCGTCCAAAATTGCCGACTTGTCCGAGGAGAACAAGGTGAAGGTGAAGCAGGCCATGGACGCCCCCTCCCCGAATGTGATCGTCGAACTCGCCGCTAAGATGGCCGGTTCTGATGTCAAGATGCTGCAAAGCATCTGCCGTGGGGCAGGCGTCTCCGTGAGGGGCAACCAGACCGGCAATGCCGACTGGCTGCGCCAGCAGCTGGTAAAGGTGCACGTCCAGAAACACCTGGGGTTGTCCCTGTAGACGGCTAGTCCGCTGCTCTACTCTGCAACCCAGGTATCACGGGTTGCAGAGTAGGTTGGATGGACTAACCAATGGAGGGCGAAATGAACGTATGGGGAAACAAGCCGCAGTTACTGCCGATCGTACATTCGACTTGGCAGTATTCGAGGCGATATGGATTGTCCCTCTGCTTTGTTAGCATCTATGACAAAGCAGTCTATAACCACGCACACAGTATCACTAACTATTGCCCCGATACGGGGCAGATTTGGGATGAGAAGGACTAGCAACCAACGTCGGCAATGCCGACTAATCCAGGAGGATACCATGGATAACAACGAACAGAAGCCAAGGGGCCTCTCACAACTTCTCCGAGCGCACATTCTGCTGGAGGGAGAAACGCTCTCGTTTCTGCGGGACGAACTCCGCACTCTCGACAACGTAGACCGTGACTGGTACTGCTCCGCCTTCGAGGCGGAGGGATACGCTGTCAAGCGCTGCCAGAAGGATATGGTGTAGTATGTTGGCAATCATGTATTTTGCGCTCATGCTTCCCATGCTTCTCGGGCTGCTCCGGTACTAGCCCCACCTTTCCCGCACTATCATTTGATTTAACGAGAGCCATTTAGTCTGGCTCTCGTTTGATTTACCTGGTTCCTGTAGTTTAAATTACAATTTCTGGCTTATCGGGCCGCCAATTGCTGCGTATGCGTCCTACTTCGCCGAGCGTGGTTCGACTCGACTCGGCCGTCTGACTCTTGCTAGAGGAACATATGGAGCGGTTAGTAAGCTGATTCACGGGGTATCATACCCCGTCAATGCGTTTGCAAGCCGATACCCCCAGGGCCCTGGGGGGCGGGACTCCTTGCCGGGAGTAGTATATATCATTCCAAACTAAAAAATAAAACCTTTCTTGACATATCCTTTCAAACTAAAAAACTAGAAACCACTTAACATATACCTCCAAATTATCTTCATAACTTTTTAAAAAATTTCTGCAATTTACTTGACATATCCTCCCCGCGTGCTATCATACAGCCGTGAGACTAGCATACAGAACTCTCCAAGATTATTTGTGGAAGCATAAAGATTTTAATAAGATTTCTGATTTATTTAAACACTTAAACTCTATAGATCCACATCTTTTTTCATATTATTTTTATATTGTTTCAGAAAAAAAATCAGAAGCGGAAGTTATACGAGCTGCAATTTCTTTTACAAAATATTCAATGATGAGCAGTATAGTAAAGGAAAGTTGGGTATATTCTTCTATATTCCCTTTTAATTGGTATTATTTTGCTTTTTCTATGAGGTAAGGGCTTGTGGTTTTAAGGCTCTTAAAAGACCTGTGTTTTGCGAAGATGATTTCTTCTTTATAGTGTTTTTCCAACCTTGACATATATATTTAATCGTATCCCCTCATCTAACAACACTTAATTAGTTTAATTCTCGTTTATTTTCAGAAACCTCATACCAACCATCATCGCATTTAGGGCAGGACTGGCACTCAATTATCATATTCTTCAGATCAAAATCGGGTCTTTCTTCTAAAACAGGGCTTAGTTGATTGAGTAAGCTTTGATCGTCATATATTTCAAACTTATTTCCACAATTCTTACATTTCGCCTTCATTACAATCTCCTATTCTTTCAACTTCTTTTACAGAAGTTGATACACAAGTATTTCAGATAAACACTTCAAGTACTTGTTTCATTACATATGTTTCATTTTGTGGTCTCTCGTATGTGCTTAAGTATGTTAAAACCTTATCCATACAATTAGTACACACATATACCTCTTCCACATGCTTCAAAAACTTGACATCGTTACAAACTTGACAGTTTTCATCATCTCTACATATTTTCATTATTTCACCAAACTAAAAAAAAGTAATTATCATCTCCAAACGTCTTTTGGAGTTCTAGTTTTTGTGATGGACATACATTGAAATGGACATACAGGGACTGTGGTATATACACCCTGGTAAAAAACAAGAGGGCATGCAACAGCTTTATCTCCTCTTCTTTATCCGACACCACGCAAATAACACATCCCAGCTCACAATATTTATTTAAATACTCAAGATATTCCTTTACGGTTGCATCTTTAATTGTGTCAATATATCTAGGGTATCCATTCTCATATACCTGTCTTGCTAAATTAATCATCCATCACACTAGAGACACAACAAAATAGAAACTGTCTTTGGGGAAGACAGAATAAGAATATAATATGCGACTGACAGGGCTTGTCATCCTTATACCGATGAAATATTTAATAATAGACTGTAGTTCTTTAATTTCCTTCCCATCCTTCGACGCAAAACACATCGAATCATATTCACTCTTATGCGTATTAAGGTACTCTAAAGCACTTGCAATTGAGAGATCTTTAGCTAATATTGTCCAGTTATTACTTATGACATAATATGTATTAATGCTAATCAAAATGACCTAAAATTATACACTTCAAATATATACTCTCCCTCAAAAAACACCTCCCTACCGCATTCATTAATAAAATCTATGATTTCGATCCCCGCTTGATATATCGATCCTGTGTAAAGTGTAGAAAAGTTTTTAAATAAAACTCGGACTAATTTTATGTCCCTAATGCTTTTTGAAGTAATCCAAACAGACCTGGATGACGACCTGTCAAGAGCACCCGTTGCCTCTTTAAAGATATTCTTAACATTATCATATCTTCTCCACCCCCCTCTAGCATATACTATATTTATATTTTTCATCCTCGCCTTTGGACATTAAACACATATTCTCCAGCAAAGAAAGCCTGTTCTCCATTTTGGTCGATAAAACTAGTTCCAAAAGATTGTTCTACAAGAACCACAATCTTACCAGTAAGAAATCTAGAAAAATTTTTAAACAAACAGTGTAGTTTCTTAATGTTGGCAGCATTCCTTGAGACAACCCAAACTCCGGCAGGGCCTCCATCCGCTTTTTTCGGCTTTTTTTCATAAAGGATTTCTTTGATTTTTTTAAAAATATTATCAACACAAGGCTGTCGGTGATATTGGTATTTCCCACAGTCCAAAAGATATGCTATACTCACGCCCCGCATACAACTATACTAGCAAGCCCATGAAATATGTCAACCCCCATTGACATATCCTCTCCATATGCTAGCATGAAAGTATAGGCCAGGACGCCAATGGTTGTGCTTATGCTTTATATTGTTAAATTTGATATTGAAGCAGGATGGAAACCTGTTAAGAGCGGAATTTCCATAAAAGAAGCTTTGGAGTACTTTGTCTCCAACAGAGAAAACACTGCATACATCACCTCTGATAATAAAAAGCACCTGGATATCGTTCGCGTTATTGTAAAAGATTTTGCAAACCTCGCGACATGGGAGCGCGTCCATACCGCAGACGCCTACGAATCAGGCGTCTTACATAAATTTTTTTTATTTATTTTTGGAATGACAAAGATTTAAACTCATGAGTGTATCATTTAATATTGTTAAATACAGTGGAGACTGGAGGTTTTTAGAAAAAAACGTTTCTGCCAAGGAGGTTCTAATGCGTGTTCCATGTTTAAAAAACTTATGGATTACCTCTTATGACAAACAAAAAATTAAGGCGCTATATGTTATTATCAGCGAATTTCAAAAAAGACACCTATTTCCACGCCCCATCAATGTTTCTCCTGGGGTTACCCTTGTTGGCGACTCCACTTTACATATACCAAAGGACTGCTTTTACTTTTACGTGTATTAATGAGTATAAAATTAGTAATTGATGCCGGTGATACCAGATTGTTAGACATTAATAAATGTCAGGAATACAAAGATTTGACATTAAAGGAGTCTGTTGAATATGTTATGAAATTCAAAGAAGACCAAAGAGCAGTTTGGGCTGTCTCAGAAAGCCCGGATGAACTGAAACAACTGCGCACTATTTTTGTTGATTTTCTTATTTACAAACATTTTTTAATAGATATATTCTATCTTAATGACTGTAAATTCCGGTCGCTCAGGGAGCCGGTTTTCCCAAAGACGCATTACTGTCTAATAATAGACTTCCTACGTTAAAGATGATTAGAATAACATACAGGAACAATAGCGAAAGCTGGACATATGCAGATTTCGCCGACACAGGAATAAAGCATGTCATGCCTTATCTCTTAAACATGCTAGAGAACACTCCTGATGATGCGGTTGAAAATCTTGTTTTTGTTTTAGCACCACCGGAACATATTGAAAAGATAAAAATAATTTCACTTATTTTAGATGCTTTCTCAAAATACTCAAAATATCCTACTAATAGACCATGTGGGATAGCGTCTTCTTCCAATCCACACGACACCAACGCAGTTCCTAATGGGTGGTACTGGCTTAGTGCATGGAAGCATAAGATTGTCATAACATAAGTATGTACAAGTACATTTATCACAATGGCAAGGAATTCATATACAAAGAATTTGCAGAACTCCCTAGCCTCCTGAAACATATTACAAATGACACAAACAACCATTATGCGCCCACTTTAGCGGCCAATAGCATAGAAAGAATTCAAAAGCTGTTCTTAATTGTTAATAATTTTATGAAATCCCATATGGCGTTGCCCTTTGGATACCGCCCGGGCCATTTATTGCCATTTGGTTGGCATAGTTTTAGAATAATTAAGTGCTAACATGATAAAACTATCTTATTGCGATAATGGGTGGAAGCATTTGGATTTTTGCAACACAACTGATCTATTGAAACACATAAACACTACTGGTAATTATTGGGGGGTTTCTGGGGTAGCCTTCATTGTATTAAGAGATATAGATAAAGCAAAATTATTAAGACTAATAGTTGACAATTTTACAAAATTTCGAGTTATTTCTAATATAACCAGAGGATTTTATGGGGATGGTCCAATGGGCTCTTCCTGGGCATTCCCGCCAAAATGGTATTACTTTGGTTTCATGAAAGCATGTTAGAAATCTTTGAGTTTCCAGCGCCCCATAGGTGCCTTAAAGCATGTTAAGGAGAAAACAAACGAAGTTTTATTTATGTGAGTTTCTCAATCTAGAAGTAAAGATGAGTTACAAAAACCATAGTGTTCCGCAGCAACAAAACTCCGGATTCTGGGCAGAAATTATATAAGTATTACATGCTAAAAGTGTTAACGAAGAAAAGTGAGCAAACCAATTGGGATGAGTGCAAAAAGTGGCTTAAGGAAAACGTGGTTAATAGAAAACAGGCTATAAAATTAATATCAAGCTGTCACAAGAAAAATGAAACAGTTTGGGTTGTCTCAGACTATCTGGAAGAAATTAAACTAATACACTGTGTAGCACTTCATTTCATAGATTCTTACAACACCTTAGTATCAATAAAACAAATGTATAAACCAAGGGTTACAATTAAAGAGTTTTTCCCAGATGGCTGTTATTATTTTTGGGTCTAGCGTTGTTTTGTAGTATAAAATGTCGGAAGTACATATTATTTTTATGTATGAGAAATATGACAGAAAAGCCGGGAAATTCTATGACGCAAAGAAGAGATGCTTTACGAGCCTTCGGCTAGCCGTAAAAGATATAACACGCACACTACAAAACGAGGGTGAGTTGTATTTTATAAGAATAGCATCCAACAGCCCAAGTATAACAGGGTTAATCAGGACGATCCTACGTTCGTTCTGTAATTTTTCCACATCTGTCGTTTATCTCTATGATAATGAAATGGAATACGGTTTTGTAGAAATTGATGTAGAAATTGTTGACCGATGTATACCAAATGACTATCATTGTATTGCCATATACAGTAACGATCGTTACAGATGATTAAAATATTCTGCATTGACAATAACACGATAACCCAGTCTGCAATCAAGGAAGATGTGTTAAGGGCAGTCTTCCTGGGTGTAAGAACCTCCAACATGGCTATATCGTCTATGGATAAAAATCTTTTAGACTCTGTACACTTGGTTGTTGAATCTTTTCTTCTTAGGTCATGCAACATTCTAGTGACCAATGTTGGTAAATCTGGAACACTTATGCCCGGAGGCTATATTTTTTGGATTTTTCAAGAAGATGCCTGAACTATCACGATAAGAGAACAATAAAACATGCTGAGTGTAGTGCGAACCAAAACCTCGCTTTTTAACCTGGAAGATCTTTCTGCGAAAGAAATTTCAGTTAAAGGGTTAATAAAATATGTTAAAAAATATGCTAATAATTATTTTATATGGATAATGTCTGACTCCCTATATGAAGCAAAGAAAATACACTGCCTAATTACAAATTTTGTCCAGACAAATGACTGGGTAGGGCTCCCAAGTTACAGGACACCAACCAAACTTGGCAAAAAATACTTTTTTGTGATTTAAAATGATAACAGTAATTTGTGTAATAAACTACAACAAAGAACACAAAGAAAGGCTTTTACCAGCTCAGGCCATAAAATACATAAAAAGTATCGAAAAAATTAAGATTAAAAGCGAGGCGAGTGTTTTCTCTAGCAGCAGAAAAGAGCTGACTCTTGTGCGTTGTATCATTCAGGACTTTCTAGGGATAAAATCCTCTCTGATCACCCCCGATTCAATTTTTGGTTTGTTTAGCTTTTGCGTGTTCTTGCAATGATAAAGCTTGTGTGGCAAACCCAAGTTGATGAAAAGGATTTGTATGGGGAGTCTCTGCCAGCTTGGAGATGGAGATGGAGATGGAGAACGGAAGCTTATCTGTCCAAAAAAGCTCTATTGAACCGTATTCTTGGAGACAATAGACCATTTACAATCTTATCTAATAAGAGAAAGGAGTTAAAAGAAATACACTGCCTCTTTCAGAACTTTGTAAAAAATAGGAGTGTTAGCAAGATATATCACTCTAATATGATTTTAGCTGAAATATTTCCACGGTGCATATTCCAAGATGGTTGGTTTATGACTGTCACCCCAACAAGATAATCCTATGATTACATTGGTGTACATGTCACCAGAATATAAGGTGTGGGTTAAACATAAAACAACCGAACTTAATGATGTTATCCCCGAAATCATTAACATATTTAACATAACAGACTATGCCTGGGTGGTAGCAAAGAACAAGCGGGAAATTGGACTTATACAGTGTATGTTACAAGTGTTTTCCAGGTTCAATGCGGAAAAAATTATTTATATTACTGCTAAAATTGAAACGTTTGGCTTTGCAAAAATTTTCCCCATTAACAGCTATGCGTTTCCAGTATGGTGCCCTCGACATATATAAAAATCTCAAAAACCCAACGAAGATAAGTGTTATAATAGAAATGTAATCGTTTAGAGAGGGATCAACATGAGCAGCTTTGAAGATCTATGCAAGGTAGTTTCTCAGTATACAGAAATCAGTATTATCGACCAAAGAGAACATGAAACTTACGATATAATAATTGAGGTTTTTGCCAGTTCCATTATTATAGAAAACATCAAAGTCCACATTATGAAATCCACATCTGTCTGCGTAGAAGAACTGTATATCCCTGAGAACATTTGCCTGTCTGAGGACCTGAAGAATGCTATTCTTCAGACCATTAAGAGCAAAAAGTTCTTCAACAAGAATAAAAACTATGGAAAAACCAGTCAGGTGTTCATCCCCAATGAAGTAGATGGTGGGCATCTTGGTGGAGATCCATGTGTTGGGCACTCTATCAAATGTATTAAACAAGAAGGAGAAGCGCAAAGTATTGGCTCTGCACTTTCAGTTAACGATGATCGTTAATGGTGGTTATTTGTATGATTACTCTGGCTTATAAAGAAAATTCCCTTAGTGAGAGAATTACAATCAACTTACAGTCCCCAAAAGAAGTTGCAGCCATAATGCATAGTCAGCTATTCCAATACCCAAATTGGTATGGCTGGATATTCTCTAAAAATAAGCATGGTCTAAAAATTCTACAGGTAATATCAGAGTTCTCAGAAAAATTTAAAGTTAGCCGCAGAATATACGAGGCGCCATCCCCCAGATCTATAACAGATAATTGGTGGGGGAAAGATGTATGGCCTCCGGCAGCTAGTGGGGTTTTTGTACATAGATTAAAATCCTGTACCATGGTATAATAAAATGAAAATAGAGTTTCAGGATCGTCTTGGTCAAGACTTTTCATTGTATGTATGTAAGGTAAGGTGAAAATACTTCTTTTATCAATATTTCTTCTAGCTTGCAGCTGCCCGCCAAAAGAGCATAATCAATATTTTTCCTGTCTATACTATCTGACGAATGAGGATAAAGTCTTTATTTGTCTACCTGGGCTAAATGAGCTTTGGCTTATATATGGAGTAGATGAGCACCCGACCATAAATGGATACTTGTACACACCAAACCCGGCTTGGGCAGAGTGGGACTCTATAAAACTAGCGTGGACATCATATAGAGATGTCCCAATGGAGCATTTAACCAAGTATACAGTATATAACAGTGGGTTTGCATCATCGTGGGGATTTGATTCACCCACTTGGCCATCCGGGGGAGCACACTACGATCAGCTGCCAAGAATAATCAACGCCACCTACAATTATTTTGTCTGGAGCGGAGACTTCGATTTCTTGCACGATATGTATCCAAAGTTAAAACTCATTCTAGATTACATGATATCGCACAGCGAAGATGGATTGTTTGTAACGCCATGTCCAAGTCCCAGTAACTATATGGACCAGATTCGGTTTTGTCACAAAGACGCTTGGATAAACGCTGCGCTTTACACTTCCATTAAGAATATGGCTGAGATAGAGGAGTTTATTGGTGGAAACGATAGCACTTATTATAGGAAGCTAGAGAAGCAATTTCATGAGGACTACAACGAAGCCTTCTGGGATCAATATACAGGGAGGTATATAGGATGGATTAACTCAGACGGAGCGAGGCATGACTACGGGTTCCCGTTTATCAGCCTAGAAGCACTATATCGCGGACTTGGCGACTACTATAAAGCCTATAGAATATTTTACTGGATAGAGTCCAATGAAAGATATTTATACTATTATAAAATAGCCCCAAGAACAAACATGAACACAATTAACGAGAAAGACTGGGATGACTGGTCAGGACCTGTGCGACCAAGAATGTTCCAAAATGGAGGGACACTCATGTGGTTTGCATACTATGATATAATGGCTCGCCTCAAGTATACTTCAAAAAAAGATGCTTTTGAGAAACTCATAATGCTTGTGAAGAGGCTGAACTCAGACTCAGAAAAACTAACATTTAACAACAGAAACTACACCGATTTCGGAGAAAGTATAACAGAGATAGGAACAAACCAAGGACCTGAAAACGGGATAGCACTATTGCCATTTCTTTATGGTTTTATGGGTATTACAGCTGATACATCTGGCATCCATATTAAACCAAATCTGCCAAAGGGGGTTGGATACATGGGAGCCAGAAAAATAAACTATATGGGGGAGGAGCTTAGTGTCCACCTGTTCGCAGAAGGGGAGATTGTTATTTCAATGGAAAGTATTGTTGAAAATGTAATGGAACTGTTCAAATAACAACACCATGCTCTTTTCCATATTGTTTTAACACATCATTGTTGCACTGCCAACTGAATTTCCCAAGAAAATAGCCCAGAATTATTTGTATTTTCTTAATTTCATCTTTATCGTTGTTAAGAATGTACATATAGGCTAAGAGGTTTGAACTTTTTATAAACCCTACCATTATCTTAGTTACTGAACTTAGAGTTAAATTTGACATGGCACATCGTACCATAGAAGACCCCATGGCTCTCATTGCTATTGTAAAAGACTTATCTTCCATATGCAGATTTTAGTTGAAAGTAACACTGGTCAGATAAAATTATTGTAACGAACTCTGTAAAGTGATCTATTAATGCTCTTGTTTTTTTAAGTTCAAGAGAATCCCTATCGATGTTTAATATAGAAACATATTGTACACAGTCTAGTTTTTTTCTTTCGTTTAGTAGTTTAATCAGCTGAACATTGCCCTTTACCCTTCTATGCGCAGTATGCTTCATGTCATTTTTCTCATCCCACCATGTAATTTTTATTGTCATCATATGTGTACCTTAAACCAAAACTCGTCTCCAAACTCCAGAGAGCCTCTTCCGTCACATATATGGCTAATTCTATGTTTAGTAAAATGCTCTATGATTGCAAAAGATTCTTTAATATACTGCAAATTTTTAGACACAACCCAAACACAGTGCATGCATTCTTTTGCAGCCAGCTCAAAATACTTCAAGAAGTTTTTATAATCAAACCTGTCCCCTTGCAGCGGACCTCTCCTTGCTGCCCCTGGTTCATCTAGCTCTACATAATTATTGAGTTTGTTGTATTTACGATGACTAGACGAATAGAGTTTTGTCATTTTTGTCGATTATGCTTTCTATAAAAAAAGGCTGAAGGGTAGAGGGTGTAGTCAAAAAAGAAGCACAAAAAAAACCATATAAAACCACAAAATGTTTGAATACTCTACAGTATTACGGTCGTAGCCCCCCGGACAGTTTTTTCTGAACTGTCAAAACAGTCTACCCTTCAGCCCAAACCTTAACATTGTTTTTCAAAATGTCTGATGAAACGACACTGTAGCACTCTGAGTACAATGTCTTATATTTGTCGGATCTAGCCAAATTCTTTTTTGACTTTAGCCAAGAAAGCGCCAAGTCAAACCTTCCCCTTTTTAGCATTTTAAGCACTATTGACATGGCCCTTCTTATATGATGTGGTAAAAATATATCCTCACTTAAGGATCGGATGTATTTGAGTGATGGATATTTTTTTTGTAGTTTATCCAAAATGAAACTTCGCAAAGAATACAAGTTACAAATACTAAAAGAGTCTGGAACGCCATCTCCAAGGCAAAACTTCTTTAATTCCATCCTATGGTTATAAATCTTAAACAGCTCACTGCTGCTAAGATTTCTTAGCAACTTTATAAATTCATCAAATGATATGATTACTCCAGTTATTAGGCGGCTATCAATTACTACACTATTTTTTTCCATAAGGAGTATTCTACACTTTCCCATTTCTAATCTGGTTTAGCCTTCTTTTGATATACCAGATAGCCTTTTCCAGGTCCTGCTCTTCATTCCCTTTGTGTCTAGATCGGACAATATATTTAATAGCGTTCCCAAGGCAAAACTCCTTACCCAGGCCTTGGTCTTCGATGAATTCTATACATTCTATATTGCCCTGTGTATAATGCTTCGGATGGTTAACTAGGTCTTCAGGCATAGCTAAATTCCCCAATAAGCTTTCCATTTGGACTGCTCTGAATATTGCGAGTACGCTTGCTCTATTCCAGAATCAATAATCAGTGAAAGGGTTTCTGACGGATTTTTTCCAATTCTTCCCGCTATCACCAGCAGTTTCTCTATCTGGTCTTGACTAAGAGCTATTTGAAAGTTAAGCTTTTTCATTCTTGCGTATATAAAAAAAGAACTCCTTAAGATTGCTACTGCTACTTTTAAAACAGTCAGAAACAATAAAATCTGTGAAATTTTCAAACAAACAGTGTATTTTTTTTAATTCACTTTCTACTATAGAACATATGTATAGTGGGCCTTCCGTACGTCTAATAAATGATATTGTATCAGATATTTTTTTAGGAACCTGTTTTCTTTCAAAAGAAAGAGGATGACGTAAATCTTCAAGGTAACTTATCCAACTTGTCATTTTGGATGGGTTAGCAACAAACATCGGCATACTATTTAATATGTCTGCAGTCATCTTCATTTTTTTCTAAATACCCAGAGTTGAGCCTATCTAAGTTCACCCGATGTTTTTGAGAGTACATTCTAAACACATCTTCAGCTGTCAACCCCATGACCTGACAAGCACTTACCCAAAAGTGTAATATATCTATCAGCTCAACCTTTATATTCTGATGATCGAACAAATCAACCTTAGTCCTCCACCACTTCCAGTTTGTAGACTCTATTAACTCTGCACACTCTTGCTGAATGGCAAGAGTGTATTTTTGAACCCAGTCATGCTGCAGTCCTCCCCAGTCTTCCTGGTCTTTTTCATCGCAAACCTCATCGTAGTCGCCTAGATGATTTTCTTGAAATGTATATCTGTTAAGTTGCTTCTGCATCAGCCATATCATCTCTAGCATGTCTCTTCCAAACTGAAAACACTGTTTCTTATCCGAAAAGTCTAATAATTTTTTAATTTTCTCAAGCATTTAGCACCATCATTCTCCATCTAAGGGCAATTCGCCAACCCCAGGATAATATGGACATGAATTGAGTCTAGACAGGGCTCTTAATATTTTTCTTAATGTGTCTCTAAGGCTTACACTAATTGCAGTTCCAGGCAGATACACAGCACAGCCATATTTCTGCACGAAGTGTTTACAGCAATCACACTGTGACATTTCCAACCTACCGCTCACACGTTTCACAGATATCGTACACACCAGTGAATCCGTGTCTTTTTACTGTATTAGAGCCACACCACCAACAAACAGATCTTCCATCGTTGTTTGGCGGCTCTTTGTCGTCTGGTTGTGAAGACTCTAAAACCCAAACCTTGTTCTTGGGTTTTTTGTCAGTCATTGGTTATCTCCAGCCCAAAACGGGGTTTTCCGTCGTAACAGCTTCTAACAAATTTAACAGTAGACATTTTATTGAAGTCTGTATCATTCTCAGAAAATACACTTAAGATTGTTCCCACAACAACACACCCGTACTTGTCTCCTCTGTTTGCTTCTTCAGCTTCCGCAGCTCCAATTGCGTCAAGCTCCCTGTCAAACCCACCAACAAGATATCTATGTTCCTCCGGGTCTCCCCATCTCATTGCTATGACTAAATAGATTTTCATTTCCACGCGCTTATTACTATATTTTTAGGGGACAATACCTTGTTGTCGTGTCTGATTTTCTTAGATTTAACTGAAATCATGTTATACAAGTAGTAACACCATACTTCATATGAATCTAATTTGTCGCCTATCAATGTTGGAACAGAAAACTTCTCGGGCTTCCCGTGACAACACGGCATTATAAACATAGCTTTTGCGTTTTCAGCTTCCTCAAATATCTCAATAACTCTTTTGGCCAAATTAGAGCATGGATGGGTGGACACTATAATTGAATGTTCTGGGATATTAATTTCATCTTCAAAGATGTTAGCTTGAACATATTCAAACCTATCGACAGAATGCTCCGTGCTATATCTATTCCTCTTTGTTATCCTATCTTTCCTATCCCTGATATCTACCGCAATTGCATATTTTAACGGTAAAAAGTGAATGGCAGTAATTGAATTCAAGCAATTGCCAGCACACAGATCTACCAAGGTATATTTCATCTTGTCTTTGAGGGATATAGATCTAACCCCCCTTAATATAGACATGGTTTCTGTTATTTCTTTAGATGGTTTGCAAATCCTGCCAACAGCAGCCATGATATCTGGAGCACATCGTAAGCCAAGGAAATAATCTAAATATCTCATCATTTTGCTATAATCTTATTTCCACTGCCGACTACCCTAACAACAACCGGAAGACCCTTGAATTTACTAGGGATTTTTCTTTTTAGTCTGCGTGGTAAATTGTTTAACAGAAGAACTCTTATGCATTCATCGCCCCTAACAACTTGTACATAAGAACTCATTGGTCCAATTCTCTCAGAGATCAATTGTTTTAACGCTGTTGTTTTGCTAATCACCATTATTCCACATCCACGGTTCGTTTATCCAATTCCACACGGCCCTTTTATCTACTCCTAATAGATGGGCTATGTATTTGTACGTCCATCCCTGTTTTCTGAGAGACTGAGACCAGACTTTTACATACTTTGGCTTTCCGATATTTCCGTTCCTTCTTCTTGGTATGTTTCTTTCTTTTAGCCATCTCCATATCGCATTAATACTGGGTCCAAACTCTCTGCTGCATTCGAGCAGTGTGCTGCCATTCTGATATGCATGACAACACTTGTCTCTTATGGTTTTAGGGTACGGCATAATAGAGGAGACTGGGGAATCGAACCCACATACAGCAATTATAACCACACAAATAAATTAGGGCTGAACACTGAGTGCTTGAATGGCTATTGGTGAAACTCTCCTGTTGGTTTGTTGATTGTGGCATAAACATATAATCACCATACCTTCCAGGGTCTCCTAAAATGCCGTTTTTAACCTTTTTTCCGTCAAAAACGGCAAAAAACCGGAAGCATTTGTATTATAACCCTCCCAAGGCAATGCTAGACCTGGGCTCTTCCATACCCTTATCTCGTACCCAGCCAGGGTATAGACAGCTGGGACACAGCACCTAACAAAGCCCTGGTGCGGCAGGCTATACAAGGAGTAAAAAGGGGAAGCGGTGGTTAGACGAGATGACAACCTAACCACGGTTGCGGAGGAAGGAATTGAACCCTCAGCTTTGGGACATGAACCCAACATGTTTGCCATTACACTACTCCGCATCATCTAAGCATATAGTAAACCACTCCCCAGAATATGTCAACAGGTTTTCTAATTTTCTAATTATTCTAAGGAGTTATGCGGTTCTGAGGTTTTTGCTACAGGATTTTAATTGTCTTGTTGGTTTTCTTTTCTGAAAAAGAAACGCAGAGGACACCGTCTCTACAGGCTGCTCCAACAGAGTCTTCGTCCATGCCACTTAGCCCAAAAGACTTCATATTGAATTGATACCTAAATGGCCCGTCACGAACTGACGAAAAAAACGCGTTTTCTTTCTTTGGTCTTTCTCCAGAGATAATAATATTATTATCCTTAACCTCAACGCGCAACTTTTCCTTAGCCACGCCTGGAACATCGACAGCCAGAATTTTTGTGCCGTCTTTTTCTTCGTAGAATCTACAAGGGGGCTTTGGACACGTAGAGAGATCAAAATTTTTATCGAATAAATCTGATACAAAATCAAAAGACAACATTTTACTCTCCTTACATAAAATCTAGGTTAAGAATATAGTAATCATCATTTTTTGGTTGTCAAGACCGCTGAGAATAAAATATTTTCATCTATGTGTTTAAATTGATTTATATTGATATAAAACAGGGGGGACCAGAAGGACTTTAGTAGTTCTATGACACTGTTGACTGTTTGCTGTGAAGATTTAACTCTTATTTTTACATACGGGAACGCTCCATTTAATGAGCAGGAGAGTGCACGAAGAAAGTTGGATTGCTCTCCGTCAGAGAATTCCTGTAATATTGTATCTTCTTTGTCTTTATAATGGAAACGGTTGGGGGGTTTGCTGTAAATATCAGCAATAAACATTAGTCACATATTCTGATAATCTCTTTCTTGAAATCAACCTCAAGTTTTTTATCATGAAAGAAAGACATGCCGACAGCAGAAAACTTATATGGGCCAGCTATCTCGACGTTTTGTCTGCACAGCCCTGCAACACAAAGCAACGGAATGGTTGCAATAATACCCTTTACATCTGTGTTCCATACTTTTATGTTTGCATTATAGACATCCCCAACAATGTCTACACCTTGGCTCATTATATATGTATCAATCATTGGATGGGTAGAGCCAGTGTCAAAAAGCACAAATCCAGACACATCCCCCACTAACATCTCTAACCAGATCCTATTGTTTATTGACAGGTATTTGTAATCTGTAGCATCGCATGCTTTATAATCACCAACATGAAACTCAAAGGTTTCCATGTAGTTGATGGAGATGGAATGATCTTCAAGCAAGTCCATGCCAATTATAGCCGATACCCCATTTGGACCAACAAAGTAATTTTTCATTGAAATGACATAAACATTCTTCCACAAAACTTTTCCTATTTGCAATTCATCAATTTTTGAGAATTTATTATTTTCATTTGTTCCAATAATTTCATTAAAAACCCAAGTGCTCGGCGCGCCCGTGTCTATAAGGCAGCGAGATTCTTCATTATTTATTCGACACTTGACAATTACCCAATCGTCATGCATAATAGGAACTGAGATGTGCTTGTCACCATACATACAGTCAGAACCAGTGTTCCACGGGATTCTATACCAGTCGGTGCAAATTTTGTTGGTAGATGGTATTCCACTGCACTCTAAAAAAATAATCAGTAAAAATAGTTTTGTCTTCATATTATGATGGTAGCACAGGAGAAACAAAATGTCACTGCGAAAGTTTGACCATGAACAGCGTTTCAAACAAATTTATAATGCATACAAAAAAGAGCTGGATAAAATGGAAGAGAATTATATAAACAAATGCAACCTCGCTTATGACAATTATATAAACAAGTGCAACATCGCCTATGATAACTATATGAATAAATGCAATCTTGTTCATAAAAAATATAATAGAATGTCAGCGCTGTTTATATTATTCGGAGTTTTTCTTTTAACTGTTATTTGGGTTGTAGTTACTTTTATGCTTTAGGAGATTATATGTCAGAAAAGGATAAAAAGCTCTTGGAAGAGCTAAAGAAAAAAACAGAAATTATTACTAAAGTTAAGGCAGACATTGTAAAAGATTTCAGCGCAATGATCACCAGCATTGTTAACGAGCAAGTCAAAAAGCACCAAGAGAGTATAGACAGTAACTCAGTTATTATCCTTTTGGCTGAAGTACTTGTTGAGCACGGAGCATCAACTCTAATCAGCTATATACTTGAGGATGCAACTTCTGCAGCAGGCTCTATACTACAGCTAATAGAAAGTCTCCTGTCTGGAGTAAAGAGAGGTATAGAGTATGCCACAAATCAATACATGTTGGATATACTAAGCACAAGACTGATGGCTAGTTCCAAAAGCAAGGATAGCGTGAACTAATGGGGCAAAAAAGATTTACAAAAGAAGAAAAAGCACAAGCAGTCCGCAGGTATTGCAATGACAAAAAGTCTTTACAAGAAGTTGCCAACGAGTTTGGCGTTACTCGTGAATGTGTCCGTCTTTGGATTAATAGTGCTGGCAAGCAAACTAGAAAACACACTAGTTCAGAACTATTCAAAAATAGAACACACAATGCAAGCATATTTGAGCAAAAGTCTAAAGATGAAGCAATACAGAAAGCGGTAGAGTTGTATACTAATGGGCACTCTGTGTCAGAAATAAGAGAGCATATAAAAGTTACAAAAAAAAATGGTAAGAGCGGAAAGCCATCCTTGTGCTCTATATCTAACTGGCTTCGAGCGTCAAACGTAAGCATGAGAAGTTCCTTCTCATATAGAGATGACGTATATAATGTCAAAATTAAGCATAGGGCAAAAGAGCTATACAATGAGGGGTTCCCGCTGAGAACGATCACAGAAACAATACAAGAAGAATGTGGAAAAAAACCTAGCATTAGAACCGTATACCTGTGGCTAAAGGAACTAAAAGTCCCGCTTAAAACATATAACAATGAAAAGTAAAATACAAAGAATCACAAGAGACACCAATAGGTTTAAAAAAATTGTTAGGGGAAAGGTACGTAAAAATCTTAAAAAATATATCTCTAATGGGGAGTTCATAGGAAAACAAGGGAAGGACGTTGTTTCTATCCCGCTCCCACAAATAGACATACCAAGATTTAAGTTTAATGACCGACAAATGGGGGGAGTAGGACAGGGAGAGGGGGATGTTGGTGATGCGTTAGCCCCTGGCGAAGGAAAAGAAGGAAAGGGGAAGGCTGGCAATATGCCAGGCGAACATCCACTAGAAGTGGATGTTACAATAGAAGAGTTGGCTGACATCCTTGGCGAAGAGCTAGGTTTGCCAAATATCCAAGAAAAGGGGAAAAGCAATATAACAAACACTAAAAATAAGTATACAGGAATTAATAAAACAGGTCCTGAAAGCCTTAGAAATTTCAGAAGAACATTCAAGCAAGCGTTGAAAAGGCAAATTGCCTCTGGTACATACAATTACAAGGACCCAAGAATCATCCCAATAAAAGACGATAAGAGGTACAGGACATGGAAGGTTTATGATCTTCCAGACACAAAAGCTGTGATTATATATATGATGGATGTTTCAGGCTCCATGGGGGAAGACCAAAAAGAAATAGTAAGAATAGAATCGTTTTGGATTGATGCATGGTTAAGGAAACAGTATGATGGTATTGAAGTTAGATATATTATACACGATGCCACAGCAAAGGAAGTTGACAGAGAAACGTTTTTCCACACCAAAGAATCTGGTGGCACAATGATATCAAGTGCATACAAACTCTGTAGTGAAATTATGCAAAAGGATTACCCATTTTCTGAATGGAACGTCTATCCATTTCATTTTTCAGACGGAGACAACTGGTCTGGTGATGACAGTGAAGTGTGTATGCGTGTACTAAAGCAGGACATCTTTCCAAGCAGTAATGTCTTTTGCTATGGCCAGGTGTATAGTCCATATGGCAGTGGGAAGTTTTTGAAAGAGCTGCATAAAGAGTTTCCTCAATCAGATGACTTAATTACAAGTGAAATCCCCGACCGAGAATCAATTGTGCTATCCATAAAACAGTTCCTTGGAACAGGAAAATAAATGAAAACGACAAAAGAAGTCACAAGAAAAAAACAAGAAATTGTTGATGTTTTTTGCAATAAATGTGGTCAGTCTCTTTATGGCGGTATGAACTATAATGGTTTGGTGGAAATTTCTGTGTGGGGTAACTACGACTCACCAGTGTTCCCAGACGGAGCTTGTTATACTTTTTCTTTATGTGAAGCGTGCCTAGAGAATCTATTTAAAACTTTCAAGCATGAGCCTGAATTTGAAGATATATAGAATATGGAGATAACTAAAGAAATTATAGACTTATCATCAGAAATGATAAGTCTTGGAGCTGTGAGCACTCCCAAGCTAAACAAACAAAAAATATGGGAATTGTTTGGATTTATAGAGGGGTACCTGAAAGATGCTAATTTAGAGGTAATTTCTTTTAATATAAACAATGGTACCATTCCTGCTCTATATTGCCATCAAAGTTCTATGCCAATAAGCAACCTTCCATCTCTTTTGTTGGCTGGGCACTATGATATAGTAGCTCCACAAAGTAATTTACAGTTGACCCCAAGAATGGATGGGGACTGGTTAATTGGGAGAGGGTCTGCCGACATGTTAACGGTGGTTGCTACATATATCTTATTCATGAGCACTCTTGCGAAATTTAGCAAGAAGTATTCGGTTGGATTGCTATTGGTTGGGAATGAAGAGACTGGAGAGAATGATAAGTGGGGAACGGGGCATGTGATTAAAGCGTTTCAACAAATACATGGTTTTAACCCAGAAGTAATGATTGTTGGAGAAAGAACTGGAGAAGGACCACGAAAATATGGAAAGCTAGAGCTGAAAAATAGAGGAATTATCAGATGCCACGTAGAATCACAGGAAGTGGCATTTCATACTGCTACCGCAGGGAAACAATCTGCACTAGACAAAATCATCAAGATGCAAGAGGAGATCAGGAAATTCCTAAAAGAAAACAAAAAAAAGACAGGTGGGTGGTCCCAATGGAATTGGGAGACAACGTTTAAACCATCTTATATTATTGCTGGAGAAAAAGGAAATTTTAATATATCTTGTGAAAGCGCATCAATGGGTTTTGAAATTAGACCCATACCAGAAGAGTCTGAAGTAGATTTTATCAGCAAAATAGAAAAGCTATCCATGGAGTTAGATCTGTCTCTTTTAGTGTTAAACAATGAGCACGGTGTAAGGGCCAATGCAGAACACGAAAAAGTAGCAAAAATAATAGGCCTTATGCTTTCTCGGACCGGACAAGACCTATATCAAATAGTCGGACCCGGGAAAGTGCATGGAACACAAGCGAGGTTTGCTCCTAATGGTTGCCAGCCAATCGTATGGGGACAATCGGGAATTTCTCCACACGGACCAGATGAGGCTCACTATATACCAAGCATTGAGCCATACTATAATCTTTTGTCTGAAATAGTTAATCTGTATGAAATTATTTAAAAAAAGAAATTCAGATATTGCTATAATAAAAATAGACAATATAACTAAGGAGGCAAAGGAAATGGGGTGGACAGACAAAGAGCTATATCGTTCAGAGTCAAAGTTTAGATTCCCATTCGGAGAAGAATGGGGCCTTGTATGTTACATGGATCAGGGTGACAAAATAGAAAATGTTCAAAAGTACTGGATCACAATAAGGTCTAAAACCGGGTCAATAACAAAATTCTATAAAAAGAAATATTCCCTAGGAAAAGAACTTACCCAAGATAGCGACTGAGGTGCGCCATGGCCAAACTAGAAGAATGGAAGAAAAAACACTATTGGTGGGAAATCCCGTTCCAAAAACTCTGGACAAAAGCAGTTGGAACCGAGGGCTACGACAAGGAAGAGTGGAAAGGGTTTGAAAAAATCCTTTATAAATTGGCAGAGGTGAAAACATGAGAAGAAGTCAAAAGAATGGAGGTAATTGCCAGGGATTAATGAATGAATGACATTGTAGGCAGGACTAGTTTTTTCTCTATTGAATTGTCTGAGATTCTAGAATCTGACTTGGACAATTGTGGTAAGTGGTTGGCTATTCTGAAGCTAATTGACAACACTTGTCATTATTGTTGGGATGGTGATTCTAAGTGTCAATGCTGGAATGATGAGTAGAATGAAAATACGTAGCAATTATTAAAAGTAAAAACAATCACAGTGATGAAAAAGAAGAAAACATTTTAACAACGTTTCGCTCTCCATAAAATGGCTCCGCACTAAAAAAATAGCCGCTTAAACAATTGAATCCTTTTCTCACTGAGAACACCAAAACTTCACCAGGAAATGTCCAAGACCTGTCATCGGATAGCCCGCATGCCTTCATGTAGCATGCCTTGTCGAACCCATTGTAGTTATTGATGCATACAACATCACTTAGGCACGTGACAACCTCAAACATATCTCTAATCTCTCTAAATATTCTCTTTACCTCACCATTAGCGTCTTGAACCCTGTCTCTTAGAATATAAAGCAAGGTTAGCCCGTTTCCACCTGACACACTGTTTACATCAGACTCAATATTCCAATCCATTCCGACCAAAGTAAGTTTGATGCTGAGAGCCTTGTTTGTGTAAGTATTGCAGACGCTTACATTAGATGTGAACAGAATCAGAAAAAATAAATTAATGGTCAGGGTATTCATGATAAAATATGCTAATTGTTGCGGAAGAGTCACCAACAGAGCTGGCACACTTTGCTCGAACTCTACTGTTTGCTGGGATTAATGGTAATGGTATCAAATGTCTCTCCTATTGTGCTTGCCGGAACAATTTCCACAAAAGACCCGAGTGTCCATACGGTAGCATCTATTGCTACGGCAACACCATTGGCTAATGTGGAGTATACCTTAGATTCACTATACACATGCTCTTCAGACAAATGCACCCTATCTACTGTTAATGGATCAGTTACCGGTGGTATATGCTTCATATTCTAATCACTTACATTTAGTGTTTCCATTAGTCTTCGGTGTTCCAGTTTGATTTGAGTGGGGGTGAGTACTTCTGGA
>Ga0209536_100003906_pt1 | contig 23722 bp, 26 predicted proteins | sample DeeMarSeWOR28_12_FD_187461 | JGI IMG/M metagenome (GOLD analysis project Ga0209536, IMG submission 187461) | Marine sediment microbial communities from White Oak River estuary, North Carolina - WOR-2-8_12 (SPAdes) (version 2) | ecosystem: Environmental > Aquatic > Marine > Intertidal zone >...
CAGTAGAAAACTTTGATTCAAAAAAGATTCTTTATGCTCAAGTTATCGATTCACGAACCGTTAAGGTGGAATTTTAAAACCCATTGACCCACAGGTAGAAAACAATGAAACCGAAACCCGATTCCTTTCTGGCGATCAGTCTGATCATAGCGCTCTTGATCATGCTTTGCAATTGCACCAGCAGCTCTAAGAGCGTACAGCAGACAACCCACGTTGCACCCTCCACGGAGCAGGTTGCAACGGCACCGACGGATATAGCAGTGGCACCTGAGGTGCATGACGGTTCTCTGTGGAGTGATAATGGCCTTTTCAATGATATGTTTCAAGATGTAAAAGCCCGGAAAGTAGGAGATATCGTGACCATTAAAATCGAGGAGTCCTCCCGGGCGACAAATAAAGCCAATACCAAAGCCGGTCGCACCTCCAGCCTCGAGGCGGGTATCGATAAGCTTTTTGGTCTTGAAGACTGGTATCAAAATCATGCACTGGACTGGTACAGTGACAGCTTGCCAAAAATTAACCCATTTGGAAATCCTTCCGTGAAGGGTAGCATGTCCAGTGATTTCGACGGTACCGGGACAACCTCCCGCAGCGGCGATTTATCGGCATTCATGACAGCAAAGATCACAGAAGTGCTACCGAACGGGAATCTAAGGATAATCGGCTCGCGAGAGGTGATGGTAAACAATGAAAACCAGTTGATCATCTTATCCGGCGTCGTCCGGCCCCGGGATATCACCCCTGAGAATGTCATCCTCTCAACATATATTTCAGAAGCCAAAATTGCATACAGCGGTAACGGGATCATCGATGACCGCCAGCGGCCGGGTTGGCTGGCTAACCTACTCAATACGGTCTGGCCGTTTTAGTTTTCAGAGCCACAACGGTCGTCTGGGAAAAACCATATGAATATTCCATACAGATTTAAACATATTAAGCTGGCCCTGGTTAAAGCCGGATTTGCAGCCCTTCTGATTATTCTGCTCAGCGGGTTCAGTTATGCGGTGCGCATAAAAGATATCGCCAGTATCAAGGGGGTGCGTCCGAACCAGTTGGTCGGCTACGGGCTGGTTGTGGGATTGGACGGCACCGGCGATGATGATGATTTGCTTTACACCCTACAATCCATGTCCGCCATGCTCGAGAAAATGGGCGTGAATATCAGACCGGAAGACATTGAATTTGAAAATGTTGCCGCGGTAATGTTGACGGCTGAGCTGCCGCCTTTTGCTCGAATCGGCTCCGAGATCGATGTCCTTGTCAGCTCCATCGGTAATGCTGAAAATCTTCAGGGCGGCACCCTACTGTTAACGCCTCTAAGGGCTGTTGACGGGCAGGTTTATGCTGTCGCCCAGGGGCCGGTCAGCACCGGAGGGTTTGAGGCCGGTGGTGCGGCCGGAGGCGGGGTGCAGAAAAACTTTCCGACAGTGGGCAGAGTGCCCGGAGGAGCTATAATTGAAAGAGAAATCGATTTTGATTTTAATCAAAAGGACGCCTTGACCTTTATTCTCCGTCAGCCTGATTTTACGACAGCCTCCCGCATGGCACAGGCGATCAACGCTGCCCTCAATGAGAAACTTGCCAGTACCCGCGATGCGGGTACGATCGAGGTCAGTGTGCCCGGAAAATACAGGGGCAATACGGTGGAATTGGCGACGCTGATTGAAAATCTGGGTGTGACACCCGATACGGTCTCGAAGGTGATCATCAACGAGCGGACCGGAACGGTGATCATGGGGGAAAATGTCAGAATTTCCACTGTGGCCATCGCCCACGGAAATCTGAGCATACAGGTTAAGGAAACTGAAAATGTATCGCAGCCGCTGCCGTTTTCATCCCGGGGCCAGACAGTGGTTACACCGGATTCAGAAGTTTCCGTCGAGGAAGGCAGCAATCCGATATTTCTGGTTGAATCAGGAGTGAGCATCGGCGATGTGGTCCGGGCGCTGAATGTGTTGGGCGTTTCGCCACGTGATCTCATTGCCATATTTCAGGCCCTCAGGGCAGCGGGCGCCTTGCAGGCCGAATTGGAGATTATCTAATGTCAGACCCTGTTTCATTGCCGACGCCGGCCCTGCCGATATCATATTTAAATAATCAGATCGAAAGCGCCAAAAGATCAATCAACGCTTCGCGGAAAGACGCTTCCGGGCAGCAGGATTCCAAACTCCAGTCAGCCTGCCAGGAAATGGAATCCGTATTTATCAATTATCTTCTAAAAGAGATGCGGGCCACCATTGACAAGTCAGGATTTATGAGTGAAAGCCAGGCCGAAAAAATATACACCTCCATGCTGGATGCCGAAATGGCCAAAGAGGCAGCCGCCCGGGGTGGTATCGGTTTGGCCAAATTATTGCTGGATCAACTCAGCACTGAAGCCGAAAAAAAAAGATGAATTCAGGAATAAAGAGCAAGGGGCTGTGTCGGAAAATGCAACATTAAAAAGTAGTTACCGCCTCTTGGTGTCTGCCGGCTTGGCTGTGTGCGATCCGATCAGCAGTAAAATTATTTCTAAAGTTTCTGGAGTCTTAGCCGATAACAATGATGCACAATACCATATAAAACAATAACTGAGGCTGAGGTAGTAAACCGTGATCCAGTTCGATGAATTACTAGAAAAATTTATCGGTTTGCTCGAACAGGTCGCTGATCTGTACGAGGCGCTGCTGACCGTTATGGAAAAAGAAAAAACGGCAGTTATCGAAGTAAATCTTAAAAACATCAATGAAGCGATCAAATTAAAAGAGAATCTTCTGTTGAAGCTCCGAATACTGGAGGAACAAAGAGTTCATTTGCTCGGTCAGCTGGCGGACCGGATGGCTTATTCAGTGCAAGATCTGACGCTTAAAGAATTGTCTGATCAGATCCATGAGCCGCATGCCAGGCGTTTAAAGGGTTGCCGAGCTCGCCTTGTGGCACTTTTGGCAAATATTCATGAAACCAACGAAAACAATGGCGCTTTGTTTGCCCATAGCCTTGAACTTGTTAGAGGTTCGGCGAATTTATTGAACAATCTAATGGCTTCCAGCCCGGTTTACTACCGCAATGGAAACGTTGAAAATCGGGACTATGCCGGTAAGCTTTGGCGCGGTGAAATTTAGCTGGCTGAAGATTGGATTTCACCAAAATTGGTGAATGATGCAGCGTATTTATGATTATACGTTTAAACTCCCGAGGGTCCTATGGAAAACACAAAACTAAAGAAATTGATGGCAAAAATCGAGTCTCTTCCAAGCATGCCGGCCGCTGGAGCCAAGTTGCTCGCCTTGCTCGAAGAGCCGGAGGTATCGGTCCATGAAATAGAGGAGATTCTGCGCTACGATCCGGGCCTGACCGCAAATGTTCTCAAATTGGCAAATTCCGCTTACTTCGGCATCCCGGCCAGAATCGGTTCAGTAAAACAGGCTATTGTTTTATTGGGTTTAAAGCGGCTTATACAGCTGATCGTCGCATCTTGCGTCGGCGCGGTATTGCACAAATCTATTCCCGGATACAACATGCCCTCTGGCGATCTTTGGCGGCATTCGATCGCAGTATCCATTGCTGCTGAAGCCCTGGTGAAAGACAAAAAAAATCTCGATGTCGAAGACTATTTTACACCGGCGCTTTTACACGATGTTGGCAAGCTGGTTTTGGGCGGTTTTGTAAAAGAAGATTTGAAAGCAATTGAGAACATCACCAACAAAGGTATACCTTTTGTTGTGGCTGAAAATATGATTCTTGGAACCGATCACGCCGAGATCGGAGCAAAAATACTGGAAGCATGGTCTTTTCCCCCGGATATCGTGAAAGCCGTTCGCTGGCACCATGATCCGGAGGCGTCCGATGAGTCGAATATGCAAATTGATGTCGTTCATTTGGCAAACATTCTGTGTCAATCCAATGCTACCGGAAACGGGGGCTCTGATCAGGCCGTGGAGCTTTCGGCGGCCGTGATCGACCGGTTAGGAATCCAAATGAGACATTTCGAAAAAATTTCTGGAAAAGTCTCCCGCTGGGTTGATGAATTGTCGGAAGCCTTGACCTTTAATTAGTTTCCATCGTGGAGCCGGTTCAAATTTGTGCAGCCATGTTTTTAGGGAACGGTTGGTGATCCGGAGAATTTAAAACTAGCTAAAAGGCAAAGGACATCTGAGCACATGCGGGTTGAGCAAATTATATCGCAGATAAAATCGTTTCCGGGAATGCCCAACATGGCTGTCGAATTATTGATGTTGGTGGATGATCCGACTGTCAGTGTTGCTAAAATTGAAAATGTCTTGCGCCATGACCCGGGCCTTACGGCCAATGTTCTCAAGCTGGCAAATTCGGCATATTTTGGGATACCCCACAAGGTCGGTTCCGTCAGGCAGGCGGTTATTCTGCTGGGGCTCAGGAGATTAATCCAAATGGTCATCGCCTCCTGTGTCAGTGCCGTAATGGAAAAACCAATTCCGGGATATGATCTGCCTCCGGGAGAATTATGGCGACATTCCATGGCGGTTTCGATAGCTGCCGAAGGTTTGGTGAAAGAGCTGAAACTGGTTGCAGCGGAAGAAATTTTTACTGCCGCGTTGCTGCATGATGTGGGAAAGCTTATCCTGGGCGAGTATGTAAAAGATGATTACAAAAAAATTAAAACGGCTTTATCTCAGGGAATTCCATTCGAAATGGCTGAAAAAATCGTGCTGGGAACCGATCACGCTGACATCGGCGCGCGGATATTGTTGAAGTGGTCGTTGCCTTCGGAAATTGTGAGTGCCGTTCGCTGGCACCACAGTCCGGAATCAGCCGCCCAGCCCGACACCATGCTCGATATCGTTCATGTCGCAAATGTCCTATGTTTGATGATTGGCTATGGGATCGGCAAGGACGGTCTGAAACACCAGCCCTCTTCGGCGGTGATCAAACGCTTGGGTCTGTCTTCGGCGCATCTTGAAAAGGTGGCCAGTGAGACTTCTCAATGGGTCGACGAATTTTCCGAGGCGCTTTTGCCCAATTGATTCAAGCTTCTGCAAATTATCTATTTTTTGCAAAGTTATGGCGCTTTTTAAGATGACGGGTTTTTAAACCTCGACCTTGAATTTCGAAGAATTGGCAAATTGGATCAGGGTTACTTCAACCTACAGGTGAACGATTATGTCGAATATATATGGAATTCTGAACATGGCAGGAAATGCATTGATGACCCAGCAACAGGCCATCAATGTCACCGGAAACAATATCGCCAATGTCAATACGCCCGGGTATTCGCGCCAGCGGGTGCTTCTGGCAAACAATGTCGTGCAAAATTCAACGCTTGGTGTGATTGGCAGCGGTGTCACCTCGCTGGGGATCGAACGCGTATATGACCGCTTTGTCGGGGTTCAAATCAACAGCGAGAGTGAAAACCTGGGGCGCTGGGAGGCCCAAAAGCAGACGCTCGAGGGTGTTGAGGCGGTTTTCAATGAATCCTCCGGATACGGTTTGAGCCAGGCCATGAGTGAATTCTGGAATGCCTGGCAGGATCTGAGCAACAATCCTTCCGGCGATACAGAGCGAACCATTCTCGTTTCCAAAGGCGAGAGCATGGTCAGAAGCTTTAGGCAAAAATACGAAAACCTCAGGGCCGTTCAGGAAGGGATTGATGCCAACATCCAGGGCGCGGTTGATGAAGTCAATCGGCTGGTCAGCCAGTTAGCCGATTTGAATCAAAAGATTATAGAAACCGAATCCGGTGGACACACAGCCAATGCCTATCGCGATCAGCGTGACCTGGCCCTCAGAGAACTATCCGGGCTGATCGATATCAATACGTTTGAAGATGCCAACGGTGCCATCAAGATCTCGATCAGCGGGGGGCAGACGCTCGTGGAGGGAAACAGACCTCGCAGTTTGCAAGTCCAGGATAACGTCGTTTCCGGGCTGCTGGATGTTTACTATGAAGGCCTCGACGGTACAACCGCAGATATTACCGGCAGTATTGCCGGCGGCAAATTAAAGGGGTGGATCGAGGCCCGGGATACGCATGTTGCAAATTATATTGCCCGGCTGGACAGCCTGTCCCAGAGAATCATGGAAGAAGTCAACGACCTGCATTCCGCCGGCTGGGCTCTGGATGGATCAACTCTGAATGATTTTTTTAGCGGCAGCGATATAACCGATATGCAAATCAATGTCGACATTGTCAATGATACCCGTCTAATTGCGGCCGCAACCGATCCGGCAAGTATCCCCGGAGACGATAGCAACGCAATTGCCATCGCCAATTTGAAACACAAGCTTACCATGGGCACAGGCCCGGATATCACATTCGATGATTTTTATCATTCTCTGATCAATGAGGTCGGCAGCGAGGTGGTTGAACTGGGGGCATATTACAACCATCAATCCGATATGGTCGCCTACCTGGACAATTATCGGGAATCCGTCTCCGGGGTTTCGCTGGACGAGGAAATGGTTAATCTGGTTAAATTTCAAAGTGCATATGATGCTTCCGCCAAGCTCATCAGCACAACCGATGAATTGATCCAGACGGTCCTCAACATGATTTAGATGGGTAACAGGTATTGGCAAGCTGACGATCAACAGCAAAGATGCTTGATCGGCGCATACATACAAGGAGGTTCCCATGCGGGTAACCAATAACATGATGAGCAATGCAGTGATCCAGCAGCTGCGCAGGCAAAATGAAATGCTCTTTGAGGCGCAAAACAAAATTGCATCAGGAAAGCGCCTTAACAAACCTTCGGATAATCCGGCCGGCATGGCCCAGGTGCTGGATTATCGCAGTAAGCTTTTAAATATTGAACAATATCAGGAAAATGTGCAACGGGGCAAAACCCTGGTGGAAGCCAACGAGCTGACACTGGAACTCATAGACGAGCTTATCGGTGATACCGCTGAAATAGCCGAAACATACAGAGATTCCAATCTTTCAGACGGAGCCCGAACCATCGGTGCGGATGCAATCCGGGACATGTACGATCAAATTGTGCAGCTGGCGAACTCAAAATTCGGCAATAATTATGTATTCTCCGGCCATCAAACCGATACGCCGCCCTTTGGCCACGGGGTTGAAATATCCGATTCGGGCGCGACCATCGGTGATATAGAATTCGGGCTTACCGCCGATGCTGCCGATGTAACGGTTGAGATCAGAAATGCGAATAACGAGGTTGTGAGAACTATTAACGTGGGGGGTGGCGGAACCGCCGGAGCCAACGCATTTGCATGGGATGGTTTGGACGACGGAGGCGCTGGCCTGGCTGACGGCCACTATTCCTTTACCATCACGGCATTGGATGCAGGCAGCCCGGTCGAAGATTATGCGACTTACCACGGTGACGATGGCGAGATGCAGTTTATGATCGGAGAGAATCTTGAAGTGAGCATGGATGCTGACGGCAGGAATTTTTTCACCCCCACCGGAGGGGTTAATGTTTTTCAGGTATTGAAGGAGCTGGTCGAGGCCCTGGAAAATCCCGATGTAGAAGCCGGAAACCGCCAAATTTCTGCGGCCGTCAGCGAACTGGATCAAGCCCACACCCACCTTCAGAATAAACGGACGGAATATCTGCCGAAACTCTATCAATTCGGGCATTCGGACAATCATTGGACCCAGATCAGTCAAAATCTGGAAACTGCCATAGCCGATATAGAGGAAGCCGACCTTACCCAGACGGCCGTCGAATTGCAAAGGCTGCAGCTGGCCTACGAAGCAACCATTGCGACTGCAGCCGAGATTCTTCAGCCTGGACTGCTGAACTTCTTGAGGTAAATGATGAAAGCAAAGCCACTCCGTCTCATTGTAGCATTCCTGCTGATTTTTCTTTTTTCTCACCCAGGAGCAACGTTGAACAGTGATGGCATTGTCAGGTTAAAAAAAGCCGGATTCAAAGATCAGACCATTCAAGTCATCATCGCCGAAAAAGTTGTGGAGACAGCGGCCTTCAGCGTGCAAGAGCTTGTGGATATGAAAAAAGCGGGGATAAGCGAAAAAACGATCCGGATGATGGTCCGGGAGAATTCCTTCTTAAGACAGCGCAAACCCATCATCTATGGCAAGGATGTTCGATCCATCCAGTTTGCGTCCGCCCGGGACATCATCGAGCTGAAAAATGCCGGCGTCAGCGATGAAACCCTTCAGGCGATCATCGCTGTGGCCGGCAACCGAAATGAAACCGATCGGCAACAGGCCCTGGAATTGCTCAAGGATATGAATATTCGTATCGATATGCGTGGCGGACGACGCCATTATTAACTCGGACGGCTTTATGGTATTCTGCCTTATCTCAGTATCGAAAAACTGCAGCGTTAGGTTTTAAACAATATCATCAATCCGGGTTTCGGCGGATCCGCAAGGGCAATTCGAATTCGGGATTTCCGATTTTTTCATCCATAGCACCGCTTTAATAAATCATCGGTTCAGAAAAAAGCCGTATTATTGTCATGGCCATGTTTTTTTCGGCGCAGTGGTCTTATTCACATAAGTGATTGGAGAATACGTGTAATGAGCATAGCCGGAGCAGATGCCGCCAAACCCGCGAAAACAGGGACTATCGCAAAAATCGAGGTACAGCCGTCCGGGCTTGCCCTAAGAGACGAGGGTTTAAAAAACGCCCATCAGGAAATTGAGCACCTGCTGTCGTCTTTGACGACCATTTTTATTGGCTTGTCGCCGCAAAATGAGGTTACCCGCTGGAATGCGGTGGCTGAAGATGTGCTGGGCGTAACGGCGGCCGAGATGATCGGCAAACCGCTGAATCAAAGCGAATTCGGCTGGAAATGGGATCAGGTTCTGGATGGAATCAATAGATGCCGGCGGCAACGATGTGCCATAAGGGTGGACGACATCCCCTTCCAACGATCCGATCAAAAACAGGGCTATTTGGGGATCACGATAAATCCCATTGTCATAGAGGAAAATGTGCTGGCAGGATTTACCATTATCGGAGCCGATATCACCGAGCGTAAAACTTCGGAACGCGCTATGGCCCAGACCGAAAAACTAAAATCAATTGGCCGGCTGGCAGCCGGTATTGCCCACGAGATCAACACGCCCACCCAATATGTGGGGGACAATACGCGCTTTCTTCAGGATGCATTTGAGGACCTTTCCCAAATCATCGCCGCCTATGCGGCACTGCTGCAGGCTGCCAAAACCGGTACGGTGACCGAAGCGCTTATTGCCAAAATTGAGAAGCAGATCGAGGAAGCCGACGCAGAATATCTCGTCGAGGAGATTCCGATTGCCATTGCGCATACTCTGGAGGGAATTGAACGCATTGCAAAAATCGTTCGGGCCATGAAGGAATTTTCTCATCCGGGGCAAGATGAAAAAACCAAAATTGACATCAACCAGGCCATTGAAAGCACAATAACGGTTGCCCGCAACGAGTGGAAGTATGTCGCCGATTTGGAAACGGATTTTGACCCATCTCTGCCTCCGGTACCCTGCCTGCCGGGAGAATTCAATCAAGTGATATTGAATATGATCATTAACGCGGCCCATGCCATTGGCGATAGCCTGGAACAGAATTCAACCGAAAAAGGTACCATCAGGATTGCCACCCGCAGGCGATCCGGTTGCATCGAGGTAAAAATCAGCGATACGGGACCGGGGATTCCGGACAACATTCGACACCGCATATTTGATCCTTTTTTTACCACCAAGGAAGTCGGCAAGGGCACCGGCCAGGGCCTGGCCATTTCCCATTCGGTCATTGTTGAAAAACATGGCGGTAGACTCGATCTGGAAACCGAGGAGGGCAGGGGAACTACCTTTACGATTTTATTGCCGGCCGAGGAACTGGGCGCATAGAATGGAATCAGACCGGAAAAGATGGCTCCTGTTTGTCGATGACGAGCCGCTGGTGCTCAAAGGACTCGAGCGGATGATGCGCAGCATGCGCCGGGAGTGGGAGATGCGGTTTGTCTCCAGCGGCTCCGAAGCGCTGAAGATAATGCATCGGCAATCTTTTGATGCCATCATCAGTGACATGCGCATGCCGGGTATGGATGGTGCCCAATTGCTCACCGAGGTTATGAAATCCCATCCGGATGCCGTCCGCATAATTCTTTCCGGACAATTGGATCAGGAAATGACCATGAAAACCGTGCGCTCGGCGCACCAGCATCTGGCCAAACCCTGTGAACCCGAAATCCTTAAATCGACACTTGCCCAGGCTTTCGCACTGCGCGACATTTTACTTAACGACAATCTTAAAAAGCTGGTCTCTCGTATTGAATCATTGCCCAGCCTGCCGTCTCTTTATCTTGAAATCATGGAGGAGCTGCAGTCTGCCAATACGTCCTTTCAAAAGGTTGGCGAGATCATTGCCAAAGATGTCGGAATGACGGCCAAGATTTTGCAGATGGTCAATTCCGCATTTTTTGGCCTATACCGTCGTATTTCCAAACCCCAGGAGGCCGTCAGTCTCCTGGGGTTCGAAACGATAAAATCACTGGTGCTGACTGCCAAAATTTTTTCGCAATTTGATCAGAAAAAATTGGTGGAGTTTTCTCTGGATGAACTCTGGACGCATAGCATGCTCACAGGATTGTTTGCCAAAACCATAAGCCAGACCGAGAGCAACATGGGTGAAGGCAGCGATGATGCTTATCTGGCCGGCCTGCTTCATGACCTGGGGAAATTGGTTTTGGCACAGAACCTTTCGGATCTATATCGCTAAACACGGACCGTTGCGCGCGATAACCGGCGTGCCGTATGGGAAGTTGAGCTGGAAGCCTTTGGCACCACGCACGCTGAAGTTGCCGCATATCTGATGGGACTTTGGGGGATTAACTATCCGATTGTAGAAGCCATCGCCTTTCATCACTATCCCGGCCGACGCACCGGGCAAATCGGAGCTTTAGCGGCGGTGCACGCGGGAAATGCCCTGGCCCATGAAGTTGCCACACCGCAGGAGGCTGAAGCGGCGGGAGTCGATCTTGAATTTATGTCTGAACTGGATCTGAGGGATCGTTTGCCGGTGTGGCAGTCAGCCTGCAGGAAACTCTTGCAGAACGGAGACCTCCTCAATGGATAAAATTCTTTTTGTAGATGATGATGTCAATCTCTTGGCGTCATTTCAACGGCAGCTGCGCAAACAATTTCGAATTGAGACGGCCCTGGGGGGGCACGAAGGTATCGAACTGGTTCGGAACAACGGTCCATATGCGGTTATCGTATCAGATTTCAGCATGCCGCACATGAACGGCATAGAATTCCTTTCTCGGGTCAGGCAGATCGCCCCCGATTCGATCCGCATTATGCTGACGGGAAATGCTGATTTGCAGGCTGCCATCCAGGCCGTTAATGAGGGCAACATCTTCCGATTTCTCACCAAACCATGTTCGCTGGATGTTCTGGGAAAATCCATCGGCACAGGTATCGAGCAGTACCAGCAAATCGCCAAAGAAAAAGCGTTTGCCCAAAGAACGCGCTCTTCCCTGGCACAGGCCATGGAAATTCAGCAAAATTTAATGCCAAAATCGGATCTCAAGATTCGGGGCTTTGATATTGCGGGCGATAGCAGCTTTTGTGATGAAACCGGCGGCGATTATTATGATTTTTTCAGCAAGGACGGGGCCGATGCAAAAAAGATCGGCGTAGTCGTTGGAGATGTCTCAGATCATGGACTTCCTTCAGCGCTGTTGATGACTGCGGCCAGAGCGTTTGTCAGGCAGCGCTCTTCCAGACCCGGTGATGTATCCAGGATCATTTCCGATGTAAATCGCCAGATTACGCGGGATGTCGAGATTTCAGGGCAATTTATGACTTTGTTCTATGGAGAGATCGATATCCATGAAAGATCCATTAGCTGGGTGCGCGCAGGCCACGATCCGGCCATTTTATATGACACCGTCGGCGGCTACTTTGAAGAACTGAGAGGACAGGGACTTCCCCTGGGTGTTATGGAGGACTGCGAATACCAGGCATGTTACAGAGAAGTAAAGCCCGGACAAATCATTATTATCGGAACGGACGGTATTTGGGAAGCCTATAATGATGACGGTCAGATGTTCGGAAAAGAGCGGCTTCGCAGGATCATTCGATTGCATGCATGCGAGCCGGCCAAGTCTATCGTTGAGGCCGTTATGCAGGCATTTGCACAATTCATCTATCCGCACTCTCAAAAAGATGACGCCACTATCGTGGTTATCAAGGTAGAATCCTGATGTTAATTGATTGCCATAAATGTATTCATTATTTTGTCACCTGGAATGAGCGGTTTCCACATGGATGCAGGGCCATGAGCTTTAAAAGTTGGCGATATCCGATCGATTCTGTCCGCAGTGCCGTTCAGGGAAAAGATTGTCTGTTTTACCAATCGAAGCGAAAAAATAAGAGGAAGGTATCAGCTCAGCGGTTTGCCCCCGGGCCACTGTCTAAATAGTTTCAGGATTCCCCGGGCGGGTGGCCAGCGATGATCAAGGGGATGCACCCATTGCGGCAGCGGCGATGGCAAAAAAACAGCCTGAAAATAGTTTGCATCCGCAAATGGATCTTTTTCTCCGTCGGAGGCGGATTCCTGCGGATATACTGCCCTGGTCCGCCTCAGGCGGACCAAATTGGAAACCCCCATGAATTTCCGCACAGGCACAATCTAGGAACATCTGGCTGCTATAGAAATCTGGTCGTTTTGCTGCGGCTCCCTCTGCGGTAAATATTGTTTTAAATCCATGATCACCCGATCGACTGCTTGTTTCAATAATTCCGGAAAGATTTCTTCGTAACCCTGGGAGCGCATTTTCTCTCGCACACCATCGCGGTAATCGCTTTTGCCCGCAGCGATGGTATCGCTGAGCAGACCGGTGAGTTCCAGCGGATTTTTTTCCTCCGGCAAACTAAACATTCCAACAATTCTTCCGGCCTCCCGGGCAATATAGGAAAGGTGATAATCAGCGGCATCCGGCAGAAGATCCTCTGCGGTGTCATGGAATTTTACCGCTTCACAAATTTCCCTGGGGACACTAAAGCGTTTTAAAACGATGGCTCCAATTTCTCCGTGGCTTATTCCCAGAATCTTTTTTTCCGCCTCACGGGTAGTCAAACCTTCCGCTCTTTTGAGTGCAATGATTTCCTTGTGTTGATCTTCATAATACACGGCAATGACCAATTTTCCGATATTTTGAAGCGTGGCAACCGTAAACAGATCATCCGGTCTATTGTATTCGAGAATTTCACCCAAAATTTTGGCGATAGCGGAGCAGAACTGGGCATGCTTTAAGAATTTTTCAAAGTCGAATCCCTTTAACCGTCTGGTGAAATGATCCATTATGATAGAAGTGATCAGGATATCCCGCATTTTACTGTAGCCGAGCAGTTTGACGGCAAAATGAATCGATGATACTTCGCGACCATAATAGGCCGAATTGGCAATGCTCAAGAAACGGGTCGAAAGATCCGGAGACAGTCGATCTACAATCTGCTCAAAATTGCTGGCCGGATTGTTCAACAAAGTTATTATCTTGACCACTGCCGAATCGATTAAGGGCAGGTTGAAAACCTGCTTCTCGATCATCTCAATTGGATTTTCCATAACCATTAATCATCCTCCGTCACTGCTGAAGAATAGCTATAAAGGGTCAGATGATTTTGTCTGATCCTGCCCATCCCTTTAGCAGCAATAGGCATGCCAAATTATTAATAATTTGTGCGATTTAGCATTATCAGCCCAATCGAGGGTGCATTCCGGGCAGATGTTGTGCCGCGCTGCGGGAAGTTTTGTTTTCTGGCGATATAAATGCGAAACTAATTGATATCGCTGTAAATTTTAGACAATGTCTTGACGCTTTTTGCCAAAAATATGGCATGAACAGCAAGGTTTGCCAAAAAAGAACCCTGTTAGGGGGGGGTGCCTAACAGGGTTGATCGGAGGTGGGAATGAAGGAAAGGAGGAAACTTCATTCCATTTTAGATGTGATAGATGCAACTCCTGTGCCACATCAACAGAATGTCGTATTCAGAGTGGATCTTCTTAGCCTTGAAAGCTATATATTTATATAAACTATCGTAATAAATAATTATTTTTACATTTTATCTGTTGATGGGGTTTGAAAAAGGCCAGGCTCCAACCCCATGGCGGAAGCCCGCTGAAAACAGGCATTGTCAAATCTCTGACGAATTGAAAAAAAGGGGCATTTTCTGCTGTTTGATTTTATGGTCAAGTTTTCAATCAAAATGCCGATAACGTCATTATGGCAATTCACCAAGGCGCATTGTCCGTGTCCCAGGCCGCTGCCCTGTGCGGGGTGGGTCGCACAACGGTTGGATATTGGATTCGATCTAAAAAGCTTCATGCCGATCGCGTCGGTCGCAACTATTCGATCCCGGTTCAGGATCTGCTGTTCTTATTAAAGTCCACCGGTCAGAAAATTCCCAGCGAATTGCATGGCGCTAACTCTCAAGGGCCGATATTCAAAAGCTTCCATCATTGCTATGATTACTGGCAGACCAGAGATCATGGCAAACAATGTCAATATTGCATTGCCTTAAAAAACCAAATCAAGGCTTGTTTCACGGCTCGAAACAGCAGATTCTCGAAATGCTCCAAAGCATGTGGCCGTTGTCAGTATTATATTGAAATTTTTCTGCCACGAATTCATTTTGTTCACCAGATCAACATGCCTGCCGCAGTCATAAAAGACCTCTATTTTTGGTGTGGAAACACCCAATTGGAGCAGCTGTGCGAGGTGGAGAAAAAAGGCCTCATCGGTATGGGCATCGAGCAAGTCGTGCATCGAAGTTCTCTCGAGTCCGTCATTTCTGGAATCAAGCAAAGCGTGATGGAACTATCGCAGGTATCTGAAACCTGTCGTATCTACATCAAAAACAGCCAACGCGAAAAATTGGAAATCCGCGTGACGGTTTATCCTTTAGTTGAGCCTGAAGGTGCGTTTCTCGTCATGGCCGATTCATCGCGATACAGGGGTTCGACATGAAATTCGGGTTTAGTCATAAAAACTGTGAAAACAATGATTTGGATGAGATCATGGGGAATTTGCAGCAATGCAACCGGAGGCTCAACTTCGCTCAGCAATCCGTCCAAACCTTGCTGGATTATCTAAAAGATTTTTCACTCGACATTAAGGAAATCAAAAGCGAAGCCTTTAAGGCAGACCTCAGCGATTTAGCCCGCGCTTTTGTGTCGGAGAAAGATACCCCAAAAGCCCAATCCATTTTTGAGAAGCACAAAAAGAAGATCTGCAAATACATTGACCGTCAGAATAATTACCTCCAAGCCCGGGAAAAAGAACTGCAAGATATCATCGATCTGCTTGGGAAAGCCCTGGTGACCCTTGATTCCGAGAACCGGGAATACAATCAGAAAATATACGAAAAGAGCGAGAAAATAGAACAAATCACCCGACTCGATGACATCAAGAAGATCAAACAAGCACTGGCGCACGAAATTCAAATCATACAAGAAACCATTCGAAACAAGCAGGATCATGACCGGCGGGAATTGGAGGTTCTCTCAAAAAAAGTCAGTGCCCTTGATGTCGAATTAAAGAGGGCCCGTGCCGAGTCCATGCGCGATAGCCTGACGGGGGTTCACAACCGGCGGGCATTTGATCAATACATCTCAGATCTGACCGATCGTAAAACAGGGGTTCGGTCGTCATTTGCCCTGTTGATGCTGGATATCGATAACTTTAAAAAAGTCAACGACACCTACGGCCATCAAATTGGTGACCGGGTTTTACTGGCCCTGGCACAAAAGTGCCGCAGAATCATTCGCGATGCCGACTTCATCGCCCGCTATGGTGGCGAGGAATTTATGATTATTTTGCCGAATGCATCTTTGCGTGATTCGGTTGCCAAGGCCGGCGTCATTTGCAATTCAATCGCCTCAACCCGCTATTCTCTGGAGGATGAACGCCCAGGGAATACGCTATCGATTACCGTGAGCGTCGGTGTGAGTATTTACAGAAAAGAGGACACCCCGGCAACCGTTATTGACCGCGCTGATCAGGCACTGTATCTGGCCAAACAGCAGGGTAAAAACCGGGTCGCTTCGGAGACCGATCTGACTTCTCCAGGATTCTTTCCGGGTGCTGCTGAGCAGTGATTTGCAGACTCGCGTGCACGAAAAGCGGCAAAATTTGCCTGCCGAAAAGGCTGATCATCATCATAACCTGCCCGGCACTGAGCCGAAACCTATATAATTTCAAGATATTGTGTATTCGGAGCGCCATTCGATTTTTTTTGCACAGTTTTTGCATACAAATTGGGTGTACCGTATAATTGCGAAATGAATTTTTGATGTTTGGGCTCGTTTGGCCATAGGATCGCGAAGAGGATTGTATTCAATGAAGATACACGGCAGCGATGAAATTTCAAAAAGCATATATTGCGATAAAACAGATAAGAACAAGGCATCCGGCAAGGCAGATTTTGCCAATATCCTCAAGGAGAGGGTCGAAAAGCCGTTTCCGCAAATTGATTGTATTCAATCGGCAACCCTGGTGAGCTCGCTTCATCCCGTACAGATGAGTGCCATTTATCCCCAGGATAAATCACAGACGGTGGATCGTTTAGGGGCCTTGTTGGATTTGCTGGATGCATATCGGCAGAAGCTTGCCCATCCCCAGACTTCATTAAAGGATATTCATCCCCTGATTTCGGCCATCGGCAAAGAAACCGAAAAAATGGAAGCGGCCCTCGAAACGCTGTCTGAAGAGGATGAACTCAAGCACATTGTCAACCAAACTCTGGTGACGGCTTCACTGGAGGTGATTAAATTCAATCGAGGTGATTATATCACTTCTTGATTATGATTCATGCTTGTTGCCCGCGTCAACTCTGATACCCATCTGAAACGTATCCAGGCTTATATTGCTCGGATGCCAAGCCTCTCGACAACTGTCACCAAAGTGCTGGAGACCTGCAACAATCCGAACGCTTCGCCCAACGATCTCAAACGCGTGATTTCTCTCGATCCGGTGCTTACCGGCCAGGTGTTAAAGCTTATTAATTCCGCCTATTATGCTTTGCCTCACCCGATTATGTCGCTTACCCGGGCCATCATTATGCTGGGTCTTAACACGGTGAAAAATCTGGCATTGAGCTTCGCCATTCTCGAGACAATGGGCAATAAGCGGTCATTTAAAACTTTTTCCATGCAAGCGTTCTGGCTACATTCGCTTTATGTCGGCGTAACGGCCAAATTGCTTTCTACGATAAAAGGAGCCTCGCTGTCCGAACGGGAGGATTTTTTCGTTGCCGGCTTACTGCACGATTTGGGTAAAATTCCTCTGAACAGCCAGTTTCCCGATGAATATTTCAATGTGCTGGACATGGTCAAGCGCGGCCAGGGAACCGTGAGGCATTGTGAGAGCGCTGTTTTCGGAATGGATCATTGCACGGTCGGTCAAATGATTGCCTCAAAATGGCAATTGGGCGCATTCCTGATTGAGACACTGGGCTGCCATCATTGCCCTGATGAATCAACACGCCAAACCCGTTCGTTTGTTTCCATTGTGGCCGTGGCAAATATTTTCAGCGACCTTTTGAATACTGGCGTATCGGGGGATACCGGCGGGCACGGGTCAATGATGACCTATTTGCTTGAGCAAACCGGATTGGCCTGGGAGACGCTATACGATCTTCGTGAAACGGTTTCTGAGGAAATTGAAAAAGCCAAGATCTTCCTGGAAATTTCACAGAAAGTGTAGATTCATGAAAATAAAATTTTGGGGGGTCCGAGGTTCTATTCCGTGCCCGGGCTCCAGCACCGTGAAATATGGAGGAAACACGCCCTGTTTGGAAATAAGGTTTGGAGAACCGGGCAGACTTATTATTATCGATGCCGGCTCCGGGCTCAGAGAACTGGGTATTTCTCTGATGAGCCGTAATGACAGCGTTACCCCCATAGAGGCGGATCTCTTTTTGACCCATACGCATTTGGACCACATCCTTGGTCTGCCCTTTTTTACTCCGGTCTATCTCCCCGATACAAAGCTTAAAATTTACGGCCCGGTTACCGGTGAAGAAAAATCGCTTGAAACCGTTATCGGAGGGCAATTGTCCTATCACTATTTTCCCGTTCGCCAGACCGAGCTTGCGGCTGACATTGAATATATCAACCTGAAAGAGGGCAGTCTGGATCTCCACGACGGGATTACCCTCACCACCAAGTATCTCAACCATCCTTTGCTGTGCTTCGCTTATCGTTTCGAATATCAGGGAAAAGTAATCTGCACAGCATTTGATAATGAGCCTTTTTACAATATCTTCAGTACCGATCCTCATGACCCCGCATATGATGAAGCCATGGCCAGGGAAGGAGATGTATGTGCGCGGACCGAGAACCGGCGTATGGAGGCATTTTTTGAAGGCGCAGATCTACTGATTCACGACGCCCAGTTTACCCAAAAAGAATATGAATCAGACAAGAAAGGGTGGGGGCATACCTCGATCGAGGACGCCATCGGGATAGCCAAAAGGTGCAACGTTGGCAGGCTGGCTTTGCTCCATCATGACCCTTCCCGCACCGATAGGCAGATAGACGAGCTTGCTGAAGTTTTTTGTGATCCGGGTCTAACCGGCTCAACCGAGGCGTTTTTTGCCCGGGAGGGCATGGAGGTGCGGTTATAAACAGGCATGACACCAAAGCGGTTTGCAGTGTTCTGGATCTTGTTCGCAGGCATGCGCAAATCGACAAAAAAACCACGTCCGCCGGTTATCGGTTCGCATTCTGATCCGATTCGCAGCACAGCCTGAGGGCGTTGTGGAAGGTGTTGAAACAGATTAAGCATCGATACGCAGTCTTTTGCGTAAATATTCCCTCTGAATGCTATAAATACACTCATTTAATACTTTTTGATCATCTCGTTTCAGCTTCAGAAACGCAAGTGCATATTCGCATTGGCCCGTCAAGGGGTTTTCTCCGAGTCTTTTTATTTCGGCGCGTTTAACATTGACGCAAATATTCTCATTTTCAGGTGGAAATATAAGTTGAATATCCTTTAAAAGTTTATTGCGTTCAAGGACCGGATTCGGTTTGCTGCTATTTTCCGCGCCAGCCAAAATACCCAGAGATCCCCCCAGGCTGATATCAATCACTTTCAGTTCAAAAGGAACCGAATCCGAACAAAACGAGATCTTTGTTCCGGCCGGGGCCTCGATTCTAAACTGTTTTCTGCGCTGTTTTCGCCCAATGACCCGGGGGATGTTTATCCATATTTTTTTTTGATTTATATCCGCGGCGTCGGTTTGAAAAGTGTGCTTGACCTTGTCCCTTCCGGTATATTCGAATTCCAGTTGCACGATATTCATATCTGCTGCGGCTTGAATAAAGCCATCGGGGTAATCGATGAGAAATTGGGAAGTGTTTCGCCGCTGGCGGATAGCCATAATGCGCGTTAATTGTTCAAAATGTTTAGCAGGCAGGCGGAGTTTCAAAAGGGTTCCGTCCTGTTGAAGCTCCTCAAAGATACAAAGAATTTTGTCACCCTGGATAATTTCGATTTCATCCATTGATCGATACAATCCATCTATAGCCTGGAAACGTTTTCGGCAAAAACTGAATCCTCCAAAAGCTTTTTGGCGAAATCCAGATATTTGCCTGTGATAGCTCTGACAGCAAGCTGCAATGCATACGGTTTAATGGGTTTTTCCAGAAGATAATTCACATTGGATGCCAAACACATGTTCACCACGTCATCACTTGCATTACCGCTGATGATAATCGCATCTTCATGGGCCGTCGGATATTTTTCCTCTAGGGCATCCAGGAAGTAAAACCCGCTCAAGCCGCCTAAAAATACGTCAACGACAAATATGGCAACGCCGATATCCCGGTTCAGGCAATATGAAATGGCCTCATCAGGGTCGGAAAAAGCGTGAATCTTTCCCCATGAGTAGAAGTCCTCGATAAGTTCCGCGATGACTTCACAAATACCCGGATCGTCGTCGAGAACAATAACATCTAACCCGTCTGCCATGGTTTTATCCTCCCGTGTCCGATCTTTTACTGTGGATTTTATATTTTTCGATTTTTCGGTAGACCGTTGTGACATTGATACCTAAAATTTCTGCGGCTTTTGACCTGCTTCCGCCGGTGATCTCCAGGACGCGTTCGATATGGCGTTTCTCCAGCTCCTCGAGTGTCAGCAATTCTACATTCTTTCGCCGCTCAGGGCCGCTGTAGGACAGGAGGATAGGTGCAGATCCGAGGGTCAGTATTTTGTCTTTTTCCTGCAGGACAGCAGCTGCAATAATATTTTCGAGTTCCCTTACATTTCCCGGGTAAGAATAATGCAACAAGCGTTCAGCAAGGTCAGAAGCTATCGAGTCGATTTTTTTTTGGTTGTTCCTGGCATGAGAGTGCAGAAAATATTTTGCCAGGGGTAAAATATCTTTCCTTCTCTCTCGCAGCGGCGGTATTGTTATGTTATACATATTGATACGGTAGAAAAGGTCTGCCCTGAATTTTCCACTCAGAATTTCATCATTGATATCACGATTGGTTGCTGCGATGATGCGTACATCGACATTTCTGACTTGGGTGCTTCCCAGCCGATAGAGTTCACGCTCTTCAATGACGCGCAAAAGCTTGGCCTGGAGAGACAAGTCCAACTCCGTGATTTCATCCAAAAACAAGGTGCCGCCGTGAGCAGCTTCAAAAAAACCGCGTCGATCACTGGCTGCATCAGTGTAGGCGCCTTTCGCATGGCCGAAAAATTCGTCTTCAAAGATGGTCTTGCTGACTGAGGCCATATTGACGGCAAAAAACGGTGCTTCGGAGCGATTGCTGAGTTTGTGAATAACCCTTGCCAGCATCTCTTTGCCGGTTCCGGACTCACCGTTGATGACGACGCTGTAGTCTGTCGCTGCGACAGCCTCAACCTGATGAAAAACCAGGGCCATGGCTTCATCTTCGGCGATCATGTCGCTGAAGGCCTGCGGAGACTTCAAATCCGAAAATACTTTTTTCCGCCCGAAGCGTTCCAGTTCATCCCTGAGATTGTGCTTATTCAATGTGCGATTTATGGTAACGATGAGCTTCTCACTGTTCAAGGGTTTCACCAGATAGTCGGATGCACCCAGGGCCATGGCTTTCACCGCAGATTCAACGTCATCCATGGCACTGACGATCACACATTCAGTATCCGGAAATTTTGCTTTGATCTCCTCCAGCACCTCTATTCCGCCCAGATGAGGCATAATCAGATCAAGCAAGACCAGCTTAAAATGATGCGCTTTGACCAAATTCAACACGCGTCTGCTGTCGGAAATAAGAGCGGGTTCCGGCAAGCCTGAACTTATAAGGGTCGCCTTTATACTCAACAGCAAACCCTCGTCATCGTCAACGACCAGAACCGGTGATTTAATTTGCGGTATAGATTCCATAAAACAAATATTAAAATCCCAATTTCATTGGATGTTCGATACCGATCTTGATTTTTTTGAAGGTAGTCTCTGAAAGGGGCATCCGGTTAAAGCGATCCGTTTTTGTCATAGAGATGCGGTTCAGGGAATTCATCGTTTTTCATGCTGCTTATTACATGTTAAATTGAAATTGGAAAACAGTCAAGATTTTCCCCTTAACATAGCGGCAACTTATTATTATTTTTTGTAATATTGCCGTTAGCAAGCTGATCTGATTTAAACTTCAGGCTTTCGGATGAGATCGTTGGGTGAGTGATCGTGATTCAGTTTTAAAGTGACCATACTGCCCGGCTGCGCTACCGGCACAGACTGCTTGTCAGGGTTTATGATATCTAGTATCCTATCCTCCATTGGCGGTCGGGCAGGTTTTAAAATTTCAACAGCGTCTCCCCGTGAAATTTTATTTCGAACCGCGACATTGACCGTCCGGGATTCCTGGCGCTCAATGATTTTGGCGAGGAAAATGAATTGGGCGGAAGATTCGGATGGATTGAAATTGGGCGATATCTGACCGGGATCATCGAAATAGAAGCCCGTTGAGTATCCGCGATGATTCAACACGCTAAGTGCTCTGATCCAATGGCTTTTTACCCGATACCCGGACGGATTCGCATAATAAGCATCGATCGCCTGCCGATACACGTTTGTCGTCGAGGCCAGGTAATGAATGCCCTTCATGCGCCCCTCTATTTTTAGAGATTTAATACCGGATTCAATCATTTCCGGTATGTGCTCGATCATGCACAGATCCCGTGAATTAAAAATAAATGTGCCGCGTTTATCCTCCAGCAGCGGCATATACTGGCCCGGACGGGTTTCTTCCATAACAGCGTATTTCCATCTGCAGGGATGGGCGCACAAGCCGCGATTGCTTTCGCGATTGGCCATAAAACTGCTCAGCAGGCACCGTCCAGAATACGAAATGCACATGGCACCATGGACAAAAGCTTCTAATTCAACGGAACAATTTGCCGAGATTTCGGCAATCTCCGCTAAGCTCAGTTCCCTGGCAACATTGACTCTTTTGATACCCAGGTTCAACCAGAATTGCGCAGCGTTATAATTGGTGGTGTTGGCTTGGGTACTCAGATGAAAGGGAATTTTCGGGATGACCTTGCGGGCCAGAAGAAAAATTCCCGGATCGGCGATAATTACCGCATCCGGGCTGAGAGTGCCGAGTTTTTCGAAAAAGGCCTGGATCGCTTTTTGTTCAGAATTCCTGGAATAGATATTACATGCCACATAGACTTTGACCCTGTGCTGATGGGCGGTCTGGATGGCCGCAGACAGCTGTTCAATACTAAAATTGTCTGAAAAATTTCTCAGGCTGAAATCCTTGCCGGATAAATAGACGGCGTCAGCGCCATAGTTGACTGCAATTTCAAGTTTTTCTAAATTGCCTGCCGGTGCCAAAAGCTCTACCCTGGGCAGTTTATTCACCATGGCCATAATCAGAAGGCGCCTCATTTGAATACATTCGATCAATTGTAATTGCCAGACTTTCCTGCCAGGGTTGACGCTTTATATCGAATAATTTTTGGATGCGGCCGCAGTCCAGCGCAGAAAAAGTCGGTCTTTTTGCGCGGGTAGGATATTCCTCGGTTTTGATCGGTATGATACGTGTCGTGCGAATGGCCTCGTAGGCACTTGCCAACTCCAGTATCTTTTCTGCAAATGCATGCCAGGTGGCAATGCCTTGTCCGCAATAGTGGTAGGTCCCCCAGGGGCCGAGCGCGCTGGTTTGAACATATTGTGATATTTTCAAAAGTGCCGCAGCCAGATCGGATGCGCTGGTCGGCGAACCAAACTGATCCGCAACCACCCGGATGGTTTCTTTTTCTTTAGCCAACCGTAGCATCGTTTTTACGAAGTTATGTCCGTATACGCCGTATAACCACGATGTGCGCACAATAATATGCTGTTGCAGACTCGATCGTATCGCGGCTTCCCCTTCCGCTTTGCTCCGGCCATAAACCCCTATGGGCGCGATGGGATCTTCTTCCAGATAGGGCGTTTCTTTGGCGCCGTCAAACACGTAATCCGTCGAGATCTGTATGAGCGAAATCTTATGTTTGGCGCAGCTTTGTGCGAGGTTTGCCGGACCGGCTTTGTTGACGGCAAAGGCCAGTTCCGGCTCCATTTCGGCTCTGTCAACATCGGTATAGGCGGCGGCATTGATGACGATGGAGGGGCGATATTCCGCGATAACTTGCTGAACCCCGGAGATATCGGTGATATCCATTCTGTCTTTTCCGGCGGCATGCATTGCAACCCCCTGGGATCGGCCTTGGCGAACCAATTCGCGGCCAAGCTGACCCCTTGATCCGACAACCAGTACTTTCATGATATGCCCCCCGGATT
>Ga0209536_100003907_pt1 | contig 23719 bp, 23 predicted proteins | sample DeeMarSeWOR28_12_FD_187461 | JGI IMG/M metagenome (GOLD analysis project Ga0209536, IMG submission 187461) | Marine sediment microbial communities from White Oak River estuary, North Carolina - WOR-2-8_12 (SPAdes) (version 2) | ecosystem: Environmental > Aquatic > Marine > Intertidal zone >...
AACTCCGGTCGAGGGTCGAGCGCAATGGCGGCGTCGGCGTGCGTCTCCGCGAGCGTCTTCAACACCCGTTCGAACGGGAGGGCTTCGGGCAGGGTCGTCGGGCGCCGTCGCATCGCGTAGCTGACCGTGAGCGGCGCCGCGCCCGCGGTCTGGGCGCCCCCGAGCAGGCCGAGGTTGCGACGCAGTTCGATCCACACCCAGCGGATTGCGTCGCCGCCGGTTGCTTCGGGGCGCGGGACGAGGTTGGCGAGCTTGACCTCGCCGGCTTCGACCACGCGGCGTCGCACCAACCAGGGACCGATCAGTTCGAAGAAGATCACCGAGGCGATGACGACGTTCCGCAGGTCGGCGGTCGCGTCGGGGAGGGTCACCTCGAGAGCGGCGACGAGGCCGAGGGCGATGCCGGCCTGGCAGAGCAGGCCTTCGCCGAGGCGCTTCGGGAGCTCGTCCTGTAGCCCTGCCAGGCGGAGGCCGAGTCGGGTCCCGCCTACCTTGCCCACGGTGCGCGCTGCAATGAAGAGCACGCTCAGCAGGCCTGCAGCCGCGAGGGCCTCGAGGTGGAGATCGCGACCCGCGCCGATGAAGAAGAGGACGTAGAGCGGGTAGACGGTGTTGTCGAGATGGCGCAGCAGCCGATCCGCCTGCGGTGAGGCGTTGGAGAGAGCGAGACCGGCCGCGAAGCAGCCGAGCATGCCCAATCCGGTCGACGCGGGTGCCAGGCGACCCGCCAGCCCGAGTATCGCGAGCACGAGCAGGATGCCGACCAGTACGAACTCGCGGCGCCCGTCGATCGATTCGAGGCCCACGGCTCCCGCGAACCCGATCGCGCCGCCGAGGGTCAGTGCCAGGATCGCGGCCACCGTCGCCCAGCCCGCGTCGCCTCCGCCGAATGCGAGGCTCAGCAGCAGCGGAAACGCGAGCAGCGCGGCCAGGTTGTTGTACCCCACGCAGAGGATCAGGCAACGCGAGGCCGGTCCCTCGGCCTCGATCTCGCGCAACGTCACCAGCGTCGCGCTCGGCGCGCTCGCGATCGCGAGCGCCGGGGCGAGCGCGGCGAGTTGGAGGTCGCCGGTCACGACGTAGACGGCCGCCGCCACCAGCGAGGCCGTCACGCCGATCTCCGCAGCCGAGATCACGAGCGACTGCGGCCCCATGCGTCGGAACGTCTCGAAGCGGAACTCGGCGCCGATCCCGAACAGGATGAATCCGATCGCGAGCTGCGAGATCGCGTGCAGTGGCGCCTCGGTCGCGGGGCCGAGCAGCAGGCGACCCACCGCGCCCTCCGCCTCGAAGATCCTCAGCAGCGCCTGCGGCCCGAGGGCCAGTCCCACCAGCAGGTAGGCGGTGACCCGCGGCACGCCGAAGGCCGAGGCGATGCGGCCGAGCGCGAGGCTCGCGAGCAGGGCCAACGAGAGCGGGGCCAGACTCTGGAGGAGGGGCTCCACGTGGCCCCGGAGTCACGCCGCGCATTCGCGCGAGGATGCGAGAAAACCGCCCGCAGTACCACTGGCGCGCCCGGAGGCGTAGAGCTTCTGCGGACCGCTCGAGAAGCGGCGTCAGGACTTCGCGAGGTCGCGTGCCAGGACGATGTTCGCGCTCTCGAGCTCGGGATCGAACACCACCCGCGCTTCGCCCGAGCGGAGCAGGGCGAGGGCGTCCTCGATCTTCTCCTCGAGACTCCGCTCAACCGCGCCGTAGTCCGTCCCGTCCCGCGTGACGAACTCCTCGACCAGGCCGCGCAGTACGTCGGGTCGCAGCTCCTCGACCGGGATCTCGATGCCTCGCTGCGGATCGTCGTCCGCCATCTGCGAACCCCCCGATCCGGCGAGCATAGCGTCGCGCGATGCGATCGGTGCGCTGCGCTCAGTCGCCGCCGGTCTCCGGCGGGTCGAGCAGTCCGCCTGGCTGCACCGCACCCCGGATCAGGCGGTAGCGCCGCGCGGCGCCGGCGTGCGGACCCGGCAGGAAACGGCAGTCGGCTGCCGCGAAGTGGCTCGAGATCGCGCGGCGAAAGCCCTGGCTGCGATTGCGACCCGAGCCGTGCAGCAGCAGCGGGTGGAAGAAGACCGTGTCGCCGGGCTGCATCTCGAGGTGGACGCGATCTGGATGGGCGCCGACGCCGGCCGCACCGAAGTAGGCGAGGTTCACGAACTCCCAGTCCGGGTTCTCATGGGGCAGCAGCTCACCGCGGTGGGATCCGGGTACCAGCGCCAGGCAGCCGTTCCGTCGATCGACCGGCTCGAGCGCGGTCCAGCTGGCGACGATCCGGTCTGCCGGCCGGAACGGGAAGTAGAGCAGGTCCTGGTGGAGCGGGTGGCGGCCGTCGACGCCCGGCGGCTTGTTGATCAGCATGTTGTGGATCGCCACGATGTGCGGACCCGTGATCGGCTCGATCGCCGCGAGTAGCGCCGGGTGCTCGGTGTAGCGGCGCAGCACCGGGTCGCCGTCGAAGTCCTGCACCTTCGCGATCGCCGCCTCCGGTGAGTCGGGTGCGACGGCGCCCTTCGCGACCATCACGTCCCGCATCACGACCATGCCCTTGGGGCGCGGCGCGTCGCCGCGCACGAGCGCGAGCAGGCGCTCGTTCCAGCGCGCCAGCTCCTCTGCCTCGAAGAGCCCGGGCAGCACGACGTAGCCGTGCTCGCGGAACCGGCGGAGCTGCTCGGGGGTCACGAGTCAGAGCCTATCGAAGCCGCGGTCGCGGGGTGGCCGGGCTCGATCCACGGCTTCGCCCCTACCCTGGGCGGCGGGGGGCTGGCATGCTGGGACGCGCACCCGCTGGAGGAGCCCATGAGCGTCGAGCACCTGAAGGCGTCCGCCGACCCCGAGCAGATCCGCGAGGTCCTGGCGCGCGACGGCTGCTGCGTCGTGGACCGGCTGGTCGACCCGGAGGTGATGGGGAGGCTCACGAGCGAGCTGGCGCCCTGGCTCGAGCGCACGCAGTGGGGACCCGACGAGTTCAGCGGACGCCACACCCGGCGCACCGGCGGCCTGATCGCCCGTTCGCAGACCGCGCGCGAGCTGGTCGAGCACCCGAGCGTGCTCGGTGCGGCGAGCGCACTGCTCCGCCACGCCCGCAACTTCCAGCTCCACCTCACCCAGGTGATCGCGATCGGTCCCGGCGAGACGGCCCAGGCGATCCACCGGGACCAGTGGGCCTTCGACTTCTTCCCGTTCCCGAATGGCTACGAGGTGCAGTGCAACACGCTCTGGGCGATCACCGACTTCACGGAGCGCAACGGCGCGACCCGCGTGATTCCCGGCAGCCATCGCTACGACGACAAGCTTCAGTTCCGCGAAGGCGATACGGAGCCCGCGGAGATGGAGGCGGGCTCGGTGCTGCTCTATACGGGCTCCCTGTACCATGGCGGCGGCGCCAACCGCTCCGACGCGGCCCGCCTGGGGCTCAACATCACCTACGCGCTGGCCTGGCTGCGTCAGGAGGAGAACCAGTACCTGTCGGTGCCGCCAGAGGTCGCCCGGGAGCTGCCCGAGTCGCTGTTGCGGCTGATGGGCTATGCGCGCGGCGCCTATGCGCTCGGCTACATCGACGACCTGCGCGACCCGATCGAGGCGGTGCGCCCGGAGCTCGCCCGGACGGGCTTCGGCGACCTCGCCCACGCGCAATCCCAGCTGAAGCAGAAGTAGCCGGCCGGGCGGCACCCGATGCGGGCGTCGCCGTGCTACTCGCGGTCGAGCACCCGGTTCAGCTGCTGCAGGAATTCGGTCTGGCGAGCGACCGCCTCGGGAGAGAACGGGTCGACGCCCAGCAGCTCGCGCGTGAGCGGCGCCATCGTCGCGTAGCCCAGCACCAGGTTGTGGAAGCCGGTCACCAGCCAGGGCAGCAGCGCGGGGTTGCGCTGGACGATCGCGTTCTTCTCCGGGGCCAGCAGCAGCGCGCGCTGGAAGAAGGGCCGGTACCAGCGCGCCAGCAGCAGCTCGAGCTGGGCGCCGCCGGCCAGGGTCGCGTACTGGATCAGGCGCGCGAGGTTCGGGTTGCGCGCGTGGAAGGCGATCTCGGCCGCGAGGCTCTCGTCCCCGCGCCGGGGCGACGGCGGCGCCTGCACCGCGCGATCGAGGACCTCGAGGAAGGGATCGAGCAGCCGCTCGAGCACGGCGACGTAGAGCTCCCACTTGCTCTTGAAGTGGTTGTAGATCGCCTGGGGGCGGATCCCGACCCGGTCGGCCACGTCGCCGAGCGAGGCGGCGTCGTAGCCGCGCTCGGCGAACTCCTGCTCGGCGGCATCGAGGATGCGCAGGGCGGTGGGGCGGTGGGCTTTCGGGCCTTGGCTCACGGGGCGTCCGGGCAGTGCTCAGGGCGGTTGACGGGTCGCCGACGACTCGGCAAGTTACCGATTGTCAATTAGTAACGTCGCACTCGTCGAGCGCAAGCGCGCGCACTCAACTGGCCGTCCGAGCAGCAGCTTTTCCGGACGGGACGGAGACCGGATGCCCGACCCCCAGACCCGCTCGCGCTCCGCCCACGCGCTGGCGTCGAGCGCCGTGCCGGCCTGGGACGCGGAGGCCGACGTGCTGGTGGTCGGGCTCGGCGCGGCCGGTGCCAGCGCGGCGATCGAGGCGGCCAGTGCGGGAGCGCGGGTGCTGGTGCTCGAGCGCGCCAGCGGGGGCGGCGGCACGACCGCCGTCTCCGACGGGATGATGTACTTCGGCGGCGGCACCGCGCTGCAGCGGGCCTGCGGCTTCGAGGACTCCGTCGAGGAGATGGAGAAGTACCTGCTGGCCTCGTGCGGCCCCGAGCCCGACGCCGTCCGCATCCGCGCCTACTGCGAGCAGAGCGCCGGGCACTACGACTGGCTGGTCGAGCAGGGCGTGCCCTTCAAGGCCGAGTTCTATCCCGAGCGCATGCTCTCTCCCGGCGAGGAGGGACTCACCTACTCGGGCAACGAGCTCGTGCACCCGTTCCGCGAGCAGGCGAGGCCGGCTCCGCGCGCCCACATGCCCCAGAAGGAGGGCCAGGCGGGCGCGTTGCTGATGCAGAAGCTGATCGCGGCCGCCGAGCGCGCGGGCGCCCAGATCCGCAGCGATACGCTGTGCGAGGCGCTCGTGCAGGACCCGGAGGGGCGCGTGGTCGGCGTGCACGCGGTGGTGGCCGGCGAAGACCGTCACTTCCGCGCTCTGCGCGGCGTCGTGCTGTGCGCCGGTGGCTTCATCAACGACCGCGAGATGGTCAAGCAGTACGCGCCGGAGCTGCGGCGCGCGCGCTTCAAGGCCGCCACCGAAGGCGACGACGGCCGCGGCATCCGCATGGGCATCGGCGCCGGCGGCGCCGCGATCCGCATGCACATGGGCTCGGTGTCGCTGCCCTTCTACCCGCCGAAGTCGCTGATGCGCGGCATCTTCGTGAACGCGACCGGGCAGCGCTTCATGCCCGAGGACGTCTACCAGGGGCGGGCCGGCGAGCTCGCGCTGTTGCACCAGGACGGGCGCGTCTTCCTGATCCTCGACGACGAGTGCTTCGAGCGCCCCGTGTTCGCGGGGGGCGAGATCCACGCGGGCGAGACGATCGCCGAGCTCGAGCGCGAGATCGGCCTGCCGCCGGGCTCTCTCGAGAGCACCGTCGCGCTCTACAACCGGCACGCCGAGCGCGGCGAGGATCCGGTCTTCCACAAGGCACCGGAGTACCTGAAGCCGCTCACGGCCTCGCCCTTCGGGGCCATCGACCTCTCCTGGGACAAGGCGATCTACGCGGCCTTCACCCTGGGAGGCCTGGCGACCAACGTGCGGGCGGAGGTGCTGGACGGCGACGGCGCGCCGGTTCCGGGCCTGTTCGCGGCCGGCCGCACGGCGGCGTCGATCTCGTCCCCCGGCTACAGCAGCGGCACCTCGATCGGCGAGGCGACGCTCTTCGGGCGCATCGCCGGGCGCAACGCCGCGGGCGCCTGAGTCGCCACCGTCGCGAAAGGAGGTCCGATGGCCGAGAAGACGACCGAGCAGCTGGTCCGGGAGCTCTACGACATCGAGCAGATCAAGCGGCTCAAGGCGCGCAACCTGCGCCACCTCGACCTCAAGCAGTGGGAGGAGATGGCGAAGACCTTCGCGCCTCACTGCACGACGCGCTGGGTCGACGGCAAGCTCTGCTTCGAGGGTCGCGAGGCCATCATGGAGTTCCTGAAGAAGACGCCCTTCGCCGTCGGCGAGGTGGCGATCACCGTCCACCAGCCCGCCTCGCCCGAGATCGAGATCACGAGCGAGACGACCGCCAAGGGCACGTGGCGGCTCTACAACCCGGTGATCTTCCGCCATACCAACCACAGCTACCTGCTGCTCGCCTTCTACCACGACGAGTACGAGAAGATCGACGGCGAGTGGCTGATATCGCATACCGGCCACGAGTACCTGATCGAAGAGGCCTTCGACCGCAGCGACGTGTCGAGCCTGAAGGCCCACACCGTTCATCCCTTTTGAGTCGACGAACGACCCGCACCGAACACCCGACAGGAGCCGACCCTTGGAATACCACCCCTACTCGAACCAGATCTTCGAAGATCCCTATCCCGTCTACGAGTGGATGCGCGCCGAGAAGCCCGCGTACTACGTCGAGGAGTACGACGCCTGGTTCCTGTCGCGCTTCGAGGACATCTGGCGGGTCGGTCCCGACTGGAAGCACTTCTCCGCCCAGGAGGGCACGACGCCCACCCACCTGCTCAGCAAGGACACGCCGCTGAACCTCTCCTTCGCGAGCATGGATCCGCCCCAACACTCGAAGTACCGCGCCCAGGTGAGCGAGCACTTCAAGCCGAAGGCGGTGGCCGCGCTGGAGCCGAAGATCCGCGCCGTCGTGAAGGGCCTGGTCGACGACTTCGGCCCGCGCGGCGAGTGCGACCTGGTCCAGGACTTCGCCGCGCAGGTATCGGTGCGCGGTGCGCTCAGCGTGGCCGGACTGCCGCTCGAGCTCGCGCCCGACGCGTCGGGCTGGGTGAACGGGATCTTCCACCGCCGGGACGGTCATCGCGGGACCACCGAGGTGGGCCAGCAGGCCATGCGCGACATGTTCTTCGCGATCCTCGAGCACGTGAAGGCCGCCCGCAAGGACCCGGCCGGCGCGACCGGACTGATCAAGACGACGCTCGAGACCGCCGTGGACGGCGACAAGATGGACGACTTCCGTATCGCCTCGCTCTGCTCGGTGGTGCTGATCGGCGGCACCGACACGCTGCCGAAGGCGCTGGCCGCGACCCTCTACCGCCTGTGGCAGGATCCGGACCAGCGCCGTCGGGTGGCGGCCGATCCGAGCCTGGTGAGCGACGCCTTCCTCGAGGGCCTGCGTATCGACACTCCCACACAGCACCTGGGTCGCACGGTGACCCGCGAGATCGAGTTCCACGGCGAGACCTTCCGGCCCGGCCAGAAGGTGATGCTGATGTGGGCCTCGGCCAACCGGGACGAGCGCGAGTTCGAAGCTCCCGCCGAGTACCGCGCGACCCGGCGACCGCCGCGCATGCTGGCCTTCGGCCACGGTGTGCACATGTGCCTCGGCAAGCACGTGGCCCTGCTCGAGGCGCGGCTGGCCCTCGAAGAGGTGATGGCGCGATTGCCCGAGTACGAGATCGACACGGGGCGCGCCGAGCGCAACCGCACCGAGTTCGTGCAGGGCTGGCAGAAGCTGCCCGCGACGTTCGCGCCCTGCTGAGCGACGCGGCGCCGTCTTCCAGATGCGCGCCCCATATGCGACCCTGGTCGCCACCCTCCGCACGAAGCGGAGCGGCCGGCAGTGCGCCGGTGGCGTGAGCCGCGATGCTCCGGGCACTCGGCGTTCCCGGGATCGATGACGGAGGCGCATTCGCGTGAGGCCGCATACCGAGAGGCACTTCTCCGAGAGGATCGGCTGGCTGCGTGCGGCGGTGCTCGGCGCCAACGACGGCATCGTGTCCACGGCCAGCCTGATCATCGGGGTTGCTGCAGCGGACGCCTCGCGCGGCAGCCTGCTGATCGCCGGAGTGGCCGGGCTGGTGGCCGGTGCCATGTCGATGGCGGCGGGTGAGTACGTCTCGGTCAGCTCTCAGGCCGATACCGAGCAGGCGGATCTGGAGCGCGAGCGGCGGGAGCTGGAGGCGAATCCGGAGTTCGAGCGCAGGGAGCTGGCTCGCATCTACGTGGATCGGGGTCTGGATGCAGGTCTCGCCGATCAGGTCGCTCACCAGCTGATGGAGTTCGACGCGCTGGGGGCGCATTCCCGCGATGAGCTGGGCCTGACGGAGGTGCATTCCGCACGTCCCGTCCAGGCCGCGCTGGCCTCGGCGGGTACCTTTGCGCTGGGTGCCGCTCTGCCGCTGCTGGCCACGATGCTCGCACCGCCGAGCTCCACCATGCCGGTGGTGGCAGGCAGCTCGCTGCTGTTTCTGGCGACGCTCGGGTGCCTCGCGGCCTACGCCGGCGGCGCCAGCGTCGTCGTGAGTGCCGCTCGCGTGACGATCTGGGGTGCACTCGCGATGGGTCTCACCGCGGTGATCGGAAGGCTGTTCGGCGCGGTCGTCTGAAGCGTCGCCGCCGACGGCTCGGTCGCGGGGGGCCGGTCCGCGATGCGCGCGATGGAGAGGAACATGACTGGACCCGATCCGCTGAAGCAGCTGGCGGACGACCTGTGGGTGGCCGAGCGACCCCAGTCGTTTCTGGGGCTGCCCGTGGGAACGCGCATGACCGTGCTTCGCCTGGCCGGCGGGCGGTTGCTGCTGCACTCGCCGGTGGCCCTCGATCGGGAGCTTCGATCTCGGCTCGATGCGATCGGGCGCGTCTGCTTCGCGGTCGCTCCGAATCGCGTCCACCACCTGTACGCGGGTGAGGTGGCGCGGGCCTACCCGGAGGTGCGCCTGTGGGGGGCGCCGGGGCTCGAGCGCAAGCGACCGGACCTCGCGTTCGAGGCGATCCTCTCGGACGAGGCGCCCGTGGAGTGGCGCGACGAGCTGGACCAGACCTTCTTCCGGGGGCGTCCCTACGAGAACGAGGTGGTCTTCTTCCACCGCGCGAGCCGCACGCTCCTGCTCTGCGATCTGGCCTTCAACTTCGGCCCCAGCGCAGCCCCGGCGACGCGCCTGCTGATGAAGGCGATCCGCAGCTATGGGCATCTGGGGCCTTCGAAGCTCGACCCTCTGCTGATCCGCGATCGGCGGGCCGCGCGCGAGAGCCTCGAGCGCATCCTCGCCTGGGACTTCGACCGGGTGATCGTCGCCCACGGCGACGTGCAGGAGCACGGCGGGCGCGAGATCCTGCGCAGGGGGTACGCGTGGCTGCTCTCGCCACGCTGATGCGCGGAACGACGCGACCGCCGAGTGATGTCGGCAGGTCGTGCAGCTGCTGGCAGGTGGCGGCCCGCCCAGGCGCCGCGGCGATCGTGGCGGCGCGTTCCCGTCGGAGCGTGGTACGTTTCGAACGTGAGCGAGGTGGATGTGAAGCAGCAGTCGAGCTCGGCATCGGGCGAAGCCGGCGAAGCGAACAGCCCCCGCTCGACGTTCCGGCGCATCGTCGGGTTCGTCGCGCGTCATCCGGCGGGGCTCGCTCAGTCGCTGCTGGCGCTGCTGCTCGCGATCATCGTCCTCCAGAACGTCGAACCCACGTCCGTCGACGTGCTGTTCTGGTCGTTCGCCGCCTTCCCGAAGCTGGTTCTGATCCTGGTCTCGATGCTCGTCGGGGCGATCGCCTGGGAGCTCCTGCGCCGCTGGATCCGCCGCTGACCCGCCCCGTCCCTCTCGGGCGCCGACGAGCGTCGGCCGGGCCGGCCTCGTCGCCTCAGCCCGCGGGCGGGGACCAGGTCGGCGGATCGAAGTAGGCGCGGCGCCGCTCGGCGAATCCGTTCAGGATCACGCGGGGCGCCCAGGGCTGGAGCTCGAGTCCGGAGAGCTCCGGGGCCGCGAAGCGGCGCACGTCGAGCGTCTCGTCGCCGTCCGGTCGCAGCCGTCCGCCCGTCTCGCGCGCCTCGAAGACGGTCATCGCGAAGGAGACGCGGTCGCCGTTGCTGTAGCTCGTGGTGAATTCCGGCCCGCCGTAGACCCCGATCACGCGCACCAGCTCGACCTCGAGCCCCGTCTCCTCCCACATCTCCCGGCGCGCGGCGTCGGCCGGTCGCTCCAGCGGCTCGATGGCGCCGCCGGGCGTGGTCCAGGCTCCTCCGTTCGAGTGGCGCACGAGCACCACGCGCTCCCGGTCATCGAAGCAGAGCAGCGTGACCGACGGGATCTGGATCAGCCGACTGCCGACCCGCTCGCGCAGGTCGCGCATGTACTCGGACATGGGCATGGCGTCACCTCCCGCGCGACGGGCGGGCCGCGCTTCGCTCTGGCGAGCCGACGGCGTTCAGCTCTCGGGAACGTCGCGATCGAGCACCGTCATGCGCCCCTCGCGCCGGGCATTCGCGATGGCCTCGTCGACCGCGTGCCGCACGACGTCCGAGAGCGGCGCGAGCACGCCGTCCGAGGTGTTGTAGCCCGACTTCGCGCGCACGTAGTCCTTGAGGCGGCTCGCGACGATCAGCACCTCTCGCGGCGGGGCGTTCGGCCGGGATGTCGCGGCGGGCGTGGACGGCACGATCCGGCGCTTGCCGCGCTGCGCCGGCTGCGAGCTCGGCGACTCGGGCTCGAGGCGGGTGGGCGCCGTCTGCTCTTCGGCCCAGGCCTCCCGGTGGTTGGCGAACGGCAGGTGCGCATCCCAGCAGCTCACCGTGCAGAAGCGCAGCGCCGTGCGCTTGCGGTTGCAGGTCGAGACGTTGCACGTCCAGTAGAGCGCCCCCAGCGCGATCGGCTTCTTGCAGACGCTGCAGCGCTTCCAGGTGTCGTCGGACAAGGCCTACCCCCTGTGCCAGCGTCCGGCAGGGTAACGCAACGGGCGCGGGCCGGATCAAGCGCGGGGTCGAGCGGGCCGATCCATCCGGGATGAAGCGCCGCCTCCCGCTCGTGCTCGTCGGCCTGCTGGTCGCGGCCGCATCGGGCGATGCGTCGGAGCTGTACCGCTGCGAGCAGCCGGAGGGGTCGCTGCGCTTCGCGGATTCGCCCCACGCCTGCCGCGGCGCGGTGCCCCACGCGCTGCGCGGTCGCATCCAGCAGGGCGAGACGTCCAGCCCACCGGCCGCTCCGGCGCAAGGGTCGTCGCCGGTCCGGGATCTCGCGGCACTGCTGCTGGGCGCCACCGAGGTCGGACCGGGCTGGGAGGTGGTACGTGAGGTGCCCGGCGATCCGTCGCGCGATCCCGACCTGGTGGACTGGGGGGTGAGCGCCCGGCTTGCGCGTCACTACACGCGCCAGCGCGCCGGCACGACCGAGGTGTGCAGCATCGAGCTCTGGTCGTTCCGCACGCCCGGGCAGGCGGCGGCCGCGGAGGCCGGCTTCTCCTACCCGGACTGGCAGATCGTCCGCGAGGGCGAGATCCTCCTGATGGCGCGGGGTTTGAGGCGTGCGCAGGGTGTGGCGCCCGAGCGCGGGGTGTCCGCCGCGTGCGAGGGCCTCGCGCAGCGCGTACGGGCGCGTGTCGCGGCGGAGCGGTCGTGAGGTCCGTGGCCCGCGGCGGAGGGTCGTCGTGAGCGGGAAGGCGCGGTCAGGGCGGCGGCGGGCACGCCGTCTCGGGGGCTGGCGTTGGCGCATCGCGCTCGGCCTGCCGCTGCTCGCCGTGATGGCCAGCGTGGCGCTGGTGCTGCCGTGGCGCTGGGTCGCGCCTCCCACCAGCGCATTCATGCTGCGCGACGCAGCGGCGCGTCGCGGCACCGACGCGCAGCCGATCGCCTACCGCTGGATTCCGTGGGAGCGCATCTCGCCGCAGCTCGCGCTGGCGGTGCTGGCCGCGGAGGATCAGAAGTTCCCGACCCACCGCGGCTTCGACCTGGTCGAGATCGCGCGTGCGGTCGAAGAGCGGCGTGAACGATCCCGCGGTGCCAGCACCATCTCGCAGCAGGTCGCGAAGAATCTCTTCCTGTGGCCGGGCCGCAGCCTGATGCGCAAGGGGGCGGAGGCCTGGCTCACGCTGCTGATCGAGCTGCTGTGGCCGAAGCAGCGCATTCTCGAGGTCTACCTGAACGTCGCGGAGTTCGGCAACGGCATCTACGGCGCGAGCGCGGCCAGCTGGCTGCACTTCGGCGTCGCGCCGCGGGCGCTGAGCCTCGAGCAGGCCTGCCTGCTGGCCGCCGTGCTGCCGAGCCCGCGTCGCATGTCCGCATCCCGGCCCTCGGAGTACGTGCGCACCCGCGCCGGCGAGATCGAGCAGGTGGTGGAGTCGCTGGGAGGGACGGCCTACCTGAGCCGGATCTGATAGCGTGCGGTCCCGCTGGAGGCAGGCGCGATGGAGAAGCTCGCGAGCGTGCTGTGGAAGCCCTCGCACCGATCGGACGCCGAGTTCGCGCGCGCGCTGCTGGCCGGCGCCCCGGAGCTGGCACAGCGCGGCGCCGCGCGTCTGCGGATCGATGTGGTCGACGACGCGGTGGCAGCGGGCAGCGACGTGCGCGTGGGCCGCATGCAGCCGCCGAAGGCCGCGGTCGTCTTCTACTGGCTCGACGAGGCGGACGCGCGAGGTCCGGTGGAGGAGGTGCTGGCCGGAGTCGCGTCCCGGCTCGAGAGCTTCCTCGTCGTCGAGAGCGTACCGCTCCACGACACCGCGCACGTGGCGCCGCTCGGCGAGCGCACACCCGGCTTCAACCTGGTCACCTGCATCGAGCCGAAGCCGGGCCTCGCCTACGCCGACTTCGTGCGCCACTGGCACGGCGAGCACCGAAGCTGTGCGCTCGAGACCCAGAGCACCTTCGCCTACGTGCGCAACGAGATCGTGCGCGCGTTTGGAAGCGAGGCGCCGCCCTGGGCTGCGATCGTCGAGGAGTCGTTCCCGATCGAGGCGCTCGACGACCCGCGCGTCTGGTACCGCTGGGAGGGCTCGGAGCAGCAGTTCCGCCGCCACCGCCAGCGCATGATCGAGAGCTGCCTCGCCTTCCTCGATCTCGCGAAGGTCGAGTCGCACCCGATGAGCGAGTACGTGTTCGAGCGCTGAGCGAGCCGGCGAATGGGTCTGCGCGCTGGAGCGTGAGCTCTAGCGCGCGCTCCGTGGGGCGTGTCCTCGCCGAGGCCGGCGCGCGGCGAACCGTCAGCGGCCGGCGTGATCGACGAAGATCGGCGACGACCAGGCGCGCTCGGCGACCTCTGCCAGGCAGTCGTCGTCCGGGTCGGTGCGGTAGCCGCCGTAGCAGGGGCGGACGCTCACTGCCCGGCCTTCGGCGTCGAACTCGGCGCGGAGGTTGGCGCCGTTGATCGCCGGCGTCTCGGCCTGGAGCGCGCGCACGTAGTAGACGCTGTCGCGCCCGCCGCGCGCGAAGGTGGGATCCGCGAAGCGCACGACGCAGCCTTCGGGGTCGCCCGGGCAGCGGATGCGCACCCAGGGATCGTCGATCAGGTCCTCGATGCGCTCGTCTGGGCTTTGCTGGGGCCGGATGCGCACGACCTCGATCGCCTCGATCGGGATGCGCTGCTCGCCCGGGTTCTGGCACTCGCCCAGGCAGAGCCGCTCGAGGCGCTCTTCGCCGAGCGCCAGATGGCTGGCCTCGGGGCAGCCGGGCTGCTGCACGAAGCTGCCGACGGCCCGCACCTCGAAGGCGGGTGTCGTCCCGAGCCGCACGGCGCTGCCCATCGGCGCGGGCCCCTCCGGCCCGTTCAGCAGGTCGAACCACAGCAGCATGCGCGGGCCACTGGTGCCGTAGACCTCGCGGCGCACCAGCGCATCCCAGATGGCGCGGCGGTCGCGCCCCCGGGCATGCACCGCGACGAGCCCGCCCGGGTACAGGAAGCTCGAGGCGCGCTCGACGTCGAGCAACGCCCGGAAGCCCATCTCGCTGGGCGGCGAGGGCGTCGCGCGCGCCGGGTCGTCCGACGAGCCGGCCGCGAAGGGCGCGAGCCAGCGCTCGCTGCGCTCGGAGACGAGGCCGCGCGCGTCGCTCATGCCCTTGCGGTGCAGCTGCTTGTAGCCGCTGCCGGGCCGGGCGGTGTGGTTGTCGCTCGACCCGATCAGCCCGAAGCGCAGACGGGCCGGCGGCGCCGCTCCGTCCTCCGGGTCGAAGCGCGAGAGCGCCAGACCGAACTGGGCGCTCATGCGCGGGCGGCTGCCAGAGGTCGGCTTGAAGGCGCCGCGCGTCTGGTCGCAATCGAGCCAATCGGCGGGGCTCGTGTCGGGCAGCACCCACTGGGGGCGCCGGCCCGCCTCGAGCGCCAGCTGGCGCGCTTCCTCGACCCGCGCCTCGCACTCCTCGGCGGGCAGGTCGCCGCAGCGCGAGCGCACGATCTCTCCGGCCTGCCAGCAACAGGGCAGCAGCTCGTCCGTGGGAGGCGTGCACACACCGGCGAGTGCGTCCGAATCGGCCGCCGCCGCTGCCGCGTCGTAGCGCTCGTTGTTGCCGTGGCCCGAGAACACCTCGAGCAGGCGCTCGCGCTGCGGATCGAAGCGGCCGGGCTCGAGCATCGGACCGAGGCTGGCGCCCGGCGGCGCATGGATGCCCCAGGTCAGACCGTGCGGGATCACCAGCGACTCGCCGCCCCATTGCGCCAGCTTCGCGAACAGTCGCTCCGGGGTGGGGGCGTTCTCGTGGCAGTCGGGCGGCAGCTCGCGCGTGTCGACGTCGCGCGGGCAGAAGGGCACGTCCGCCAGCCGGCGGATCCACCACAGGAAGTCGGCGTAGGGATCTGCGCCGAGGGTGGCCGCAGCCTCGGCGATGCGCGCGAGCCACAGGAGGCGCGCCCGGTCCATCGCGTCGTCGGCCAGCGCGGAGATGGGCCGCGGCGGGACGCCCTTCGGATCGAGTCCGGGCACGATCACGTTCTTGTGGCCGAAGTGGGTCTCGGGGGTCGTGCCGGTCTGCGTCCACTCCCAGCCCAGGAAGGCCACGAGGTCCGGGCTCGCGGTGTCGCCGGCGCGCGCGTCGCAGGCGCGCAGGCTCTCGATCGAGCGCTGCCAGCGCTCGGGCGTGAGCCCCTCGGCGTGGTCGTTCAGCGAGAAGAAGTCCAGATCGGCGCAGTAGCGCGCGAAGTCGCAGGCGTCGGCCGGCGGGTGCACGCCCTCGCCGCCGAACAGCGGCAGCGAGTAGAGGAAGGCGTCGATCGAGTAGCTGGTGTGGACGTGCAGGTCGCCGAACAGGATGGTCTTCGGCGACTGGGCGGTCGCGAAGGAGCTCGATGCGAGCGCCCGTTGCACCGCACGCTGCTGCTTCAGCTTGGCGGCTACGTGGGACGGCGGCCGGCCGGGTCCGGTGATCTCACCGGTCGGCTGGTCCGAGCCGCTGCAGGCGAGGGCGGCGAGCACCGCGAGCGCGGCGAGCGCGACGAGGGCATCAGCCGCGATCCGAGATTCGCCCGCAGCTCCCCGTCGCGGGAATCGCCCGTTCGCGGCCGCGAGCAAGCTCTGGAGCGCGATCGCGATTCCCCTTGCTCGGACCCCGACGGTGGTCGACAGCCTCGCGCGCCTGCTGCCGTCGAGGGCCCGTAGCGAGGCCTCCGGCCCACGGGTCGCTACCTGCGCCCCAATCCGATTGCTCGGATCAGGGCTAGTCCTGGCGGCGGACACCGAGCTCCTCGTCGCTGTACAGGCGGCGCACGTAGAGCGAGTCGAAGTACTCGCGCACGCGCTGGATGCGACCGTTCTCGAGCTGATACAGCACGTGGTAGTCGGTCTGGTAGGGCCGCCCGTCGCGCGTCCGACCGCGGTGACGCAGCTCGACTGCGACCGAGTCGCCCTCGGCGACGGCTCCGGTCACCTGGAGATCGTAGCGGCGGGTCCCCGTGTCGTAGAGGCGCTCGTCCAGCGCAAAGTAGACCTCGAAGATCGCGTCGCGACCGCAGTGGACACCGGGCCCGCCGAGCGAGGGCGGGTACTGCCAGGTCGCATCCTCGGCGAAGGCCTCGCGCGCCGCCTCGCGGTCGCCGCGGGAGAGCGCGTCGAGGAAGCGCAGCACCACGGCCTTGTTCTCCCGTGCGCCCATCGTCAGTCGATCACCACGCCGCGCGACCGCCCGTGGGTGAGGTAGTGGCGCAGCGGCTCCTTCGCGTCGAAGGGCTCCCAGCCGGCCGCGAAGCCTGCCCGGTCGGAGAGCTGGCGCGCCGCCAGGTAGGTCTCGAAGCTGTCGTCCCACACCAGGAACTGGAGTGCGCTGCCCGTGCGGTTCAGGCGCTGGAGGCCAGCGCGGAACTGCGAGTTCGCCTGCTCGAGCTCCGTCAGGGTCTCGCCCACGTCCTCGCGCCGCCACTCCAGGTGCGCGACCAGCTCGTCGTCCTCCTGGAACAACCGCCAGCGCAGGTCGGCGTTGCCGACGTCGCGCATCGCGAAGAACTCGACCGCCTGGGCGCGCAGCAGCGCGCTGCTCTCGAGTGCGCGCACGTCGGTGGCGCGCGTGGCGCGCCACACCGCCGATTCGAGCATCTCGACCAGCGAGCGGGCGTCGAGGCGCGTGAGGCGTCCGTGCCGGATCGCGTACAGCACCGGGGCGGCGCCCGGCGAGGCCCGCCGCGAATCGGGCAGACGCGCATCGCGCGTGATCGCCGCGCTCGGCAGCGAGGCGAGCTCGCGCTCGAGGGCAGCAACGGCGGCCTGCTCGCGAGCCAGCGCCTGCTCGAGGTCGCGGGCGCGACCGCGCACGCTGGCGACCCGGCGCTGGGCCTCGGCCGCGTCGCGCGGCTGCGAGCGCAGCGCGGAGACCTCCTCTTCGCTGGCACCGATCTGCCGCTGCAGCGCACCGAGCTGGCTGCGACCCTCGCGCAGTCCCGCCTCGAGCTCGGCGCGTCGGCCGAGCCGCGGGGCCAGCGCGGCGCGCAGGCTCTCCGCCTCGCTGGCGGCCGCCGCCAGCGCTTCGCGCGAGAGCTCGGGGCGCTCGAGCAGCTGGTCGCGCAGCCGTTCCATCGCGTCCCCCACGCTGATCTGCGTGACCGCCATCAGCACCACCAGGATACCGGTCACGTTGGCCATCGTGTCGAGCAGCGAGTCGATGTTCTGCCGCTCGCCGTGTCTGCGGACGCGCGCGCTCACGAGCGGTCCACCGCCGAGAAGTCGAGGGGTCCGTCGCCAGCGACGGGCATGCGTCCGCTGCGTACTCCCAGTCGATCGGCCCGTGCGCTGACCACGTCATGGGCGGTGACGCCTCCCTCGCGCACCAGCAGGACCACGGTGCCCGCCTGCTGGAACTTCGCGCGCTGGAGGAAGCGGGTGAGCTCGGGGCTCGTCGCCGCGAGCACCGTGGGAATCCGGCGTCCCTGCCAGTCCGGCGACTCGTAGAGCACGATGCCATCCCGGCGGCACTCGACGAAGCGCGGCACCAGTCCGAAGCCGCTGCCGGAGGGGCGGATGCGGATCGGGGCGTTCGCGAGCCGCTTGCGCCGCTCGTCGATCTCGCCGCGCAGGGTCTCGCTGCTCGCCGCCAGCTCGTCGAGCTCTCGCTCGAGCGTCTCGACGCGGGTCTCGCCGTTGCGAAGCGCCTGGTTCAGCGGGTCGTCGGGCGACAGCGCCTCGCCCAGTGCGGCGCGCTCTCCGGCCAGCGCGTCCGCGCGCTGGCGCGCCTGCTCGAGCCGGACCTCGAGCTCGGCTTCCTCGCGCTCGAGCAGCTCGAACGCGGCGAGCTCGAGCCGACCCGCGCCGATCTCCCGCTCGAGCCGCTCGTAGTGCTCGATGTCGATGCCGCCGGCCGCCACCTGCGAGGTCGCGGTGGCGGTGATGATCAGCGTGAGTGCACCGATCGTGCAGGCGAGTACCGACAGGAAGGGGAAGAGCGAGATCTCCGTGCGGCTGCGGCGCCGCGCCCGCGCCATGCTAGGAGCCGCAACCGGGAGTCATCAGGACTGCTCTCGACAAAGCGGATCCTCGCCGGTTCAGTCCCGGCCGAAGCGGTCGCGCAGTCGTCGACGCGCGCCACGCCGTTCGGCGCTGCGGGTCACGCGCTCGACGCGCTCGTAGAGCGCCTCGAGTCGCGCGAGCTGGCCGCTCCAGGTCTCCGCCAGGCGCGCGCCCACCGCTTCGACCCGCGCCACCAGCTCGGGTCCCAGCTCGCCCACGCCGTCCTCGATCCGTCCCCGGGCCGCGGTCGCCTCGCTGCGCAGCTGCGCGAGGGTCTGCGACAGCTCTTCCGAGGCCCGCACGAGCGCGGCGTGCTGGGCGTCGCGAAGCTCGGCGTCGCGCCGCCGCGCCTCGTCGCGCAGCGCCTCGAGTGCGCGCAGCTGCGCGGCGGCCGCACCCTGCTGCTCCTCGCCGGCCGCGCGCAGCTGGCCGAGCTGGGCATCGAGTCGCGTCAGGGTTGCCGCCAGCCGCTCACCGCTGTCGCGCAGCGCGCCGGCCTGGCTCTCGGTTCCCGCCAGCAGCCGGCGCTGGGTCGCCTCGAAGCCGCGCGCGAGATCGACCGCACGCTCGCCCAGCTGCTCGAGCTGGCGCACACCGGAGTCGCGCGCATCGACCGCCTCGCTGCGCACCCGCGCGAGCGTATGGGCCAGCTGCTCACTCGCGGCGCCGAGCTCACTGCGCTGGGCGCTCTGGGTCTCGGCGGCTGTCGCCTGCTCCTCGACCAGGCGACGGTGCAGCCGCTCGATGCCGGCCAGCTGCTCGTCGATGCGGTGTACGCCCTCTTCCTGCACGCGCCGGGCCTCGGCGGCCATGCCCTCGAGCGACAGGCGGAACTCCCGCAGCAGCCCGCGTTGCGTCTCGGAGAGCTCCTGGCTGGCCTCGCGCTGCTGCGCACTGGCCCAGTCCGACAGGCGCTCCTGCTGGCGGTCCTGGCGCAGGCGCAGCTGCTCGTCGATCTTCTCCCAGCCCGCGACCACCTGGGCGGTCAGCGTCTCGCCGATCTGCCCGAGCCGCTCGAGCCAGGCCCGCAGCTCGGCGCGGTGGGGCTCGAGCTCGCGCTGGATGGTCTCGCGGATCGCCGCCTCGTCGCCCCGCTCCGTGCGCGTTCCGTCGTCGAGCCGACGCACCAGGTGCTCGTCGCAGTAGTCCTCGATCTCGGCGAGGAAGCCCTCTTCGAGCTTCTGCACCGCGCTCGACGCGAACATGATCGGAATGCTCATCACCAGCGCGATCAGCGTGGTGTCGAAGGCGACGGAGAGCCCGCTGGTGACGGAGCCGATCGATTCCTTCATCACCTCCAGGTCGACCGCGCCACCCACCGACGCGGAGAAGCCGCCCACCGCGGCCCCGATGCCCACCACCGTGCCGATGAAGCCCAGGATCGGCACGGCCCAGATGAACACGCGCAGCATCGCGTAGCTGGACTCGACCGCATCGGCGTCGCTCTGGGCCTGGTTCTCGAGCTGGGCCTGCAGCTCGCGCGCGTCGCGACGCGCCTCGAAGTGCTGGAGTGCGCGCCGGACGCGATCGACCAGCAGCCCGCCGCCGCGGCGCGACCCCAGGCTGGCCAGGTGCGCCACGAACTCGGCGGCGTTCTCCGGCGTGACGCGCGCGCCGATCCGGACGGGCAGGAGCTCGAGCCCGAGGGCGTCGCGCTGTCGGGACAGCCGCCGCAGCTTCTCGACCAGCACCACGCCGGACCAGGCCGACAGGAAGGTGATCACGTAGGGCACCCAGCCCCGGGCGCCGAAGAGGTCGGCGATGCGGGTGCCGGCCAGCGGCTGGACCACCGCCAGGTAGAAGAGGGCGGTCGCTCCGATCGCGATCGCGCCGGTGACGACCAGGCTCGGGTCGGTGGGTCCGCGGTTGGCGCTGCGCGCGGGTCGTGCGTCGCTCAAGGGGCCTCCCTGGGGCGCCTATTCTACAGGCCCGCGGAGCCAGGCGCGGGCCCGCGGGCAGCGAGGGCCAGGCCGCGGACAGACGGTTCCTCGTCTGCCATCCGGGGTATGATCGCGCGACTTCTCTCCCCGCGCCCGGGAGACGCAGTCGGAGGTCCCATGGCGAGCGACACGAACGGAATGCGCATCGGGCTCATGCACGGCGCGACCGACGGCCCGGCCGGCGGAATCGACGCCATCGTGGAGCACGCGAAGCGGGTCGAGTCGCTGGGCTTCGCGACCCTGTGGATGCCCAACATCTTCTCCTGGGACGCGATCACCGCGCTCTCGATCGTCGGCCGTGAGACCTCGCGCATCGAGCTCGGGACGGCCGTTGTGCCCACCTATCCGCGCCATCCGATGGCGATCGCGCAGCAGGCGCTCAGCGCCTCCGCGATCTCCGGTGGGCGCTTCACGCTCGGAATCGGGCTCTCCCACAAGATCGTGATCGAGGACATGTTCGGTCTCTCCTACGCGAGGCCGGCCCGACACATGCGCGAGTACCTGGAGGTGCTGACCCCGCTGCTGCGTGGAGAGCCGGCGAAGTTCGAGGGCGAGCTCTACCGCGTGCAGGGCAGCATCCAGGTTCCGGGAGCGACGCGGGTCGGGCTGGTGGTGGCCGCGCTGGGCGAGGTGATGCTCGCACTGGCAGGTCGCCTCACCGACGGCACGATCACCTGGATGACCGGTCCGAAGACCCTCGAGACCCACATCGTGCCCAGCCTGCGATCCGCGGCCGAGAAGGCCGGTCGGCCGGCGCCGCGGGTGGTGGCGGGGCTGCCGATCGCGCTGACGAACGACGCGGCGAAGGCCCGCGAGAAGATGGGCGAGATGTTCGCGATCTACGGCCAGCTTCCCTCCTATCGCGCCATGCTCGACCGCGAAGGCGCGGCGGACCCGTCCGCGGTGGCGCTGGCCGGCGGCGAGGCCGAGCTGCGCGCGCAGATCGGCCGCCTGCGCGACATCGGCGTCACCGACTTCGACGCCGCGATCGCGCCGGTCGAGGAGGGCAGCGCCGAGCGCACGCTCGAGTTCCTGGCTTCGCTGCTCTGATGCGGGAGCTCTGAGGGTTGGAGGCGCTGCGCGTCACCTACCGGCTCGACGTCCCGGCGGCCGATGCTGCGGCCCGCGCCGAGGCGATCGCCCTCGAGCAGACCGTCGAGGTGCCGCGCGTCGTGGTGCGTGACCGCTTCATCGAGGAGCAGATCCTGGGGCGCGTCGCGTCGCTCGAGTTCGACGACGAAGGCGCGGCGCTCGCGACGATCGACTATCCGGTGGCCGGAACGGCCGGGGGCGATCCGGCCCAGCTGCTGGGCGTGATCTTCGGCATGACCTCGCTCCAGTCCGATGCCGAGTGCATCGACGTGGAGCTTCCGCCCCCGCTGCTCGACGCGCTGCGCGGGCCGCGCTTCGGCATCGAGGGGCTGCGCAAGCTGCTCCGGGTCGAGCGACGCGCGCTCACCTGCACGGCGATCAAGCCGCTGGGCCACTCGCCGAAGGCGCTGGCGTCGCTGCTCGCGGACTTTGCGCGCGCGGGCATCGACGTGGTGAAGGACGACCAGGGCCTCGGCGACCACGCCTTCTGCCCGTTCAGCGAGCGCGTGCCCGCCTGCCTGCGCGCCGCCGCCGAGGTGGCGGACGCGACCGGACACCACGCGCTCTACGTCCCCAACCTGATGGGCACGCCGAGCGCGGTGTTCGAGCAGCTGCGCATCGCCCGGGACTGCGGCGCGCGCGCGGTGATGGCCTCGCCGATGCTGCTGGGCCTGCCCACCTTCTTCGAGCTGGTCGAGCGCGCTTCGTTGCCGGTGCTGGCCCATCCCTCGTTCGGCGGCGCGCGCCGCTTCGCGCCGGACCTGCTGTTCGGATCGCTGCTGCGCCTCTACGGCGCCGACGCGGTGATCTTCGTCGGCTACGCCGGCCGCTTCGGCACTCCGCGCGCCACCTGCCGCTCGCTGGTGGACCGCCTGCGCAGGCCGTGGGGCCCGCTGCTACCGGCACTGCCGGTGCCCGGCGGTGGGGTCCAGCTCGAGAACGTTCCGGAGCTGCTCGCGTTCTACGGTCCCGACACCATGCTGCTGGTCGGTGGCAGTCTCCAGATCGAGGAGGGCGCCGTGTTCGAGCGCAGCCGTGCGTTCGTCCGGTCGGTGCGGGAGGCCTCCCGGACCTGAGCGGCCGCGGCCGGGCCTCGACTCCGCTGGTCCGAGGCTTCGCCCGACGTACCACCCGAACACGTCCGCACGCGGGCGCACGGCGCCGCCGACATCGCACGGGCGACCGCATTGATCCACCTCGGCCGCGCGGCAAGTGTGGAGCTCTCACGCCCACCGCCGCCGCCGTGCTGCGCGCCCCGCGTCGTCGGCGCTTCCTCACCGCACGGGTGCGCCGATGGAGGTGACTCTCGATGTCGTTGCGTGCAGCCCCCCCGCGCGATCGGACGGGTCGGACGACGGACTGGGAGCAGGAGATCGAACGACGGATCGTGGGACGCAGCGCGGCGTTGCAGCGGGTTCGCCAGCGGGCGCTGGCGCTGCGCACACTGCGGCTCCCGGTGCTGCTGCGCGGCGAGGCGGGTACCGGCCGCCGGCACATCGCCCGGGTGCTCCACGCGCTCGCCGGGTCGACGCGCGAGCTGGTGGTGGTCTCGCCGCACGATCCGCTCGCGCGCGCGCCGGAGGCGCGCCACGCCTACTTCCTCGAGGAGGTGACGCAGCTTCCGCCCACCGAGCAGGCGCGCTGGTCGGAGCTCTCGCGGCGGGTCGAGCAGGGTCGCGAAGACGCGCCGCTGCGGATCTTCGCAGCCAGCGCGTTCGACCTCGCGCGCCTGGCGCGCGCGGGCGAGTTCGATGCCGCATTCGCCGGGCGCCTGCTGCGCTTCTGCCTGGACCTGCCACCGCTGCGCGAGCGCCCGGAGGACGTGCCGGACCTGGCGCGCTCGCTCGCCGATCGGGCCGCGGACCGGATCGGGCGCTCTCGCGTGGTCCTCACAACGCCGGCGTTGCGCCAGCTCGCCGGTCAGAGCTGGCCCGGCAACGTGCGCGAGCTGGCGGCGGTGATCGAGCGGTTGGTCGCCTTCTGCCGCGGCGATCGCATCAGTCGCGGCGACGTGATGGCCGTGCTCGACGAGGCGCCGCTCGGGGTCGTCTCGTCGCGGCGCCTGCACCACCGCCGACAGCGCGAGGAGCTGATCGCGCTGATCGACGAGGCCGGCGGAAACCTGGCGGAGGTCGCCCGCCGCCTGCAGATGAGCCGCGGCGGCGTGATCTATCGCGCACAGAAGTTCGGGCTGCTGCCGAAGCGGGCGAGCTGAACGGGGAGGGAGGGCCGGCTCGGCTATTCGGCGACGCCTCCCAGCTCCTGCTGGAAATCTCCGACCGATTCCGCGACCACGCCCAGCTGGTCGAACGTCGCGACGTGGAACAGGGCGTCGCCCTCGTTCACGAGCGGCAGCTCGCTGCGTCCGATCACGATGCCGCCGTGCGGCGCTTCGACGTGGACCTCCGACACGCCGAGCGGGTCGGCCACGGTGCCGATCCGCTGGCCGCGCGCGACCCTGGCGCCCAGCGCGGCGCGCGCGCGCAGGATGCCGGACTCCGGAGCGCGCACCCAGTGGCTCGAGCGGGCGACGAAGGGCTCCGTGGGCCTCCTCTCGGACTCGCGCGCCGGCAGCATGTCGAGGGCGCGCATGACCGAGACGATGCCGCGCACGCCCGCCCGGATCGCCCCTTCGTCGAAGCGCAGCGCCTCTCCGCCTTCGTAGAGCAGCATCGGAACGTCGCGTTCGAGCACCGCCTGCCGGAGGGACCCGTCGCGGACGTTCGCGTTGATCAGCACAGGCACACCGAAGGCGCGCGCCAGCCTGTGCGTCTCCTCGTCGTCGAGGCAGGCGCGCACCTGCGGCAGGTTCGAGCGATGGACCGCGCCGGTGTGCAGGTCGATGCCGTGGGTCGAGTTCTCGACCACCTCCGTCAGGAAGGTGTTGGCGAGGCGGG
>Ga0209536_100003908_pt1 | contig 23716 bp, 10 predicted proteins | sample DeeMarSeWOR28_12_FD_187461 | JGI IMG/M metagenome (GOLD analysis project Ga0209536, IMG submission 187461) | Marine sediment microbial communities from White Oak River estuary, North Carolina - WOR-2-8_12 (SPAdes) (version 2) | ecosystem: Environmental > Aquatic > Marine > Intertidal zone >...
TTCCTTGGCTGCTGGCTCAGCGGCCGTTGGCTCCAAGAGTTTGGTCATGGCCCAAGCCAAGATCTGAACTTGTTCCGGGGTCTGCGGGTTAAAGGTAACGGTGATCATTGAAAAAACTCCTGTGGTTTTTGGTTGTTAAAATTTAAGTGAGCACCCTTGTCTGTTACTCCATCTACATTTGAATCGTTATTATCAACAAAATTTTCATTTGAATCAATGATCTTGGCATTCATCCCACCAGAAAATAATGAAGTATAATTATTTGATGATTCTTCTCTTTGATTAATTAAACGACTTACCTGTCGCGAAATCCTGATAGGTTTCTTTAAATTTTCTTTAATTAATCCAAAACTATGCATAAGTCTATTTAACAAGTTAAATGATTCTTGATTATTATCGGTTGGAGTTGAATAATCTGTTAATAAGAAGCTACCACAAAAGATACTTATTAAAAAGATAAAATTAAAATTACGAGAAATTCTCAATTTTATAGTAGTCAAAGATATTTCATCTCTATAAGCAACGGGTTGATTGTTTAGACCAATTAAAGTGATTATACAAGATCTTTTAGGGCATTAGCTACTTCTTCCATTTTAATGAGAATATATTGTAAAGGCGCAACCTTTCTGGCAATTCCTGTAAGGATTATTTCTGACTTAAGTCTTTCGCAGACAAATATTAAATCATCTGTTTCAAGGTATGTTTTATATGTAGTAGAAGTCTTAAACTCATCACGAATACGGTCTAAATTACTTAACCATAGGTTTGCAGGGATTAAAATGGCATCAGCAAGATCACCTTCTTCAAAAACAGGTAAACCTTCATCAGTATATAGTGCTATCCCTGAAAGCTCCTCTGTGGATTTAATGAATTTTTGTAGCACTTCAGTTACTGTTTGAGCCTGAGAACTTTGCATTATTAATGTTCGGACTATTTCAGCAGTTACAGTATATATTGATTTTTCAAAGATCGATGTTCCACGATAATGAATTCTTATATCAACTGGAGGAGTAAAAAATTCCTGTAGTGTTTCCATAATTTTAGATCTAGTGTCTGACATTATAAGGTCTAGTTTATGAAATAAACAAAAAATTACTGCATCTGGAGAATAGTCGGCTAATTTGGTTGCTGCATGTTTAAAATAAAATTTACTGGTTGAAACTTGATCAAAATCTGAAAGGTCAACAACCCAAACTAGAATTGCCACATTATTAAAAATTAATTCCGCTTGTTCCCCAACAAATACAGAGATAAACGACTCTTGACCTCCACAATCAAAAATTTGAAATGGATTTTGAATTATTGTTTTCATTGAACGAGTGTAATTAATAGTAGCCTTATAATCCTTTACATCTTCAGGCGATTTTCCTTCAAATGCTACAGATCGAATACTGCTTTTTCCACTTGCTCCAAGACCCATTAATAACAATTTTTTCGCAACATGAGCAGTTGCCATGTTAAATCACCATATTCTGCTTAAATTCGAAAGTTTGATGATTCAGATATCAATTTAAAATCGCTCATCCTATATTTAATAGAAACTATATTATAAATATAACACAATAAAAAATTAACATTAAATTTCCATCAGCAGTTCTAGATTTCATACTAAATTTAATCAATTTATAGCAAAGAAATGTTTTCACATCGAAGGAGTATAAACAAAGTTTTTTATAAAAGAATCAAATAAAATGATGTATAATGATTCAATTACAATTAAAAAAGAGGACTGATAATGGCTGATAAAGGATGGGTTAAACAGTCAGTAATTGATGCACGACTTGGTTATAAAATTCTAATTGCTGGTTTAGCTGAAGCTGGTAAAACTGCAGTTAAAAGAATTTTCTTCCTAAAACAAACAACTGAAGAAGTAGATGGACTCTCTGCTACCTTGAGTTATGAAAGATTATCAGTCACAATAAAAAAGACACCTATAACAATTCTTGATCTTGGAGGACAAAAAATATTCCTAAAACGTTTTTTAACGACTTTCAGTCCTTTCATCTTTAGCTCAGTTGTAACCCTTGTCTTTCTAATTGATGTATCAAATAGGACAACAAGAAATAATTCTGTCCAATATTTCAAAGCCTGCGTTGAGAAGCTTGAAAAATACTCCCCTGAGGCTAATATTTTCGTGTTTTTACATAAAAATGACCTAGTGGAACATTGGCCTAATTATGAGACAATTCACCATATATTAAAGGAAGAATTCCAAGTAGAAAGTAAAAAGCAAATAAAATTCTTTAGAACGACAATATTTAACCCTGATTCAGTAGCAAAAAGTTTTGGAAGAATTATTGAAATTTCAATGCCAGAATTAAGCCAAAGTGAATTAGTAGACGGACAAATAATAGGTGAAATAGAAGAATACAGCGAAGAAGTTACTCTAATACCCCAAATTCCCATTGTAGAGAAAGCAAAAAAGCCAGAGGAAAAAAAGACTATAATCCCAGATGAAGAGGATCCAGTTTATCTAGAAAGAATCCAGGAATTAATGCGGGGATCAATTGTTGACGAATCCACGAAACCTTTAACCTCTAAATCGACACTGAGAGAAGTTATTGCTGAAGAAATAATTGAGGAAAGCGAATTAATTCATATAGATCCTCCTGAAGTTTTATCTCCGATTACGATCCATAAATCCGTTCAAGAAACTACTGAACAAGTAGAAATAAACCAGGAAATCAGTTCTTTGATTGATTATTTTGGTATAGATACAGAATTAGCAATAGAAATTGTGAGTTCAGGTTACCGTAGCTTATTTAGGATGGCAGCAACAGCTGGTGTTCCAGTTCCCCTTGTTAGCGATGTTATTATTAAATATATTCCTTTTCTTAAATCTAAAGGACTCAATATTGAATATCTTACCCTAGAAAGGTTGTTGGATCTATTCTCTTCATATTTACGAGGATCAGTATCTCAAGATGATCTATTTAGCTGTCTTATCTTTGCTACAGAAAAACATAATGTGAGTATAGATGATATTACCACGAAATATTTATCAAAGGTTAAAGCTAAATCGAAAAAACAAGTAGAAGAACTTTCAAAAACTATTCAGGATGTCACTGGCCCTGATGTTGAAGCTGTTAAAGGAATTATAGATCTCCCTAATACCAAGGGTTTGGGTTTTAAAGCTACTTTAGGGGATAACCTCATCTACTTCACACTTTATTGCAATAATAGAATTATTAACCGAACGAAAATTTCTAGTAAAATTTCAATAAAGGAGTTAATATATCTCTTATCTTATCAAATGAATTTGGAGTCTTTAGGTTTTATTACTGGTGGACAACGTGTTATTTCTCTTGCTGCTCGCATAATAAACGAAGCTTTAATCCAAATGACCAAGGAGAATCTGACTTCAAGCTCAGAAATTAAAGGAATAAATATTGCAAAGATTATGGGAAGCACTACAGATTTAGAATAATTGATTAAAAACCGTTTCATTATAATAAAGAAAAATAATGAGGTAAAAAATTTGTATACACTTGCTCTGATTTCCGATATTCACAGTAACCTCACTGCTCTTGAAGCTGTTCTCGATGATATGAAAATAAATTATCCTGACATTAAAGAAATATATTTCCTTGGTGATCTTTGTGGATATGGGCCTGATCCTAAGGAATGCACTGAACTCATTTTAAATAATAAATCCATAACAAAACTGGTGATAGGAAATCATGATCATTATATTGGTCAAGGTATTACACCTCCTCCTACTAATCCCTTAGCAGTAGCATCTATCAATTGGCAAATGACACAAATACCCTTAGAATTACGTTGGGAAATAGCTCAATTACCTCAACAGATTACCACTCGCCATTTAGATTATTCCCAAGAAATATACTTGGTTCATGGATCTCCCCAATACCCCTTAACAGAATATATCCATGCTAATACAAAAAAACAGGAAATGCTTTTCGATTATATGATGAATTCAAATATTGATATTCTTATTCTTGGTCATACTCATATCCCTTTCATTCAAAAAAAAATAATTCATTCAGATAAAAAATTAATGATGATAAATCCAGGATCTATCGGTCAACCAAGAGATGGTAATCCTAAAGCCTCATATATGGTTATAGATCTAAGTAATATGGGAGTAAAAATATTAAGAGTCGATTATCTAATTGAGTCAGTTGTTAATCGTATAAAAGCATATGGATTACCTAAACTATTGGGAGAAAGACTCTATTTGGGAAAATAGAATCTGAAAAAACTTTTATATGATCATTTTTTTCTAGAAATAATTTTTAATAAATTCTATTTTCTGTAAATGATGCAAAAATCTAGAAATATGAACTTCTGACATTAATGACGCCTCATATTATAATACATTAGATTGAAATGTAAATGTGGTCTTCAGTTTCAATTACAATATTTTTTAAGATAGCGAGGCAATTAAATCACCAAAGATATTAAATAAAATAAGATTTCTCCAGATATTCCCATGGATCTTTCAGAACTTCTTGATTTGAATAAGATGGATTACTATGTCTAAATTTGTCACAGAGGAGATAGAAGATAAAGTTCGAAGCACACGTATGGCAAAACACGTTGTGATGCGTTCAATACTCAGAGAATATATTGAAGAAATAGATGAGAATAGCTTGAATGGGCTCCTTCTACGGATTTATCAATTATTTTATGATTCCTCTATGGTTTCATCATTATTTTCAGAGATACAAGAAAGAGAAATACAAAAGCAGCAACTTCAAGAAATGGATCTCGAGGATATTGCAGAAATGGCATTTGGAGAAAAAGGAGATGTAACTCAAGCCTCAACTGATTTCTCATCGATCTTTGAAGCAGATGAATCTGCTTTTCAGAGTCTCTTGGAGCTTGGAAAAACTATTCCTTATGAAGAAGTATATTCTAACTTGAAGAAAGCTAAGATAGCACTAATAATTGATTTTTTTTCAGCATTTCAGGGTTCAACTTCTTCTCTATGGGAAGTAACTTATGAAATGAATGAAGTAGATAAAAAGCAAATCTTAGATATGTTTTCTTTATTTGTTGAGAAGTACATTGATGATAATGAACGTGATGAGAAAGAATTTGGTAAGGATTTAGGATCTTCTGCATTAAATATTGACCTCACAAACCAATCATTTTCAATTTTCCTTTACAGCCCCAAAAAATGGCTAGATAAGGGACAAACTCACCGTTTATCACTTGGTGTTATCATAAGTTATGATTGGGCAAAGTATGTTTCCATAATGTCAACTCAAATCTCTACAAAATTAAATGAATTATCACATTCAATCCTTGGGACTTCTGAAGAAGATTTACTAAACATTCCTTTTCGTTTAGTAGATTTAAACATGAGAAAGACAATTAAAGGTTATGTAAAAGATCTTGCAGAATATATTATTCGATGTTCATTAGCATGGGAACAAATTCAATCATCAGCAACATTATAATTTAAACAGATAAACAGAATATATTTTAACTAATCTCAAAGTGGAAGTTTATTCGATGTTAGATGAAATATCTCAGTTACTTACAAGATTAAATAAATATTTTAGTTCTCCTGTTTGTTCAAAAGAACTTAGTTTGCTTTCTAAATTAGTACAACAATATTCTCAAGCTGAGAAAGAGATAGAATCGGCAGGAATGCTAGCAAAAAGAGGATTGAAAAAGCAGCTGGAACAAATACAATTGGACATTAAACATTCTGAAGAAAAATGTTTGGATTGTATATTTAAGGCAATTGTTGATGTTTTAAAACCTGAACTTAACAGACAAGCAGATAATATTGTAACAGTAGCACCTCAAGCTTCAAATTCAATAAGAGAGATTAATTTGCCTTTAACAGCAGAACTAAATGCGATTAATGCATTTTTAAACAATTTAGAAAGAACCTTAGAAAATTCTAAAACTCAAGTTAAAGAATTATGTATGAATATTTTAGAGGAAAACAAATCGAAGACAATGTTATATTCTGATTTAGTAAAACTAGATTCAGAATCTTTAAAAACAACTAAAAATCTAAATGAGGAAATTTTATCTACTTATGATCCTCAAGGGTTAATTAATACCTACTTTGAGCTTAAAAAGGAAGGAGAATTAATAGACAAACAATTGGCTTCTTCCAGAAATATTGTTCAGGACAAGTTGCTTCAACAATCACATGAACTTTACTATTCGATCCAAGAAGCAGAAAAAAAGGATTTAATCCATGATATAAGTGAATACCAAGGTATTAGAGAATTAACAAAAGAAATAGAGGGAGTGAAAACTATCTATGAACTTAATCAGTTGCATAGATCACTTTCTACATTTACTGTCAAATTTGGAACCATTCTTAAGTCCGAAATAACGCGTAAAAGAACAACAGTAAACAGTATTCTCGTTCAGATAAGAGGACTTTTTCCAACACTTTCTGATGCCTTAATTCCTTCACCACCTGAAGTCTCAATGGTAAATGCTTCTATCTCTGATTTAACTAATCTTTTAGAACAAATTCAAACTTGGGAAATGAGCGTTATTAATGGAATTAAAAGAATGGCCTCCACGGATGAATTATACCAAGTAAACGAAGGACTCTTTCAGGAAGGGGTAGTAATTCCAAATACTCTGATTTCTAATGTAAAAGAACATGCAATTCGAGTTCAAGAAGCTTCAGATAATATATTAGATGTATTTGAAAAAATAAAAGGATTTCATGTTTTCTATGTGCAATTTTTAGAAAGAATTCGAGAAAGTATCCGTAATAATCTAAGTTTTGATGCCACGGATTCTGATTCAAAAGCATTAATTTCTTTGAAACCACCTGTTGTCAATTTTGAAACTGATAGTCCTGCTGAATTATTGAGCTATTTAAGATCTGTTAATGTTTGGAAAAATAAACTGATAAATGTCCTTCAAGAAGCTCGACATACTATTAATGATACATTAACTATTGCTAGCAAATTAGAGAAAAAGGGTCTTGATAGCTTTCCTCCCAATTTTCAAGGTGAACTCAATGCACTTTACGATAAAATGGCTTCAGAGACTAATATACAGACTCTTCTGCTTTATAGGCGGTCATATGACCGCTTGTATAAACAATTTGTTACATTAACTGCTGCATACATTAAAGATTATATTAAAGATGTAACTATCTTGGAATTACTTGAATCGGATCCAGGGGTTCCTCGGCCTCCTTTTGTGGAAGATGCTAGCGAATTAGAGTTATCAGACCTACTAGGTAAAATTGATGAAATCGAAAGCTGGAAACAAAAAACTCTTTCCTACCTCAAAACTAAGATTGAAGGTTTAAATTTTCCTATGATACCAGGAGAAGTTCCTGTTGATTTACGAAAAGAGAAAAATGAATTGATAGCCAAATTAACTGGGGTTAGTGCCTCTAGAAACTCATTAGCAATGATTAGAGCTTATTTCGATTTCATGAAAGTGATGAATTCTTCGAAGAACACAATGATTGAGGAATGCAGGAAGCAAATTGAGTTAGTAGAAAGAACAAGTAGATTATCTTTGACATATTTTAAACAAGAAGTGGGATCCCCTCCAATATTTGAGATACCTACAGATTTAGAGGCTCTAGATTATTCAGAACTTTTAGAGTTATGGTTCCGTTTAAATACTTATAATACAAAACGGAGTGAATTAGTTCAGCTAAAATGTCGAGATATACTATCTAACTGGCTAAAACAATACAAATCGCTCCCTGCACATTATTCAGGAATGTTTAATCAATTATTCATTATTCTTGAGCAAGGAATTACAGAATTATCCCAATCAAAAGATATTGAGCAAATTATTAGTAAATTTGAATTCTATATAAGTAATTCCACTAATAAAGCTCTAGAAGGATTAGAAAAACTTAAAGCTTTATTTTACAATAAGGTTACCGTTAGTCTTCCTAGGATTACAGAAGTTATGGGAGATGTCTCACCTGAGGTTCATAAGGTTCACACATTTCTTGAAAGTACCATAGCTCCCAAAGGACACACATTAGAGACAATAAATCGTTTAATTGTGGAAACAATACACGATTACGAATATATCTTATTAGCTAAGTTAATGGAGCTTCTCAGTATCGCAAGTAAGAATCTTCTTCGTAGAATTAGCGAACTCCAATCATTTGGAATAACTAATATACAAAATCTTGTTGGAGAACAGATTGAAGTATTTACTCAATTGATTCAAGCAGATTCCACTGATATGATGTCAATTGAAATGCTTACACAATCTTTTGTAGAATTAGATAAGATTTTGAAGAACCAAGAGTTACAAAAAGCTTTATTTGAAATTATTGATAATACAAATACTACAGCTGGAAGAATACTTGATTTTGTGCAAGCATTGGGATGGAAGAATGCACAAAATACATTAATGCCACATGTGGTCAAAATAAAACAAGCTAGGAATGCTGTACAATTTTGGTCATTTGACCTTATAGCTAATTCTACAATAGAAGTTGTAAAAGCTTCTAAATTATTCCTTGAAGCAATTAGGGAGCTAGAAGCAAAGAATTATGACCAATATCTTAATGAGCTTTTAAATAATCCAAATTTTCCCTATTATAAGAGTATTCAGGCTGTATTTGAGTATAAATTAGATGAATGTTCAAAAGAAATTTTTCCGCTGAAAGAATTAGTTGAATCAAGGACAAAACTGAGTACTGAAAACAATTTAAATGAAGTATATAACTTATTAGCCACAATTTCGAAATTAAAGACTCAATGGGTACAAGAAAGCTTACCTGAAATTTCTAAATGGCATCGATTATTATTTCTTTTCATTAGTGATTATAAACCAACCCCAGTTCATGAAGTAAAAATATCTTATATTGCAAATGCAAAAAGGGAAATTGAAGAGACTTATTCTCACCAACCAATGGTTCAATATTTATCATTTGCGTTAGATTATTATGTAACAAACAGATAAGAGGTAAATTAAATGTCAGATCTTAGTAGAGAAGCTGATGTATTTGTAATAGGAATAGGAGAGTGTGGTTCTAATCTTGTGGGATCTTATGTTCAACAAGAGAAGAGACAAGGATCTGCAAGGATACGAGAATATTTGATCATGAATACTGATAAAACAGATCTTATGAAAACTCGAACTCAATATTCACTCCCAGTAAGAAATACCCTAATGTATTCTGATGAGGAAATAGGAGTAGGAGGTAAATTTCGTGAAGGTCATGATTTAGTAATGCAAAATCGGGATTTAATACTAAATCAATTACAGAATTTAGGGTATGAAGGAGTTTCTGGTTTTATAATATTGACAAGCCTTGGAGGTGGAACAGGCTGTGGGGGAACTCCTGCCCTTGTTGAACTACTTCATAAGCAATTTTCTGATGAAAGACGAATTTTTATATATGTCTTTGGTGTTTTACCTTTTGAAAACCAATCGTCAGAAGCAATCAATTCAATTTGGTCTCTATCCACTTTATTACGGAATCAGCTTGAACCAAAAAAAGGACCCAATCTTATTTTTCTTTTGTCAAACAAAACAATGTTGAAAAGGGTTATTGAATGGAGAGAGGGGCGTGCTAGTGGTTTATTAGATCAATCCTTAGGAATTGATTCATCAAATCTTGTTATGAATTCTGAAAAATTAAGGTCGGAAACTGATGTCGAATTCACGGAATTAGTCAATCCACTTGCTTTACGTACTATAGAAGCGATACTTTCTCCTAGTATACAAGAACCTGGAAAAAAAGTCCTTCCAACAACTGATTTAGCTGATTATTCACGGAGACTAGACCCTGTTGTTGTACCATGTTTCTTTGAAGATATGTTTTTCCTCCCTGAATACGGAAGAATGGATAAGCAAATGGACTTAGCAGCAAGATACACAGTAAATCATTGCTCATTGACTGATATAGACAGCAAACCTAATGCTGGTTCAGTTTATTCCATAATAACTGGAAATAAAGATATCTCAAAAATTGAATATTCAGCTTATCTGAAAAAGATTCTAACTCCATATCTAGTGAAAGGGGGTTCTATTCAGCCTTCATTTGTAGCTTATGATGATCCACAAAGAGAAAAATCTTCTTTATTATTACTTTTCGGACTACCACGCGTTCCCGAATTACGTGATGTATTTAATGATGCAACAGATCTAATAAGCTACCATGACGATTCTAAATCTCCAATCAAGAGAGGTTGGTTTGAAAGATCAAAAGGTATTCCCCAAGAAGAATTACAAATTGCAATGGACGACATTCAGAACCTATTTGGTAAATATATGACTGAAGAAGAAAATGAATCAAAGTCATCCTAAATCTAAATACCTGTGTAAAAATTATAGATTTTTATAAAAGTTGATTTAAAATCTCAGTTAATTGCTCCATTTTTACTAATACATATTGTAGTGGAGCAACCTTTTTTGCAATTCCAGAGAGGAGAAGTTGAGATTTAATAACACGAAAAACAAAAATATAATTATTTGTTTCAAGTACTGTTTTAATCTCCTCCTGTTGATACTCGCTAGCCAATCTGTCATAAGAGGCTAACCAAAGATTTGCTGGAAGAATTATTCTATCAGTTTCTCCTCCTTCGAAAACAGGAAGACCTTCATCGGTATATACTGCTACTCCAGACATTTCAATATTTGATTGGAGAAATTGTTCAATAGCTTCCGATACTGTTTGCGCCTTAGAACTTTGAAGTATAAGCGTTTGAATGATTTCACCTACCACGCTATAAATAGATTGATCATAGATAGAGGTAGGTCGATATTGAACATTCAAACCTGAAATAGGTGCAAAATAGACTTTAACAGTCTCGATTACTTGACTTTTCATATCAGGAAGTAATAGATCCATTTTATGAAGTAAACAAAACACTGATGCTCGTTCAGAATAAGCAGCTAATTTTTTTAGTGCAAGATCAAAGTAGAATTTTGAAGTAGAGACCGCATCAAAATTTGATACATCAATTACCCAAATCAGAACTGCTACATCACTAAAAATAAATTCCGCTTGTTCCCCAACAAATACAGAGATAAATGACTCTTGACCGCCACAATCAAATATTTGAAATGGAGCATCTATAATGTTTTTGGTGGAACGGGTATAATTGATTGTCGCATGATAATCTTTTACATCATTGACCGACTTTCCTTCAAATACAATTGATCGGATACTCGATTTTCCAGATGCTCCAAGACCCATAAATAATACTTTGTTGGGTTGACTAGCAAGTTCCATTGTAATCACATTCTTCGTTATAGATGAAAGATTACTATTTATATATTATATCTGAAGAAGTTTAATTAACATAACTATTTCTTGTAGTATGAGTTCCCAATAATATATTTAGATTAATTTATTAAAACTTGTTATCTATCAGTTATCTGGATATAACACATAAATTAAAAACATATGTTTAATAATATTTTATCACGGAATAAACTAAAAATGTCTCGATGGGTTTCAGAAACTGAGATTTCTCAGCATCTTGGGTACAAAATCTTAATTGCCGGATTAAGTGAAGCTGGGAAGACTGCAGTTAAACGTATATTCTTTTTAAAACAACAAACTGAGGACGTAAATAAACTTTCTGCCACAATTAACTACGAGAGACTCTCTCTTACGGTTAATGACTCACCAGTTACAATTGTAGACTTAGGTGGCCAAAAAATATTTTTAAAAAGGTTTTTAACAGGATTTAGTCCTTTTGTCTTTAGTAATGTCAAAATATTCATTTTTCTGATTGATGTAGCTAATAAAACCTCTCGGAATAATGCCATCCAATATTTCACTTCATGTATAGAGAAATTAAAGACATTTTCGCCTGAAACAAATGTTTTTGTCTTTCTGCATAAGAATGATCTAATCAGAAATCGGCCAAATTATGAATCTATCCATGAGCAATTGAAGGAACAATTTCAGCTTGAATATCCAGATTATCTATTAAGATTTTTTAGAACAACCATTTTTCGACCTGAAAGTGTGATAGACTCTTTTGGTCGTATTTTTGAATTAACTATTCCTGAGCTTGCAAGGAGCGATTTTGTGGAAGGAAGAGAAATAGGAGAAATTGAGGAATATCATACTACTCCTATGACCTTAATTGAACCCAAAGAAGAGGTTGTAAGAAGAGCTCCAGCACCACCTATAACTACTAAAATGGCTGGTGATCCTGAAGTCCTGCAAAAATTACAATTTATCATGAAACATGCTTTGAAAACGGCAAATGGTGTTTCTAATGAACATAAAGTCTTTTTAGGGAATGCTGCTTCCGAGGAATCTATTACAGAAACAGTTTTAGCACATCCAGAAATCACTCATTTCAAAGAATTGGCAATCGAACAAAATTCAGAAATTTCTGAACCTATACAAGAGGATATTTCAGCCTTAAGTCAATTCTCAAATGTAGATCCAGCAAAACTAACTCATCTTATTGATTTCTATCAAATTGAACCAGAAAACGCAGCTGAACTTATTGAAAAAGAATGGGACCAATTATTTGAAATGGCAGTTACCTCAGGAATGCCAATCCCATTAGTACTTGATATATTCTTAAAATATTTACCTTTTATTAGAAAATCACAGGGAGAGAAAATCAGAACTTTAGATACTGATAAACTTCTCGAATTATTCTCCATCTATCTTAAAGGAGAATTAAGCGAGGATAACATTGTTAAATGTCTCGTACTGGCAGTTGAAAAGCCAACACTTAGTGTAAGGGAAATTAATAAGAAATATCTATTAAAAGAAGTAGAACCAAAGAAAATCGCAGAAATTATTAAAAAACCTTCCGATTTTGCACATATGGACATACCAGTAGAAGTTGAGAGCAGTGAAGGATTTATAGCTCTGCCTAATACTCAAGGTATGGGATTTAAGGTAGATTTGGTAGAAGATGGTTTGAATGCTAAAATTACGTTTCAACTACAAAGCAGTATGGGACATAAAGAAATGATTGGAAGCTCTTTAGTATCAGTGGATGCCACTGTCGATGAAATCCTCTATATTTTAGCTTATGAGCAGAACCTTAGTGGGATAGGAGTTTTCGAAGACGGAATTCTCTCAATGCAATTTGGGGCAAAGATAATTCATGAATCAATTCGACAACTCAAATTAAGACAACAAAGTTCAACTCTTGAAGTAGAAACCAAGAGAACACGAATCGAGGGCGGAATCTTAGCTGATACTCTGGAATTTATAATACCAATGGAAATCGAGACAGATGGTTCATATATTTTAATCCCTGATAGTGATAAAGTCGCTTTCAATCTTGAAAAAGCACAGCGTGGATTTATACTTAGTTTTTCCCAGAGAGGATTCCCCATCGGTCAAGCACATATAGTTGAAACAATTCAAGAAAAGCAAATAGAGAAATTATTAAAAGAAGCCATGCAAATACCTATCGAATCTGATGGGTCCTTACGATTTGCTAGTCGAATTATTATAACTACAATTAAAGATTATCTAAAGCCAAAAAAGGAAGTAATTGTACCCCAAGAAGCAATCGATATGAAGGAGCATACTTCAGATAAACTTAAAGAGTACTTGTCCCTTCTTTCCAAGGATGAATTATTTTAAGTACATCCATCTTTATCAAGAGAATAGAATTATTTTAAAATATACCCTTTCTAGTGGATTTTTAAACTGAATTATAGGTCATCTTCGGTGATTAATTCCGTAGTGCCATAGATGGATTCATAGCTTAGGATAATACGGGATATATATTTTCGGATCGCAATAATTTTCCCTTTCAATTTATCTTTACCTGTATCTTTAATTTTCATTAGTTCATGTAATTCATGAACCTGATTTTTTACTTCCTCTTGAAATTGATATACTAGGTCAAATAGATCTTTGTATAATAGAATATTATAGGTAAGATTTTCCTGTCCTCCTCGAGCTTCAGGCTTTTCAAGAGCAAATCCGAAAGTAACGACTGAAATTAATAAATTTTGACCTAAATCTAACACAAAATCATAAGAAGACGAAGTTTCTGTGTTAAAATTACTACTGAACCCTGTACTTGAGAATGACCTGTCACTAAGATCAACTAGTTTATCAAAATTGTCTCTTAAGATTTCAGGATCAAATACTATCGGAATAGGCCCATGACGTTGATCGAAAAAGCTAATTACACTTCCAATTGAATGACGATCCATCTTTTGTTGAATTTCTGATTCAGAAATTTGACTGATTCCCTTTAGAACAAGTTCTTTATCAAGGCCAATGATTTCTGGTTTTCGGATGAATCTTACATACACCACGGCTCCAATTAATATCAATAGTACTACAGCTCCAGCAACCAACAAAATCCATTCTGGTAAACCAGGAGGAATATATCTTATGATATTTCGATCAACACTTTCAGGATCATCCCGTTGGACATCATAAGCTCTTGGATTAAGATTACCAGTACTATCCAATGTTTCAATACGATAAACGACTTTCCAGTCAGTTCCGTTCCCATCAAAAGGTATTGTTACAAAATAAAGGGACGAGAGAGCCGATGTATTAAGAAGACTCATGAAAACACTAAATTCTTTTTGGGTAAGTGATGCTCCTAATCCATAGGTAGCAGATGCAGAAACTTCCTCAAAGAAGTAATATAAAGATACTGCACTAATCGCACTACCATATTCCTGTAGTTCAGCATAAAACGTAATACTGGTAGCATTATTAGTGAAAAAAGCATTGGTGACACGAGGAGCCACAGCATCTGTGATGGTAAAATTCATGGTGAAGGTTTGATAAATTTCAAAGAATTGACCATAATTAACTTGTGTGATGATTTTAATCTCAACAATAATTAAATGATTTAGAAGATCTTGGAACTGGCTGGGAGTGAGACGATAATCGAAAATCCAGTTATTGGTACCCTGCTCCGCTTCAGCATATCTAATACCTCCGAGTGTATCATTCAATAAATATTCGACCGCGTAAATAGAATTTTGCATGTCATTCACCGTAGTAATGAAGGTATAATGGCCTTCTGTATCTTCTACTGTCGCAATAATTTCTGATGTTGGTGTAATGATGGATGGACGACTTTCAATTGAGATAACAGACGAATTCAGATGAGCCCAAGTATAAGTGCCATCAAAGGGTACTATCGAGCAATACCACCTCTGGCCTGGAAGTGTTACGTTAGAAGGAATCTCAGTTTGGTTTTCAAATTCTATAACTTCAAGCCATGTGTTATTTCCTTGATCAGTAAACCAGCGAATAGAAGCATTCGAAACATCTCCTATAATATCAAAGCAAAAAGTAATAGACAGATTTTCATCCTCAACATAGAATTGGTTGACACGTCCAGTATAAGGATCAACCTGACCCGCAGGATCAAAGAAATAATCAATTGTAAGCTTTCGTGTTTCAATAACTGGACTATATACTATACTATAGCTGAAACCATCAGATACCCGACAATCTGCTCGCCAAAGGTCTCCATTAGCGGTTCCATTTAAGAAGATAAAAGTTTGATTGGTATATGTTAATTGTGGTAAACCATTCAGATACCAGAGAATATGGATCTGTGATAAGGCTTCAATATCTCCATCCACATCGGAGAAAATCCAATTTAATGCCAATACTTCTAAATTGGAGATAGTGGTAGGAGCTAAGTTACATGTTGTTAAACTTGGAGGAGAATTTACAATCACTACAGAGGGACTTGTGAAATTAGTTAAAGCCCAATCTGATCCATCAAAGGGACGAAGAATGACACTAATAATATCATTCTTTTGAAAATAGGTAGAATAAAGTATGGTAGTGTTTTCTGTTCCAATAATAACTTCTCCATTCTTTAACCAAAGAATTAAGGTTTTAGAAAGTTCAAGAGGATCATTATCATAATCAAAATATTCAAAGTAAAATTCAAGATCAGTTAATGTTGTCGGGGCTGGTAAAAGCCAAGAAAAATCAATAATTTCTGGAAGGCTATTACCAATCTTGATTGGGGTTGAATTAATCCAAGCTCCAAAATATCCATATTGATCTCTAGGTCTAACACTGCCCATCCATTGCTCATCTCTGTAAAGATAGTATGGATCGATATATGATTTAGTCAATTCAGGTTGTAACTCCCATATCCCAGATCCAGAGTTGAATTTATACCAACGGTACTGAGCTCCACTCACTCTCATGACCATAGCATAATGTATATCAATATTTTGTTCTAAAACGAAGTCATAGATCGGATCGCTTTCTCCTGAATCAATATCAAATACCAAATTAGCATAATCAAGATATATTGGAACTTGAGGGTTGTAAATTGAAGATCCGTTTTCATGATCCGATAATATGAGTGGATATCCCATACTAGTATTAATCTGAGGAGCTGTATTCCCTATAAGTTTCATAACATGTGATCCTGAAAGAGTTGAGGAATCGATTGGTTTTCCTGTTATAACTCCTGTTATCGGATCATTATCATCTGGGGTTATAACAACCCATATTAAATCACCAGCTGTGAATAAAGAACTCGAAAGCGTCTTGCTTCCCTGAATGGTAGTCACTGATCCCAAATGAACAATTTTCCATTCTATTTTAGAAGATTCTGAATCATTATCAGCATCATAAAAATCATAAGAGAGAACTATATTACTAGTTGTAGAAATTCCACCACTTAGAAAGATATTCTCAACATAAGGTTCAGAATTATCAATTCCCTGGATTGCATCGGATGACCAATCTGACCAATCCTCACCATCAAAAACTTTGACTCTAAATCGCCACTCATCATCCTTAGTTGTATATGAAGGAAGGACTTCTGTGTTATTCTCTAGATCAAATATCTCATACCAAATTGTACCATTATATTTGAACCATCGAACATAATAATCAACAATTGTATCGCTATCTGCATCGAAGTCATCCCAAGTAGCACTAAGAACACTTGTTGTAAAGAGCCCAGCAGTAGGGACATAAATTTGTGGAGAAAATTCAACAACAATTGGAGCTGAATTCAAAATAATTATGGTAATGTTACTCCACTCAGAATAATCAATCCCATCGGAGACCCTGATAGACAGATTCCATTGATCACCTTTAATTAATATACTTTTATCTATTGTATTAATATCATTGTAAGTTGATTGTAAGATATTGTTACGATACCATCGAATTTCAATATTTATAAGAATATCAGAGTCAAGATCAGTAAATATATAACTAAATCCTAAATTATCATCAGAAGTGGGATTTAATGGAGAAAATTGAAGATTATTAGTTGATGGTGGACTATTACTAATCGTGATTGTTACAGAGGTTTTTAAAACACCTAACTCAGTTCCATCAAAGGGTTGAATGGTGAAGTACCAATTATCACCTTTCGTAGTAGCAGTATTAGAAATAATTGTTTGATTTTCAAAACTAGGCTGTTCTATTCCATTCTTATACCAGCGAAGTAATGAAAGAGCTTCTATATCCCCATCCGCGTCAGAATAAGAATAAATTGCCTGCAGAACATCGTTTGTTGTAGCATATGAGGGGGAAATTTGTAAACTGGATGCAGTAGGAAGGCTATTACCAATCGTGAGGTTTACAGCACAACTCATCCAATTTCCAAAATCAAAACCATCAGATGGACATACTTTGAAGTGCCAAATGTCGCCTTTAATAGTACTAGATGCGGGAATGAGAGTCTGATTCTCCCATAACGGTTGCTCAAGGCCATTGAGATACCAGATGATTGCAGAATTAGTTTCGGTATCGGAGTCAACATCTGAAAATATATATGATGCGACTAAATCATGAGTTGTCTTGGCATCTGATGGAGAAATTTGCAAATTATTAGCACTAGGGAGTGCATTTCCAATTGTTATATTATTAAGACAGTTATACCAAGACCCAAACTCTGTCCCATCCTTTGGACGGACTTTGATATGCCAAATTTGTCCTTTAGCGGTATAACCAGCAGAAACCGTCAAAGAATCATTTAATGAACCCTGTAGGACTCCATCTTTGTACCAGTGAATGGAAGTACCGCTTTGAGGATCCGTGTCTACATCAAAATAGCTATAGATCGCAGTAAGAGCATTTACAGTTGTAACTGCACTTGGGGTTATTTCAAGGTTACTTAAAGATGGTGCAGTATTTCGAATTGTTAATCCTGTTGAAGTCCGTTCAATGCCCAGATCTTCTCCATCTGAAGGTTGAATGGTAAAAAACCAAATTTGCCCTTTGCTTGTAACAGTATTGGGGATTGTTGTCTGATTCTCATAACTTATTTGTTCAACTCCGTCCAGATACCAGCGAATGTATGAATCACCTTCTCCATCAGAGTCAATGTCTGTAAAAATATAATTAGCAGTCAGATTATCCTGAGTTTTAGCGTTTATTGGAGTAATTGATAAAGTACTCACCGAAGGAGCAGTATTTTGAACTGTAATGTTAATTGGACAGCTTATCCACTCACCAAAATCTGTTCCATCTGAGGGTCGAACCTTAAAATGCCAGATATGACCTTTAGCAGTATAACTTGAAGTAATAGACTGGGAATCATTTAATGCCCCTTGTAAAACCCCATTTCTAAACCATCTGATTTCCGAACCACTCTCTGTGTCTGAACTATCAAGATCTTGAAAAGTATAAGAGAGCTGCAAATCATTACTAGTCGTTGGATTTGAGGGGAGAATTACCAGATTGGAAGCTGAGGGGGCGGTATTTCCAACTGTCACATTGACGGGAACACTAACCCAGTTACCAAAATCTGTTCCATCCCGTGGCCTGACTTTTACATGCCAAATGTCTCCTTTTGCTGTCGCAGAGGCAGGCAGAGTTGGAAGTACATATTCAGGTAATAGAATCCCATTACGAAACCAGCGATAAATTGATCCATCTTCAGAGTCATTGTCTGCATCTACAAAAGTGTAATTGATATAGAGAGAATCGGAAGTAAGGGGAATGGAAGGAGTAATGTTCAGATATAATGCTTCAGGGGGATTATTTGGGGCTTCATCAATGGTAACAGAAGGAGAACTTTCTTGTGTACTATAGGCTGTCCCATCATATACTTTAATTTTAAAATACCAGACCTCCCCAATACTTGTATTCAAATATCCCACGAGCAAACAATTATTCAAAACTGAGACTAACACATTATTTCTATACCATAAGATCTCCAATGAACTAATTACTTCTCCATCACCGTCTAAATCATAATAATCATAATTTACTATAAGATCATCATTTACACTAATCTGAGCTGAGGTATTTTTTCCATTCAATTCAATATTCTCCACATTTGGTGGAGTATTGCTAATTGTAAGATTAGTTGGGCAACTGTACCATATTCCGAAGTCAAAACTGTCATAAGGACGAACTTTGATATGCCAAGTGTCATCTTTGGTGGTGTAGCTTGAATCTACTGTGATAGAGTCATTCAAGACTCCTATTAGAATCCCATTTCTATACCAAATGATTTTTGACCCACTTTGGGGATCTCCATCAGCATCGGAGTATATATAAGTTGCGGTCAAAGTATTAGAGGTTTTGGCATCACTGGGAATGATTTGTAGACTACTAGCGCTAGGAGCGGTATTTTGGATCGTGATATTCACAGGACAACTGACCCAAGATCCAAAATCAGTCCCATCTGAGGGTTGTACTTTAAAATGCCAGCTTTGACCTTTAGCTGTGGAACTTGAACTCACAGAAATAGAATTATTTAAGGTCCCTTGTAAGACTCCATCTTTATACCAAATGATTTGTGTCCCACTCTGGACATCATTATCCAGATCCGTGTAATCATAATGAGCTATTAAAGTATCAGCTGTTTTGGCATCACTGGGAGTGATGTACAAATTATTGGCCATTGGTGGACTATTTTTAATCATAACAACATCAGATTGTTGCTCAGATCCATAATCTGTGCCATCAAAAGGTGTAATTCTAAAATACCAATTCTCTCCCCTTTTCGTTGCAGCTGCTGGAATTGAAGTGTCATTTTCATAAGCTGACTGCTCAATACCGTTCTTAAACCAACGGATTTGTGAATTGTACTCGGAATCGCTATCCGTATCAATAAAATTATAATTTACTAGTAGTACATCAGTTGTTATAGGACTAGTGGGAGTTATCTCCAGATTAGATGCACTAGGGGCAGTATTCGCAATTGTGACATTAGTAGGACAAGAGACCCATCCACCGAAGATAATTCCATCTTTGGGATGAGTTTTGAAATGCCAGATGTCATCTTTTTTGGTATAACTTGAACTTACTGTAATAGACCCATTCAGCGTTCCAATAAGTATTCCATTTTGATACCAGATGATTTCCGACCCACTTTGGGGATCTCCATCAGCATCAAAATATACATAAGTTGCGGTCAAAGTATCAGCGGTTTTGGCATCACTGGGAGTGATTTGTAGACCACTAGCACTAGGAGAGCTATTTTGAATTGTAATATTCACAGGACAACTAATCCAGATGCCAAAGTCGGTACCATCCGAGGGTTGAACCTTAAAATGCCAGACTTGACCTTTAGCAGTATAGCTTGAACTTACTGTACTTGAATCATTTAAAGCTCCTTGGAGAACTCCATCCTTGTACCAAAGGATTTTCGTCCCACTCTGGACATCATTATCTGCATCTATATAATTATAATCAGCTGTAAGACTAGTTACAGTTGTGGCACTTTCAGGAGTAATTTGAAGATTATTGGCAGTTGGGGGAGTGTTTTCGATAGTTTTTACTACAGATTGTTTCTGAGTCCCATAGGAAACTCCATCGTAGGGCTGAACAATAAAGTACCAATTTTGCCCTTTTAGCGTTGCAGAGGCTGGAACAGTTGTTAAATTCTCATAAGCAGGCTGTTCTACTCCATTCTTAAACCAACGAATATAAGAGGAACTCTCAGGGTCATCATCTGCATCTGTGAAGAGATAAGTTGCGTGCAAATCATCTGTTGTAAAGGCAGAGCTCGGTGTAATTATAAGACTAGAAGCCGAGGGGGCACTATTTTGAATGGTGACACTATTTGATATCTTCCAACTGGAATAATTCGTACCATCCCAAGCTCTTACTTCGCACCACCATGTTTCGCCTTTTTTGGTTTGATCGGAATTAATTACGACTAGATTCATATAACTGGAATTTTCACTTGGATTGAACCATTTAACTTCAAAAGTCAGAATATCACCATCGTCATCACTTGTAATATTCGTTACAATAAGTTGTTGGGTAGTTAATGGTGTTGAGGGGGATATTGTAACCGTTGTAATCTTAGGGGGTGTATTTTGTATAATTACTGTCTCAGAAGCTACCAATGTTCCAAAAACCTGCCCATCTTTGGGTTTGACGGTCGCATTCCAAGCGTCTCCCCTTATTAACGCAGAGGTAGGAATAGATTTTTGATTATTATAGAGTGATTGTAAAACACCATTCTTATACCAGCGAATTTCGGTTCCACCTTCATCATCGTTATCCTGGTCATAAAAAGTATAATTCAAATAGAGCGTGCTATTACTGTATATGGGAAGGAGAACCGAATATTGAACGCGCGATAAAGTAAGATCACTTACCTCAGGAGGGTGATTTACTATAGGGACAAATCCTTGATGTTCACTTGAGGTAAATGAATTCCCAGCGGTATCATTTACAATAATCTCATAGTATATCGGACCAGAATCCATTACAATGGTATCATTCATATAATCTGATGCTGTAGGTCGCATAATTGCCCAGAGATCATTACGAGGGACTCCGTTCGATTTTGTAACATTGACTAGTATAACATCTATCTCTCCCCACGAATCCGTGACATTAGCTTTGAAGGTTCCATACAAACCTAATTCGGGGTAATATTCCCAATCAACAACGTCAGGGGACACAGTATCAGCAGAAAATGTGTGATTTTTCTGGATAGATGGACTAGTAATATAATTTTCTCTCATATCAGATGCATTCGTAATCTGATATTCATAGGTTGCTCCATAATCGACTGAAGTCTGATAAATCCAGAAAGTTCCATTATAACTCATAGAATGGTCAGTGCCATTGATCGTAACCGTAACTGAATTCACTCCAGCCACATTATCGCTAACTGAAGACCAAAAGGTACCTATTCCTGTTCCAATATCATCTATACCAAAATCATTTATTTCAGGTGGAGTTACATCATAATCCCTTTCTGAACTAACAGTAACAAAGTTACCTGGATCTATCTGATTGTTATAGGATGTTTTAATTAATGAATTTGATGCTGTGAATCCTCCAACTTGGACTTCATCAATAATGCCATTCCATTCTTGTTCTATTTCTCCTGGACTATTTCCAATATGAAACTCTGATGAACCTGTTACTGAACTACCATCATAATTCGCACTATTCCGTAATATCCCATCCACATAAATATATAATTTGCCATTAAATGAATCAGCTACGCCAACGACATAATGCCATATGTCATTATTTATCAAATTAAGATTAGTTGTGACATATTGAGTATTATCAACATAAAATCCAATTGTTGATGAATCTAATTTTCCAAGCCAATAATTTCTATTAGCAGCTAATGACCCCCATTTTCCTGCTATTACTCCGACATCTGCATCATTATCGGTTGTTTTAACCCACGCAGCTAAATATATATCAGCTGATAATTTAAGAGATGAGCTGTCCGATATTTTAGCATGTCTTTCGTTTGTATCATCAAATTGAAGAGATCCATCTATTTTTCCTAATACTTGATTGGATGAAGACAAAGAACTGGCTATTCCATAATTTAAATTCCCTGTACTATCATAAAATTGAGGACTAGGATTTGAGGGATTCTCTCCTAGGTGCCATATCCCAGAATACTCTTTCCAAGTTTCAATAGAATTTTCTTGTGAATCTAGTGGGTCAATACTTTTATAATATAGAGAAATAATTGTATCAGTAGTAGAATATACATAGGGTATCTTTACCCAAGCTATCAAGCGGCCCTGACTTGAACTTTGTGTAAAATAATCAATTTCATGTGCCAATTTGTTATGATATTCATCAACAAATAAGATGTCATTTGCATCAATTGAAATAGTTCCAGATTTAAAACTGGAAGATGTATAATCAAATAACATAGTAAAATTTGCCAGATCACCTGTAATTTCATTGTGATCAATTATAATATCACGACGATAAGCAAAAGTAGCATCTGCCCACCAATTTCTATTTTGTTCTTCATCACCAAGAGAATAGAACTGAGGAGTGTTAATTATATTAGCATAATGTGTAGCTACCCAGTCAGTTGTTTTTCCTGTTTGTAAAATCTGAAATTCATCAAGATATCCTTTAAAAGTATCAGAATAATATCCTAGACTGAAATCACTAGAATCAGAAACAAGTTTTGTATCTCCTATTACAAATGAATTATCTAATTCTCCATTGGAATATTCTCTCAGTCTATTTCCATCAAACGAATAAACGATATGGTTCCATTGAGCTCTATAAATAGGAACACTTTCATATTCGGTTCCTGTCCCAAAATTTAAATCCATTTGAAGATAACCTTCACCAGGATCCATCCAAGAATATCTCCAAAATCGACAAAACGAAACAGACGTACTTTTGTAAAAAACCCTTGTTTCACCTGCAGCTTGCCATTCCGCATCGCTGTTATAATCAGGATAGATCCAAAAAGAAATTGTAAACTCTTTCCAACCATTTAATAATTCAACCATTCAACCAATTGACTATATCTGAACTCAAAAATCGTTGTTGCGAATACCTGCAAAGTTCAAAAATTAAAGCGTCTTCTTGCCGGTCAACGATATGTGTTCTATGTTACCTATTTAGATT